>Ga0326728_10000497_pt1 | contig 154304 bp, 139 predicted proteins | sample MB3enrmetagenome_FD_207602 | JGI IMG/M metagenome (GOLD analysis project Ga0326728, IMG submission 207602) | Lab enriched peat soil microbial communities from McLean, Ithaca, NY, United States - MB31MN | ecosystem: Environmental > Terrestrial > Soil > Wetlands > Peat | place: USA: New York... | reverse complement strand
GTTGACACCGGTTGCGGCTGCGGCACCGGCCAGTGCCGAAGCGGCGCTGGCAGTGATACTCGCAAATGCCAACAATATAACGAGCTTTTTCATCATTGTTCTTCTCCTTCTTTTTTTTGAGATTGCGCAGTGCGCTGGTGCTACTCAGTAAAGTATGGACTACCTACCGAAACTCTATTCGCCTCCTTTCATTTTGATGTTTTGTTCCTATCAATCAGTACTTCTCTATTGGCGTTTTTGATGTTTGCAAATTACATGCCGTAGTTTCCGCGCCCCCAAGAGAACACTTTCGATGTTGCAACATATTAATATATTGGATTATTTTTTTATGCGGGAAACATCTGGGGGAAATCTATCGCATTCGAATTACCCCGCCTCGGTGATATGACGTTTCGTCGGGCAAGCACGCTACGTCATATCACAATAAGGAGGAGATTTCGGCTGCAGAGGGGGGGGGGGTTGGGGGGGCGGTCTTATCCCCTTCCTGGATCGGGAGGGTTTGGGGGGGGACACTTTAGAACCTTTAAAAATGTCCAAACTCCTGGCCCCTCCTGGTTCAGGAGAACCCTCTGGGGCCATGTGGGCCTAAAGGCCTAAAGGATGAGGGGTGGGCGCATGTGACCGCACTGGATTTAGTGTTGAGTTCTAACTTTTAAAATAGCCGCTTTATCAACAGGGTAGCTGTGTGTGCCCCCGGTAACGGTATGGCAGGCAACCGTGCAGCTTCCGCCAGGCGTAGTGGCCGTATAGCGCGGGGATGGCAGGGAAAGACTTGCCGCATACCCCTTGTCGAAGTTGATGAGATGGGCGTTATTGCTGGCTGTGGCGCCGTCCTGGGCAGGCGTGCCGTGGGGGTCGTGACAGGCGAAACAAGGGATGCAGCGGTCCACCACATGCTTGGCATGCTCGTTCCCAATGCCGCTGGCAAAGGAACTGCCGCTGACCATGACATAGTCATCCATGTGGCAGACGAAACAGAGGGCATAGTCCGACCGGTAGCCGGAGCACTGCTGGGAGCGGCCGCTCGTCCCCTTGACAGGCATCTCGTAGCGGGCAATGAGGATATGCTCGAAGCGCGAGGCGTGCGGTCCGTTGGGCCCGATGCCGCCGGCCTTCTTGCTTTCGTCGCTGTTGTGGCAGTCCGAGCAGTCAATCCTGATCATGCCCTGGCGAAATTGGGGGAAAAGACTGTTGCCGGCTGTCTTGCGGTCGGCAGCCACCGGATGGAAGGAGGGGTTCGAAGGGCTGAAGCGCTTCATCTGGTCCGGCTCGGCAAGCATCCTGTTGGGCTTGTCGAGCCCGACAAAGTAGGAGGCGCGGGGACCCGCGTGGCATTTGTAGCAAATCTCGTATTCAGCAGTGGCAATGGTGGTCCCCAGGGTGTCCTGGCTCACCCCAGTCACGCCCCTGAGCGAACTCTTCAGCCCGACAACCATCGCGGCACGTCCGCCGGCGGCGTGGGAATTGTGGCAATCCACACATTCCACGTGTGCCTGCTTCATGGGATATGCCTCTTTGGGATCATGCGTGCCCGGGTCGCGTCCAATGGGATGACGATACATCTTGCTGCTGAATAGCGATTTCAGGTTCGATCCGGGGCCACCCACCGATAGCGGCTGGTATGCCAGCACAACTTGCCTGTTGATCAGAGAAAGCAACTGACTGACCAACGAGGCAATGCGGAACGGCGGGTCCTCGCTTGCGTGGGATGGCGGGGAGGCGCCGTCGTGGCATCCCACTCCATTGAAGCACACCTGGCTGACAGGGGCGCTGAGAAGGTACTGCGCCACGGGAGAGTTATGGACCGTGTGGCAATTCATGCAGCCGTTGCCCGCATAATGAGGCGAACTGGCGTCCCAACCCGCGGGGGTATGGCAACCGGTGCACAGCGGCGAACCGGCCGGCGAATTATCAATGACGAGAAAATTGCCGTTCACATCGTTGTGCGGATCATGACAGGCGGTGCATTGAAGATTGCCGCTGTTGTCGAGCTTGACCGCCACGGGAAGCGCCGTCGGGGCTACGAGTTGGGCCTGGGCCGCCAGGGCCGCGGTATACGGGAAGGAAATGGGGTGATCACTGGACAGGTTTGTCGTCAGGTTCGAGTTATTGGCCGGATTGGTGTCCGACGGCATGAACGTCGGTGTCGATATGCCCGCGCCGCCGCTTATGACCGCTCCTCCATACCTGTTGAGGGCGATGGTGCCGTCATGGCATCCCAGGCAGATCCGTGAGGCTCCCGTGGGTTTTGTGGGAAGCGGGTTGACGAGTTGGCTGAACGTGGCCGAATCATACATCGAATATTGCTGTGCATCCGAAGGCAGGTTCCGGTTCCAGAGCGGAGCCAGGGAACTCGCTTCGGACAGGGCGTTATGGGGTGTATGGCAAAAAACGCAGACACGCACTTCGTCAAAGGCGAGTCCGTGCTTTCCGGTCCCTCCGCCGACGGACAGGTTGTGGGGCGAGGCGAGAACCCCGCTGTTGACGGCCCAGGCAATCCCTTGAACGGCAAGTACGACGAAAATTGATAACGCCGGAATGGCGATGACACATCTACCCCGGTTCATGATCTGCTCCTGGTTGCCATTTATGAGAATAGTGAATGGTGAATAGTGAATAGTAAAATCGTCTTCCAGCCTTTAACCATTCACCATTCACGTTTCACCATTCACGCATGTTAGCGGGTTCTTTCGAAGTCGGGTTCGCCTTGGGTTTCGTTTTCGTTGTTCGTCAGGTGCCGGAAGATCTGAATCCGCTTATTGTACGTGTCGGCGACATAAATATAGTCCCGCGAATCTATGAATATGCCGGACGGCATCCAGAAGCGCCCCCTGCCGACACCGTTTTTACCGAAGGCCGATACCAGCGAACCGTTGTCGTCAAATACCTGGATCATATCCCGCTGCGAGTCGCCGACATAGATATTGCCGGAGCTGTCCACCGCGACCCCTTTCGGCCTGCTGAAATATCCCATGGCGTCTCCCGGCTCCCCGAACTGGCGCACCAGCTGGCCTTCGGGCGACAGCACGGAGATGCGGAAATTGAGCGCGTCGAGAACTAAAATCTCGCCGCGGGCATTGATGGTGATGTCGGTGGGGCGGTTAAACTGAATTGCCTCCTCACCCTGGCTCCCGATGCGCTTGCGTTCCACCCCGCCCTGATCCACCATCACAACCTGGCCGGCAAGGGTGTCGACGACATACAGCAAATGGCTCTGCGGATGGAAGGCTATCCCCGTGGGGCGGCCGAGCTTTTTGGCGAGCAGCGGCTTAAGTGACGACTCTTCGGGGTCATAACGGAAAACCATGCCCAGGGTGGAATCGGTGATATACACGCGGCCGCGCTCATCCAGGGCCAGCCCGATCGGCGTGCGCAAAAGCGGAGAGTCTTCACCGCCAATGGCGGAATATCTCCCTTTGGCCATGTCCGTGCAGTGCACCACGTGCGCGCCGGGGTCAGTCACGTAGAGCCGTCCGGCCTTATCGGCAAGCACTCCGAAGGGGGTTGCCAGGCCGTGCTTGTCTTCGCCGGCCACCAGTTCCCGCAGCCGCCGCCAGAATCCGCCGGCGCTCCCGAGATCACGGGAATCGGCAATATTCCTGATCCATTCGATCCTCTCTCCCGTGTTGCCCATAGGCCACTCGGGATTATTGACGGGAGCCGGCTCCTGAAGAGCGGTCTTTCCCGCGGAGCATGCCGCAAGAAGGGCAATCGCCGCAATCAGCACCCCTCCCCTGGCGAGAAACCTTGGAAACGCGCCAAAATTTATGCTGATTAACCCCGATCCTCCGCTAACGATAAAGTCCCCCTTTAACAAAGGGGGATTTAGGGGGATTTGCCCTTGATTTTTAAAAGCAAATCCCCCCTGCCCCCCTTTTATAAAGGGGGGACAATATGGCTGAAGATGGGTGCCAACCAGGTAACTTACTGATATCTTGCACCAGTGATTAAACATATAATTCTTTATTTGCAAGCTAAAAGTACCTCGTGACGTTGACGTTGAGTGAATCGTCCCTCGTAGTGGAGCCGCCGGAAAAGGTCCATCCCGTCTGTCCCACCATGGTTATCGTGAGTTTGTTCAGCAAAATCTTTAATGATGCCCGGAACGTGGCGTAATCATTGGTTTTCCGTATGCTGCTCCGGACGTCCATCAGGCTGGTTGTGGTAGAGAGCTGGACATTCGAATAAAGTGGCCTGGCGTACGCCAGGGTGCATTGCGTCGTGTTCTCCCGGTAGGCGACACTGGTCTCCGACGCACCATACAGGGCGTATCGCTCGATCAGGGTCAGCGACAGGTTTTCCCAATTGTACAGCCCATTGCCCTCGGCGGTATCGGTACGCAGATCACCCAATACACTGTCGGTCAACAGGATACGGTAGTTGGAATTCTCCTGGGAGCCGCTGAAATGCAGTTGGATCGTCCGCAGGTTGCGCAGGGTGTCGTTGGTGGCTCCGACAATATCGCTGTAGCGCTGCTGGGAGTATGACCCCCCCAGGGAATAGGCGCCGTTGAAGAGCGTGATGTTCGTGTTGCCGGTGAACGTGTTGTCGTTGTATTTCAGGGTGGGGTTCAGGAAATAGGTGTAGGAAATGGTGATCACCTCGCCGGTCCCCTGGGTATCTATTCTGCCGCCCGGCACTATGTAGATGGTGCCCAGGTCATAGTTGACCGTGTAATCCGTGCCTTCGGTGTAGGTAATGCCCTGCGCCGTAATGGTGACGCTATTCCTATTCAGCGTGCCGCCGGAAAGAGAGAGGGAGACGGTATCGCCGCTGTGCACCGTGTAAGTATAGGGAGGCACCGTCGTCACCGACGAGGCGACGTTGCGGTCAACCACCTCGTATTCATTGCTTAGCGAGGCTGTCATGCGGCTTTGGTCGGGAAGCAGCTTCCGGTAGTTCATTCTGGCGATGCCCGAATACCTCGTCTCCGTGCCGCCGAGAAGCTCGCCCGAAGACGCCTTTCCGGTCAAAACGGTCTCAAGGCTCTCGAAGAGACGGTGCCTGAGGGTCAGATCCCCCGTTTGCTCGTTGTCTTGGGAGTTCTGGCCTTGAAAGTTGTTGGTGTTTGTTCTCACGAGGGAATAAGCCGCTTCAAGGGAAAGGGCCTGGCCCAACTGCGCCCTGAAGTCTTCCGAGAACGTCAGATTTTTCTCGGGAATGCCGGTATAGATGGCGTCCTCCAGCCGGACGGACGTCAACAGGGTATATTTTCTTCCGGCGCCCCAGCCAAGACTGTTGGTGAGCGAGACATTATTGACGTGGGAGTTTCCGATTGAGGTTTCCTGATCGGACAAGTTGCCGGCCAGGATGGTATTGCTTACCTTGCCCAAGTTGTTTTCGGCTTTATAGCTGAACGAGTTGCTCGTCGTAGTGCTGTTGTACCCGCCACCAGTGGTATCCAGCGAGTTGCGGGCGAAATCGAACCTCGACGACAGAAAATTGTTCAAGATCAGCGCGGTGACCTGGTTGTTGGTGGTATCGGTCGTATAGGCCGGCGTGTACTGAGTGGTGACCGTGGTGATCTGCCGGGAGCTGTTGAAGGAAACCGGCGTGATGCTTTTTTTGAGGGCCGTGCCGCTGAAGAGGTACTGGTACTGGGCTTGATCCGATGAGCTATTGCCGCCGTTGCTGTTGAACCAGTTCTGGTTGAAGCCGATGATCCCATTCAGGTTGCTCTCGAAAATATTGGGGTCAAGGATCGCCGTACCGAGATTGACGTTGTAGTGCTCCTGGAGAGCGTTGGATGTGCTGTTGCCGGCATCTGTGCTGGAGTGATGGTCGTTGAACTGGTAAAGCATATCAGCCGATTGCGAAAAATCCTCAAGGACGATGAGCCCCTTTCTTTCACGGTACTCGAAACCGGCTTGCTCGGCATGAACTGCATTCACGATACCGATGACGGACAGTACAATTATAAGAACGGCGCGCAACGGCATCATGAGCCCTATCTGAGGAAATATCGGTCGTTACCGGCATGAGGATTGTGGCAATCCACACAGGCAATCTCCTTGGATATCGCAGTCTTGTGAAGTCCCATGGCCGCTCTCGGTTCAGTATGGCAGATACTGCAGACCTCGGTTCTCGGCCTGACGAGAAGACTCGGATATTTTGACGAGTGGGGCACATGGCACTTAAGGCACGCACCGACCGCCACCGGACCATGGACAAATTCGCCGCTGGGGAACCCGGTATGGCAATGGACGCAGAGTTTATCCGCTTCCACCACAAAGCCCGACTCCTTGTTCTTGTCGTGACAGTCGTTGCAGCGCTTCTCGACATACGGGGGGTGCGCTGATTCCCCTTGGGACGATCCCTGCTCCTTCGACCGCCTGCCTTCTTCCGTAAGTTCCTCCAGCATGGCCTGATCGTGATAATCCTTGCAATACTGGTCAGCGGGCGGCATGCGCGGCACACCATCGAAAATGGTGCTGGTGACCTTGTACGCCGTCAGCGAGTTACATCCGCCAAGGGATGCAACGACAACCAGAGTTGCGCATATGCTCAGGACTTTTCTCAAATGCTCCGCCTTTTGGACCATTTACCGGAAAGATGGCACTTCTTGCCGTCGAGTTATAGGTAACATGAAAAAACAGTCGGTTACCGCAAAGACGCAAAGGGCACCAGTACCATGCAACACTAATAATTTCGGAAAAGACCCTTCCCCCCAGCGGGGGGAGGCTGGGAGGGGGGCTCAGTTGAATTTGACGCCTGTTTCCCCCTCCCTAACCCTCCCCCGCTGGGGGAGGGGACTAGATACGGAACTTATAAGTGTTACAAAGTACTGGGTAAATTCGGAACTATAACCGAAACGCTAATTATCTCTGCATCTGCCCGAGGGCATATACGGAAATTCTCGGAATGCAGAACTCCTGGCCAAACTGGCTGACAACATAGATCAAGCGCTCAATCTTGAAGCCGGAGGCAACGTACTTCTGGAAATAGTCCAGATTATCCTTGGAAGTCACAATACCGGCAGGTCCGTTGAGCGAACCGTTGGGAAGTCCCGGCCAGCCGAAATAGGTGAGCAGGCGGAACTGGTCGTCAAACAATTGAACCACGTTTGTGCCGCCATCGACCACGTAGATGAGCCCGGCATCGTCCACCGTAATGCCCTTAGGCTTGGCGAACAGGCCCAACTGATCGCCCAGGCCGCCGAAGGCCCCGATGTAATTGCCGTCCTGGTCGTATTTGATTACCTTGTTGTTGCCGACATTCGTGACGTAGATATTCCCGGCGCCATCGATGAAGAAGTCCGTGGGAACCCGCAGGCTCTGGTCAGCCTTCTCAACAAATCCCATTTCTTCCAACTGTTCGCCTGTCTTGCGATTGAGTATCCGTATCCTGCTCGTGCCCAGGTCAAGGGCAAAAAGTTTCCCCTTGTAGATTTTTACGTCCACGAACTTGGTCTTTGGATCCGTGCCGTGAAAAGAGGTTGAGTAGTTTCCCGCCGGGTCGTAGACGACGATCTCCCGCCGGGCCGTATCGGCGACATACAGGTAGCCGTCATCGTCGAGCGCACAATTCACCGGATACTTCAGTGCTCCCCTCGGGGTGGCAATGCCGGAAGGGTACTCTATGGTGCCTGCCGCCAGGTCGATGATCGAAATCCTGGCGTTCATTCCTTCGGCAAGGTAGAGTTTCCCCTTATACGCCGTTATTCCGTAAGCCTTGCCCAGCTTCTTGATGAGATCCGGCTTTTCTTGTCCGGTTACGACCAGGGAGAAGCTGCTTTGCTTCTTGGCCGTGCCGATATCGTCGCTGGAGTTGATGCCCGTGAGATATTGGATATGGGGCTCATCGGGGGCTGGGGGGAAAAAAATCGGTTTTGAGGGTACATAGCTGCACACATGCTCGTTGGCGCAGCCCGTCATGAAGAGGGCGGGCAGCACCGCGAGAAGCAGGCTTGCACGTATGATTCTTCCGGTCGATCTGGCGCATGATTTCAGGCTCATATAATTTCCTTTCCGCGTGTGTACGTTTTGATACATCAGGGGTTTTTATTCGTCGAATAACCGCCATAAACCACAGGCTTGTCACGATCGTATTTGAAAGTTTGATGGCAGCCGGGGGCACAACTCCCACCCGTAGGAGTTATGTTGAAGTTTACAGGAATTTGCCACTCTCCGAATTTCAGATTTTCCTTATCGATCAACTTCACTCCGTTGCTGGCATGGGGTTGATGGCACACCCGGCACGTGCGCCCTTTGCGGCTGTTTACCACATGCAGGTAGTGCAGGTTCCGCTTGCCGTTGCGGAACTTGGTGTAGATCGTGGTTTCCTGGAAGCGGAGCATATTCTTGTCATGACACGAGAGACAGAGGCCATACAATCCCTCCTTGTAGGGAGCGTAGATATCAGCCGGATAATTGCCCTTGAGCAGGCGAAACCTGTCATTGCCATGAGGATCATGGCAATCCTTGCAGCCGCCGTTCCGTAGCGGCCCATGCAGGTATTTCTTTCCTTCGATATCACTCTTGATGTTCCGCAACGGCGGAGTGCCCAGATTGTCCGTGTTATGGCAGGAGAGGCAGATGGTCTTGTCATCGCCGGACAAAAGCTTGCTTGCCTTGGCAAAGTGCGTCGAATGGCAGGTGTTGCACCCCCCTTCCTGCAAGAGTGGTTTGTGGACAAGCTTTGCCTTGAATACTTTCTCCATCTTTTTATGGCACCCCAAACAGAGGGCCGGTGTGGGTTTCTTCAGCAAGGTCGCGTAATCGCCGCTATGGGGGTAATGACATGCCGTACAGGGCCCGTTCTTGACCGGAGTATGGATGAAGACAGATTCCGATAGGGACTTTACGACATCCACATGACACTTCAGGCATGTTTCCCATACAGCACCGCCGAGGAGCGCTTTGCCGTTCGATTCATGGGGATTGTGGCACTTGGTGCATTCGCCGACCGCAACCGGCCCATGCCGGTATTTTCGCTTGAACGGATCGGGCTCGTGACAACCGAAACAGAGCTCGCTCTGATCGTTTCCAACCCCCAGCAGGTTCTTCTCGGCCCCACCGTGAGGCTTGTGGCAATAAGCGCACTCACCGTCTTTTACCGGGGGATGGACATCCTTCTTTTTACCGAAACGGTCATGGCACTGGTAGCAGAGCAGCGCTCCTTCCGCGGTCAGGACAAAGCTTTTGCCGCCTTTCAGGGGATGGGCGGGATTGGTCTGCTTGTGGCAGGCCATGCAGTCTTCATCCTTGACCGGTGCATGGAAGTTCTTAGTTCCGCCAACTCGTGAATGACATTCCGCCGTCTTGCAGGAGACCTCGGCAGCATAAGCGTTACCGCCGGAGACCGCCACAAAAAGGAGAATTAATGCAAGCTGCATAACATTCATGAATACAATCACCATCGGCAGGATATAGTTTACATTCCCCTTCAAACGTTATTTATTACTACATTGCCGGGATTTTGAACAGCAGAATATATCGGCGAACTCCGGCGCCCGCAACGAGGCAGTGAAATCATCCCTGATTAACGTCTATCTTCCGCTAACGATCAAGTCCTCCTTTAACAAAGGGGGATTTAGGGGGATTTGCCCTTGGTTTTTAAAAGCAAATCCCCCCTCACCCCCCTTTTTTAAAGGGGGGAACAATATGGCGGATGATGAACGCTAATCAGGAATTCATATCTATTGCACCGGTGGTTAACCATATGAAAGGGAGGGGCGGCGCTTGCTCCGCCCAATCGGGGCGCGGCAAGCAGCGCCCCGCCCTACAGAGTTTGAATGTTTCACCACCGATGCACTAAATGAACCTCACGTTCTGCCGAAAGACCTCCCTCTCATGTCCCGGCATATGCAACAAAAGGGCAACCTTCACGGGGTTGCCCTTTTGTTCGCCGGTCGGGCTTACGGCTCGTGCATGGATTAGTTGACGGTTACGCTCTGAACGACAACGGAGATGCCGGAAAGCGAATTACCAAGTGTGTCAGTGATAAGGGTGCCGGAAGCAATCGCAAAATCGCTCGCTACAGGCTTGGTGCCAGAATAACTGAAGGTTATGGTCGCGAACTGGCCCGTAGAAATACCGGTAGTGGTTATCAGACCGAGGGTAACATCACCGGCAGTACCCGTCAAATTTGGTGTTAATATGCTGCCGGCCCCTGCTCCGGATGCAACGGCGGCTGTCGGGGTCAGCCCTATGCCTGTCAGATAGGTCAGGGTGGCCTGAATGGAACCTATTGTCGTGCCGGAAGAAAGCGTCCCGCTGGTGGCCACAATGACGGTCGCCGTCCCGCTCGCAACTGCGGTGAAGGTGACCGTCGTGGACCCGGTCTTGGTGACGCTGTCGGCGGTAGCGGATGCCGTGACGGTCCCCGAACCGGTGGTCGTGGCGCTGGTCAGGGTCACCGTGGCAATGCCGCTGGAATTGGTGGTCGCCGATGTGGCACTAAGGGCCCCGCCGGTTGTGGAGAATGTTACCGGCACGTCCGAAAGCGCTGTTCCGGCATAGTTCGTAACGGTCGCGGTGATGGTGGAGGTCGTGGCGCCAGTGGCCGCAATGCTGGACGGCGAGGCGCTGACCGCGACTGTTGCGGGTGCTCCCGGATCAGGGGTGAATGATACCGTACTGCTGCCGCTGACAGCGGCTCCCAACGCCGTTTTGGCGGTAGCGGTAACGGTTACGGAACCGATGGTGGTACTGGTCAATGTCACGGACGCGATGCCGCCGGTTGTCGTGGCCGAGGCAGCACTCAGGTTGCCACTGCCGCTGGTGATGGCAAAGGCGATTGAGGTGCCGTCAGGCACTGAGCCACCCTGGACGGCAGGGACAGTGGCGCTTAGGGTGATCTGGCTCGTGCCGTTGGCGGTAGCGGTTGCCGGAGACGCTTTCAGGGTAACCGAGGCGGGATCATTCGGGTTCTGGCCAAAGAGCACACTCAGCGAGCCGGACGTGACGGTCCCCGCCGTGGCAGTGACCACCACTGTGTTGACGGCATTACTCGAAACGCTTACCGAGGCACTGCCACCAGAGGTTTGAACCGATGTTGCCGTCAGAGTTCCACTGCCGCTGGTAACTGCAAAGGTGACCGTAGTACCGTCGGCAACGGCGGTACCACCGAAGCCTGTGACTGTTGCAGTGAGACCGACCTTATCGCCGGTGCCGGCTACACCGCCTGTTTTGGTGGCACTTGTGAATGCCAGGACAACGCTCAGCGGTGTTGCTTTTATCCCTGACTGCAGATAGGTGGTTGGGAGCGCATTGAAGGCGCTGATGTAGGCCGTAGTATCCGACGTCGCCAGGGCATTACCCAAAGATGTGACGACACTCTCCAGCGTTGCGCTGGTGCCGGTCAAAAGCTGACTGACCGTCGCCAGTGCAAGTCCGTAGTTGATGCTGTCGGGATTGGTTGCCGTGGTCGCAGCGCTACTCGTAACGTCGGCCGGCAGTGTGTTGACCACATCCTTGCCTGACGACAATCCTTTCAGATACAGACTGGCGACACGCGCATTGGCGTTGGTGATCCTGGTTTGGGTTAAGCTGCTCATCCGGCGGAAGGCCACTTCGCTCAAGGGGGTGATTGCAAGGTTGACCGGCCCTGAATTGGTAATGTAAGTCGCTGCGTGCAGTTTTTGCGACAGGGGAACGCCTTTAGTCCCCGTTGCCTCGCTGGTGTAGGTGCCGCCTGACATGGTCGCGAATATGGCGCCTTTATAGGAGCCGAGGTTCGCGGAAAACGACCCTGATGTCGGTTGGACCGTGGTTAAGGGGGTGGGGAGAATGTGGGCAGAGGTGGTGACGGCAAAGATCGACACCGTTCCTCCCGTGATCGGCCCTTTCGCTGCCATTCCGCTGATTGTCGTTCCTCCGGATCCGGACAAAAAATCACCGCTGCCGCAGCCGAACATAACAAGCGGTATCATTGCAAGCACAAGCCCTGACAGTAACTTCTTCATTTCAAGCATACCCCCATCGTTATGAGTGTTTAAATAGGTGTTTAAATAGCGAAACTTCTTCCAAAATCGATGTTGCCCTCTCTGTAGCATGCTGCCGGTTACAGGCCAACCGCCTCGCGCAGTATCAACAGGGCATCGGCCGCGGTTATTTTACCGTCGCCGTTCATATCGCCGACGAGCAGATCAAGGGCGGTCAGCGAATCCAGACCCACGGCGACGCGCAATGCCAGGAGCGCATCGGCGGCTGTTACCGTTCCGCTTTCGTTCATATCACCCATGGGTATGACCACCGTAGGCGTCGAACTAGGGGTGCCGAAGGAGGGAAGAGGCTCAAAGGCTGCGTTGCCCAACTGGCCGTCGCTGTTGTCGCCCCATGCCCAGGACGTACCGTCGCTTTTAAGCGCCAGGGAAAAGAAATTACCCGCTGAGCAACTGGTAGCTGCAGTAAAACCATTTGGTTGAGGAGTAGTTGAAGCGGTCGTCGTGCCATTGCCCAACTCCCCCGAGACATCGCCTCCCCATGCCCAGACGGTGCCGTCGCTTTTCAAGGCAATGGTCTGGGAATAGCCGGCCGATATGGCTGTCACACCGGTTATGGTGCTTACCGATACCGGGACATTGGCGTCCGTTTTGCTACCATTCCCCAATTGGCCGGTGGCATTCAGCCCCCAGGCGGTAACCGTGCCGCCGCTCATGAGGGCAAATGAATTGAGATCCCCGGCAGCAACCTTCGTGACGCCGGAAAGGTTCCCGGCGCCGGAAAGACCTGTTACCTTGACAGGGTCTTCGCTGTCTATTGGTATGCCGTTCACCGTGCCATCCCCCAACTGGCCGTTGCTGTTGCCCCCCCAGGCCCAGACCAAGCCGGTGGCATCGACCGCGAGCGCGTGATACTGCCCGGCGGCAATCTGGGTAATCACCGGAAGTGTAATAACTGACGTAATAGCCGAGATATTGACCGGTTTGAACTGATCGTTCAGATTCAGGGTGCTCGACCCCAACTGGCCGGAGTCGTTGCGCCCCCATGCCCAGACTGCGCCGTTACTGTCAAGAGCCAGACTGAAGTCTGTTCCGGCGGCTATGGCTTTGATCGTTTCGTTCGAAGGAATTGAAACCTCAATCGGCACATTTGAGTAAGAGGCCGAACTTGTAAGGTCAGAATTCCCCAACTGGCCGTGGTCGTTTGTCCCCCAAGCCCAAACCGTACCGTCGCTTTTCAGGGCCAGGGTATGGTTTTCACCTGCCGCGACCGCAATAATCCCCGAGATGCCGGTCACTTGTTCCGCAACCGAGCTGTACGTAGCCGTGAAACTGCTCCCCAACCCTAACTGGTAACCGGAGTTATCGCCCCATGCCCAAACGGTGCCGTCGCTTTTCAGTTCGACGGAATGCGCAAAACCGGCGCTGATCTGCGGGGTTGCCGCGCGGGAGATGCCGGGGGCAAACGCTATCAGTAAAAAATTCAACACAATGCCACAGAACAGCGAGTAGCGTTTTTTTGCCCGCCACCAACTTCCATTTCCTTGATTCCGAACCATGCAAAGCCTCCCCATCTGAAACCTCTTGTAATCTAGTTTTCAGCCGGAAACGGCCCTTTCCCGCCATGGCGGGAATTTGCTCGTTTCCGAATAGAAAACAGATAGTTTCTCATCCGGAGTTTCCGGAGGTGAAACTAATCTAACCTCTCTAAAAACTTGTGTATTTTTGTATTATTCTTTTATAAAGCCAATCATGTCAAGACAATTTCTTGCGCCCGATCAAAGCAGTTGCCGGGCTGAAAACCAACTTTTCAATCTGAAGAAGATTTCCCCCTGGCAAGAATTCAAGAAAATGCACGGAGGAGGAGATGCGGAAGTGTGCAAAGGACACGGCAGATTGACACCGTCATGGCGGAAAAGGACCGTTTCCGGACGGGAAACTATTGGTTTCCGATTCGGAAAGGAGGGCTTTTTTGTCCAGGCCAGGAAATCAAGGGATTGTGCGGAGGCGTACATCGGTACGCCGCACAATTTTGCTTGCTAAATTGGACCGCGAAGGCGCCCGAAGGGTGAGGCCGACGGCCGAAGTCACAAGCAAGCCCGAAGATTGACGCCGCCTGGGCGAAAAAGAACCCTTTCCGGACGGAAACTATTTAAGGTGGCACGTCAGACAGATAAGCGACTGTTCTTCCTTTGCCCAGAGAAGGTAGTTATAGTTGTCGCCGGGGTCGGGTGTGACGTTGCCGCAGTTGTGAACATCGTGGCACGTGGAACAGGTCATATATGTCCCGTTCAAAAGCACATCGACAATTCTCAGGTTACCGTTTCTTACCACATTATTGTAAGTACCCACAGTATTGCTGACGGTGACGGATGTGGCAAAGCGTTGATTCTTGTCGGCAAGCTCCGCACTTCCTCTGGCCGCCATTGCCTGGTCAAAGCTGAAACCGATGGGATGGGTGAAATTGAGGTTATTGGAGATGACATAGCCCGCCGGCATTACGTCACCATGCGCGTCCAAGGCTATCGTGCCGTCGTGACAGGTCATGCAGAGCCTGCTCGGGCCTATCAGCGGGTCCACGATCTCCGGGATTTGCTGGTTGGCCGGCGCTGCCCATGTATAAGGCGCCAATCCCGAAGGATTTGAATCCAAGGGGCGGCTCCAGAGCGCTCCCGCAGTAGGATTTGCATTGTGCGGGGTATGGCAAAAAATACATACCCTTTGATAGGGATCATTTACGACGTATTGCCAGGTCGACATATCGTGGACAGACCCCGAGGTACACGTGCCCGGAGCCTGCCCTGCCATGGCCTGGATGGGAACAAACAACAAGATCAGTATGAGGAAGAATTTATTACAAAATTGCAACATGGATCACTTAGTTTTGAAGGGTGGAATAAAGTCATTTTTACTGCAATAATTACGCCTAATCACTGACATTCTTCAACAGGCCGTTTTACCGGAGGAATATTTCAACCACGGACAAATGCCGACCAGAGAGGTACTCCAGCACCGGTATTTTGACGGAGGCCATCAAGTTATTTGACGTACGGGGGGGGGAATTGACGGAGGTCGTGATTTAGATGTTACATCAAGTGGCACTATTCCCTTGTAACGGTGAGCTATTTCGGATAAGTCCCTTTAGACGCCAGAGGGTCCTCCCCCCAGCGGACCCTCTGGGGCCTAAAGGGGGAGGTTGGGAGGGGGGCTCTGTTGAATTTGCAGCCTATTTCCCCCTCCCTAACCCTCCCCCGCTGGGGGAGGGGACCATGTGCGTAAATTCAAGTAATACATGGTACCGGGTTAGTTCGCCTTCCTGTCCAGGCTGCGGTACTGGATCGCCTCGGCAATATGCTCTTCGCGGATATGCTCGCCCCCACCCAGGTCGGCGATAGTCCGGGCGACCTTCAGGATGCGGCTGTAGGTGCGGGCCGAGAAACCGAGACGGTCGGTGACCAGTTCCATCATGCGATTGCCGGCGGCGTCCAGTTCACAGTATTTCTTGATGAAGCGGGGCGGCATCTGGGCGTTGCAGTGGATCTTCGTTCCACGGTAACGCTCAAACTGCAACCGGCGGGAGTTCTCCACGCGGCGGGCGATCTCCAGGGAACTCTCAGCCTCGCCCCGGCCGGACAGGTCGCGGTAGGTGACGGCCGGTACCTCGATGTGGATATCGATCCGGTCCAGAAGCGGGCCGGAGATACGTGAGCGGTAGCGGTGAATGCCGATGGGGGAACAGACGCAGGGGTGGGTGGGATCGGCAAGATAGCCGCAGGGACAAGGGTTCATGGCCGCCACCAGCATCATTCGCGCGGGATAGGTCAGGGTCAAAAGCGAACGCGAGATGGTGACGCGGCCATCCTCCAGCGGCTGGCGCAGCACCTCCAGGACGTTCTTCTTGAATTCGGGCAATTCATCCAGGAAGAGGACGCCGTTATGGGCCAGGGAGACCTCTCCCGGCTTCGGTGTCGTGCCCCCGCCTATCAACCCCACGTCGGAAATGGTATGATGGGGATTGCGGAACGGCCTTACGGCCATGAGTGCCCGGCCGTTTTCCAGCAGGCCGCTGATGCTGAAGACCTTGGTCGTTTCGATGGCCTCTTCAAACGACATGCGCGGCAGGATGGTCGGAATTCGCCTGGCCAGCATGGTCTTGCCGGAACCGGGAGGACCGATCATGAGGATGTTGTGCCCGCCGCTGGCAGCCACCTCCAGGGCGCGTTTGGCATGCTCCTGCCCCTTGACCTCGCTGAAGTCCTCGCCGTAGTCGCAGCCGCTGCTGAAGAGTTCCTGCAGATCGACCCGGAAGGGATCGATGCCCTCGCGGCCGCTCAAAAATTCCACAACCTGGGAAAGGGTTGCGGCGCCGATGATGTCTATCCCTTCCACCACTGCGGCTTCAGGCGCATTCTCCGCCGGCAGGATGACGCCCGCCAGCCCTGCCCGCTTGGCGGCAACGGCTATGGAGAGCGCCCCCCGCACCGCCTTGAGGCCGCCGTCCAGGGAGAGTTCGCCCACCAGGATGTAGTCCCGCAGGCGGGTCTCCTTCAGTACGCCGGTAGCGGCCAGGATGCCGATGGAGATGGGGAGGTCGAAGGCCGCCCCCTCCTTCTTGATATCGGCCGGCGCCAGGTTGGCGGTGATGCGCCGGGCAGGGAAGTCATAACCCGAGTTCTTCAGGGCCGCCTTGACCCGGTCCTTGCTCTCCTTGACGGCGCCGTCAGGCAGCCCGACCGTGGCAAAGGAGGGAAGGCCGGGGGCGAGATCCACTTCCACATCCACCAGGATGGCATCGATTCCGATCAGTGCGCTGCTGAAGACTTTGGCAAGCATGGGTCAGGGATTTCTCCTTCTGTGGGGGTTCCGGAAACCGGAACCCGCCTGGAGTCTTCTTATTATTGGATCGTCAATGACCCTGGCACTATCTTCCAGTACGAGATAAGCCCGGACCAGTAGTTCGCAGTGGTTATCGGGTAGCCTAAGACGGCGGTGGGCAGATTGCCGGAGACGGTGGTCGGCAAGGAACCGGAATAGAGTGCAACCGTTTGACTACCGCATGATATCGAAACCTGGGATGCGTTGGTACTGAAGACAGCACCGCTTCCGTTGTTGGCTATGGCCTGCAGGGTAAAGGTCACGGGAATAGTATTATCCGTGGCACAGCCCGAAGTATTGGTCCAGTTCGTAGTGGCGGTTATCGAATATTTTGGAACGTTGTTGGTAGCGCTCACCGATGCCGAGATATTGGAAATTGTGACGGTGTCTCCATTTGCATCGGGGGCAGGGGTCGTCGATACGATGCCACCGTTAATGTCCGTGACCGTGGTGAAGGTAGTGGTAAAACCGCCCACCGTAATCGTTGTCGTGCGCGACGCGCCCTTAATGCTGGATGATGTCTGCTGTAGCTGCAGGGTATTCCCCGGATAGAGCTGGTCGCCGGATGATCCGGCGGTGAAGCCTGCGCTGTTGATCGAATATTCCGAGTAAGCCGCGCTGCTGACATTGGCGAAGGAAATGGGGGCGGCAAACTGGTTCCCCTTGATGGTAACAACATTCGATGATATGGCGGTGTTGAGGGGAACGCCGGTTTGGGTCGCAAAGGAAAAACTCGACGGCTCCGTGAGATTACCGCATCCGGCGCCCAGAATCACCACCGCCAGTATCAATGTCCTGCAAATATCGAACTTCATGTGCATCTCTCCTTTTCCTCACCCGCGGGTTTCCCGCAGACCCTTGATCACTCCGGCTGCGCCGGCCCGCTCGTGTCCATTTCCTAACAAGCTGTTGAAACCCACAGGTTGTTCAAAAATAGTCAGATCGTCGCACCCGTAGAAGGCCCTGCGGAGGCGTAGCAGCGCTACGCCGCACAAAAGGGACTTCGAGGACGGCGGCGAGATGGCTGTTTTTCAACAACCTCCTAAGTCAACATGATAAAGCCCATCTGCCTGCCGGTATCCCCGTTATCCCTGCGATAGGAGAAAAACTGGTCCTTCCGGCAGCAGACGCACAGATCGGAGACCTGTATCGCGGAGGCCGGTAGGCCGGCGGACAGAAGCAGGTCCCGGTTTGTTGCGGCCATGTCGAGCCGCCATTTCCCCTCGCCCTGTTCTTCGGCAAACGAAGCCCAGGGAATCCCGTTCAGGAGAAAAGCTTGCCTGACCGGGGCATCGACCTCGTAGCAGCACTTGCCGATGCCGGGGCCGATGGCCGCCAGCAGTCCCTTGGGGTCGCTGTTGAAAAGGGACTTCATCCCCGCAACGGTCTTGGCAACCAACTTGGCGGCGGTCCCCTGCCAGCCGGCATGGACCGCGGCGACAACCCCCTTCACGGGGTCGCAAAGCAGGATCGGCACGCAGTCTGCCACGCAGATGCCGATCATGACGCCGGGCTGGTTGGTGATGACGGCGTCGCTTTCCACGCTGGAGAAATGGCCGTAGTCTTCGTTGGGTTCGTCGATAACCAGAATATCGCTGCCATGCACCTGCCGCACGCAGACCAGGGCGTCCTGATTGATGCCGAAAGCGCGCGTCAGGATGCTGCGGTTGCCCTCAACGTTGGAAGGCTGGTCCAGGGTGTTCATCCCCAGGTTAAAAGAGTTGTAAGGGGGACGCGACACCCCTTCGTGCCGGGTGGTAAAGCCCTGGACGGACCGGCCCGCACCAGCGAAATCAACGGCCAGGTAATGGACGCGTCCCGAGCGATTCATCTGCATGGATAACTCCTGTAATCAGTGAACAGTGATCAGTGAACAGTGATCAGTAATCAGTTAACAGTGAGCAGTGATCAGTGAGAAGCGAAAGGTCAAAGGCAAATTTCTAATCTGTTCACCGATTACTGTTCACTGTTCACTGTTCACTGTTCACGATTTTTTACTTTGCCTTCTCGCAGTCTTTACGCTTTAATACCGTTACGTCGGCGATGGCGCCGCACGTAGACGGTTATCAGAGTGATGCTGAACAGAATGATCCAGGCAAGAGCCTTGTGGGAATACTGCACGATCAACTGTTGGTTTTCGCCGATGAAATAACCGATGCAGGCCAGTATGCAGCACCAGATGCCCGCCCCGGCCAGGGTGTAGAACGAGAATCTGAGGTGCCCCATACCGGACAATCCGGCCGGAATGGAAATCAGGTGTCGAACCACCGGCAACAGCCGGCCGAGAAAGGTCGATATCTCGCCGTGCTGTAAAAAGAACCGCTCCACCTTTTCAAACTTCTCCGGTGGAATCAGGACATATTTGCCATACCTCATGATCAGCGGTCTCCCCAGGTAATGGGAGGCCAGGTAATTTGCGTACGCACCCGCAAGGCTTCCCAGGGCGCCGCACAGAATGGCGATACCCAGGTTCATGTTTCCCTGGAAGGCCAGATAGCCGGCCGGCGGCATGACCAGTTCACTCGGCAACGGAACCACCGAACTCTCCATCGCCATCAGCAGGAAGATGCCGGGGTAGCCCATGGCTCCGATGGTGTCAAGAAGCCACTGGATGACAGCATGCATGAAAAAACTCCGTTCCTGAACCTTGGTAATTCCAGTTTCAAATCAAAGATGACATCAAGGCGGCGAGGATCGAGGCGACGAAGGCGTACAGAGAAGTACGTTGAGGAGCCGAAGACGAGCCAACGGAGATGCCGCTTTGATTTGGAATTGGAATAACGTCACAGATTCCCGTTCAAAGTTTTTATACTACTCTTTTATGATGATTCGGGCAACATTAGATGTACCTTCGCCCGCATAGCCCAGGAAAAACCGATTATGAACATTCTCGACCGACTGAAAAACGAAATTCTTACCGGGGACGGGGCCATCGGCACCATGCTCTATACCAGGGGGATCGGGCTCGACAGCAATTTCGAACACCTGAACCTTGTGCGACCGGCCCTGGTTCTGGAACTGGCACGGCAGTACGCCGCCGCCGGAGCCCAGGTGATCGAGACCAATACCTTTGGCGCCAACTATACCAAACTGGCCGCCATCGGATTGGGCCATAAGGTTGGCGAGATCAACCGGGCCGGGGTCCGCATCGCCCGCGAGGCGGCCTGCGGAAGCGATCTTCTGGTGGCCGGATCGGTGGGGCCGCTGGTGCGGATGAAGGGGGAAGAGCAGGAGTTGAACTCCGCCGCCATGGAAGAACATTTCCGGGCTCAATGCACCGCACTGGCCGAGGGGGGCGCGGACCTGCTCCTGCTGGAAACCTTCGCCTCCCTGGAGCAGTTGCTCGCCGCGGTGCGGGCGGCCCGGGAAACCGGCCTGCCGGTCTGTGCCTCAATGGCCTTCATGGAGGGGGGGCGCAGCGGGGACGGAACGACGGTTGAGACATTCTGCTCTGCCGTGGAGGCTGCCGGGATCGATATGCTGGGCGCCAACTGCGGCGCCGGCCCCCTGGAACTGGTCAAGGTAGTGCGCCGGCTGGCGGCCTTGACCGCAAAGCCGATCTCCGCCTATGCCAACAGCGGTTTCCCCGAGTACCATGACGGGCGCTACATCTACCGCACCACCCCCGATTATTTTGCCGCCATGGCGGAAGAGATGGCCGCTGCCGGGGCCAACCTGATCGGGGGGTGCTGCGGGACTACGCCGGAACACATCGCCTCACTCGCGCACTCCCTGGCGGGAAGGCGGCCCGCTCCGCGCATCCCCGCCCCCTCCCGTTCGGCAGCAGGGCCGCAGGAAGGCGCCCATCCCGGCGGGGCCTCGTTCCTGGACCAATGGGGAAGCCGAAAGGTCATCACTGTTGAACTTGATCCTCCCAAGGGGATGGATTGCCGCCGGATTGTGGAGAACAGCCGACGCCTGAAAGAGGCGGGAACCGATGCCATCAACCTGGCCGAAAACCCGCTGGCCCGCCCCCGAATGGGGAACATCGCCCTTGGCAGCGTCATCCGGCGGGAGGTCGGCATCGAGGTCATCATCCATGTCACCGGCCGGGACCGGAACCTGATCGGCATGCAGTCCGACATGATGGGTGCCAGCCTGCTGGGCCTGAGCACCATCCTGGCGGTCACCGGCGATCCAGCCGCCATGGGCGACCATGCGGGGGCCACCTCGGTATTTGACCTGCATTCCTTCACCCTCATCAAGCTGCTGTCCGACATGAACCGCGGGGTGAACGCCATCGGCAATCCCATAGGGAGCGGAACCGGTTTTACCATCGGGGCGGCCTTTAATCCCAATACAAGGAATATGGCGGTTCAGGCGGGGCGGCTGCGCAAGAAGGTGGCCAACGGCGCCCGCTTTGCCCTGACCCAGCCGGTCTATGACCCGGCCCTGTTCCTGGATGCGCTCGAACAGACCCGCGATTGCGGTATCCCGCTCTTACCGGGGATCATGCCGCTGGTAAGCGAACGCAATGCCGAGTATCTGCACAACGAGGTGCCGGGCATCACCGTGCCGGACGCGATTCGCGCCCGCATGAAAGGATTGGAACAGGAGGCCGGGCGGCGGGAGGGTCTGGCCATTGCCAAGGAGTTCATCGACGCCACCTTCACCGCCGCCGGAGGCTACTACCTGATTCCTCCCTTCGGAAAATGTGAACTGGCCCTGGAGTTGATCGATTACATCCACGTACGCGAAAGGGAACAGCGATGATACAAACGCTCAAGATGGGGGTGTTCCTGCTTTGCTGCCTGATGACGGCGGCCTGCAGCGTACCGAATTCGACTATCCGCGAAGAGTTCGAGAAGAGCACGAAGGCTTACAACAATATGCTGCGCTGGCATGAAATAGAGAGCGCCGGCATGATCTACCTGGAACCGGAACAGCGCGATGAGTTCATGAAAACCGCCGCAGACATCAAAAAGCGGGAGGTCACCATCACCGATTTCCGTATCCTGACCTCCGAATGCCTTCCGGACAAGGGGACCGGCGAGGTCATGGCCGAGTTCGACTACTACATCCTCCCCTCCAACCGCATCAAGACGCAGCACTACCACCAGGACTGGGTGTATCGGGACATCGACGAACATAAAAGCTGGAAAGTGAAAAGCGGCCTGCCGCCTTTTGAATAAGGATCAAATCGCTCACGACCGTTCGCTGGAGTTCACAGGGACGCGGAGAACACCAAGAAAAAAGCTGTAATCATTAAAAGAGCCTTTATCCACGAAATACACGAAATACACTAACAATGCCATATAACTATAAATATACTCTTTATGTTTTCTCTGTGCCTCTGTGAGCTCTGTGAGAGACGATTTTCGCTTTTGGAGCTTTTGCCATGGGATGTCTTGACGAACAGATAACTGCCTTCTGCGACCACCTCGAAACGGAACGCAACGTTTCGCCCCATACCCTGGCCGCCTATCGCCGCGACCTTCAGCAGTTGGCGCTCTTTGCCGCCAAGGAACGGGGCGGAGATGTCTCCGCCGGAGAGGTGGATCATCTGCTGCTGCGACGCTACCTGGCCCTGCTCGGCAAAACAGCCGCAAAGAGCACCATCGGCCGGAAGCTGGCCGCCATGAGGACCTTTTTCCGCTTTCTCCTGCGCCAGGGGGAGATCGGCAGGAATCCGGCCGAATTGACCGCCACGCCCAAGAAAGAACAACGCCTGCCGTTTCACCTGGATATCGATCAGACAACCGCCCTGCTGGAGGCTCCCACGGCGGAGGAGAAGCATGTCCTCCGGGACCGGGCCATCCTGGAACTGCTCTATTCCAGCGGGTTGCGCGTTTCCGAGCTGACCGGCCTGGATATCGGCGATCTCGACCTGTCCGGCGGCATGGTGCGGGTGATGGGCAAGGGGGGCAAGGAGCGCATCGTGCCGGTGGGGAGCCGGGCCATCCTGGCCGTCCGGGAGTATCTGTCCCAGCGCGGGGAATTGGCCGGAAGCGGGGCGCTCTTCCTCAATACCCGCGGCCGGCGCATCAACCGGCGCAGCGTGGCGCGCATCGTGGATACGCACGTCTTGCGGGTTGCCGCCTTCAAGCGCATCTCGCCCCATACCCTGCGGCATACCTTCGCCACCCACATGCTGGAGGGGGGAGCCGATCTCAGGTCGATCCAGGAACTACTGGGCCATGCTTCCCTCTCCACCACCCAGAAATATACCCACGTCGGCATCGACCGCCTGATGGAGGTCTACGACAAGGCCCATCCCAAGGCAAAGAGCCCGGAACAAAAAAACGGGAAGTGAATTGCTCACCCCCCGTTTTGCTCGGCACTGCCCGGCAATAACCTATTAACCTGAAAAAATCATTTGAACCGCAAAGACGCAGAGAACGCTAAGTAAAATATGTCCGTTGTCTTACCAAAGTCTTTCACCTTATTGGTTCGAGTCATTTTTTTCTTAAGAATTTGAATTTCTTTGTGCCCTTTGCGTCTTTGCGGTTACTAACTGCCGTTTTTGGAATTAGCCCAAGGCCACATTGATCTTGTCCCCGTCAAGAACCCTCAGTTTCTTTCCAATGCTCGGCCCGACGATGATCCTGCCGTCGTACTGCTGATCGATTTCGTTCATGACCATGACCGGAAATGTTCCGCCCATGCCCGTTGCCTTGTTGACCAGCTTCAGCTTTTTGAACGGCGCCTTGTAGTACTCGGCGATATATTTGAAGGTGGGCTGGCTGAGGGCGACCATGCCGAGCGAGTCGAAACTGCTGCTGGCCTCCCAGTTTGACAGGTGGCTGATGCTCAGCTTAAGAACCCCGGAGGTGTCTCCCTTGGGAGCAAAAATCCCGTCCTGTTGCGCTGATGCCGCAGGCTCTTCCGGTTTTGGCAGGAGCGATTCCAGTTTTTTGACCGCGAGGTTCAGGGTGATGAACAGAATCTGGAGATTAATGTTTTTGGCGCACAGAAGGCAGAGCATGGCTCCGGGGAAGGACTTGACGAGTATGCGGCCTTCGGCGTAGCGCAGGTCAAGAATGTCGAGGGTCTGCTCGATTTGCAGTCCATAGGTGCACTCCAACGTCAGGGCCGCGGCTTTTTTGAGGGCCGCGGCATCGATCAGCAGGGGAAAGGCGTGCGCATAAACCTCGCCTTTGTCACTGAAAACGGCGCTGCCGATAACACCTTCAACGCTGTTGATATGCCGTAAAATATCCTGCACGATGCCAATCTCCTACTTGCCGGGAATCAAAACCGCCTTGATTTCTCTTTCGATACTGTCCAGGTTGGATTCCGGTTTGACGGCGATGCTGAGATAGTGTTGCTTGGAATCATACATCAGCAGGTGATAATTTTTTGTCTGTACGGCCGCGGCCTTGATCTTCCCCAGCCCCATCAGATCACCGAAGCGGTTGCCGGTAGTGGCCAGGAAAAGCCCCTTGGCAGCCAGGGCCACGGCCTCGATGCTGTTGTCCTGGAGTGGGCGGCCCTCTTTGTCCAGCAGTACCGCGTACGTCACCGCCTCAATATCCTGAAGCCGCGCCGCGAGCTTGCTCATGGTCCGCCGCGGCGTCACGGCCGGCCCCGCATCGCCGCCCGATCCGAACGTTCCTGCAGCTTCCTCATCCATGCGGCGCAGCGCTTCAAGCAGCAGGTAATCGGTCCGGTAATGGATCGTGCATACGTTGGAGGTTATTTCGGGGTGGATGTTGAAGATGCCGCCGGGCCACTTGATGATCCGGTAGATGGCTTCCTCACCGGTCTCCTCCCCCAGTTCGGCGTGAATGATCTCGCCATCGGCGAAATGGATGGCGCCTTTTTGTTCGCCGTATTCGACGGTGATGCAGCCCGTGTACCTGTTTTGCCCCTTGAGCTGAATGACGTCCGTGAGGGAAAGGCCCGCCACGGAGCCCTGGAAACCGTTTATCGCATCAGCCATATCTACCGTCCCGCGCGAGAAATTGATCATATGGTGACAGACAGGTAACACTGGATTATTTAAAGCATAACTGTGTGACAAGTTCAAGCGGCAAATAGCCATGAAAAAACCCCGCCGGCGATGCCGGCGGGGTCGGGGGAAAAAACGAAACCCGATGTTTATTCGCAGAGGTCGATCTTCATGTCCCAGTTCTTGATCTTCATGGTGCCGTTCTTCTCCAGGTTGAGATGCATCTTGAAGGCCCGGTCCCACAATTGCGGCTCGTGGCCGACCTTGCGCCTGAGGCAGTCGGCCTTGGCCATCTCGAAGTACTCATTAAGTATCGGCTTGTAAACCGGATGGGCGCATTTTTCGATGATGACCTTGGCGCGGTCGCGCGGGCAGAGGCCGCGCAGGTCGGCCAGCCCCTGTTCGGTGATGACGCAGTCCAGGTCATGCTCGGTGTGGTCGATGTGCGAGCAATGCGGCACGACGCAGGAGATGCCGGTAGGATCGGTCTTGCTCGGACGGCTCGACGGAGTGTGCATCATCTTGAGGTAACCGTTGCGCAGGAAGTCACCGGAACCGCCCAGGCCGTTGATCATGCGGGTGCCGCCCACCAGGGTGGAGTTGGCGTGGGCGTAGATATCGATCTCCACCGGAGTGTTCATGGCGATGCACCCCAGACGGCGGATCGGCTCCGGTGCGTTGGAAATGGAGAGCGGGCGCAGGGTGATCTTGTCGAAATACTTGTCCATGTTCTCGAAAAATTTAGGAAAGCCCGGCGACGCCGAGAGCGAGAGCGAACATGAAGAGGCATGATCCAGCTTGCCTGAATCGAACAGGTCGAGCATGGTGTCCTGGAGCACCTCGGTGTAGACGGTCAGGTTGTAGAACGGTCCCTTGGCCAAGCCGCCGATGACGGCGTTGGCGATGGAACCGACACCCGACTGGATCGGCAGCAGGTTGTCCGGCAGGCGACCCATCTTGACTTCGTGGCTGAAGAAATCAATAATGTGGTTGGCGATGGCTTCGGAGGTATCGTCCTGCTCGGCAAAAGCGCGGCCTTGGTCACGGAGTTTTGACTCCACCACGGCTATGATCTTTTTCGGGTCGCAGGGGATCGAGGTGGAACCGATGCGGGAGCCGGCACTGGTGATGTTCAACACCTGGCGGTTCGGTGGGGTGCCACAGGAAACCAGGTCGTGAATCCCTTCGAACGAGGGCTCGCCGGTATTGACCTCGATGATGATCTTGTCGCAGACCATCAGGATCTCAGGAATGACGCCGCATGAGGATGTGGGGACAAGGCTGCCGTCCTCGGTGATGGCGGAGACCTCGATGATGGCCAGGTCAAGCTTGCCGGTTTCGCTGTCCTTGGTGTAGAAGCCGTAGCCAAGATCCTGGGCGAACAGGGACAGGTGCTTGTCCCCCATGCGGATGCGCCCCTCATTGATGCCGGCGGCGATATTCTTGCCGGTCTGGTACGGCCAGCGGCGGTCGATCATGTCGAGGGTAGCCCAGCGATCCTCGGTTTCGGCCCCTACCGAGGCGCCGATGAACAGGTTGAATTTCCATTTCCCCTGAAGATTGTTCTTCTCCACGTGGTCGGCCAGGGCAATGGGCACCACCTTCGGGTAACCGGCCGGGGTGAAGCCGGACCAGCCCAGGTTCATGCCCGGCTTGAAGAACTGAATGGTGTCTTCGGCCGTCATGACCTTGCTCAAGAGTGACTTGTGACGCACGCGATCTTGCAAAGTACCGTACTCGGACATCTGTTACCTCCTGTTTGTATTTAGTGTCTACAGGCTCATACCGTCCTGAACATTCCACAAATCAATCCCACGCATGATTCGATAAACAATCAATAATTACGCGGTATTGTAAAAATTTTGGCGTTATTGACTCTGAGTAGAACCGGATTTTACGCACGCAGGGGAGTTTAGTCAAGTTAAAATCGTATACAGTATTCGCATCTCCACCGCGCAATCGCCGTACAATCCCGGCACGGTGCACATGTTCGAAGGTTCTGCGGTCAGTCCCGGTAATCGACTGCAATGATGGAGGAACATACCGCCTTCATGTGGGACACCACTTCCCCGGCATGGTAGGGATGGACCTGGTAGGCTTGCAGGTCGTCCATGGAATCGAACTTCGTCACCAGGGCGATGTCATAGGAACGCTCCGAACGAATGACATCGATACCGGCCTCCAGGTGGCGCAACACGGGAATTTTTCCCTGCATGCTGAGCAGTTTCCCACGGGTAGCGGCGAGATTTTCGGCAGTGGCATCGGACAGCTTGAAAAAGACGATATGGGTGATCATGGCCGGGTGACTCCTTGGCAGATGGCTCGAGGTGGCCCTGAAAGATGGTTATCGGTATACCGCGCAGCGCCGTCGGTGTCAATGCCGCCGTCGCCGGGATCAGAGGCGCTTGCGAATTGCCATTGCTATGCTACAGTTTATAGCAGGCAAACAAATTCGTGGATACGGAGGTCGCCATGCCGGAAAGACTCTTGATACCATCCGTCGAGATGAGGCTCGGCTCCCTGCTGGAATTCAGCCGCAGGCGAGAGAGGGAAGCATCATCACCCCACAAACACAAAGCGGGACGAACCATCACCATCTCCCGAGAATTCGGCTGCGAGGCGTACCCTGTGGCGGAACGCCTGCGGGAAACCATGGAGAAAAAAAGCGGTGAACCGTGGGTCCTTTTGGATAAAAGTCTTCTTGAGGAGGTTGCCCATAATAACGACCTGTCGGCCAATGTGATGAACAACCTGGGCGAGAAGAATCGTTTTCTGGACGAGATCCTGGCCACCTTCTCTCCACGCTGGAAAAGCGAGAAAGACTATTTCCGGGTGCTGTGCCGCCATGTGATTTCCCTGGCGCAACAGGGCAATGTGATCATCGTCGGCCGGGGGAGTTCCATTATTACCCAGCCCATGAAAAACTGTTTCCATTTTCGCATGTTCGCCTCCCCGGGCTTCAAGGTTCGATCCATAGTCCGCAGAATGGGTGTTGAAGCTGAAGAGGCCGAAAGAATCATCGTCCAACGGCAGAAACAGAGGGATAGCTTCATCCGCGACTTCCTTGACCGGGATGCGCACGACCTGGGTTTTTACCACCTGGTGTTCAACAACGACAAAAACGACGTTGCAACCATCGCCCGCACTATTGCGGAGTATGTGACGGCCCCGTAACCGCAATGCCCTTGGCGGGGAATGGCGAACGGGACACTATGGCCGCTGTCAGGTCATGAAGCGGTGGAAGGTTCCGGCAGGGGACGAAGAAAGACCACATAGGCGCCGCTTCCGCCCAACTCCCGTGGGGCCGGGGCAAATTCAAGCACCATCCCGCGTCCGGCGTCACGCAGCCAGGAGGCAATTGCCTGTTGAAGCACCGGCTCACCCGGAGAATTGATTCCCTTGCCGGTGATGACCAGGGCGGCCTTCTGCCCCTTGCGGCGCGCCGAATCCAGAAAGCTGGGCAACGCCGCCAGCGCCTCTTCCCTGGTCAGCCCATGCAGGTCGAGCTGATGGGAAACGGCAATGACGCCGCGCCTCACCTGGCGGAGGCGATTACCCGACAGCGGCTTCAACTCGTCTTCAACGGGAGCTGAATCGGCGAATTTCGTTTGCAGTTTTAAACGGCCGATCTCCCGCAGAAACAGCTCCGTAGATTCCCGGTCGTCGCCGGAGGAGTGCAGGGAGGAAGATCGCGCCGGCTCACGGAGAGCAGTGCCGGTCCTTTTGACCTTTGCCGCGCCCCCCTGAGAAACGTCCAGCGTTTTCACGCCGGCCATGGCACGCCGGAACAACTCGGTTTCACCTCCTTCGGCAGGCGCCGGCCGGTCACGCCCAGGATTCCCACTGCCACCGTACTGCTCTGCATGCAACGCCTTTACATCAGCCATCGCCCGCAGGAACAGGTCACTTCCCTCCTCAACCGGCTCAACTTCACGGGCGGGCGGTTGAGGTACGGCATCCGGTTCTTTCCGGGAGATGTCCATCCCTTTCAGTGCAGTGAAATGGGTGGCGCGAAACAGGCCAACAGCTGCCGGTTTTTCCTGGCGTTTCTTTTTACCCATCAGTCCTTGGCCACCAGGGTTATTTCAATACGGCGGTTCTTGGCGCGCCCCTCCTTGGTGGCATTGTCGGCCACCGGCTTGAACTCGGAAAAGGCCGCTGCGGAGAGGTTGGCCGGGTCAAGCCCTTGCTGTTGCAGGTATTTGGCGACGTTAATGGCGCGGGCTGCCGAAAGCTCCCAGTTCGAAGGGAACTGGGCCGACCTGATAGGGACGTTGTCGGTGTGCCCCTCGATGCGGATCGATTTATCCTTGACCTCTTTCAGGGTCGGTACCATCTTGAGCAGGATGGCGATTCCGTCCGTCTTGACGTCTGCCTTGCCGGAATCGAACAGGATAGCGGCCTCCATGTTGACGGTCAATTTCCCCTTCAATTCCGAGATGGTCACCTGCCCTTGGGCGATCTCGCTCTTCATGTTTTCCAACAGATGTTCGTAGGTACTGCTGACCTCCTTCACCTTCTCTTCCTTGGCCTTCTGGAGAGCGGCAATCTCATCGCCGAGCTTCCTGTTCTCCTCTTGCAGATCGGCGACCTTCTGGCGCAGATCGCTGACATTCTTGGAGAGGGTATCGGATTTGGCTTTAAGCACCTGTTCCAGTTCACTCTTATCCTTGGTGAGCGCCTGATTCTCCTTGGCCAGCCCGGCCGCCTCGCCCTTCAGCTTGTCAAACTCGGCCTTCAGCGCGCTATTATCGGCAGAGAGCTTTCCGTACTGCTGTTTCAGGTCGCCAAGCTCTCCCGACAGTCCTTTGGCTTCATCCTCCTTCAACCGGTACGTGCCTTGGGAAACACAACCGCTCAAAGCCAGGGCCATCAGGCCCGCCACCGCCAGAAATACGATTCGTCTCACTACACTCGACCTCCTTATGATTTTTCTGCGGCACTACGGCTTGCGGTCTTTCGGCTGAGAGAGATGAAGATCATATCCAACACCGTTTTCTGCCGCGCCTCGAACTTGTTGAGCACCGCCAGACAGGTGCCCATTGGGCAGAGCTCGTGAAGAAAGTCCGCATCCCGCCCGGAAATGATCACCACCCGGTTTTTATCCATCCCCGACCGGGTGGCAAATGAAAGCAGTTTCAAGCCATCCATGGCCGGCATCTCCAAGTCGATCAGCAGCAGGTCATACCCACCTGCCAGGATGGAATTCAAAGCCGTTACCGGACTGTTGCAGATATCCACCTGGAGCAGAGGATAGGCATTATGGATGTACCCGGCCAGGAACTCGGTAAAGGCCCGGTCGTCATCTATCAATAATATTTTACCCATAACTTTATAATATAATCGATTTTACGGTAGCCATGAAACAAAAAAAAGGGAGCCGGCAGAGACGCTATGCAGATTGGAATTACTTGATGACGCGCGAGGCATTGCTCAGGACCGAGAATGGGAGATTAATCCCCAACTGCTGGGCAGCGCGCATGTTGACGACCAACTCGATACGGCGGGGGGAGATCAACGAAAGATGATCCTGCCTGGCACCTTCCAGAATACGGGTGGCTATGTCGGCAGCCAGGTGCCCCTGCTCTTCGGGATCGATTTCAAGCGACATGAGCGCGCCTTTTTCGGCAGCGCCGGGCATGGTGGCAAGTACCGGGATGTTGCGGGTCTTGGTGCGGAGGATGATTTTGCTGAACTGCCGGGACACCAGGCCGCTTTCCGTAGCGAAGATGACGTCGGAATGGTCGAGCAGGGAAGGAAGGGCCGCCTCCAGGGCAGCGGCAGAGGCAACGTTTGCCTCCATCACGATCATGTCGTACTGGGGTGCAAATTTCTTGATCTCTTCAAGTTGCTTCTGCGATCCGCTCTCGCGGGAGTTGTAGATGACGCCGATCCGCCGGGATGGCTTGATGTACTCCCGGCTCTCCTTGAACGTCTTGATCAAGGTTATCAACGGCACCCGCGAACTGACGCCGCACATACCCCGGTGCGGCCCGTCGGATACGAAGACGTCAACGGAAACCACCGGAATCCCGTCTGATTCCTTCGTGGCAACGAATGCGGCAGGCGCCCCATAGGCGACGATCAGGTCAGGGCGGTAGGCATTGAATTTCCTGATCGTATTGGACCAGGAGAGCGGATCGGGGTTCGGCGCCTGGAGAATGATCTCCACATTGGCCGAGCTATAGCCCAAAGCGGCCAGGGACTTGACAAAGGCCTGGTGCGCATCGCGGTAGCGCGGTTGGTCGCTGCTCATGACAGCGGCGATGACCTTGCCGGCGGCGTGGCAATCCGAATGCCGGCAGCACACCAGGGAAAGAATCATCAGCACTATGAAGGAGATTCGTTGGCGCATATCATCCACTACCACCGGGAAGTCAACGACACCATGGTCGTATGGACCGAGCCGTCGTTGAGCACATCACCGGAGTTGTAATTCCGGAAACTGTAGTTCACCGAGCAGCCGGTATATTTGCTGATACGCCAGTCCGCTCGCGCCGTCACCCCTGTTTCAACCGTATCCAGCCGGGTAAGGTCGGTGATGCCCGCTGACGAATACGATGTCGTGGTGTTGGTCGTGGTATCCAGTGTCGTAAAGGCCACATCGGGCACATTGAAACGGGAGTTGGAGCGCACCTGCTGAAAGCCAAGCAGGATATCCAGCGGTTCAGCCACGGCATACACGGCGTCGATACCATAAACATGGGCCGTCGAGCGGTAATTTGTGGCGGCCAGGGAAGCGGGCGACATGTTGGCAAAGAGGACGCTTTGATCCGTATTGACTTGACTGAAGGAATAACTGGTGGTGATGGTCAGGCGCTCCAAGGGACTGAACCAGAAGCTGGTGTTTGCCGCATTATTGCGGTTCGTGCGCGGCAAATTGAAGTTTGCAACGCCTGACGGCGTGACGATAAGCGTTTGGTCCGAGGCGACGGTGGAAGCCGAACTCTCGCTCTGCTCATAATTGGTAACGAAGCTGGCGGTGGCCCCCCAAGCACCGTTTTTCGTATAGGTCACAAACAGTTCGCCCTTGTGGCTTTCCGATGCCGAGGTCTTCCAATCCGGGTTATCCGTCGAGCGATAGGTGTAGGCGGCATTTACCTTGAATCCGGGGATCGGCCTCCATGAGACATTCGCCAGGCCGGTCTGGGTACGGCGATATTCGTTGTGGATCGCCGTCGGGTCGTCGGGTGAAAGGTCGCTGTTGGGCACGTTGTCACGGGACTCAAGGATGGCGCGGTACTCCAGGCGGTAGGTCACTTGCTGGCTGGGGCGGAAGATGCCGGAAAGCGAGATGGTATCCTTGGCCGTGTTGATGCCGGGCCGCACCAGCAAAACTCCCGGTGTGGCGGTGTAAACGCCGGGGAGCGGGGTAGTGGCGGGTATCTGGGAATAAGGATACGAAATGGTCGAGGGCGACTGCTGTTCGGTCTGCAGGCGCCGGTATTTAAGGGCGAAGGACAACTCCTTGATAGGCGTGTACGTCAGGTCTCCCGCCACCGACTGCAGTGTCTCCCCCGGTTTGGATGAGGGGTGGGCATCGCCCCGGTCGGCATCGTTCTCCCGCTGGGTCAGGATGTAGGCGGCCGTCCCCGTCAGGCCTCCGCTCATGTCGGTGTAAAGCCTGACCGTATGGGACGTCACCCGGCTGTCGGAGATGACGTTGGTCGCCTGGTTGCCCGGGATGAGTGACCCGTCGCCGGTTACGGCGAAAGGATAGCGCGTATCCGGAGCCTGGTTTGAAAAGTCGCGGATACGGAATCCATAGGCGATATCGAAGAATCCCAGGTGGGCGTCGGCCCCGACGCTCCCTTCCCGCGTGATCTGGTCAACCTGCCGGTTGACGGAGACGATCCTGTTCTGCGCATCGCCGAAGTAGTAGTCGCCGAACCGGAGTTGGTCGGTTCCCCGGCTGCTCAGTTCCCAGTACCCCAGGTTGATGTGGATGGGATTGTTGCCAAGCTTGATGCGGCTTTCCACCTGGGAAATGCCGGTGCGAAGGCTGTAGCCGCCTGCGGGGGGAGGTGACTGCGTCGTTGCGTATTGGCCGGTGGATGACTGGGGAAGCTGTTCCGTAAGCAGGTTGTGCCAGAGGGCCTCGCTTTCCAGGTGCAGACGGTAGTAGCCGCCATAGTCGAAAAGCAGGTTGGTGTGGTAATCGTCCTCATTGAGCATGAGGGCTTCGCCCGACAACTTGAGGCTGGAACCGAGCGTGCCGGCGGAGAGCCCCCCCGTTACGCCGGATTTCAGGCGCGCATAAGGGGCTGCGGCGGCGGTTGCGCCATCAGGCGTGATAAACTGGTAGCCGGCCTGGGCATGCGCATAACGATAGGCTGCTTCTTCCTGTTCCGTCTGCGCTTCTTGGCTTGTAACACCGGCATCCGGGATGACGCCGTCGTCAGCAAAGGCAAGCACTGCCAGGAACGTCAGGCATGAACAGGCAACCAGCGGTGCAAACAGCTTTGTTTGGCGAGAGCGGCTCGGCATGGCTCACTTCCTCAATGTCCCGTATCCACGGTTGTCGGGGGTGTCGGAGCCGTGGATAGCGGAATGACAGTCGGTACACCGGTTGGAAAAGAGCGACTTTAAGGATGTGTCGCCGCTTATTGTACCGCGGTGCCCCGGATTGTGGCACTGAATGCAGAGAAACGGCATGGCCGCCGAGAGCAGTCTTCGATTGACCGAACCGTGCGGCATGTGGCAGTTGGTGCAGGTTTCGGTGACGTCGCCGTGTTCGTAGACAAAGGGGCCGCTTTTCTCCATGTGACAGCGGGTGCAGAGGTCACGGAGCGTGACCCCTTTCAACAGCTTGGGCTGGCTTGAACCGTGGGGGTCATGACAATCGAAACAGTCCATCTTCTTTTCCCGCACCGGGTGATGGGCAAACAGGCTGAATTGGGCCTTGACGTCGGGATGGCAGCCGTAGCAGAGTTCGGCCATTTTATCGTGGCTGACCTTCTGCTGCGGCCCTTCGTGCAACTTGTGGCAGGAGAAGCAGCTCAAGTCGTTAAGGGCGTGGGTACTGGCATTCCAATAGGCCAGGGCAGGGGTCGAGGCCGCGGAGTGACATTTCAGGCAGATCAACGACTGGGCTTGGGGCGGGAGATTCTTAAGGTCGAGCAGCTTGGAGACATCGCATTTGAAACCCTGTTCGCCATTCAGCCGTTTGTTTTCCTCGATGTTGGCGATGGCAAGGCTGCCCGGCCCATGGCAGGACTCGCAGTTGACCAGCGGCAAACCGGTTTCAGGTTTGATCTGTTCGCCGTGCACGCTCCGTTTGAAGTCGCTGGTGATCTTGTCATGCTTGTGGCACTTGGCGACACAATTAGCCGTCCCCACGTAGTCGGCGTCCAGACGGCCGACAATCATCTTCTCATACTCGGCGACCGGCAGAAGCGGATGCGACTGCTTGATCCCGGCGCATCCGGCGTCCAGCACCGCCACGACGATCATAGCGGCCCATATGATACCCGGAAGCACCATGGCTCTGCCACTGCGTTTATTCATCACAATCTCCTTCAAGCCGCCGGGCGCCCGTCAGCCTCCCTGGATACCCTTGGTGGTGGTGCGAATGAAGCGCTGCACGATCGGGTTGCTGCTGTTCCGTATCTGGTCCGGCATGCCGGTCTCGATGATCTCCCCCTGGTGCATCATGGCGATGCGATCGGACAGGTACAGGGCAAAATTCAGGTCATGGGTGACGATGATCGTCGTATTTCCGGTCCCCTTTTTCAGGGAGAGGATCGTCTCCGCCAACTCGTCGGTGGTCACCGGGTCCAACTCGGCGGTCGGCTCATCGTAGAGGACCAGATCCGGCTCCATCGCCAGGGAACGGGCTATGGCGACCCGCTTCCGCATACCGCCCGACAGCTCCGAGGTCATCAAACCTTCACGCCCTTCCAGCCCCACAATGGTAAGCTTGTCGGCGATAATCTCTTGAATGCGGGCCTCGGGATGGACGCGATGCTCCCGCAGCCAGAGCCCCACATTCTCGGCGACGGTCAACGAGTTGAACAGGGCCGAGGATTGGAACACCATGCTGCTGCGGAACGTTTGGGGCAGCGGACTGCCATTATGGAACACCGGATGGCCGTTAAAGTAGATCTGACCGCTATCGGGCGTTTCCAGGCGGATGATGTGCCGCAACAGGATACTCTTGCCGGTGCCGGATGGACCGATGATCGAAAAGGTTTCTCCCGACGCGATGTCAAGATCGATATCCTTGAGGACATGGTTGCTGCCAAAAGACTTATTCAGTTTTTCAATTCGGACATCGACACCGTGAACAGGCATGGAGAACTCTCGGATAAAATTTTATGCAGTATGCATGCCTACAAGTTCAGAACAAGTACCTTGATCTGTTGGTAAAATAGCGCCTATGCCGGCAAATGAAGGCCGTCAGCAGTATAATGGCCACCATGACCGAAAGATTATTCAGCGCTAATCCGTGTGCGTCAACCGGTTGGCCGACCGCACTTTCCAGCTCTCCCGCGGAAATACACACCAGGTTGGTCAGTGTATTCACCACTTCAAAGGCGTTGTATCCCAGCAACAGGTACCAGGTCAGTGTATGCCGCTTCATCAAGCCGAGGAACAGATAGAGGCAGATCAGGCTGTCCGCGAATACCAGCGTCTCTGCCGCCCGCCCCTGGTAAATCGTCCCCAAAAGGGGAAAGGGGTGGCCGAATGTGGACAGGGTCAGCATGAAGAAGAAGAGATATAACCCGCCCAGAAGGACCATGCCCAGGGGCCGCCGTTCCTCGTTATCGATTTCTTCCATGGGCATCCCGTGAACTGCCGTACGATCATTTCTCATCCGGAGTTCCGGATGGAAACTACTTTGCCTTATCGTGCTTATTTCTGCGCAGCATGTCGCTCAGGACAATGCAGACGAAGATGACGATCAGGATAAATCCTATGAAGATCCAATCGGCAGTGCTGAATCCGAACATTACCGGCTCCTCCTGAAGGCTTCCGCCGCCTCGTTCACCATGCCCAACTCCTGGTAACAGCTCCCCAGCAGGTAATAGACCTCACCCATGGGGAACTGCCCGGTAAAGAAGTGGTCCGCCAAGACATCTTCAATAATGGCGGCGGCCTCATCGTTGCGCCCGGCGGTACGCTCCTCCAGCGCCACCGCAAGGGCTGTCAGATAATCAAGGGGGGGGACCAGCGGGAGCTTGCCGGCTAAAATTGCGGCGATGCGGGCTTCAAGCCGGGCCCGTTCGCCCTCCGCCAACCCGGGCAGCGCTTCGGCCCAGACCTCGGCCGCCTGGTCGTAGCGCCCCACAACGTACAACGCCTCACCGTATTCATAGGCGACGCGGCTGTCGGGTGAACCCAGTTCTCGGGCCTTCTTCAGATGCCTTTCCGCCCCGAACCAGCTCTCCACGGCCTGTTGCATCGCGGCGAGGCGCGAACCCTTGTCGGCGAAGGCCCGTCCTATCTCCACGTGCAGACCGGCGTTTGAGGGGTCGAGCAGGGCAAGGATCTTGAGAAACGTGATCTTGCGATCCAGATAGGGGCTATCTACCTCTTTGGCATCCAGCATGATGATCTGTCCGCCCAGTTCGGAGATGATATGGGGATAGCCCGCCTTCAACACGGCGGCGTACTCGGCGGCGTGGGCGCATTCGGGATCGAGTCGCAACGCCTGGTAGATGCCGCGCCCCACCATGTCATAATCGGGCGCTCCCTGCTGGATTGATGCGAGATCCTCATCCAAAAGCGGGATGGGAAGCTTGCCGTCCCAAGGAATGGACACCCGGCCGTCGCGGCCGGTCAAGGTATAACCGGCGGATGGGGTAACGTAACTGATGCCGCCCAATGGTGTTGGTGTCGAAACTTCCGAGCTGTTCATCTGGTCTCCTGCTCCCTCCCGGGAAAGGTGTCTATTCCGGCATGCACACCGATCATTTTGTAGATCTGCACCTCGTCCCACGGCTCGTCCAGTACGCCGTCGTGGATGGCCCAGCTTCGCCCGCGCACGGTGCGCTCCTGACCTGGCATGCGGAAGGGGGTGGAACCGTCCAGCCGGGCATGGTAACGGCCTCCCGGCAGAAATTCCCGGTCGATCTCCATCATCAGGCGCTTGCCGCGCAGGTAGTCGAAACCGTATTTCTCATAGCGGATAGCGTTATCGTAGCTCAACGGTTCAGCCACGATCATCTCCATTCCCAAGGCATCGGTAAATCGCTCCAGGAGCGGGAAAAACTCGACGAACAGGCGCAACCCTCGACGGGTCTGGTTGGGAAAAAGGCCGTCCCGCATGGCGCGCAGTTCTTCGGGCAGGTTGCGTCCGCGGGAGGCAAACCAGTTCCTTATGCCGTTTTCGTCCACGTCCACATCGTACCGGGACGCAGACGGATCGCAGATGATACAGAAGGAAAGCTCCATCTGGCGGTACTGGGTATCGGCCAGTTCGAGAAAAAAGACCGTATCGGTATCATCCGGCCGGGCACGGACCTCGATACGCAGAAGTGCGAGCCCGGAGGGTGCGATGATGGTGGTGAGGCGTTCCCCTGCCGCGTTATGGAGCCCGTCGGCGGCCAGCCCCACTAGTCGGCGCAGGCGCAACGGCACGAGCATGGCGTACAGCGCCTCTTTCTCACCGTTATCCAGCCTGTTGATGGCCAACAGCGATCGCAGCGGCCGGCCGGCTGCATCAAGCAACTGGCTATTTCCCGGAAGTTTTGCCATAGTTTCCAACTATACCGGGAAAGATGGCCGCCCTGATCCGCGCAATACTTTTTTCCACCGCATCGAGGGCCTGGTTGCGCTCATACTCCTCTGACCAGTGCATGGCATCCAGCAAGGCCCGGTGGGGGTAGCCCAGGGGCTCGATCTTTTTGACAAAGGCTGCCGGCAGGCGGGGGTTGAGCTCGACGCCGTTCATAACCGCCCAGGCGATGGTCCAGGCACGAGCCGTGTTCATCAGGTCGTATCCGCCTCCACCCAGCGCAACCCAGGGGATCTTGAGCGCCTTGAGCTTGCGCATGATATAGCCGTAGCTGTGGGTTGTAATCTCAAGCCTGGTCAGCGGGTCGGTGCGAAAGGCGTCGGCGCCGATCTGGGTGACGATGACATCCGGGTCATAGGCCGCTATGAGGGGATAGGCCACTTCATCGAAGGCCTTCATGTAGAGAGCGTCGTCGGTGTGGGCGATCAGCGGCACGTTAACCGAATAGCCCCGGCCACTGCCATGACCTATTTCATTCTCAAAGCCGGTTCCGGGAAAGAAATAGATGCCGCTTTCGTGCAGCGAGATGGTCAGGACCCGGTCACTGTCGAAGAACCCTTCCTGTACTCCGTCGCCGTGATGGGCGTCGATATCCAGATAGACAACCCGCCGTCCCCGCGCCACCAGCCAGTTGATGGCAAGTACGGCATCGTTTACGTAGGAAAACCCCGAGGCTCTGGCCCGATGGGCATGGTGCCAGCCGCCGGCCAGGTTGAATGCTACATCGAACCCCTCCTCTTCCACCAGGCGTGCCGCCTCGAAGGTCGCCCCGGCTCCCAGTGCCGCGCAATCGTAAAGCCCTTTGAAAACGGGACAGTCGGCATCGCCCAGGCCAAAACGGAAGTCGGCACGAGGTTCGTCGGAGGCGCTGAACTCCTTGAGGCGCGCCACATATTCAGGGGCATGAAAGGTCAGCACCAGTTCGTCGTCGATCGGACTGCAGTCGCGGATTTCCATCCCCGGCAGCTTCAGCAGTCCGTAAGCTTCCATCAGGTCCCGTACGAGACGATAGCGCTGCAACTTGAACGGATGGTCGTCTCCGTAACTGAAATTTCCGAACAGGGGCGAATATATCAGGGCGGTGCGACTGGCCGGCACAACGACTCCTCTGTCGCAGGCTGGTGAAAAACGTCATGAGGAAGGCCGGATGCCAGGCGCACGGAACGGAGCAGCCGAGGCATAACAGTCCGTTAGCCGAGGTTGCGAGTACCGCGCAACGCCGCAGACGGCTCTCCGCAATAGTTTTTCGACAGCCTGCTGAATAGTACGCAAGACCCCGGCATAATGCCTTATTTTTTAGCGTTCGTCTATGGGGAAAACCGAGTGAATCCGGCTTGATTATCGCGAGAAAGCCCGATATGCCACGTGGCCCGGAACCTCGGCGGAAGGTGGTCAGGTGAGCAAGCGGGAGGTGAGGCGCAGAATGCACTGGGAGAGGTCCGGGTCGCTGATCATCTTCAGGGCCTTGTGAACCGGCAGCACCGCACGCTTCCGCCAGTCCATCTCCGGCCATTTTTTCAACACGGTCGTGACCTTCAGCGGATAGATATAAAGCCTTTTCTCCCCCTTGCGGCTGCAGAGTACACGGAATCCGGGGAGACAACTCCCGATGATCCCGGCCTCCTCCATGGCCTCCATGATGGCCACATCCTGCCGGGACATGTCCGGCTCCGGCTGCCCCTTGGGGATGATCCAGCGGGTCTGGGCGGAATTGGTCACGATCACAAGGTGCAGACGCCCCCCGCGAAACAGGAAGGGGAGCGCCCCGATCTGGTAATCCAGGGCCGGCCCTTCGGGAATCCCGTGCATGGCGAGGGAGATGTTCTTGTAGGCCTCCACCTCCGTGATTTCCTGCCCCAGGTAGTCCGGCTTCTCGAAGCGTTCGCTTTCCTCGACCGAAGAAAACCCCACCTCGGCGACGAGCAGCGGTTCCAGGTCCCCCAGATAGCGGTCCACCTCCATCCGGCACGAACCATGATCCACCAGCGATCGGACCTTTTCCAGACGACGCCCCTCGGTGGACGGCCATAGCGCGTGAAACTGCCGGGGAGAGATATCGACCTCGGTCTCCCGCCGCATGGGCCCGGCCCCCTCCTTGACGGTGAGAACGTATTTGTTACCGAACTTCCGGATGCGCACTTCCAAGTGCTCGTCGTGGGTCAGGTACCCCTGCAGGATCGGCGTCTCCCCCTGCAATCCGTCAGGCAGGGACTTCACCAGGAATTTACGTTCGATCTCGGCCATGGTCATGGACCTGCCAGGGAAAGGATTTCGTCGCACAGCGTCCGGTATGCCATCGCCGCCGGGCTGGCGTGGGAATAGGCCAAAAGCGGCATCCTGTGCAGGCCCATCTTTTCCACATCCGCGGAAAACGGGATCACTGTCTTCAGGAAACCCGGATACGACGCCGGCAGGTCGTCCATGATCTCCCGGTGCATCTTGTTCCGCTTCTGGACCATGGAGAAAAACGGGCGGAGCATCCTCTCGGGCAAATCCTCGTCCCGGAAGAAACCGGCCAGTTGCTCCAAAGTCCTCCGCGAAAGTACGGTCGGAATGACCGGCACCAGTATCGCATCCGATGCCCGGAACACGTTCTCCGAGAGGAGCGTGATATTCGGCGGGCAGTCCATGAGGATCACGTCGTAATCGGGCTTGAACTCCTCCAGCACCTTCCTGAGCTGCCTGCGGCGCTTCGCCATGCCGTCGAGCAGGATGTCGAAGTGCCGGTAGCCGAGGTTAGAGGGTATGATGTCGAGACCGGGGAAGTCGGACTCCCGGATGTTCCTGCGGAGCCCCTCTGCCAGGGAGTCCGCGTCGCGCATGCGGAACTTCTCCGCGCTGGCCACGCGGAAATAGAAGGTGGCAGCCCCCTGGGGGTCCAGGTCCAGGAGAAGGGCCCGGCGCCCGGCCTCGCGAAGCGCGAACGCCAGGTTGACCGCAAGGGCCGTCTTCCCCACCCCCCCCTTGATGCTGTAAGAAGAGAGTATTTTCATTGTCGTGCGGACCTTTTCATCTCCGTTTCGGGGGTGGAAACCAGTTTGAAGGTATGCTTGAAGGCTGCGGCGGTCGAGCCGCCGCAGAACCCTTCCAGGGCCACATCTATAAGGCTGCGCGCCTCTTGCTGACGGCGGTAGAGGACGGCGACGAGCCCCCCCACCCCCAGGGCGACCTTGGACCCGGACCGTTTCTGCTCCCAATAGTTCATCATCGATCTCTGCTGTACCAGGGCATCGTTGAACTCGCCAAGACGGTTTTGTAAACGGCGCAGCTGCCTCAGCATCAACGCCCCCTCTTCCTTGGGAAAGAGTTCGGCAAAAAATTCCATGAGATAGCGAAGCTTCTTGCCCTCAATACGGAGCCGGTGCACCGCCTCATCCGGCGTCTCGGCCCCGATCCCCGCCGCGATCCTACGAATCTTCAGGTACCGCTTGTAGATGCGGCGGAAGACCAGCGCACCCACCGGAAGGGCGGCAGCCGGCGAAGCCTCGTGTTGGGTCTCCGGGGAAAAATGCTCCTCCACCTCCCGGAGAAGCCGTCGGGTGGATGCTGCGCGCATCTTCGAGGTTGTCCGCCGCACCTCCCGTTCCCGCTCCGCCGAAAAATCCTTGAACATCCCGTCCAGGGCCGGTCGGAGTACCGGGGGCAGCAACCCCAGGTATTCTTCCCGCGCCAGGAGGTACACATCAAGGTCGCGCAGCCTGTTGGTCTGCCGGGCGAGGTCCCCGAGGATCTTCCGCATGCGCCGGGTCTCCTCGGCCGGATACACGTCCTGCACCAGGCTCAGCACCGACCGCACCTTTCGCAGGCAGATCCGGTAATCGTGGAGAAATTCCGTGTCCAGGTCGTTCACTATCCCCGGCACGTTGCGCTCGGCGATCTCCAGGATCGCGCGCACGATCCGCCCGACGGCCTCCCGGGCCGGCGTATCCATCGTCAGGCCAAAGACGGGCCGCAGGGTGTACTTCCGGGGCACGCGGCCGACGTGCCGCAGCAGGGCCTCCACGGGGCCGTCCCCTGATGCCCGCGCGCCCTGCCGGACGAGGTGCTCCACCACCCGTGCGGCCTCTGCTTCGTAACCGAACAGGGGCAGTACCCGGCAGGAATGGAGCAGATCCTCACCTCTCCGCTTCCCTGCGGAAACCGAAGACCACTCCAGCCGGCTCACAATCTTCCCCGTACTATTGCGCACATCGCACCGGCGCAGACGAAAGGTCCCCTCTGCCACCGGCGCGAGCCCTCTCAGCCCGAGCATCCCCTCCAGCCTTGACCGCATCGCCCCGGTCTCAAAGTCCCTCCAGAACCGCGGCCCGGTCCCGGTCCGTTCCTCGCACAGCACCGCACCCGGCCAGCCTCCCTCTCGGGCGCACAGGTGATACGCCCCGCCGGAGCTGTAAAGGATGTGCCCGCCGAACCACAGGCCCCACTCGAACGTATCCCAGAACGCCAAGACCTGCGACTCCTGCGGGTGGATGTCCACATCCCATTCCTCCCGCAGGCATTCCGGCCCAAGACCGCCCGGGAGCGTCAAACGAACCGATTCCTTGCCGTGCACCCTAACCCCCACCGTCCGAACCCTCGAAAAACGGTTGCCCGCCGCCATCTCAACCCCATGTCTGTAATTTTACCGCAAAAACGGCGGCGTGCACGAGGCTCCCGCTTTTATTTATGCACATCCCGGAGACCGGCGCCTCGGACGTCAGGGTTTCTTGATTGGTGCCTTGGCGCTCTCGGGCGTATTCTTGTCCAGCTTTTCCTCAACCGCCAACACGATGTATTCATTCATGCTGACGCCAGCCTCGGCAGCCTCTTTTTTAACACTCTTGCGCACCGATTTTTTCATGCTCACGAGGAACTTGGTCAGTTTGTCGTCCTTCGGGGCCTTCGGGGCCTTTGGAGCCTTCGTGGCTTTCTCGGCTTTCTCGGCCTTCGGGGCTTTCTCGGCTTTTGGGGCCTTGGGGGCCTTCGGCTCAGCAGCCTTCCTGTCGCTCTTTTCCGGCTTTGCCTTTTTTACTTTTTGTGCCGCCGCCTCATCGACCTTTTTACCCTTTTTCTTTTTCTTCGCTGCGGCGGTCTTGTCCATTCCCTGTTCTTCAGCGGGTTTCATTACGTCGGGTTTCGGTTTTTCGTCTTTCATGGCCATCTCCTTGTGCTTGATATCAGTTTTTGAATGGGTCATTCTTCATCCATAATAACTATTATAATTATAATACTTATAATAGTAAATGCAAGTCTTCGTTTGCGGTGAACGAAGGAGAGGGAGAGGGCACAGGCGACCACCCCCGGCCCTTTAGGCCCCAGAGGGTCCTCCTGAATCAGGAGGGGAGAAAACGCCCGGATATTCCCCCTCCTAGTTTAGGAGGGGGCTGGGGGGTGGTTGAGCTCCCATTGGAGAAGGACCATCCGAGCTACTTAATGTTACTTAGGTACTAGCATGGCCGATCTTTCCTCAGGCCGGATTTTTTTCGCTGGCGGGTTGATAATTAGCGGAAGTAGCGATAGAATCAGAAATCAACGTAAAAGGACCAGCCTCCGCGGCAGCGGGCAAGCGCCGGGAATGGCTTAACCGGAGAGGCAACGAATCAAGGAGAGACAAACATGCAAGTAACGCGAAGACAGTTTTTCAAGATTTCCGCCGGGGGACTGGGGGGGTCCAGCATAGCGATGCTGGGTTTTTCGCCCGTGGATGCGCAGGCCGAGGTGCGCGAGTTCAAACTGGCCCGCAGCAGCGAGACCCGCAATACGTGCCCCTACTGCTCGGTGGCCTGCGGCCTGATCATGCACAGCCTGGGGGACCGGGCGAAAAACGCCGAACCGGCGATCTTCCACATCGAGGGAGACCCGGACCATCCGGTGAACCGCGGCACCCTTTGCCCGAAGGGCGCGGGGCTGGTGGACTTCATCCACAGCGAAAGCCGGCTCAAATACCCGGAATACCGCGCCCCCGGCTCCAAGGAGTGGAAGCGCATCTCCTGGGATGAAGCATTTGCCCGGGTGGCCCGGCTGATGAAAGATGACCGGGATAAAAATTTCGTGACCCAAAATGCCGCCGGCGTCACGGTCAATCGCTGGATATCCACCGGCTTCCTGGCGGCCTCCGCCTCCAGCAACGAATCCGGCTACATCACCCACAAGGCCGTCCGCAGCCTTGGAGCCTTGGCTTTCGACAATCAGGCCCGAGTCTGACACGGACCAACGGTGGCCAGTTTGGCCCCCACATTCGGTCGCGGTGCAATGACCAATCATTGGGTTGATATCAAGAACGCCGACGTCATCGTCGTCATGGGCGGCAACGCCGCCGAGGCGCACCCCTGCGGTTTCAAATGGGTGACCGAGGCCAAGGCCCACAACCACGCCACGTTACTCGTGGTTGACCCCCGTTTCACCCGCTCGGCATCGGTGGCGGACTACTACGCCCCCATCCGCACCGGCACGGACATCGCCTTCATGGGCGGGGTGATCAACTACCTGCTCGCCCACGACAAGATTCAGCACGAATACGTCAAGGCCTACACCAACGCCGCCTTCATCGTCAACGAGGGGTACAAATTCGACGAAGGCCTGTTCTCGGGCTACGACGATCCGGGGCGCAAATACGACAAATCCACCTGGTCCTACGAAATCGGGGCGGACGGCTTCGCCGCGGTGGACGAGACCATGCAGCACCCCCGCTGCGTGCTGCAACTGCTCAAGCAACACTACTCCCGCTACACGCCGGAGGCAGTGAGCAACATCTGCGGCACGCCCAAGGACAGCTTCCTCAAAGTATGCGAGACCATCGCCACCACCTCGGTGCCCGACCGTACGTTGACCTTCATGTACGCCCTGGGGTGGACCCAGCATTCGGTGGGTTCCCAGATGATCCGCACCGCTGCCATGGTGCAACTCCTATTGGGCAACATGGGCATGGCGGGAGGGGGAATGAACGCCCTGCGGGGCCACTCCAACATCCAGGGGCTCACCGACCTGGGGCTTCTTTCCGACCTCCTGCCGGGCTACCTTACCCTGCCCCGGGAAAACGAGACCGGCTACCAGGCCTATTTGGACAAGCGGATCCAGAAACCCGTGCGCCCCGGCCAGATGTCCTACTGGCAGAACTATCCCAAGTTCCACGTCAGCCTGATGAAGAGCTGGTTCGGGGACGCGGCGACCAAGGAAAACAACTGGTGCTTTGACTGGCTGCCCAAGCTGGACAAGGTGTACGACGTGCTCCAGGTGTTCGAGCTCATGTTCCAGGGCAAGCTGAACGGCTACGTCTGCCAGGGTTTCAACCCCCTGGCCTCGTTCCCCAACAAGGCCAAGCTGAGCAAGGCCATGTCCCAGTTGAAATACCTGGTGGTGATCGACCCCCTGGCCACGGAGACGTCGTGTTTCTGGGAAAACCACGCCGAATTCAACGACGTGGACCCGGCCGCGATCCAGACCGAGGTGATCCGCCTCCCCTCCACCTGCTTCGCCGAGGAGAACGGCTCACTCACCAACTCCGGGCGGTGGCTGCAATGGCACTACAAGGGGGCTGATCCGCCGGGAGAGGCCAAGCAGGATGCGGACATCATCGCCGGCATCTTCCTCAAGCTGCGCGAGCTGTACAAAAAAGAGGGGGGCGCCTTCCCGGACGCGCTCATGAACCTTACCTGGAACTACAAGATCCCCCATGCGCCCGCTCCCGAGGAGTTGGCCATGGAGTACAACGGCAAGGCCCTGGCAGACCTTGCCGATCCCAAGGACCCGACCAAGGTTGTCCTGAAAAAAGGGCAGTTGCTGGACGGATTTGCCCAGCTCAAGGACGACGGCTCCACAGCCTGCGGCTGCTGGATCTATTCGGGGGCCTGGACGGAAAAGGGGAACATGATGGCCCGGCGTGACAACTCCGACCCCTCGGGCCTGGGCAACACCCTCAACTGGGCCTTTGCCTGGCCGGCCAACCGGCGCGTCCTCTACAACCGGGCCTCCTGCGACCCGTCCGGCAAACCGTGGGACCCGAAACGCAAGCTCGTATGGTGGGATGGAGCCAAGTGGACCGGCGTGGACGTGCCCGACTTCAAGCCCGATTCCGCGCCCGGCGAAGGGATGTCCCCCTTTATCATGCAGCCCGAGGGAGTAGGAAGGCTCTTTGCCTTGGACAAGATGGTTGAAGGGCCATTCCCCGAGCACTACGAGCCGTTCGAGACCCCCATCGACACCAACCCCCTGCACCCCAAGGTGATCAGCAACCCGGCGGCGCGGGTGTTCAAGGACGATCTGGAGGCCTTCGGCAAGAGCAAGGAGTTCCCTTACGCCGCCACCACCTACCGCCTCACCGAGCACTTTCACTTCTGGACCAAGCACGCCAAGCTGTCGGCTATCATGCAGCCGGAGCAATTCGTGGAGATCGGCGAGGAGTTGGCCAAGGAGAAGTGGATCAAGAACGGCGACCGGGTCAAGGTGTGGTCCAACCGGGGCTTCATCAAGGCGGTGGCGGTGGTAACCAAACGCATCAAGCCCCTCACGGTGAACGGCAGGACCATCCAGCATGTGGGCATTCCGATCCATTGGGGCTTCAAGGGCGTTGCCAAGAACGGCTACCTGACCAACACCATGACCCCCTTCGTGGGGGACGCGAACACCCAGACGCCGGAGTTCAAGTCGTTCCTCGTCAACATCGAGAAGGCATAGGAGGGGTATCATGGCACTGCAATCACTTGACATCACCCGCCGTTCCGCCACCACCACCCCCCCGCCGGGCCAGCGCCAAACCATGGAGGTGGCCAAGCTGATCGACGTCACCAAGTGCATCGGCTGCAAGGCTTGCCAGGTGGCGTGCATGGAATGGAACGACACCCGCGACGCCATAGGCATCAACCGTGGCGTGCTCGACAACCCGCCGGACCTGACCGGGAGTTCCTGGACCGTGATGCGCTACGCCGAAGTGGAACTGGAACCGGGCAAGCTCGAATGGCTGATCCGCAAGGACGGCTGCATGCACTGTGGCAATCCGGGCTGCCTCAAGGCCTGCCCGGCGCCCGGCGCCATCATCCAGTACAGCAACGGCATCGTGGATTTCCAGGAGGAGAACTGTATCGGCTGCGGCTACTGCATCGCCGGCTGCCCGTTCAACATCCCCCGTCTGTCCCGGAAAGACAGCAAGGTTTACAAGTGCACCCTCTGTTCCGACCGGGTGGCGGTGGGCCTGGAGCCAGCCTGCGTCAAGACCTGTCCCACCGGCGCCATCGTGTTCGGCAGTAAGGACGACATGCTCCACCACGCCGAGGAACGGATTGCGGACTTGAGGGAACGGGGCTTCGCCAAGGCCGGGGTCTACGATCCCCAGGGGGTGGACGGCACCCACGTGATCTACGTGCTGCACCACGCCGACAAGCCGGAGATCTACAGCGGCCTCCCCAAGGAGCCTTCCATCGGGCCGATGGTCGAGATCTGGAAGGGGGCCACCAAACCGCTTGCCTCCCTGGCCCTTGGCGCGCTCGCCGCCGGCGCCTTTTTCCACTATGTGACCAAGGGTCCCAACGAGGTCTCGGAAGAGATCGAGAAGGAGTTCAAGGATGATACGAGATCCTGATAAATTAGACCGTTATACGGCCCCCGAGCGGGTCAACCACTGGCTGGTGGCGCTGACCTTCATCCTTTTGGCGCTCTCCGGACTGGTGTTGTTCCATCCCGCTTTCTTCCCCCTGAGCCAACTCTTCGGCGGCGGCGTCTGGACGCGCATCCTCCACCCCTTCATCGGCGTGGCCTTGATTCTCTTCTTCGGCAGCATGTTCTTTCGCTTCCGGAAGGCATGCCTCTTGACGGCGGCCGACTGGGAGTGGCTGCGCCATAGCCGCGAGATGATCAACGGCGACGACCGGAACATGCCGGAGGCGGGTAAGCTGAACGGCGGCCAGAAACTCCTGTTCTGGCTTCTGGCGGCCTGCATGTCGCTGCTCATACTGTCCGGCATCGTCATGTGGCGCGCCTACTTCTCGCACCTGTTTCCGGTGGCCCTGGTCCGCTTCGCTGCGGTCGTGCACGCGGCAACAGGGGCGGGGATGATCTCCCTGATCATCGGCCACATCTACCTGGCCATCTGGACCAAGGAGAGCATCGGCGCCATGCTCTACGGCAAGGTCAGGCGCGCCTGGGCGAAACAGCATCACCCGGCATGGTTCCGGGAGATGACGGGAGGGCGCAAATGAACACCAAAGAGCGCATCCTTAAGCCGGACCCGATCGATGCCCCATCCGCTGCCCCGTCCGAAGCCCCGTTCGGGGAGATCCGTTTCCTCTCCCTCGCCGGCCGCGACCTGTTCACGCGACGCGCCGACCGCTTCCGGTTCCTTTCCCCCGGCCATCCCCTGGGGAAGTACCTTAACTTCCTGGCGCTCTTGGCGGATGCGCAGCAGGCGGCCCTGGACCGGCTCCCCCCACTGTTCTCTCCCGATGCGACGGAACTGGCGCTCTGCCGCGAGCACGGCATGCCGCTTTTGGACACCCGGTCCCGGCACCGGGACCCGGCTTGGCGGGGCGCGCTGACGCTGATCCTGCGCCGGATGAGCGAGGCCGACCTGCCGAAGGCTGCGCGCAAGACCACCGAAGGCCTGATGTCTGTGGACGAAAACAGGCTGGAGGAGATGGCGAGCGGGATTCTGGCGGGCGATCCGAACGCCGCCCCTCCCCACGAGTTCCCCTTTGTTGCTGCAGCCTTGCAGGTCTACTGGGTGCGCATGGCCTCCATGCTCGGTGAAGACGCCTTTGCCAAGCTGGAACCGGCAGGGGTATGTCCGGTATGCGGATCATTCCCGGCCACCGGCATCGTGCGCGCCGACGGGGCGGATCAGGGATTGCGCTACCTCTGCTGTTCACTCTGCGCCTCCCAGTGGCACATGGTGCGCGTCAAGTGCAGCAACTGCGAGGCCACCCAAGGGATCAGCTATTATAGCCTGGAGGGGTCGAACGGCGCGGTCAAGGCGGAAAGCTGCGATAACTGCAATACCTACCTGAAGCTGTTGTACCTCGGCAAGGACATCGCAATGGAGGCCACGGCCGACGACCTGGCCACCCTGGCGCTGGATATGTTGATGGACAAAGCGGGCAAGGCGCGCAGCGGCCCGAACCTGTTCTTTCATCCCGGCGGGGGTGACGTTGCATAAGGGGTGCCGGCGTTGAACCGGTCCGATCATGTTGGGTCAAAATGATACAAAGAAGGGCATCCGGAGGCGATTCGGGTGCCTTTTTTCGTGTGATAACGGGGTGTTTTGTTAAATGGGCCGGAAGTGTCCAGTTTCTGGACACTCGCAAAAAGTGTTAATTTTTTAACATACTGGAATTACTGTTGAAGTGTGTTGGCGGGTGGAGTAGAAGGAAAGATAGTTCTTGCGGGTTTGCAGGGGCACCATAAAATGATACGAGGCGCCACATCGCTTGAATAAATTGCAGTGTGTCCGGGGAATTATCATGCAAAAATTGGAGCTGAGCAAGGCCTTTACCCTGATTGAATCGGGACCTGTTGTCCTCGTGACGACCCATGATGGACAGAAAGACAACATCATGACTATCTCCTGGACCATGGTGTTGGATTTCACCCCGGTTTTCGCCATCACCACGGGTGAATGGAATCACTCTTTCGTGGCGTTGCGAAAGAACAAGGAGTGCGTCATTGCCATTCCCACGGTCGATATGATTGATACGGTGGTCGGTATAGGGACATGCTCCGGGACCGACACCGACAAGTTTGCAAAGTTCAAGCTCACGCCGGTGCAGGGCAATATCGTCAAGCCCCCCTTGATCAAGGAGTGTCTCGCCAACATGGAGTGCAAGGTCATCGACATCGTTAAGAAGCACAACATTGTCGTGTTGGAGGCGGTTGCCGCGTACGTCGATAGCGCACGCAAAGAGAAACGCACGGTTCACGCTGTTGGCGACGGAACGTTCATTGTCGACGGGCGCACGATTGACCGGAGAAAGATGATGGCATCCAAGATTCCATTCGGTGTGATTGAGGATGAGTGAGGGATTGCGTGCTAAGTATTACTGCGGCAATTGTAACAAATTAATGCTAGGGTCGGAGCTGACATGAAAATCTTCATCATAATTGTCCTGGCAATGCACCTGGCCGTGAACTCCAGCGTGGCCGGGGAAATGTATCAGTGGATTGCCGAGGACGGTTCCATAACTTTCAAGGACACTCCTCCACCAGCATCAAAGAAACGCAAAAAATTAAAGGTTTACACCGATGCGGATTTTGTCCCATCGCCCAAGCCTCTGCCAGCTGGAAGCGGGTCAACACGCCATCCAGAAGCCGGGACCTCGCTACCAAAAGTCTCCACGACAAAAAAAGAGCGATTTATCGGTGATATTGAAATGTACGTGACCGATTGGTGCCCAACCTGCAAAATGGCTGAAAAATATATCGCCAGCAAAAACTATCCGTTTGTCAAATATGATGTCGAGAAAGACAAGAATGCAAATCGCAGATACCAGGAATTGGGAGGCCACGGAGTTCCGCTTATTCTGGTTGGCTCCAAACGGATGTCCGGCTTCTCTGCGCAGCTACTCGAACAGTATCTGGGTAACGAATAAGCGATAAGAGTTCTAACTGTCCTGATTGTATCGCATTTAGGACCGCGTCTACAGATCACAGAATCTGAATTCTGTAGATGCGGCCCTTGGGTGTAATTCCTATGAAAAGAGGGAACTATGAGACTCCTGCAAATTCTGATGGTGTTTGTTACTGCTACAGTAACGGCTTGTAGCGGTGGGGGATCAAATACCGCTGTTTCAAATTCTCCAACACAACTCGCCCCAGGGCAATCCATCACATTAGTAAGCGGCCAGTCAATTAAGGTACCTTCCGGGACAACAGTTCAGTTACCAAACAGTGGTGGTAGCGTGACGTTAAACGGAGATAACAATACAGTCAACACAGCCGCTGGTGCCGTTGTCTCTGTTCCGACCAGCGCTACGGGTCCAGCGGATAATACGGTCGTTGCAGCTCCTGCGGCAACGCTAAGCGCCGACCAAGCAGCGTTTGAAAGTTTTTTGCTGTCCCCAAACGCTGCCTATGAGTGCTATTTCTGGCTACCGATAACAGGGATGCCGCAAAGTGGCACGAATTATTTTGAAGAAAAGTCTTTTTCAATTTCAGCATCCCCTCTAACGAATGGAACCCAACGACTTAATGCCTCGGCATTTATGACCTCGATTGCAAATATGTTGGCTGTTATGACACCTGAAAACGCAAGATATCTCGTTAATGGACAAATTTTTGCCGGCTCATTTCAAAACATAAGCTATCAGGGCACTGGCGTCAGATGTGACACCCTCGCGGCAGACGGCATTATAACTCTCTATAGTGAGCTTCGCTCAAATTATTCTGTAGTTCCTTTAACAGGCACCGTGGTCTCGGCTCCGACTGATTTTGAACATGCGTTAACCTTGCTTTTCTATAACCCTTCCCTTCTCAACACTTCTTCAACATGGGAAACCGGTGCAGCGTATATGAAACATACAGCAACAATCATTGGTGATACCTATGAAGTATTAGACTGGTCTACAACCACCACAGGCAATACGCCATCACCTGTAGCTACTAACAGCACAATAGCTACGTTAATGACTGCAGGTGGAATCGTAAGCAGTTTAGACGGCACAACCTACACTATGGCCAATGGCAATGTCTCCATAATCAACGGGATAAACACATATGTGGCAACCAACCCGATCCTCAATGAAACAGGTACTCGATATCGCACCTTTTATGAACTCAACGGTAATGTTTATGTGGGTGTACTGCTTAAAGATGGATCAATTGTAGGCGGAATGCCATTCTATGTTGCTGCGCCGGGTACACCTTCAGGATACACTGTGGATTATAGCTCAACATATCAAATACGTCTGAACAAGGCTGCCATTGATAGTCTCAAGTCTGCCGTTACTTTTTGACGTATTCTTGGCGTAGTATTTAGGGCTGCGGCTACAGATCACAGAAACTGGGTCTGTTGACACGACCTTGCGTGTACTTTCGTTAAAGGAGATGAGAGATGAAAATTATTGTTCATGGCGTTCTAATTGTCGCACTTATGATTTCTGGCTGTGCACCCCAGCTCCACACTAATGTACCTTTGGTTTGGAAGCCCACAAACGACACTTATTCAATAACCACCGAGAACCTCACGCCTCTATATGCCCATAAAATTAAAGTCGATTCCTTTGTCGATAATAGATCCACAAAATCAGAAATCGGAAAATACATAGAAGACGCCGCTAATAAATCTGTCACAACAAAAGATGATATTGCTGCCTGGAGTACAGATCGATTTAAGATGATATTGGCTCAATACGGAGTGCGACCAGTAGAAAATAATGCCGATGTTGTTTTAAAAGGTGAAGTGCTTCATTTTTATGTTACCGAAGATAAAACCTATAAAGGGAGTATCGCTCTGAAAATAACTGTTTTAGGCAATTCAGGTGCTGTTTTATGGCAGGGCGTGACAACCGGATCAACAAATCGATTCGGGAGGTCCTATAGCCTTGAAAACTACTACGAGGTTTTGAGTGACTCCTATTCGGAGGCAATTAACAACCTTTTGAAGAACACGTCTTTCATTCAGGCTTTCAAGTAGTCCAGTAACGGTGAGAGGTAAGTGAAACTAGGGACACTAGGGACACTTCCCCTATTTTCACGCATAAAGACTGAAAACCGGGGAGAGTCCCTAGTTTTTCATAGTTTTTTCCCACGTAAAACATCCCTGAGGCATGATATGCAAGAAAATAATTCAAGTCAAACTGCTCTCGCAACAGCGTATCTACGCGCATCTCATCAAATTATCGATTTTGGGCCGAAGGTCCTTGTTGACCCGATTGCATTGACCATATTAGGGCCTGATGCTGAAGAACGGATTCGCGGGTCAAAAGATAAATATCTGTCGCCTGAAGTCAAAGCGCTTAGGGCACATGTGGTTCTTCGTTCTCGATATACCGAAGACCGGCTTGAATCATCAATTGAGCGCGGTATATGCCAATACATTCTGGTTGGAGCGGGTTTCGATACATTCGCATTCAGGCAACCGCTCTGGGCGTCTGGATTGAGAATAATTGAGGTTGACCATCCGGATACGCAACGACTGAAGCAATCAAAAATCTCCAATGCTGGAATTGCCATACCTGAAAATGTTGCCTTTGTTGGAATAAATTTTGAGCAGGAATCTCTTGAAGAGGGTTTGGTTCGAGCCGGTGTTTGCACCGACAAGCCTACTTTTTTTTCTTGGCTGGGCGTAACAATGTATCTCACTGAAGCTGCCATTGATGCAACTCTCAGGTGCATGGCGGCCTTCCCCGGCAAGAGTGAAGCTGTTATCACTTTCCGGCAGCAGCCACCTGCCCAATCGACAGCCTCACATGGGCTTGCCGAGCGAGTCTCCGAGGCTGGCGAGCCTTTCGTAAGCCACTTCACATGTGAAAGCTTCAAAGATAAATTGCTCACTGCGGGTTTCAACGAGGTCCTCTTTCTTACGCAAGAACTTTCGGCTCCGTTTTTCCTTGAAAATGAAAGCTCGCTCTCGAATCCAGCTCAAGTGAATATTGCCTCGGCGATAGTTTAAATGACGTATCGCCTTTTCATTTCCGCATTCCTTGTTCTTTTAACGGCGGTTCCGGCTTTTGCAGGCCCCCCTCTGCTTACTGACGACCCCGACACGCCAGGCGATAAGAACTGGGAAATCAATGTCGCATTCACCCTCGACAAACGTCCAACCGAATCAACGTATGAAACTCCTCTGATCGACCTCAATTACGGCGTAGGGGAAAATATCCAATTAAAATATGAAGTCCCTTGGCTGGTCCTCCACGAGCAGGGAGATGGAACAAAGAGCGGGTTGGGTAATTCGCTTGTCGGTGTTAAGTGGCGATTTCTCGATGAGGACAAGAGCGGTGTAAATATGTCCGTCTATCCCCAGATCGAGTTCAATCCCCCAACGTCTTCCGCACGAAGGGGGCTTGTTGACGAAGGGACGAATGTGCTGCTTCCGGTGGAGGTATCAAAGAAATTCGGGCCGGTCCTGGTAAATGGCGAACTGGGCTACACAATCCGGCAACATGACGATGACGAATGGTTCTATGGCCTCATATGCGGCTATCAACTACAGGAAAACCTGACTTTTTTGGGCGAAATCCACGGCAGTGCCACGAATGAGTTCAAAACTAATGAGGTCGTTTTCAATATCGGTACTCAGTGGGACTTTACAAAGAGATACGGACTGCTGGCATCGGCCGGCAGAAGTTTCAGCCGGGCAACAAGCGACGAGCCGAACCTGCTGCTCTACCTTGGGTTGCAAATACGTTTATGAAAATCAAAAGGGCCGCTTCCCGAGCGGCCCTTTCATTGCTGCGCTTGTTTCATGATCTCCTCCTTATGCGGTGTGGTGTTTCGTTTCCTTCCCGACCAAGCCCTTGACAAGGCCGATCATCAGCAACACTGCCGGTACTGCCTGCCCGATGATAACCATGGCCCCGAAGCCGAGGAAGATCCAACCCATTAACCCTGTGTGTTCCACTGTTCCCGTGGTGGCCGCAAAAGCGGCGGCAGGTGCGAGACCTGCGATTGTTCCGATGATGGTAGTTAGCGTTCTCATGGCATCCTCCTCTATTTGGTGGTGGCGATCTTGTTCTTTTGTAAATTTTAATTTGCATCGAAGATGCCAATGTGGAAATATATTTTGCCTGGCAACTCTAACCATTCGGCACAACAGCATATTTTATTGCCACTGCGCTGGAGGGGCCGTCGATACCGGCGGGAATGGGTGTGCGGGTGTATACGAAACCTATACGGCACGCAACCCGGCTTGCTCCGAGAATCGGCTTGTAATGGGGCTTTGCGGGGATATGGCGTTTTGTTGGGGGGTGTATGGATTGAAAATATTGTTGTCGTTAGTGCCGGGAACTTGATACCGTTATAGTGCTTCGGTGGTTAAACATTCAAACTCCGCCCCTGCATCTTTCACATGTTTAACGCCGGCTCTGCGGGTACGGCGTGCATGGTTTTTTGATTAAATACCGCTGAAGCCTGAAAGTCCGTTCATATTGCAAGCCGGGGAGCACCTTATGCCTGTTGCACATATTGGATTTTACTCATTACTCTTTATTGCACTTGCCGGCTTCTACGCCGGCACACAGAATGTTCTGGCTGGTGGTGGCTCGTTCATCACCTTTCCGGCTTTATTGCTCGTCGGTCTCAACCCGCTTGCCGCCAATATGACATCGACCATAGCCCTTTTCCCGAACCAGATTACTTCGGCTATTGCAGGTCGCAGTCTCCTGAGTGATGTTGGCTCACTCAGTTTCCGGCGGCTATTCCTGGTAAGTTGCTGTGGCGGCATATGCGGCGCATTTTTGCTTCTTAATACCCCGGTGACTATTTTTGCCAAGCTTGTACCTTGGTTAGTGCTGTTTGCCACCAGTATATTCGCCTGGGGCACCTATCGCCGGAAACCATTGCACGTAGTGCATTCTGTACCGCCTTCGTTGCTTATTGCCATACAGGCTTGCATTGCGGTATATGGGGGCTATTTCGGGGGTGGTATCGGCTTCCTGATGTTAGCTGCTCTAACTGTTGCAGGTTTGCCCGTTCGCGCAGCCAGCGCCAATAAAAATTTTTTGGCTATGGCAATGAATGCCTCTGCTGTACTCATTTTTGCGTTCTCGACGCTGGTAAATTGGCAAGCAGTTATTGCACTGGGGCTAGGCGGCATCGGTGGCGGTTTTGCAGGGTCGTGGTTACTGAATCGGGTGCCTGAAAAACTGTTGCGCGGATTTATCGTCATAGTCGGCGCGATTTTGACAGTTTGGCTGTTCATTCGGTAAAACTTCGTTAAACTTAAAAACGGCAATCATTAACCACAAAGACACAAAGGGCACAAAGAAATTCAAATGCTTATGAAGATAAAGACTCAAACCAAATTGGTGAAAGGCTTCGGCAAGGCGACCGACTGATTTTCCTTCGTGTTCTTTGTGTCTTTGTGGTGCAAATGCTTTTTTAAGGTTAAAGGATTTCGAAAAGGAGGGTGTAAAGGGCCGCTGTACGGACTCTAACATTTTATTCCAATTTCAAATCAAAAGGGCCGCTTCCCGAGCGGCCCTTTCATTGCTGCGCTTGTTTCATGAACTCCTCCCTATGCGGTGTGGTGTTTCGTTTCCTTCCCGACCAAGCCCTTGACAAGGCCGATCATCAGCAACACTGCCGGTACTGCCTGCCCGATGATAAGCAGGGCTCCAAAGCCGAGGAAGATCCAACCCATTAACCCTGTGTGTTCCACTGTTCCCGTGGTGGCCGCAAAAGCGGCGGCAGGTGCGAGACCTGCGATTGTTCCGATGATGGTAGTTAGCGTTCTCATGGCATCCTCCTCTATTTGGTGGTGGCGATCTTGTCCTTTTGTACATCTAAAAATGCATCGACGATGCCAATGTGGAAATATATTTTGCCTGGCAACTCTAACCATTCGATACAACAGCATATTTTATTGTCATGGCAATGGAAAAGCCGTAGACCCCGGCGGGAATGGGGGTGCGGGTGTATATGATACCTATACGGCAAGCGGCGCTGAATTCTCCGCAAAGCAGCTTTTAATGGAGCTTTGAGCGGATATGACGTTCGTTGGGGGTGTATAGATTGAAAATATTGTTGCCGTTATTGCCGAGAACTTGATACCGTTGAGAATGGTTTAAAACAGGTTGTTGAAAATCGTCATGAGGAGGCAGGTCAGCAAGGCGCAAGCGAGCGAGAAGGCGAGGCGTACCCATCGGTACGTTGAGCTTTTGAGCGAGCGCCAACGCCGCAGAACGGCCCCGTAGTAGATTTTAAACAACCTGCTAAAAAAGGAGTGTACCAATGACCGATACTATCACCCGCGCCCTGAGCGCCTCAGGCGGGATACGCGTGCTGACGTGCAGCGTCAGCAGCCTTGCCCGCGAAATTTGCTCGCTGCAACAGGCGTCAGCCACGGTAAGCGTGGCCCTGGGCCGCGGGCTGGCGGGCGGCGCACTGCTGGGGGCCATGCTCAAACAGGGCCAGAGAACGGCGCTCAAGTTCGAGGGAAACGGCCCCATGCGCAAGATGATCATCGAGGCGGAATGGGACGGAGCGGTGCGGGGATGCGTCGGCGATCCCGCGGCCGAGGCTGAACCACACAACGGAAGATGGAATGTTCCGGGGGTGTTGGGGCATGCCGGCTTTCTCACGGTAACGAGGGACCTCGGGATGGGGGGGGAGCCGTACCGCGGCATGGTGCTACTGCGCACCAGTGAAATCGGCGATGATCTGGCCTATTACCTGACCGACTCCGAACAGGTGCCGTCGGCTGTCGGCCTCAGCGCCTCGCTGGATGAAGGAGGCGGCGTCTCCCTGTGCGGCGGTTTCCTGGTGCAGGCGCTGCCGAAAGCGGATACGGATGAGATCGACGCCATGATGGCCCGGATTGCGGAGCTGCCGCCGCTCTCTTCGCTCCTGCAGGAAGGGGGCGCCGCAGCGGTCATGGACAGACTTTTCGACGGTATGACCTACAACCTGCTGGAGACGCGCGATGCCTTTTTTCGCTGCGGCTGCGGCCGGGACAAGGTCGAGCGCGCGCTGCTGACGCTGGGGCCGGATGAAATCAACGACCTGCGTGAGAAAGAGCATAAAGCCGACGTAACCTGCGAGTTCTGCCGGCAGCGATATCGCTTCGACGAGGCCGAACTGGAGGCGCTTGAGGCCCGGTCCCGCGCGTCGGCCGGGGCCTGATGCATGCGGACCATCAAGCTGACGATCGAATACGACGGCACCCGCTATTCCGGCTGGCAGATACAGCCCAACGGTCTGGCCGTACAGCAGGTTATCGAGGAGGCCCTGGAACGCCTGCTGGGGGAACGGGTACGGCTGCGCTCGTCGGGACGGACCGACGCGGGCGTGCATGCCCGCGGCATGGCGGCGGCCTTTGCGACGCACCGGGACTTGCCGTTGCGCGCATTTGTCGAGGGGACCAACCGGTTTCTGCCGGACGATATCGCCGTTACCGACGCCGGCGAGGTCCGGCCCGGTTTCAAGCCTATCGGCGATGCCCTGGCCAAACACTATCGTTACACCATCCGCGTCTCCCAGGTGCGTTCGCCGTTGCACCGTTTTCATGCCTGGCACGTCAAGGAAAAGCTCGACCTGGACGCCATGGAGGCGGCCCTGGCGGCATTTGCGGGGCGCCACGATTTCGCTGCGTTCCGGGCCTCCAATTGCGTATCGAGAACCACGGTGCGCCGGATCGACTCCGTTGCCCTGAGCCGGGAGGACGGTTTCATCTTCATTGACGTCGTTGGGGAGGGGTTCCTGAAAAACATGATCAGGATCATGGTGGGGACCGTGGTTGATGTGGGAAAAGGACGTTTTGCACCGGGCCATATCGCCTGGCTGCTGCAGAACCGGGACAGAACAAAGGCCGGCGTTACGGCGCCGGCCTGTGGACTCTGTCTGATGAAGGTATTTTACCCGCAGGACACTGTTATTTAGTCAGTTTTTATTCCGCCAGCAGTTTTTTGACCAATAACTCCATGGAATCGGCGATCTCGTCGGAATATCCTCTGAACACCTCGGCAACCTTGCCTTTCTTGTCGATGACGACCATGACCGGAATCGAACGGACGCCAAACGCGTCAGTAACCGTTTCTCCCGCCAGGGCCACGGGATAATTGATGTGCTGTTCCGCGGCAAATGATTTGACGACCCGTTCCCCGTCTTCATCGGCGCTCATGCCGAGTATTTGCAATCCCTGCTTTCCGTATTTCCGGTTCAACTTTACCAGGTGGGGTATGGAGTTGCGGCAGGGTTCGCACCAGGTCGCAAAAAAATCGACCACCAGCACGCGGCCTTGATAGTTGTCCATGGATACCGGTTGTCCCGACGTGGTGACCACCTTGAATGCGGGAGCCGGCTGCCCCTGGCGGGGCAACGCCAAAAGCTGGGCCGGTAGAAGCGCCAAGAGTCCCGCCAGGGCAAGACCCGTGACAAGCAGACGGGCGTGTCTGATGCGTTTCATGGCAGCCTACAGCGCCTTGGCGATCAGGGCGTCCAGTTGCGACTTGGGGACCGCCCCGACGATCTGGTCGATGACGGCTCCTCCCTTGAACAGGATGATGGTGGGGATACCGCGCACGCCGTATTTGGCGGGCGTAGCCTGGTTCTCATCCACGTTGACCTTGCCGACCTTGACCTTGCCGGCATATTCGTCGGCAACGTTGTCCACGAGCGGAGAGATGGCCTTGCAGGGAGCGCACCATGTAGCCCAGAAATCAACGAGAACCGGGATATCGGACTGGATCACTTCGTGATCGAAATTGGCATCGGTGAATGCAACAACCTTTTCACTGGACATAACAAGCATCTCCTTTAGATGAGTTTATATTTAAAAAATCATATACCAGCCGGGGAAAAAATCAAGGATAAACTCATCGGTCGCGTCAGCGCGGTTATCCCAATTGTTGAATAACGGAGCGAAAGGTTGTATGTTGTCAATTCTCCTCTAAAAATCGACAGGCGCCCGGAAGAAAGCCGATGCCATACCTTGCCTTGAACATAGATATGCGGAAACGGACCGCACTGATCGTGGGGGGCGGCAAGGTCGCAGCCCGCAAGTTGCAGGCGCTGCGCGAGGCGGGGGCCGGCGTCCGGGTTGTCGCCCCCGAGGTGATGCCCGGAATACGTGAGCAGGAAGCGTCCGGTGCCGTGACGGTGCGGATCGGTTGTTATGAAGCCTCTGACCTGGACGGTATCGCGCTGGTCGTGGCCGCGACGGATGACGCCGCCGTGAACCGCAGGGTCGCGGCAGAGGCCGGGCAAAAAGGGATCCTTGTGGCCGTTGCCGATCAGCCGGAGGCGGGAGACTGCCATTTCCCCGCGATCCTGCGGCGGGGGGGGCTGGAGATCGCCGTTTCGACGGGCGGCCGCTGTCCGTCTCTCGCCGCCGAGGTGCGCGACGCCATCGCCGGCGTGATCGGGGATGATTACGCCGGCCTTGTGGAAGAGCTGGCAGCCGAGCGAGAAAAGCTATTGACGGAAGGGAACGGCACCACATACAATAAGGAGCTTTTACGCGCGATGGCGAGACGCCTGATCGCCGAGCTTTCGGAACGCAAGGACATTTCATGAGCCAGATCTTCTTCTATTGCACCTTGGTGCTGTACGGCTGCGCTGCAGCGCTCTACCTGGGTTATCTGCTGCATACGACGCAGGGGATGGCGACCTGGGCAAGCCGGCTGGTCACTACCGGTTTCGTGACCCATTCCCTCTCCACTATCCATCGCTTCAATTCGGCCGGCTACCTGCCGATAACCAACATGCACGAGTCCCTCTCCTTCTTCAGCCTGGTCATTGTGGGGGCATTCCTCCTGTTCGTGCGCAAGTACAAGATCGCCATCCTGGGCTCGTTCATCATCCCGCTGGCGCTTCTCATGATTATCGCGTCCAGTTCATTCCCGTCGGCCATTCATGAGCTTAACCCGGCCCTCAAGAGCGGCTGGCTGTGGGTGCATACCACCATGGCCTTCGTCAGCTATTCGACCTTCACCATCGCTTTCGGCGCTGCCGTGATCTATTTGATCCAGCAGCATTTTCTCAAGAAAAAGAAATTCGGCGCGCTGTTCCAGAAGCTCCCTTCCCTCGATACCCTGGACGACATTAACTATCGCTGCCTGACCATCGGTTTCCCGCTCCTGACGGTTGCCATCATCTCAGGCGCCATCTGGGCCGAAAAGGCTTGGGGCACATACTGGAGCTGGGACCCCAAGGAGACGTGGTCGCTGATCACCTGGTTCATCTATGCCGCACTTCTGCACGGCCGCATGACCACCGGTTGGCGCGGAAAGCGGGCCGCGCTGCTCTCCATCGCCGGGTTTCTGATCATGCTGTTTACCTTTATCGGGGTTAACATGTGGCTGCCCGGCCTCCACAGTTATAATAAATAGAATATCGCGGATCATCGTTTCCGCAGGTATCACACGCTGTAAGGGAATGCGTACTGAATGAATATTATCGTCGTTGGCCTCTCCCATAAGACCGCAACCGTTGAAATACGGGAAAAAGTGGCCTTTTCACCCAATCAGATCGAGAAACCGCTCCGCGAACTGGTATCCCTCGACGAGATCGTCGAAGGGGTGATCGTCTCCACCTGCAACCGGGTCGAGATCTATGCCACGACCCGCGACATCGCTGGCGGCATCGCCCGGATCAAGCGCTTCATGGCCGATTACCATCATATCCCGCTTGAAATCCTCGAATCCCATCTCTACAACTACCACTCCGAAGCCGCCATCCGCCACGTCTTCCGGGTTGCGTCGAGCCTGGACTCCATGGTCGTGGGGGAGCCCCAGATCCTGGGCCAGATCAAGACATCCTACGGTTATGCCGCGGAATATAAATCCTCCGGCATCATCCTGAACCGTTTTCTGCACAAGGCATTTTCCGTTGCCAAACGGGTGCGCACCGAGACCAAAATCGCCTCCTCGGCCGTTTCCGTGGCCTTTGCCGCGGTGGAACTGGCCAAAAAGATCCTCGGCAATCTGTCCGACAAGACCGTGATGCTGATCGGCGCCGGCGAGATGTGCGAACTGGCCGCCAAACATTTCCTGAACAGCGGCGCCCGCGGCGTGATGGTGACCAACCGCACCTTCGAGCGGGCCGAGCGCCTGGCCGATGAATTCAACGGCGAGGCGGTGCGCTTCGAGGAACTCTTCCAGCATCTCCATCGGGCCGACATCGTCCTCTCCTCCACCGGCGCCCCCCATGTCATCATCGGCCCCAAGGACGTGGAAGACGTGATCAAGCGGCGCAGGTTCAAGCCGATGTTCTTTATCGACATCGCCGTCCCGAGGGACATCGACCCCAAGGTGGACGACCTGGAGAACGCCTATCTCTTTACGGTCGATAACCTGCAGGAGATCGTCCAGGCCAACCTGGCACAGCGCAACCTTGAGGCTGAGAAGGCCGAAGAGATCATCAACCAGGAGATCGGCCAGTTTTTCAAATGGCTCTCATCCCTGGATGTCACGCCTACCATCGTTGCCCTGCGCAACCACTTCGACGAGATCCGCAAGGCGGAACTGGAAAAGACTCTGGCCAACTGGAAGGATCTGCCCCCCGACGCCGAAAAACGCCTGGAATCCCTGACCATGGCCATGATGAACAAGCTGCTCCACACCCCCACCACGGTGCTGAAGAAGGCCGGCCAGGGGGGACGCGTCGATCTGTACGTGGATGGATTGCGGCAACTTTTCGAGCTGGAAGCCGCTCCCGAAGAGGCAGAAGAGTTGGAACTCGAAGCGTGAGACTGCCGCCGCTGGTCGAAGGCCGCCTTATCAGGCGTTACAAACGCTTTCTGGCGGATGTGGAATTGGGAGACGGTGTTGTCGTCAGCGTCCACTGCCCCAATTCCGGCAGCATGAAGGGGTGCGCGACCCCCGGCAGCCGGGTGTACCTTTCCCGTAGCGAAAACAAGGGCCGCAAGCTGGCCCTCACCTGGGAACTGGTCGAGGCTGACGGCTACTGGGCCGGCATCAACACCGCCCTGCCGAACCGGCTGACCCAGGAGGCGATCGAGAATGGTACGGCGGCGGAGTTGCAGGGATACGGGTCGATCCGCCGCGAAGTCCCCTATGGAGAACACAGCCGTATCGACCTGCTGCTTGAAGGAGTGCAGGGGCGCTGTTTTGTGGAGGTCAAGAACGTCACCCTGGTGGAAGGGGGCCAAGCCCTGTTTCCGGACGCCGTCACCACCCGCGGTCAGAAACACCTGCGGGAATTGATGCGGGTCGTCAGGGAAGGTGACCGGGGCGTGATCTTCTTCACGGTTCAGCGGGGAGACGGCGCCGGCGTATCCCCGGCAGACGCCATTGACCCGGAATACGGACGGCTGCTCAGGCTGGCCCTGGATAACGGCGTGGAGGCTCTGGCCTACCGGGCGCTGGTGACGCCCCGGGAGATCGTGCTGACGGAGCGGTTGCCGGTTGTCGTGTAAGGGCGTTCCGCCTTTTTCCGATTAACGGCATTATCTGCCGCTGAGACTCAGAAACCCAAAGGACGTCAAAGTCAGAACCTATTTTGCATGGATGACAATAGTTCCTCCCCCCAGCGGGGGGAGGTTAGGAGGGGGGATCAGTTAAATTTCAAACCTAAGCCCCCTCCCTGACCCTCCCCTTTAGGCCCCAGAGGGTCCACTGGAGGAGGGAACCTCCGATTTTTTTCCGCGTCTCCGAGTCCCCGTGGCAGACGTCGAGTTTTGAAACGCATTGAGAGTTTTAATTCCCCCGAGAAATGGAGATGGATTATGCCCCCCAAACAGTTACGCATCGGCACCCGCGCCAGTCAGCTGGCCCTCTGGCAGGCCAACTGGGTCAAGTCCGAGTTGGAGAAGCGATACCCCGGAATGGAGGTCACCCTGACCAAGATCAAGACCATCGGCGACAAGATCCTTGACGTGCCCCTGGCCCAGGTCGGCGGCAAAGGACTATTCGTCAAGGAGATCGAAGAGGCCATGCTGCGTGGGGAGATCGACATCGCGGTGCACAGCATGAAGGATGTTCCCACCGACTTTCCGGAAGGTCTGGGGCTGCACTGCATCACCGAGCGGGAAGACCCGCGCGACGCCGTCATCTCCCGCAACGTCAGGTTCAACGATCTGCCCAGGGGGGCTCGCATCGGCACCAGTGCCCTGCGCCGCCAGGCCCAGCTTTTGAAGGTGCGCCCCGACCTGCAGATGGTCATTATCCGCGGCAATGTGGAAACCCGCATCCGCAAGCTGGAAGACGATCATCTGGATGCCGTCATCCTGGCCGCGGCCGGCCTGAAACGGCTCGGCTTCACCGAAAAGGTCGCCGAGTACCTGGACACGGACCTTTCCATCCCGGCCATCGGCCAGGGGGCGCTGGGGATCGAATGCCGCCTGGACGATGCCGTGATCACGGAGACCATCGATTTCTTCAACCACCCCGACACCAGCCATGCGGTGCGGGCAGAACGCGCCCTGCTGAAACGCTGCGAGGGGGGGTGCCAGGTGCCCATTGCGGCCCACGGAACGGTTCGTGATGGCGAATTGCGCCTGGTGGGCTTCATTGCCGCGGTTGACGGCCAGCGCTCCGTGCGGGGCGAGGTCAGCGGACCGGTCGAAGAATGCGAAAAATTGGGCATCCAACTGGCGGACCGGCTTCTTGCCGAGGGTGGCAAGGCCATCCTTGAAGAGGTCTACGAGAGGGAGATCGCCCCCCCCTCGCATCCATGAACAACCGGCCGCGCCATACCGGCATGATCTACCTGGTCGGAGCCGGTCCCGGCGATCCCGGGCTGATCACGCTCAAGGGGATGGAGTGCCTGCAACGGGCCCAGGTGGTGATCTACGATTACCTGGCCAATGAACAGCTCCTGGCCCATGCGCCGGATGATGCGGAGTTGATCTTCGCCGGCAAGATCGGCGGCCGCCATAACCAGGACCAGGAGGAGATCAACCGCCTGCTGGTTGAAAAGGGGCTCGAAGGGAAGATTGTCGTCCGGCTCAAGGGGGGCGACCCCTTCGTGTTCGGGCGGGGCGGCGAGGAATGCGAGGCGCTGAGCCAGGCAGGGTTACCCTTCCAGGTCGTGCCCGGTGTTACCGCTGCCGTAGGTGCGGCGGCCTACAGCGGCATCCCCCTGACCCATCGGGATTTCACCGCCTCGGTGGCCTTTGTCACCGGCCAGGAGGGAAAGAACAAGGACGGGTCGGCCATTGACTGGGATCGCCTCTCCCTGGGCAGCGGCACGGTGGTCTTTTATATGGGGGTCACCACCCTGCGGCGAAACATGGAATGCTTGCAGCGGCACGGCAGGAGCCCCCGGACGCCCGTGGCCCTGGTGCGCTGGGGAACGGTTCCGTCTCAGCAGGTTTTGACCGGGACCCTGGCCGACATTGCCGACCGGGCCGAGGCCGCCGGCTTCAAGCCGCCGGCCGTGACCATTGTCGGCGAGGTGGTTGGCCTGAGAGACAAGCTGGCGTGGTTCGACAATCGTCCGCTTTTCGGCCGCAAGATCCTGGTGACGCGTGCCGCCGACCAAGCCGGCGAATTTGCCGCCCTGCTGGCCGGCCATGGGGCGATGGTTATCGAATGCCCCACCATCAGGCTGGTGGACCCGGAATCATGGGAACCGCTGGATGCCGCCATCCGGGGCGTTGGCGGTTATGACTGGCTGGTGCTGACCTCGGCCAATGCGGTGCGCCGGCTCTTTCAGCGCCTTGCCATGCTGGGGCTGGATGCCAGGGCATTGGGAACCTGCCGGGTCTGCGCGGTGGGGCCAAAGACGGCCGAGGCGATACGTGCCTGCGGCATCCGCCCCGACCTCGTGTCCTCGGATTATAAGGCGGAAGGGGTGGTGGCGGAATTCGCGAAGCTGGACATGAGCGGCGCCAGGGTCCTGTTCCCCCGCGCCGATAAGGCCCGCGAGGTCATTCCCTGCGAGTTGAAGCGTCTGGGCGCCCAGGTTGACAGCCCGGTGGCGTACCGTAACGTGATGCCGGACAGAGTGCCGCCCGATGCGCTCTTTGCCCTTGAAAAACGCACCGTCGATTGCATAACGTTTACCTCGTCGTCCACTGTTCACAACCTGGCCCAGATGCTGGGCAGCAGCCTCTTGGTGGACATGCTGAAGGGGGTGGCGGTGGCCAGTATCGGGGCAATTACCTCAAATGCCTGCCGCGAACTGGGACTCAAGGTTGACATCGAGCCTCCCTGTTCGACGCTGGAATGCCTCTCCGAAGAGATAGAACGCCACTTTCACTCTCCCCGGAACGCACCGCGACAAGACCGGAATCTCTCATGAAATACTGATTCCCTTTATTTTAACAATCTTTTTTGTAACAACTCTCCCACCGGAACCGTCTTCTTTTTTAACAGGATTAATTATCGCTTGAAAACAAAAGGAGAAACTGTATGAGACACATGGCCAGATTGGCAGCAGTCATCGGAGCAATCGCTCTCTTCAGCACGGGTGCTTTCGCCATGGGACCGGAGGGGGCTGAACATTCCGACCATCACGATTGCGGGTGCGAACAGAAACATGCCGGACATGAGGGGATGCGGCATAATTTCAAAAAGTTCCCGTGGATTCTCAAGAAGAAGCTGGGATTGACCGGGAAACAGACGGGCGAGATCTCCGACATCTTGAAAGCGGAGCGTGCAACGGCAAAACCGCTTTTCGAGGCGGTCCATAAGGAGCGCAAGGCCTTGATGGTTGTTTCGCTGCAGGGCGACCAGGCTGCCGTCAAGGATCAGGCGGGAAAACTTGCCAATGCCATAGCGGCGTTGGCGATGCACCATGCAGAGGTTCATAAGCGCATCGCAGCCGTCATGACAAAAGAGCAGGCTGAAAAGTTCGAGAAGATGGCCGAAGAATTCGGCAAGGATGGTGGAGCCCCCTGCCAACACGAGCGCCATGAGATGTCCGAACATCGCCATCATGGGGAAGAGACGGGCAAGTGATCGATCCGAAGGGTTAGATTGGCAGATTACAGGAAAGGGCCGGGATATTTTCTCTCGGCCCTTTCTTTTTGTTTTTCAACGTATAATTTCACCCTCACCGGCATGGAGTAAAAAACCATGCCGGTGAGGGGATAATGCAACATCTTTAATTCTGCTTTTTCCTTCTCATGCCAACCAGACCCATCAGGCCGGAGCCGAGCAGATACAGGGCGCCGGGGATCGGGGTCGGGGTTGCGGTGGTGGAGGCGTCCAGTGACTGGGCATCGGTGCTTCCGTTATCATGCAGATTGATGGTGGCAACAGTACCTGCGTAGTTGCCGCCGTTCACGTTGAGAAGCGGTGTGCTGCCGGAGGCATCGGCAAACAGGCTGAGGGACAACGTGCTGACGCCGGAGGTTGTCGATGTAGACGCGGATGACAACGTAACCAGAAAGCTGAGAGAATTGCCAAAGGTGATGGCATGGTTGTAATCGTTGATAGCATTGGTGTTGGCGAATACGACGTTGCCGGGCAGGGTTCCATGGACTGCGCTTCCGTCTACGACGTCAACAGTGTCCTGGGCGCCGAGCGTGCCGTCAGTCACGAAATTGGAAACCGTGGCTGTAGAAAGGACCGCTTTGTCGATGGTCGTATACTGGAGGTACAGATAGCCGGTATCACCGGCAAGGCTGGAGGTATTGACCGTCACATCGTAGCTCAGCGACGCGAAGGCCGAGCTGGCGGCGAAGATGATGCCGGCGATGACGGTAAGTTTGATCTTGAGGAAGTTCATTGGTTCTCTCCTATTGAATGGTGGTTATCGGGTTGTAAGTAATAAGCAGGTTGGCAGGATTGCTGAATATCACCGGCAGAGTTGCCGAGGCGCCGGGCGCCAGGGATACTACGGAACCGATAGTGGGAAAGCCGCTGTTGGAGCCGGTAGCATTGGTCAGGGTAACGCCGGAAGTCAGATCGTCCAGGGTCTCGGTAAGGTTGCCGGAGATCGTTGCATTGCTGGTATTGGTGATGGTCAGGTTTGCGCTGTAGAGTTTGGTTTTGCGGCTGTAAACCAAGTTGTCTGTAGTGACGCTGACCTGGGAAGAGATGTCGGTGCCGTCTGACGTAGAGACCGTAGTGAATGCAACTCCTCGCAGCACTTCACCGTAATTGGCGGCTGCCACCGTGTTGAAGCTCTCGCTTGCTGCGGCTGTAGCGTTTTGGTAGGAGATATTGTCCGTAATGCTTACCAGCTTGTTCGGGTCGGCGCCCTGGTCGGTAGAGGAGCTGACCGTGGAGGTGATGCCGTAGAGGGTAACGGTTCCGTCACCGTTAACCGTGCCGGTTATATTGCGGATCCCGTCCGTCGCCGGGTTCAACGCAGAGGGGTAGTTGGTAACGCTGTACTGGGTGCCGAGATTCAAGCCGTTCTGGAGAATATAGGCAAGTGACCAGGTGCTGCCATTATAAATCCACTTCTGAATCCCGCCGTAATGGGTCTTGCTGGAAGATGAGTAGGCTGCCCCGTCCCCTTCGTCGCCCACGTACAGGGTAGTGGCATTTGCGAACCAGATCCCGAAGGGGTGATACACGGGATTGGCGGCAGTACTCGTGGCACTTGCGAGGGTAGTGGAAAATCCGGGCAGAATCGAGATAGAGGTCGCTGACGCAGTAGCCGTGGTCGGCAGAGTGCCCACGGTGCCGACCTGATAGACCGTATTGATGCCATTGCTGCCGCTCCCCTTTGTGGCGTAAAGCGTATTGTTAAAAACGGTCAAGCCGCGGAAGTTGTCGTCCTTGCCGGACTTGTCCGCTGCGTCGCCAAGTAGAGCAACCGAAAAACCATACTCGAAGCCGTTCTTGCTTCCAGGGGTCCCTTGTTGTGCGCCGACTACGGTTGTTTCAGGGCCACCTCCGGGAGTAGTCATTTGCACGCCGGTGTTATTGACAATATTTGTCGGCTCCGTACCCGAACCATTGCCGGCATTGCCGACCGTATAGTAGTTGCCGCCGGCAAGAACTGCGGCACGGCCGTTGTTGCCGCTGTAGGTGTTGACCGGGGTGAGTTGGAGACTTCCATTGGTGTTTATCTGCGCGACAGCCCTCTGGTAACTTGCAACAACCGGGTTCGTCGGATCAACATGGTTCGGGGTATTGGAGTTGGAGACGTCGAGGTTGTTTATTGGCGACACGTACCCCATGAGAATGAGAGCGCCATTGGCAGATTCGTTGACGGCCAATTCCGATTTGGAGGAGAAGCTCGTAACGAAGTTGAGTCCCTGATCGGCAAAGGCATTGGTCAAAGCGAAGCTGTTGATCAAGGTGCCGCTGGTCGTATACTGGTCGAGCATGACCGGTGCGGTAACACCGAAACTGGCGTCCGGGGCTTCATTCCCCCAGACATACGGGTAAGCTCCATCTACGACAGCCGTGCCGCCGCCAGGAAGTGTCTGCCCGATAGTGACCGTCGCTGCCGTACCGGAATAAACGCTACGAGTTACCACGAGGTTGCCGGGGGACAGATTAAGGGTATCAGTGGCATTCGCCGTCAGATTCGAAAGGCAGAGCGCACCTGCCGCCATTCCCATTATTATGCTTTTCTTCATCATCATTTCCCTATTCTCCTTTTGTCATCGGTTTATGGTATCTGGTTCTTTTGGTTCATGCCCGTCAGTTGAGCAGTATTCTCCTTTCATTAATTACCCGCTTGGATGCGGTATAAAAAAGCCGGGTGCTGCCTCTTTCGAGATCGCAACCCGGCTTTCCATTGAGGATCCGTGGCTTTCTGTCCCCACCTTGCGATGGGTTTAGCTTTTACACATAAATAAATATGTTTTCGGCACTACATAAAAAAAGCCCGCAATTCTCCCTTTATGGAGTCATCGCGGGCTTTCCGGGACCTGGCAACCAGGCTGGATAAGTACCCTGTTGAAATCTAATAATTCTCTACTTGGGTTTTATACCTGACTTTCTTTGAGAATTGATTACAACCACTCAATTGTTTCGTTACGATTTTGTGCAGCGAATGTGAAAGGCTGGCATTCATCTGCTACGGCAACCTTCCTGAATCTTCTGTCCGTTGCGTATGCGACCGGATACGCAGCTTCATTGCGATTACATTCCGTTTGCATATAAAACTTTGTTTTTATTGATGATTGCCATATAATATGCTCAAATGAACGCCAAGGTGATTTTCTTGCCGGTTCAGGTTAGGTTTATGTAACCTTTTTCCCCTGAGCGCCGACTTATTTATGTGGCAGGCAGTTCAGCAGATCTGCTGCACGAGCCGGCACGTTCCGTACTATATGCAAACCGGAAAGGAGCACTACAAAATGAGGTACATAACACCATTGCTCATGCTGATGCTGAGCGCATGCGCGACCCTGCCGACCGGTCCCAGCGTCAATGTCCTGCCGGCACAGGGAAAACCGTTCGATGTGTTTGTGAAAGAAGACGGCACCTGTAAACAATGGGCGCAGAGCCAGATAGGCAACTCCACCCAGGAGACATTCGATAAGAACGCCGTCACGGGAGCAGTCGCCGGCACGGCTATTGGCGCCGGCCTCGGCGCGGCGGTGGGGTCGGCTTCGGGCCATGCCGGGGCCGGGGCAGGCATCGGCGCCGCCACCGGATTGTTGTTTGGCTCCATGATCGGCTCGGAAAACGGGCAGGTGAGCAGTCGCGAGGTGCAGCGACGCTATGACAACGCCTACATGCAGTGCATGTACTCCTACGGCAACCAAGTGCCTGGATACCATCCGGCACCGCCTCGACCGGTCGTTGCAATCCCGCCGCCTCCGCCTCCTGTTGCTCAGGCTGCTCCTGTGCCGTCCGGCGATGTTCCGCCCGATGCCGTGGCACCGCCCGACAACACACCCCCGCCGGCTCCGCCGGATGTCGCGCCACCCCAATATGCGCAGCCTGCCCCGGTATATGTCCAGCAAGCGCCGCAATTCGTCTATTCGCCACAGATTGGCATGTATGTCGCCGTCGGGGTTCCGTATGACCTCGTCTATACGGGGAGCGAGTATTTTTACTACTACGGGGGGTATTGGTATCACGGTCCCTACTACAACGGACCATGGGTATTCGCCACCCGCGCCTATTACCCGCCGGCTCTGCTGCGGTTTAACATTGGCTACATCCGCTATCATCGCGATTATGAGTTCCGCCAGTGGAGACTGCATGGCAGGGAATACAGGGGCCGGTTCCACACCCCTGAGTTCCGCAGATAACTAAAAAGCCCCGGATTCCGGGGCTTTTCTTTATTCCGCATCTATTCGCCGTCCATCAGACAACATGTACAGGGAGCCTCTGAGTATGATTTTTGACTATCTGCCGGATTCCCACATTCTTCCCCACAAAACCCCCACAAGCATCATTGCGGCAACAGCCAGCGCGATAGGGGAAGCCGCCGGGACAGGTGAAGGCGTTCCCGACCCGGAATTCGGTGTGGCGAGAAAGCCGAAATTCCCGCTGTTATTCCAAAAGTATCCGACAATGTTGTTTTCCGAAATACCGTAGGCGTAGGTTCCCGATCCTGCTGGATTGTCAAATTTCGTATAATTACTGCCGTCGTAAAGGAATCCGTGCTGCCCATTACTGTCTTGACACCATCCGACGATGCTGCTCCCTGATATGCCTAGGGCGTAAGTGCTCGAAGCGCCCGGCACATCAAAGGTGGTGTAACTGGTGCCGTCATAGAGGAAGCTATGGCTGTTTCCGCTCGCCTCCCAATAGTATCCAACAATGGTGTTCCCCGATATCCCCCGGGCAAAGGTGCTGTATGCACCCGGCACATCGAGAGTGGTGTATGTCGTTCCGTCATAGAGGAAGCCATGGCCATAACCATTGGCATCCCAATAATGCCCGACGATATTGTTTCCGGATATGCCATTGGCGTAGGTGCCATACGTGCTGCCGGGAGCGTCGAAGATGTTAAAATTTGCACCATCGTAAAGGAATGAATGGTGCCCGGTAGTATCCCAATAACTTCCAACGATGTTGCTCCCGGACATGCCGGTGGCATACGTGCCGTCTGCCCCCGGCACATCGAGAGTCGTAAGATTCGAGCCGTCATAAAGGAATCCATGGTAGACTCCTATTGGAGAGCCGATCCTGTAATACCCGAGAACGTTGTTCCCTGATATGCCAAATGCCTCGGTGTCCTTTGCGCCCAGAGGATCGATGGTGGTGAAATTGAAACCTGTATCGGCATGGACCGCGGCACAGAGAATCACATAGAGCATGATGGCAAACACGAACGTTCTGCAGGATCCTTTCATGTTCCCTCCATGCTGATCTCAACGTTGATTTGTAGAATGTTTTTTTGACAAAGATATTTTGCCGAAACGAAAAAGACCACTACTCAATGGACATTCTTGGCGGCGCGGCTGTCTCGTCTGGAGACTCGAAGATTAAGACCCAAGTCTTTCCGGGCTCATCTCACGGTGAGGTGGCGTTATCTAAGTACGTTACGTTTTGATTTTTAATAGCATAATTAGAAATTAAATGACGCAACGAATACGTGAATAGTGCGTAAAGGTTGTGTGTTGCCGGAGAAGGTATATTCTTCTGTTCCTGGTTTTAAAAATCGGGGAATTCTGAGGGGTATTGGTAGCGCGGCCCCTGCTACAACGGACCATGGGCATTCGCCACCCGCGCCTATTACCCGCCGGCTCTGCTGCGGTTTACCATAGGCTACATCCGCTATTATCGCAATTATGAGTTCCGCCAGTGGAGAATGCATGGCAGGGAATACAGGGGCCGGTTCCACACCCCTGAGTTCCGCAGATAACTAAAAAGCCCCGGATTCCGGGGCTTTTTTTGCTACTGGTGGGGCTTGCAAAGGTTCTATAGAAAAGGTAACCATCGGAAATTGTCCGAAATTCAGTTTTATTGACAGTCTGCAATCCGTATCGTATACCTTCTGCTATATTGCTTGAAAAGAACCTGATGCGGAAGGTGAAACGGGATGCATGAGGAAACATATCCGAAGGAAGAGTCACGCATTGGCAGCCGTTTTGTCAAGGCTGGGTTGATTACGGATGAACAACTTGCAATTGCGCTTAAACGTCAAGGCCAAACCGGTGATAAACTGGGCTCTACCTTGCTACAGCTCGGTTATATCACCATAGAGAAACTGCTTGAGTTTTTGAAGGAGTTTTACAAGACCCCTTCAATTGACATGTTTACTATCGTGATTGAGCCCTCGGTACTGCAGGCAACGAGCATTGACCAGATGGCGCGCCTCAAGTCAGTTCCACTAACGGTTTCCAAGAGGCTGATCTTTGTCGCCATGTCGGACCCCAACGACGTTGATGCCATCAATGAGCTTGAGTTTACGCTCGGAATGAAGATTCAGCCCATCGCCGCCCCCAATACCCAGATAAATGCCTTTCTGGCCTACATGAACCATGATTCAAAGAGGTTGGATTTCCCCATCTCAGGTGCTGATGTTGCCAAAGAGCACAGTGCCTCTGCGTGCGAGGAGACCGTAATCGGAATTGATCAGCTTCTCACGCTGCTGGTGCAACGTAAGGCTTCAGACCTGCTGGTTTCTGCCGGACTCCCCCCCTGTCTCAAGCTGAACAATGAGGTTGTACGCCTGTCGCTCCCCCATTTTTCACCCACCGCAGTCGAAGAGATCGCACGGGGAATGATGTCGGAATTCCAGTGGAACGAGTTTGTCGAAAACGGAGAATCCGACTTTGGCCTGCTTAAACCAGACATCGGCCGTTTTCGGGTGAATGTATACCGCCAGCGTTCGTCTATATCGCTGGCGATTCGCGGCATTGCCGTCCAGATTCCCACATTGGCATCACTTGGCTTTAGCCCCGACATTGAACAGTACCTAATGCAGCCCCAGGGGTTGATTCTGGTCACCGGTCCCACCGGCCACGGCAAGAGTACAACGGTAGCGGCCATGGTGGACTGCATCAACTCCAAGCGGAAATGTAACATCATTACCCTTGAGGATCCGATTGAGTATCTGCATAAACACAAGATGAGCAACATCAATCAGCGTGAGATCGGCAGAGACACCCATTCTTTCAAAGAGGGGCTCAAGCATATCTTCCGCCAAGCGCCGGATGTCATTGTAATTGGAGAAATGCGTGATCCCGAGAGTTGCGAGATTGCGGTGCAGGCCGCCAATACAGGGCACCTGGTGATCAGCACCTTGCATGCCAATGCCACCACCAGTGCCGTTGAACGGGTAATCGAGATTTGTCCGGCAGAACGACAGGATCAGATCAGAAACCAGTTGGCCAACGGTCTGCTGCTCTGCCTCAGCCAACGCCTGATCCCGGCACGTAACAAGGATGGACTGGTATTGGCCTACGAAAAAATGGCAACGTCTGCACGCATTAAAAACATGATCCGTGAGAACAAGTGCCATCAGATCAGAACCGTCTTCCAACAGTCGGTTGATGAGTATTCATCACTGGACATCTCTCTTGCCATGCTGGCTAAAACCGGCAGCATACATATTGAAGACGCTCTCAAATTCTGTGAAAATCCGACGTCTCTCAAGTTTGCGGCAGGACACTGACAACTAAAAATAACCGGTCGTCCGGGCGATTATCAAAATTACTTCTCCATTGAAAGGGGCACAAGTGGGTTCAAGCTTTCAAGATGCTACGTTTGTTTTCAAGGCCAGCTTGGACCAAGCCAGCGCCGTCTAGGTGGGAACCTTGCTAAGTATAAAAGAATTTTTATAGAAACATCCTGTAGTCAGCATTCAGAACCTTTGCGAGTTTACGGGCGTTTTCTTTACCAATAGGCCGTCGACCGTTTTCCATATCAGAAATATGGCGGCGGGGAATTCCCGCAAGTTTGGCCAGATGGTCCTGAGTCAACCCTTCCCGTGTACGGTAAGCTTTAATGGCGATTTGCAGCTCTTTACCGGTAAACTCGGGGAAGGCGTCCCGATAATCAACGGTATCCTCCATGTCGGATAGTCCCAAAGAAACCGCAAAACGGCGGACTTCCATTATTTTATCGGGCGGCCCTAAAAACCTTGCCACATCCATTTTATCAATAGGGCGCTTTCTCGTGTGTGCCTGCATATATCACCTCCACCAACCGAATCTGTTTATCTCTCTCTTCCCAAACCGCCACATAACAGGGCTTTCCTTTTTTGAGGTGGCAATGGTGCTGACTCGCCCCGAGTTTTGAATAATTGGGCCAGTTCCCTCTTACGGGGCCAAGCATGGCAATCTCTCGCATTAGCTGGAACAACAGTTCCTGGGGGAATTCCGGGGAGAGTATATTTAATTATTTTGCCCTCAATTTTGGTCCCGGCTTTTGCGGACACAACGCACGACCAAGCTGTTCCTCCAACCCCTCGACAAAAGCGGATTGCCCAAGCGGCCTGCCGGTTCGCTCATGCTTGCGGAATATGACTATTTCCTCTTCAGTGGGCAGTGATAAGAAATCCTGCCAGTTGCCCATCATGGAAAGTAACGGCTCAACATTTGCCAACTGGTCATTATGCGCAGCAAGGTGAGCACGGGCGCTGCTCCACGGATAATCCGCCGGATGTGCAACCACACCGGCCGCTACCGGATTCATCTCCACATATCTAGCGGCAACGAGAAGATAATTTTCATCCATTGGAAATGAGGCAAAACGCTCTTGCCACAAGTGGCCGCGCCATCCTTCACGAAAATTTATCCTGCGGGTATATCGGCGATGCGCCTCGCCAATGGCACGGGCAAGTCCTTCTTCTGTTTCGGGCTGTACAATTAGATGGATATGGTTGGGCATAAGGCACCAGGCCCAAATCTCGACATGATGCTTTCCGCACCACTCGGCCATCAGATCGATATAGGCATGGTAATCATCATCGCAGAAAAAGGTTTGTTGTCGGCGATTGCCGCGTTGGGTAACGTGGTGGGGAGTACCGGGGGCTATAACTCGTGCAATTCGTGCCATATGCGGAGGATAGCAGAAGTCAGTGAACTGTCAATTAAATATACTGTCCCCAGAATTCCCCTAACTATTAGTAATCTTCTTAACGAGACCAGAGAATGTCTCTTTTATACAAACAGGTTCCAGTAGTGGACCGAACGCCGCAGTCAGTCGTTCTCCAATCGCAAGTGCATTCGGGTCAAAGATCAACATTCTGTGTCTATCGGAGCTTGTAGTGTTCCTAAGCTCAAGAGCATTGCTCATCAATTCTCGCATATCAAGATCATAATCTGGGAAGCTGTATCCCAATGCTATCCAAACCGATGCATTTGCTAACGCCTGAGTCGCTTTGCTGTATACAAAGTCAAAATATGCACCCTCCCCTTGTGTCTTGTTGTGGCCCGGCGGTAGTATTAACTCGTGAAGACTTTTTGCACAGTTAATGCACTTTTCGTGTGGCTCACCACCAGGAACGATGCCTATTATTTCCAATTCATTCGGTTTTCGTACTTCAACAGGCTCTCTGTACATACTGCAACATGGATTATGGCAGCTATAAAGTCTTAGAGTTCCGTGGAGCTTGACAAACACACCACTTTCTTCTTGCAATGGAACTCGTTTTTCAATAAATGCAGTTACTGCATTCTCCCATGCCCCATATTGAATAGGATTAGCTAAATCCCAGTGGCGGGCTATCCGGAATGTGGTATCAAGCAATTCATCATAGTTAAGTGTAATTAGTGAGAGACTTGGATTTGAACATACGTGACTTGATAGCCATAGATAATTTTCTGCGCCGAACCCCTTACCCGTCCCTTTGGCCACAACAACCTGCCATAGTGATAAGTTGTCAGCTATCACAGACACGATTGTCTCAAGGCAATACGTTGCCGCCTCGACCACTGTGGGGTTTTGGTCGAAACAAAGTCCGCGAATGCAATCTATCGTATTCTCTATTCTGTGCCCAAGTGCTTCTTGAACCGTTGAGCCTGGAAGGAGGCCGTTTTCTATGAAACGTGTAAGCTCTTCGGAAAGCCGTTCTTTTACCAAGTCAGGTGGCATCATGTCACAAGTCAGTGGTAGCATTAATTCATTGGAACTGTCACAGTCGTATGATGCTCCCGCTCCAAGAATCCAACATGCCATTGGATCTAATAGATCTGCAATCGTCACAGATTTGGTCTTGTATTTCATTTGCAGTTCACCAAATTTGCCATACGATCCTTGGTTAACGTGTCTTTTTCTCGGTCGTAGACTTTTTACGAGACAATCTATTTAACATTGTACATATCGAGGACAACGCGAACTTCTACAGCTTTGGCATTCCCGCTTAATCCTGGATAAATTCTAGCGTGATTTAGGCCCATCGAATCCAAGTCTGCCATTGCTACACCGGCCTCACGAACCGGTATTAGATATTTGCGCAACGCTGTTGTCTCGTCTGGAAATTGTGTTACATATTCTTCCAGGGAATCAGATGGTGTTTTCAGATAGGTGAATCTACCGTGCTGGTTTCGAATTCTCTCATTGCCAAAGCTGGGGACGCTGACTATTTCGCAACCGAATTCGGCATTCCATATGTTGTGTGTACTGTCTAAAACCCAGACTGCAACATTGTCTTCTGTGCTACGTCCATGTCGAATGTGGACACTGAATGCAAAGAACGCAGCAACATATGGGCTTTCGCTCCAGTCAAGTAGGCGAGTGGGCAGCCCGTGATGTTGCGCGAGACTCAGCATTAAAACTGCATTATCTCTGACATGTTGCGGTATATCTTCTAATTCGCATTCTTTCGCAAAACCTTCCAGTAGTTGGTCCGCGATCTTTTTTTTGTTCCAGCGATCTCCGCCATACCCTGTGTACCATCGATCAAACGTCGAACAAAGATGCCATGATTCTCCTCCCTGCCCCCTGAACAAGAAGAGACCCTTCTTAAAGTGGCCGTCCACGAACTGGTCAGAAATAATCCTTGCCTTGAATTCTGGCCAAGTATCCAAAGTTACAGTTTCAATCTTCATCATGTCTCCTGTGGTCCAACAAAGCTTTTCTCGTTTTCTTCTGCGCCAACGGGCATGGCTTTGACGTGCCGTTTTTTTTCGGGCAGGTCGTAAGCTTAGTTAAATACCATCTGGAATCTTTGATCGCATTATTTCTCTCCGATTTAACTTGCGTCCATCCGTTACGAACGCTCCATCGCCAATTGTGTGAACGATTCGCTTTTCTTTTCGTGAATCTGAATCGGATTTCAATTTTGATCCGTATCGGCATCGAAGATGACCCACTTACCATCCATAACTTATCGATACTACATTAAGGGGTGGGTCAGCCCGGACGCCGATGCCGGGTCAAACTTCGAAGCCGATTCACAGCTTTGACCTAACTTATTTAAAAATCAGACCAAACCAACATTTAATCCACCATATTCCACTTTTTTCCACCTAAGTAATTGATTTATAAACATTTTTATCTTGCATTTGGTGGATTATAATGTATATTATGCTAAAGCGCACAATGCTCCAGTGATTTTACGATTAACACGAATGTACTCCCCCTGAAATGCAATTGAGCTATGGAGGAAGTCATGAATTTTGAAGCAATCATAAAGCTCATTATTGATGCGTCGCTAAAACAGCCTCTAATGGTTATGTATTTGGTTTCAATGTGTTTGGTAGCGTTTGCGTTATTCATAATTCTTCAAATCGTAAAACAATATAAAGGAAAAGGAAAGTGAAACATTAAGTTGTTAAAACCATCCTCAGGAGGATTCTGAGGATTCTGGGGACATCCTTATCTCACAAGAATGAGATAAGGATGTCCCCAGAATTCATCACTTCTGAGGTACTCAGGATATTTGAAACGACTTTACATTCAAAAATAAATTAGCTAGAATAAACCATAATAATTATTTCATCGGAGGTCGGGCATATGCAGACGGTAAGTATGTTTCAGGCCAAGACAACCCTGTCAAAGCTGGTTGAGGCGGTTGAAAGCGGCAAGGAAAAAGAAATTTTTATTTCCCGTCATGGAATGTCCGTTGCCAAGCTTGTCAGTATCGCCCGTCAACCGGCGCAACAGAGGATAGGTGTAGCCAAAGGGCTTTTTGTTGTACCGGACAACATTGATGAGTCAAATGAGTTGATTGCACGGATGTTCGCTGGGGATACGGAATGAGGCTGCTGCTCGATACCCATATTGCCTTGTGGGCCATAACCGACAGTTCCGCGCTTTCGGCAGAGGCACGCCGCTATATCCTTGCTCCCAAAAACGAAGTGTATGTCAGCGCCGCCTCGATCTGGGAGATATCCATCAAGTATGGCCTGGGACGTGGAAAAATGCCTGTTTCAGGGAGCGAAGCAGCCGAATATTTCACCCAGGCGGGATACATGACGTTGGACATCAGCACCGATCATGCGGTTTTTGTTGAAAAACTCCCTGCCCACCATGCTGATCCATTTGACCGGATGCTGGTGGCACAAGCCTTGTACGAACCGATGCACCTGCTTACGCATGACAAGATAATGGCTGCCTACAGCGATACGATAATCCTGGTTTGACGTGACAACAGGAGGCCAAGGTTATATTCCTTGACCACACTCCCCACTTCACAATCTCTACGAAACCTGGAATTCCGGGGGCAGAATTCACCAGTCTACATACTTATCAGGTTTTGCCCATTTACTTACCGTTTTACGACTGATAGAGAGCATACGTGCAATTTGGCTGGATAAAATGTGCCGATCTATCCAAAGGGTTCTAATCTTGCGATATGTTTGAAAGGCTATCATCTAGTAAGGCTGCGCCCTCGCGACCGATATAACAATTTACAAACAAACAGGGTGCTACGAATTAACGTAACACCCTGATATTGGTGGAGATGAAGGGATTCGAACCCTCGACCCCTGCCTTGCGAAGGCAATGCTCTCCCAGCTGAGCCACATCCCCAAACTTTTCACGGACAACTATAATTTGAACTATGCCAACAAACAGCTACGACCATATGATTGACCAAATAATTTTACATTATTACGGCTACAGAATGCAAGTAAACGGTGTAACATACTGTTTTTGCTGATGGTAATTTTATGCTGGCTAGCGGCTTCTTCGTTGCGAACGCATCGCTCTCCCAACTGAGCTACAGCCCCGGATTATGTGATTCTATGGTGCTTCAACCTGCTGCAAGGTTACGGTGAACACTGCCCCGTTGCCCTCGTTCCTCACTTCGATACTGCCGCCATGATTCAGCAGGATGCGGTTGACGATGGCAAGCCCCAAACCGGTGCCATGCGGCTTGGTAGTGAAAAAGGGGTTGAAGATCTTCGGCAGCATGTCGGCCGGTACACCGCCGCCCGAGTCCCGTATGCTAACCAATATGCATTTTTTGTCAAGGGATACTTTTCCGAGCGAAACGTGGAGTGTGCCTCCGTCAGGCATCGCTTCGCAGGCGTTCAACACGAGGTTCAGGAAGACCTGCTTGAGTTGGTACGCATCGCCCAGGGTCGTCCAGGGGCCGTCTTCAAACGACTTGGCGAGCGCGATGCTCTGATCTTCAAGGGTCGTGGCGCAGCTTGCAAAACAATCAACCAGGATCTCGCCCACGTCGCAGATGTTGTAGCAGATGGTCGGCTTGCGCGAGAATGCCAGGATATCGGCCAGCATCCGTTCCAGCCGGCCAATCTCCTTCACGATGGTGTCGGCGTACAGATGCTCGCGGGAATCACTGGGGAGCCACTTGACCAGGCGCCCGGCAAAGCCGCCGATGGTTACCAGAGGGTTCTTGAGTTCATGGGCCAGGTTGGCCGCCATCTCGCCGATGGCGGCCAGGCGCTCGCCATGGACGAGGCGTTCGCGGGCGTCGCGCAGGCTGGCGTGGGCCTCTTCGACACGGTTGTAGAGCATGGAGTTTTCGACCGCCATGCCGGCCTGACTGGCGATAAGCTGAAGAAAATGCAGGTCGTCCTGGTCGATCGCCTTGTTGGACGCGGGGTTGTCCACGACAATGATCCCCAGTGCCCTGTCCCGGGCAACAAGGGGGGCAACGGCAAAGGCGGTGACGCCGAGACGACTGATAAAATCGCACGCTTCGCAGACCCGGCAGCCTTCTTCGCCCGGGGCGTAGATGCGGTGCTCGTCGATGACGCGCCGGATAATGGCGCAATCCATGCTGGTCTCGATGCGCGTCGAGCGGACAAGTTTCGAAAAGGCCGACTCCCGCTGGTTGGCAATGACATCATCATCGATATCCCAGCGGCTGCTGAGGGGGTCTTCTCCCACCAACTTCAGCCCTTCGGCGGTGTCCTGCGTAACGCCGAGCATGCCCAGCAACATGCCCGTTTTTTCGTTGCGCAAAAAAAGCATGGCCCGTTCGAAGATCATGGTGCTGCCGGAGGTGAGGGCGGTGAGAATGAGATGGGTCAGCTTGTTGAGACGGATGGTGGACAACATGGTATTACTGAACTGGTAGAGGATCGTCAGTTCATCCAGTTGCTTTGCGGCCTGTTTGGGAGGGGTGTGGGCTTCCATGGCGACACCTGCCGCAGGGTATGCGGGAAATTCTCGTATGCCTATTTACGACGCTCTTTCTCTTCTTCTTCCATCTTGCAGTTGATGCAGAGCGTCGTCACCGGCCGCACCTTGAGGCGTGCTTCGCTGATATCCTCGCCGCACTCTTCGCAGATACCGAATTCGCCGGCATCGATGCGCTCCAGGGCGTCCTTGATCTTGTTGATCAGCCTGCGCTCGCGGTCACGAATACGCAATTCGAAGTTGCGGTCCGATTCCTGGGTGGCACGGTCGGTGGGATCAGGGAAGTTGGCCGCATCGGAGGTCATTTCCGTAACCGTCTTGTCTGCCTCGCCAAGCAGTGATTTCATCTCTTCGATCAGAACATTTCTGAAGAATTCAATTTTTTCCGCTTCCATGGCCTGCTCCTAGGTTCATAAATGTATAGATTTTATAGGTTGCGATTATGCAAGTCCAGAAAAAAATGGCCGGGCCCGGACCGGCAGCTATTCCAGAATATGACTCATAGCCTCCTCGACCGAAGAGACACCTACCAGTTTGATCTTTCCTTTCTTCAGCCTGCGCAGGTTGCCGGCCGGCAGGATGGCGGTACCGAATCCGAGTTTCTCCGCCTCGGCTATGCGCTGCTCCGGCTGGGTTACGGCCCGCACCTCTCCGGCCAGTCCCACCTCGCCAAGAACAACGGTCTGGGGGGCGATCACCTTGTCAAGGTGACTGGAAGCAACCGCCATGATCATGGCCAGGTCGGCTGCCGGTTCGTTGAGACGCACCCCTCCGGCGGCGTTAAGGAAGATATCCTGCCCGCCCAGATGCAGCCCGACCTTCTTTTCCAGCACCGCCACCAACAGCGCCAGGCGGTTATGATCCACCCCGATGGTGGTGCGACGGGGGACGCCATAGGATGACTGGCTCACCAGGGCCTGGAGTTCCACCAGCAACGGCCGGCTCCCCTCCAGCGAGGTCGTGACCACGGAGCCGGGGACCCCCAGAGGCCGCTCGGCAAGAAAGAGCTCCGAAGGGTTGTCCACGCAGCACAACCCTTCCTGTTTCATCTCGAACACGCCGATCTCGTTGGTAGAGCCGAAGCGGTTCTTGACCGCCCGCAGGATGCGGAAAGGATGGCTGCCATCCCCCTCGAAGTACAGCACCGTATCGACCATGTGCTCAAGCACCCGCGGCCCGGCAATGGCGCCGTCCTTGGTGACATGCCCCACGAGAAAAACCGGGATATTGTGCCCCTTGGCCAGGAGCATCAATTTGCCGGCAGATTCCCTGACCTGGCTGACGCTGCCGGGGGCGGATTCCAGGGAGGATGTCCAGACCGTCTGAATGGAGTCCACAACCAGCGCCCGCGGCTTGATGGCCGCGGCATGGGCAATGATGGCCTCCAGCGAGTTTTCCGCCAGGACCAGGAGCCCCTTGTGGGAGACCCCCAGCCGTTCTCCCCGCAGGCGGGTCTGGGAAGCGGACTCCTCACCGGACACGTACAGCACCGGGCCGCCGCCGACCGCCAGGCTGTGCATGGCTTGAAGCAGCAGGGTTGACTTGCCGATGCCGGGATCACCCCCGATCAGCACCAGGGAACCGGGGACGATCCCCCCCCCCAGCACCCGGTCAAGCTCGGCAATGCCACAGCTTATGCGCGTCTCCGACTGGGCCGGCACATCGCAGATCGGCACCGGACGGGAGGCCGCGCCCGGCGGCAGACCATGCGCGGGTTTGGCGGCCGCCTCTTCGGCCATGCTGTTCCAGGCACCGCAATCGGGGCATTTCCCCATCCATTTTGGTGACTGACAGCCGCACTCCTGGCAGGTAAAAACGGTTTTGTATTTCACGGACCATCCCTCGATGATTGATAGTATAGATGTGACGGCGTCGCGGATTCAGGTTTGACAAAATCCCGCAACAATCCGTATAGTATTGCACATTACCCCGGTAGTTTCCATCCGGAACCTCCGGATGAGAAACTAGCAGTTTCCGATCCGGAAAGGAGGGGTTTTTCGTCCAGGCAAGGAAATCGAGGGGTTGCGCGGAGGCGTACATCGGTACGCCGCACAATTTTGCCTGCTAAATTGGACCGCGAAGGCGCCCGAAGGGTGAGGCCATCGGCCGAAGTCACAAGCAAGCCCGAAGATTGACGCCGCATGGGCGGAAAAGCACCCTTTCCGGACGGAAACTAGGTATTTCACAAGGAACCGTACATGCAAGTCACCACCACATCGCCCCCGGCTTTCCTGGAGGCCCTGGGCAACGTCAGCCGGGCGTTGCGTGCGTGGCAATTCTACCCCACAGGGCACCCCAGCCGCAAAATGAGCATCATCCAGGCGCACCTTTCCCTCCTGCGGGTGCTGGACGGCGCCGACCTTTCCCTGCGGTGCGGACGTACCGGGTTCAGCCTGCCGAACGGAGAGGCTCTCCCGGACAGCATGCACATCGCAGCGTCCCTCTCCTTCGAGCTTTTTGCTCGGCGCGCGCAAAAGATCACCTTTCTCGGCGACCTGTTCCAGGAAGACCTGCTGGATTTCATCAGGATCATCTCCCTGACCCCCGACGCCATCCAGCAGGCCGGCGGCCTGGAAAAGATCATGCAGGAGCACGGCATCCGCACCATCTGGGCCAATGAATTCGACCTCACGGTCATTCTGGGCAAACGCTACGAGATCGAATCACGGGGAGTGGTTCCAGCGGGACTGGACGAGATCGAAGAGGACGGTCCGGAGCTCCCGGCCGCCCAGGAATCCGCCCCCCCTCCCGAAGATGCCGACCCGGAACAGGCGCTGCACGCTCTTTTGAACCGCCTGGAAACCACTGTTGACGAAGACGATTACCCGATGCTCGCCCGCCGGGCGGTTGCCTGTTGCGACACCCTCATCTCCCGCCACGAGCCGGCGCTCGCGCTCCTTTTGGCGGAGCTGTTCGCGCGGCATACCGCAGACCCGAAGCAGGGGAAAAGGATCGCCGCGGCGCGTCTCGGCCTTGAGAAGCTTGCAGGGCGGGACGAATTCCTCGCTTTCGTCTTGGAGAGCCTGGGCGCCGCAGACGGGGCATCTTCCCAAGGCACCCTGGCCGTTTTGGCCGCCGGCGGCCAGACAGCCGTCAGACGAGCCGTTGACAAGATGGCTGCAACCGAAAACCCTGCCGTACGCAAAAAACTGACCCTGCTGCTGACACGCCTGGGCGAACCGGCTGTTGCCCCGATCCTGTCGATACTGGACGACAGCCGCTGGCATATCGTCAGAAACCTGACCGCCATCCTGGGTGATATCGGCAGCAGGGAGGCGGTCCCCGAGTTGGAGAGATGCCTGTGGCATGCCGATAGCAGGGTTGCCAAGGAGGCCATCCGCAGCCTGGCGAAGATCGGCGGACAGCAGGCGGAGGCGGCCGTCATCGCCGTGCTGCACGGCACTGATTCGGCCTTGTGGCCCCAGGCGATCGCCTCGCTCGGCGGCATGAAGAGCGGCAAGGGGCTGGACGTGCTGCTGGAGATTGTCAGCGACGACGACAGGTTCCTCCAGAACCTCGCCCTGAAATGCGACGCCCTGACGGCAATCGCCATGATCGGCGACCGGCAGGCGACCCCCTGCCTGATACAGCTTCTTGAAAGCAGGCACCTGATCTCGCGCAAACGCTGGACCCTCTTCAAGATCGCGATTGCCGCCTGTCTCGCCAAGCTTGACGACAGCCGGGCCCTGCCGGCCCTGAGAAAGAAGACCCGCGGCTCGGGCGAGCTGGCCCGCGCCTGCACCGAAGCGTTTGACGCCATCGAACGGACAAAGGACTAAGCCATGGAGGAGGTGGATAAGCAGCTTGCCTTACGGATGATCACCCTCTTTTCGGGGGCGGTCAAGGGAATGGCCTTCTACCCCGAATCCCATCCCGCCATCCGCCAGCCCCTGCTTGAGCTGGACCGGCTCTTCGGCTCCGCCCTGGTCCGGGGAGCTGATATCACTTGGGGCATCATCGACGGCATCATGTTCTTCGGGCAGCACTTCTTCATCACCCCAACAACCGCTATTGCCGATCTGACCAACCGGCTGGCGGAAAAAGAGATCGACCGGATTGTCCTGAGCAACGGGCTTACCTTTGATGAACTGCAGGGGTTCGTGCGCCTTCTCTCCGTAAAATCCGCCGGATTCGACGAACTCCGCGCCCGGATGCGGCAGAAGGAGATCCGCCACATCCAGGTGGAGCGCTTGAAGGACGCTCACTTGCCGGAGCAGCCGGATGACAGTGGTGATGAGGATGCGGAGGTCTCTGCACTGGCTGCCTACGGCCAGGCCTTGGGAGCGATCCGCGGTGTCTGCCGCGATATCGAGCATGGCCGGATCCCCAGCAGCGCCGAGGTAACCGGCGCGGTGGACCGGCTGGTCGGCATCACCATGCAAGAGCCTTCAACCCTCCTGGGGCTGTCCATGATCAAGGACTATGACAATTACACCTTCAATCACTGCGTCAACGTGGGGGTCCTGGCCATCTCCCTGGGAGCCGCGCTCGGCATGGACGCCGGAGACGTAAGGCAGGTCGGCATCGCCGGACAGTTGCACGATATCGGCAAGACCTTGATACCGAAGGAGATCCTCAACAAACCGGGCAAGTTGTCCAGCGCGGAGTTCCATGAGATGAAACGCCATTCGGAGCTGGGCGCCAAGATCATCCAGGAGATGGAAGGACTCAATCCCCGGATCGCTCAGGCCGTATTGGGGCATCATCTGCACCACAACCGCAACGGTTATCCCGAATGGGCCCGCGGTCTGGACTACGACCGGATGATCGACATCATTGCCATCGCCGATACCTACGATGCCAGCACCACCCTGCGGGCCTACCAGCGCTCCCTCACCCCTCGGGCCGCACTGGCGGTGATGCAGAAACTGGCGGGAACCGTCCTGGACAACGACCTTGTGGTCCGTTTCACGGAGCTGATGGGCAAATATCCGGTGGGGACGCTGGTGCGCCTGGACAACAACGAGGTGGCGCTCGTCCACCGCCCCAATCCGCTGGATGAAGAGGCCCCCGTGGTCAGGATCGTGCTCGAACGGGACGGCTCCCGTCTCCAGCCGCATCGTGAAAAGAGGCTGGTGGAGCCTGACGGTTCAAGTTATGCCAGGATCGTGGCGGAGGTGGACCCGCTCTTGAAGAATATCGATGTGGGCAGCCTGATCAATTGCGTTCCGGGACACTAGCAGGTTGTTGCGGGAAAAAAATGAATTCCAGCGGCAGCAGGCTCAATGCCGTGGCGGCGGCTTGGCGGGTGGAGGCGTGGGGCGAGGCCAGGAGCGCCGTGATGCGCTCCTCGGACGCAAGATCTTTGAGCCGGGCCAGGGCCAGGGCCGCCTCTGCCTCCAAGGCGCCGTCCGTCGCACTTAGAAACGGACGCAGCCGGTCGTACAAAAGCGGTGAGGGGGGAAATCCGGCCACGGCCGCAATCGCCCGCGCCCGGATGGCAGCATTCTGGTCATCGAGCCGATCCAGCAGCACCGGCAACGTCGACGGAACGGCCAGACGGCCGAGCGCCTCCACGGCTGCGGAGCGGATGTCCGCCTCGGGCCGGCCGGCACAGTAGACCAGTGGGGCAACCACCCTGTCTCCGCCGATCTCACCCAGGGCATAGATGGCGGCAACCCGCGAGCCCATGTTCCCGGTTTTCAGGGCGTGCAATATCTCGTCGATGCTGCCGGTGGATTCCAGCCGTTCGATCGACCCGGCGGCGACACTGCGCACGTCCGGGTCCGCGTCCTTCAGAAGCGGCCGCAAGGCATCGATTCTCGTCCGAACAATCTCGTTCATAGCTGAATTTGTAGCAGATCAGGGCCTTGGACACAACCCCCTTCTTTTAATACTGTGAATGGTGAATCGTGAATGGTGAAGGGTTATCGGTGATGGTCAGTGAATATCACGATTCACTTTCAACCTTCAACTGCTCTTCTAATATATCTTGTCCGGTGGAGAATGGTTTGGTATAGTTACGGACAAAAGTAGTCAGGAATATGGATATGCGACAGCGTCGTCGTGGTTCACTGAAGAAACGACGAAAAGGAGAACTGCCACAATGCTTGGAACTGTTGAAATCAAACCGGGACTCTACTGGATCGGGTCGGAAGACCCGGAACTTCGCACCTTTGACGACCTATTCCCTACCGAACACGGCACCACCTACAACTCCTACCTCCTCAAGGGGAGTGAGAAGACCGCCATCATCGACACGGTCAAGGCCAAGCGGGCCGATGAGTTCATGGACAAGGTCAAATCCCTGGTCGATCCGAAGACCATCGACTACATTATCGTCAACCATGCCGAACCCGACCACTCCGGGTCACTCTCCTACCTGCTGGAGCACTGCCCCGGTGCCACGGTCGTATCGACCACTGCCGCCAAGACCTTTCTCACCAACCTGATGCACAAGCCGTTCACCTCGCAGGTGGTCAAGGACGGCGACATCATCGACCTGGGGGGGTGCCGGTTGCGTTTTATCATGGCTCCTTTCCTGCACTGGCCCGACACCATGTTTACCCGCCTGGAGGAGGGCAACATTCTCTTCACCTGCGACGCCTTCGGCGCCCATTATTGCCGGCCGGGACACATCTTCAACGACGAGTTGGAGGATATCACCGCGGCACGCCAATTCTACTTCGACTGCATCATTCGCCCCTTCAAGGATAAGGTGCTGTCTGCTGTGGAAAAGATCCGCCACGATGTGATCGATATCATCTGCCCGAGCCACGGCCCGATCATCAGGCAGGACCCCTGGAAGGCGATCGAGCAATTCGAGAGCTGGAGCAAGCCGACGACCCTGGTGAAAAAGATCTTTATTCTCTACCTGTCCCCCCACGGCAACACGGAAAAAATGGCAAAAGCCGTGGCGGACGGGGCCAGGGCCGACGGGGTCGAGGTCATAAGCTATCACATCAGTCATTTGAGCGCCGATGAGGTGCGCAACCTGATGGAAGAGGCCGAAGCCCTTATCTTCGGCATCCCCACCATCAACCGCGACATCCCCAAGCCGATGTGGGACGTGCTGGCCTACCTCAGCACCGTCAAGCTCAAGACCAGCCTGGCAGCGGTATTCGGCAGCTATGGCTGGAGCGGCGAGGCCTGCAGGATGGCCGAAGAGCGGCTGAAGAGTATGGGTTTCAAGCTGGCTGGCGAGTCGGTCCGCGCCCCCTTCACCCCCAGGGAGGAGGTCCTGGAACAGTGCCGGACCTTGGGCAAGGCCGTTGCCGAGGCGGTGCTGGCGAAGAACTGAAACACGGCTTGCTTCATGAACAACAAGGGGCGTACCGGCAACGGCGGTACGCCCCTTGCTTTACTTTTAGCCATTAAAGTAAAATGATTACTATCAGGAATTGTCAAAAATATCTTAAGAAAAATCTGTTGGAAACCTGATATTGTCTTTCGATAAAAAATGGAATATATTTAGAAACATGAAAGTCACAGCAGGGACAATTGATCAGCCGGACAAGCCACCCATCAAGTTTATCGTTGGTGCAAGGCCGCCCGAACTTTCTGAAGCGGCTAAAAAGAAGCTGGCCCGGCAGAAGCCTTCCAAGAAGGCTGTCAGACTTATGGAGATTATTGCCCAGGCCAAAGTCGCAGTCCACTATTGATGTTCCATCTGGCTTTAGCTTCAGGTTCGGCCTTATTGCCGAGCGGTCTTTTTCGAAACTTTCGATATGATAACCCCGACGAACAGAATTATGTCCGCCAGGTATTCCAGCTTGCACATAAAAAAGCCGCAAAGGTCCACGTTCTGAAAATTGACGGTACCCCTTGCGGCTTTGTTGCACTATCCATCGATAATTTCAATGACGTTCCGAGCATCGTCATCGAATATCTTTTTACGTCCGTTCCCTACCGTAAACAGATCTACCCCGAGCTTGGCGAACCACCCATAAAAATATCCGAATACTTGATCGGCCAAGCCCTGCTTATGGCGGCAGACATCGCCACCAAAGTGCCACTTCGCTACATCGCTTTACAGCTCGCCACTGATCGGCACGAAGCCCTCTACAGCTCACACGGTTTTATCCGCACCGAAGGTACAAACTGGATGTCACAGATTATCCCGTCAGTTTAACTAAACTCTCAATTTATTTAGACCACTTACTCGTGAGCCAGCCCTCTCTTACACCCCCTGAATCCCTCTCAGCCTCTCCAGCAGCCCACCCACATCGGCGGCGCCATCGCATGCGGCCCGCTCCAACAGAGGCCTTACGGCCTGTTCCGGCGGGACGCGCGGCCAGGCGCTGTCGCTTAGGTGATGCAGCAGACGCATGGTGCGGAAGGCGTCGAACCAGCCGTGAAAGGCGATCATCAACCTGTTTTCATCGGGGTTGTGCCGCACCAGGTTGTCCCAGGCCGAGCTGAAACCGGCCTGCTCCAGATACCCCCGCAGGTGGGATGAAATCCCACCCGCACGATTCATCAAGCCGGCGCCATCCGCGCCACCGGAACGTGCCACGCAGTGTAACCATTCCCCCAGGATCTCGAACAGTATCGGCTGGTAAAAGAGCAGCCTTTCGCCCCCTTGTGCGAGCATCTCCCCTACCGCGCGACCTGTCCCGAAGGGGACGCGATGGGAAGGGCGGGGCGAAGGATGGACCATGGTGCCGGCCAGGGGCACTACCCCTGCCACCTTGTGCACCTGCTGGAGAAAGTAGAAGTCTTCGCCGGCCAGGCGGCGGTTCATCCCCCCGCTGGCGGCGTATGCCGATGCCCGGCAGGCCATGGCGCTTCCCACGGTATGGAAGGCATAGGGTGAACCGGCCTGCTCCAACCCCAGCACATAGGCCCGCAGGAACAGTTCGTAGCGGTCGATGGCCGCCTGTCCGACAGGGTCGCAGGCCGGGCGATGACGATAGGGGATGCTCGCCCCACCGGCAACGGTTTCGTTGAAATGCCCGGTTATGGCCGACAGATAGTCGTGCTGGACAACGGTATCGGCGTCGAGGCAGACCAAGAGCGGATCAGCCGCGGCAAAATCCAGGTGCGCCAGGGCCAGGTCCAGGCCGATCTTGCGTGCCAGCCCCACCCCCTGTTTCGCCGGCAGTTCGTTGCCCGTTGAGGCGGCATCCACCCAGTGCAGATGCTCCAGCCCGTATTTCCGCTTCCAGGACGGCAACAGATCCAGGGTGGCCCCATTATCGGCCCGATCACCGGGAGAGGCGTCGCCACGCTGGTTGACCACCACCAGGAGCAGGAAACGGGAGAGAAACTCCGTCGGGTTGGCTGCAAGGGAGTGCAGGGTTTGCGGAAGGTTGCGGCTCTCGGCAAGGGAGGGGATGACCACGGCGCCGTGGAATGCCCCGGCTGGTTGCCCGGTGATCCGCCAGGGGGCGGCGACGTCGCGTCTGCGCAGGTAGGCGGCGATAGGGGCGGGCAGGTCCTCGGGCATGGTGCGGGGCGTCAGCGGTCACCCCAGCGCTTGAAGAGTTCGTTGGCAACGCCCAGTTGGTCGAGGACCTTGCCGACAACGAAGTTCACCAGGTCGTCGATGGTTTCCGGCTGGTGGTAGAAAGCGGGCATGGCCGGGATAATGCGGACGCCGGCGCGGGAAAGCTTGAGCATGTTTTCCAGGTGGATCTCCGAGAGCGGCGCCTCGCGCGGAACCAGCAGCAAGGGACGACGCTCCTTGATCATCACGTCCGCCGCCCGCTCGATCAGGTTGCCCGAGGTCCCGCCGGCGATGCGCGCCAGGGTGCCCATGCTGCACGGGGCGATTACCATGGCCGCCGGCGCGGCGGAACCGCTGGCGGCGCAGGCGAACAGGTTGTCGGCAGCAACCGCCTCCACGCCCAGCTTCACGCCGAGATGGGCGCAGAGTCGTGCGGTGACGGCCAGCGCATCGCCGCTCAGGTCCAGGCCGGTCTCCTCACGGCAGACCAACTGCCCGCTCCCGCTGACCGCCACGGTAAGCATAAAGCCCCGTTTGACGAGTTCTTCCATCAAACGGATGCCGTAGACCGACCCCGAAGCCCCGGTCAGGGCGACAAAAACCCTTTTTTGCGTGGTCATGGCCACCTCACCAGCAGGTCTGCCGCCGTGAATGCCAGGATGACGATGCTGATATAGCCGTTCATGTTGAAAAAAGCCGCATCCAGCTTCTCCAGGCTGCCCCCCTTGAGCAGCAGGTGCTCATACAGCAGCATGGCGCCGGCCGCCAGGATGCCGATCAGGAACAGCACCCCCAGATGCATGGTGACGAACAGCCCCAGGAGCAATCCCATCATCACCAGGTGGAACAGGCGCGCCGCCCGGAGCGATCCTTTGACCCCCAGCGCCACCGGGATGGAATGGAGCCCTGCGGCGCGGTCGAATTCAAGGTCCTGGAGGGCGTAGAGGATATCGAAACCGGCAACCCAGAAAAGCACGATGCCCCCCAGGATCAGGGCGGGGGTGTCAAGACTGCCGCGAATGGCGATCCAGGCCCCCATGGGGGCCGCGGCAAGGCAGATCCCCAGCACCACGTGGGCCAGGGAGGTAAAGCGCTTGCAAAATGAGTACAGCACCAGGAAAAAGATGGCGACAGGAGACAGCTTCAGGCAGAGCGGGTTGAGCATCATGGCTGCAAAGAGCAACAACATCGTGGCTGCGGCAATGAAGACCAGGGTTGCGCCTTTGCCGATCAGGCCGGCCGGAATGGCGCGGTTGGCGGTGCGGGGATTGCGGGCGTCGATCTCGGCGTCGATAAGGCGGTTCAACCCCATGGCTGCCGTGCGGGCGCCGGCCATGGCCAGGATGATCCAGAGGATTTGACGGCCGCTGGGCAGCCCGTTCGCCGCCAGGAGCGCCCCGGTCAGGGCAAAGGGGAGCGCAAAGACGGTGTGGGAGAACTTGATCATCTCCAGGAATACGGTGATCTTGCGTATGAGTCTTGTTTCCGTTGCCATGGCTATCATTCCGGGGCACCTTTCAAAGAAATAAAATCTGCCATAAAAATCAATCTGACACAGAGACACGGAGAACTTCACGGATGGACCTTAGTTCCTCCCCCCAGCGGACCTCCAATTTTCTCTGTGTCTCAGTGTCTCCGTGGCAGATTTAAGGTTTGGATCTCAAAGCCCGTATTCCCGCCAGCGACGCGCCACCTGCTCCGCGATTGCGCCGTCCATGGCAACCGGCTGCCGGGACAGGCGGCTGCCGGTGGCATCCAGCGCCGCCCTTGCACCGCTTTCGTCGTGAATCAGGTCGAGGCCGGCATCCGCCAGATTGATACCGCGCCAGGCTGCACGCGAAAGGTCCACCGGCCCGGTATCCGCATCGACAAAAACCAGCAGGCGGGCCGCGCCGAACCAGGGGGTATGCCAGAGCGCCTCTGCAATCTCCCTTACCATGCTCGGGTTCGGGTTTTCAAGGGAAATGATGGCGCTCTGGTGGAAGACCCATTCCAGGGGAAAGCGGATGTCAGCGACAGGAGGCGCCAGCCGCTTCAGAAATACCAGCAGCAGCCGCTCCCAGGCCCCGGCCATCCGGCAATCCTCCATGGGGGGCGGCCCCACCAGCGTAGCCGGGATAATGGCATCCGCCCGATGGCTGATGGCGGTCACCCGCACCAGGGCGGCGGGCGCAGGGGGCGCATAGAAACCGGTGTGGTTGCCGAAAGGCCCCTCCAATACCGTTTCAAGCGGATCGGCATACCCCTCCATGACCGCCTCGCATCCGACAGGCACCCGCAACGGGACGCTCCGGCAGGCAGCCAGGGCAAGCGGGGCGTCACGCAGAAATCCGGCAAAGGTCATCTCGTCAAGGTTGCCCGGCAACGGCATCGTGGCGCTGAAGAGAGCCGCCGGGGCACCACCCAGGCAGATCGCCACCGGCATTGGTTCGTCTCGGCGGCGGTATGCCTCGAAATGCCGCCCCGCGCCGCTGCCGGGGCTCCAGCGCACGGCCAGTTCACGCGGCCCGCGCACCTGGCAGCGATACATGCCGCTGTTGGGGCTACCTCCGTCCGGGGCAACGGTGAACACCTGGGGCAGGGTGATGTAGCGCGGATGCCCCTCCCCGGCGCCGTCCCCCGGCCAGCTCTGGAGGAACGGGAACCTGCCCGTATCGGGTGTCTCCATGACCACAAGGTCAGTGTCGCGCCCGGCAATGGGGGCAAAACGGGAGAACTCCGGCAGGGCGCCGATGTGGCGGTCGAGACGGGAAACATCCAACTCCGGGACCAGGGCGAGCAGCGCCGTCATGCGTTCAGTCAGCCGGTCGAGGCTGTCCACGCCCAATGCAAGGCAAACCCGGCGGATGGAGCCGAACAGGTTGGTCGCCACGGGGAAGCTGCTTCCCGTGGGGTGCTCGAAGAGGAGCGCCCGGCTGCCGTCCGGCTGCTTACAGACCCGGTCGGTAATAGCCGCGATCTCCAGAATAGGGTCTGCCTCGACCCGGATGCGGCTGAGTTCACCCTGTTCTTCCAGAAGAGAGATAAACTGATGGAAATTTTGGATCGGTGCGGTCATTTCCACTGTCCCGGCTTAGAACGTATTCGTAAATAAGGGGTGAGTGTATCATTCCTGAAAATGCATTTGAACCGCAAAGACGCAAAGTACACGAAAGAAAATCAATCCGTTGTCTTACCAAATTATTTCACCTGATAGGTTTGAGTCTTTATTTTCATGCTTCTTGCGCAGAATCTGTATTAACACTGATTAAAATAGCAGGAGGCCGGCACAAGGACACGGGAAAGAAACTCGGCGGCAATGTCGGAACTTCAGGCGTTCATGCCGCCGGGCCGTTGATTCCGGTTCTTCCGAGAGCAGGCTGGGGCTTATTTAGTTTCCATCCGGAAACTCCGGATGAGAAACTATTGGTTTCCGATTCGGAAAGGAGGGCTTTTTTGTCCAGGCAAGGAAATCAAGAGATTGCGCGGAGGCGTACATCGGTACGCCGCACGAGCAAGCCCGAAGATTGACGCCGCATGGGCGAAAAAGAACCCTTTCCGGACGGAAACTATTTAGCGCCGATCTCCTTCTGTACATCCACCGGATCGATCTTTTTGGCGGCATCGCCGAATTTTGTCCGCTGGCTGTCGGAGATCGTGACCAGGTCGGCGTTATCCTTGACGATATGGGGGGTCAAAAGGATCATCAGGTTGGTCTTGGTCTTGCTATTGCTCTTGGTCTTGAACAGCCACCCCAGGCCGGGGATGTCCCCCAGAAACGGAACCTTGGTTACTGTTTCGTCATCCTGGTCCTGGATCAGACCGCCGATCACGATCATTTCATTATCCTTGACGACAACATTGGTCTTGGCCGAGCGTTTGGTGGTGATACGGTCCGTGGAGCCGCTGCCGACCGTGACCGTGGAGCCGATGGCGGAGATTTCCTGGCTCAGGTCCATGCGGATGTAGTCCCCTTCGCTGATCTGGGGCTTGATCTTCAGGGTTATGCCCACGTCCTTGCGTTCAATGGAGGTTGTCGTGACGCCGGAAGAAACGGTGGACGACCCCTGGAAGGGGACGTTCTGCCCCACGACGATCTCGGCTTCCTTGTTGTCCGAGGTCAGGATGTTGGGCGTGGACAACACATTCACCAGTCCGTTGGAGTCCAGGGCCTCGAGTACGGCACCGATGTTCACCGCCGAGGATAACGTGGTGGTCGATGAAACACTCGACAGCGTGGAAGTAATAGTGCTAAGAACCCCGAAAGGGTCGTAGTACCCGGCGCCGCCCAAGTATTTGCTGATGCTGCCGACACCCAGCGTGCCAAGTTCCACGCCCACTTCCCGCGACTTGGTCAGCGAGACCTCGGCGATCAGCACCTGCACGAAGACTTGCTTGCTGCGGCGGTCCAGTTTCTTGATCACCTGGATCAGGTTGTTGTAATCGCCGGGAGACGCCATGATCACCAGGGAGTTGGAGGCCTTGTCGGCGGCGATGGTAACCTTGCCGCTGTCAAGGGGAGACGCCTGGGATGTCGCCGCCGCTCCGGACTGGCTTGCGGTGGCCGTGGCGGCAGCGCTCATACCCTTGATAACGCCGTCCAGCACCTTGGCCATCTCGGTGGCGTCGGTGTTCTCCAGGTAGTAGACATTGACCTTGCCACTGGTCTCGGGTGACGGCACGTCCAGCTTCACCACCAACTCCCGGACCTCCTTCTTGATACCCTCATTACCGTAGACGATCAGGGCGTTCAGGCGCTGGTCGGCCAGCACGGTCGCCACGCTGCCACCACTCGCCGCAGCCGGCTGCCCGGCGGTCTTGCCTTCGCCGCTGGAAAGCAATTGCTGGACAGCCTTGGCGGCGTTCTCGGCCACCGCGTTCTTTAGGAAGATGATCTCGGCACCTTCACGAGTGCGTTCGGTGTCGATTAACTGCAGAAGATCCTGGATCTTGCGCAGATTGGTGGCCGCATCCAGCACCAGCAGGCTGCTGGAGCCAAAGGCTGAAATAGCGCCATCCTTGGAGATCAGTGGCTGCAGGAAGGTCTGTGCCTCCTGGGCCGAAATGTTTTCCAGCTTGATCACCTGGGCGATGTAGCTGTCGTTGACCGGCGGCCTCTTTCCGGATGGCAGCAGGGTAAAGCCCAAGGTCTTGGCACTCGCCGAGGGAACGACCTTTAACACCTTGCCGCTCTGCACCACGGTGAAACCTTTCAGCTCCAGCACCGAGGTAAAGACATTGTACGCCTCTTCGATGGAAAGCTTCGTGGGGGAATAGACCGAGATCTTCCCCTTGACCCGGTCGTCCAGTACAAAGTTTTTGCCGGTCAGGTCGCTGATGAACTTCACCATGGTGGAGATGTCCACCTCGTTGAAATTCAACACCACCCCCTGGGCGGCAAACACCGGTGCGGTGGAAAAGAGTCCTGCCAGTAGCAGGATGCAGAAAGTGCGTATCAGATACTGTTTCAAGCGTGCCTCCACGTTGGTGTGTTTCTGATGGACTCCACCCTTTGTAAAGAGCGTATTTATACATTCATCGTAAATGTGTACATGAGTACCTAAGGCTAGTCGTGGCTGATAATGTCATGTTTACGCTTAACCGTACTGTTTTCAGATTTGTTTTCTTGAGTTGTGTCATCCACTATTCGTATGGCTGAAGAAGGAACTATCCTAATCACATTGTCAATCTCTATTATCGTAAATTTATTTAATAGCAACATTGTTACAAATACATCGTATGCTTCATCGATGGTGAGTTTCACGTCAGAGTTAACCGAAAACTTCCCATTGACCCGATCATCAAGGATAAAAGTTTTGCCAGTCAGATCGCCCATGAACTTCACTAACGTAAAGATGTCCACCTCGTTGAAATTCAACACCGCCTCCCGGTCGGCGGCAAACACCGGTGCGGCGAAAAAGAGCCCTGCCAATAGCAGGATGCGGAATGTGCGTATCAGATACTGTTTCAAGCGTGCCTCCATGTTGGTGCGTTTCTGTTTGACTTCCCCCTTACAAGGGGCTGATTTTTATACATTCATCGAATATCCTCGTTGAAGGTCGCCGGGCTTGCCCAGGCGGGGATGACCAGCGTTATCTCCATGCCGATGATCGCCAGCACCACGACGATCTCTGTCGGCGCGAAACCGCGACGACAAAACATCAGACAACACACTTTCCGCAGAGACGTAAAATGCCAAGTATTTTTAAATTGATTAATTTTTATAATACTAATAAATACCGTAACTAACTATTTAATATACGTAAATATATCTTGCACTTTTAATAAGTTAAATTAAAGTAGTATTAATATGATATGTAAATAGTATGCAAACAGCATGAATATTGTATGAATATAGTGTGTAAATAGTATGAATATATCGGCATCATACCTCCCAGGTTCCTGCCCGCTCCCCTGAGAGGGCTTTTTCGATCCGTTGAAGATATCTGGGATACGACTCGAACTCATCGCCGCAAAAAGTTATTATCTTGGTAATATTTCTACGTGATGAGGTGTAATTCCGGTTTCAAATCAAAGATGACATCAAGGCGGCGAGGATCGAGGCGACGAAGGCGTACAGTCAGTACGTTGAGGAGCCGAGGACGAGCCAACGAAGATGCCGCTTTGATTTGGAATTGGAATAAGGCGGGGAAGCCTAGCGGCCGTTAACTTGGGTTTTCGGGAAAAGATTCTTTCTCAGGATTGGTTTCCGAATGGCAGATTCGTGCCTTTTCGGCGCTTAGCGTCTCTGCGAAGATGGGTGAGTACAGATACCCGGCTACTTGCGGCGGGGTGATTCATTTAAGAACGTTCAGTGGTGAACGGTGTAACCATTCTCTCAAGTCGTACGACTTATACCAAGTGATTTCCATCCGGAAACTCCGGACGGAAACTAAGTATCCCCAACCAAAGGCAGGGGTTTTCCAAAACGTCAAACATGTGGGGCTCCCGGCAGAACCGGTGGGGGGCACAGAGGTCAATGGCTGGATGGGCAGAGGGCACCGAGTCATGACAGGCCAAGTCCGACACCTTTAAAAACAAGCATTTTAATTTCTTTCTGCTCTTTGCGTCGTTGCGGTTTTTAACCGCCGGGTCATGGGGTTGAGGAGCATGTGCATGCAAATCCGCCTATCGGGACTCGATCAGCCTGGTCGGGATCACGTCACCGATGGACAGTTCGACTAACAGCGCCTTCGTCAGGAACGCCTCCACCTCTATCAGCGCGGCGAAGGGCACATGGTCCAGCTTGCCCCCCGCCATCATCCCGTGTCCGCCGGCCGTTCCCCTTCCCGCCGCCAGCCGCCTGATGATCTCACCCGCATTGAGGTGATTGCTGGTCGTGCGCAGGGAGAGTATCACCTCATCATTGTAATGCCCCATGCTCAGCACGGTCTCGACACCCTCCAGCCTGCTCAGGTAGTCGGCCACCTCGGCCACCACCTCGGGAAAGCATATCGCCATAAGGTTAACAACCAGCAGCTTCCCGTACTTCTTCGTATTCTCAATCCCGTTGTGGATTGTCAGGAAGTATTCCAGGGGCTGCTTGGGATGGGTTATTTCATACAGGATCCGCTTGTTCGCCACGGGGAAGAGGCGAAGATACGCCTCCCGGTCGGGCCGGTTCGCCTCCCGGCCCAGATCCTGGGTGTCGGATTTGATTGCGTAGAACAGGGCCGTGGCCAGTTTCGTACCGATGGTGATATTCTGCGCCACCAGATATTCGTACAGAATCGTGGCGGTAACGCCGTAATCATCACGGATATCCACCCAGCGGCACCTTGCGGTCGCTTCACGCATGGGGTGATGGTCGATGACGATGTCCACCCGGCAATCCGGAGAAAGGGAGTTGTTGCCCGTGCCAGGTTGGGTGTCGAGCATGCAGACCGCGCTGAACTCGTCCAGATCGACCATTTCGAGGGGGGTCAGCGTAATCCCCAACTCCTTCGCCATGGCGATGTTTTCGCTGCGCCCGATCATGCCGGAAAAGGTGATGACCGCATCCCTGCTCAGCTTCATGGCGAGCAGGTGGCGGAGCGCCATGGCCGAAGCGAGGCAATCGGGGTCAGGATTGTCATGGATGACGATGATGGTCTTTCCCCTGCCCTGCAACCACTCCAATATCTTGTCGGAATGCTCCCTGGAGCGCCGGAGGCTTTCCGATGCGCAGCTATCAGTCATCATGGCGTTTCCCCTTCAAACGTTTTTTACTGAGGATTATACCCTTATCATACCAAACCTGTGGCAAAGCGCCATGACCATGTGCGCCTGTGCCGACATTCCAACATAGAGTACGGTTCTTTCCGAAACTTCAGAGTTTACAAATTACAAATTGGGCTGACAATTTTATTTGTGTCAAAATGATACAGTCGGAGGGATTCGGGGGTGGGGAACCCTCAAGGGTCTACAGAACCCATAAAATAGGAGAACTAATAAGGGAAATCGGCAAACTATACAAGGTTCGTGGAGCGGCAATCACTGAGTCGGCGGTAGGGTGGGAGCGCTTGCTCCGCCCAATCGGGGCGCGACTACTGCATCACTAACGCATTCAGATCCATCTCCGGCAACGGCTTGGGCGACATCCTCACCAGCCCCATAAAACTACTTCCTCTCCTGTACAATCCCCTCGGCAGCCCTGATCCCGCTGGCCCAGGCGCCGGTTATGCCGCGGGAGGTGCCGGCGCCGTCCCCGATCATGTAGAGATGGGAGCTGACCCGGAAATGGGCATCTATGAACGAGGGCTTGTTGGCGTACATCTTGATCTCGGGATAGTACATGATCGTGCTGGGGTGCAGGACACCGGGGACAATGGTGTCGAGCTTCTTCAGGGCCGCCCAGATGTGGCGCATGATCTTGGCCGGAACCGCCAGCCCCAGGTCGCCGGCGGTCACGGGGCAGGTGGGGCGGAAGGAATAGAGATCGTCGTTGAAGGTCTCGGCCGAGGAGCGCTTCCCCATCCTGAAATCCCCCACCCGCTGCATGATCGGCCGGCCGCCGCCGATCTCGTGGGCCAGCCGGCCGAGAAACAGGGCCATCTGGTGGCCGCTTCTGACCGGGTCCTTCAGCCCTATGGTCTTGAGGAGCGCGAAATTGGCCAGGTCGTTGCCGCTCTTCCCCTCGGACAAGGCATGGCCGTTGACGATGCTGAAATCCTCGTAACGTTCCAACACCACCCTGGCATGTCCCGAATTGGTGCAGAAGGTCCGCACCCGCTCGGGAAAGTAGAACTTGGGGTCGTAATAATCCCTGACGATGGGATAGTTGTCCAGCCGGGTTTCGACGCGGATGCCCACATCCACGATGTTGTCGATATAGGGGATGCCGTGTTGTTCCATGATGCGCTGCAGGAAGCCGAAACCCCTTCTGCCCGGCGCCACGATTACCGCGGCCGCCCGGAGGCTTTCCGTCCCGCCGACAATTATCTCTGCCCCGCCATCCCCCTCCCGTACGTCGGTCACCTCGCGCTCCAGCAGGGTGCGGACCCCGCGGCCGGCAAGTTCGTCCATCAGGCGTTGGATCAGAAACTTGCTTTGGTCGGTGCCCACATGGGCCTGGCGCACATCGTAGAGGACCGACCCGACCCGTTCGGCGCGCCTGCGGTAGGTTTCCAGGTTCTTCTGCCCCTTGAAGGCCGGTTGGAGCCTCTCCTCCACGAGCGGCAGCAGCCGTTCGGCCTCCTCCCTGGTCCAGTACTCTTCGGCAAAGCCGATGGGATAGGAGTAGTTCTGCTTGCAGTCGTTCAAAAGGCCGCCGGAGCAGATCGCCGCCTTGTCGATCATCAGGATGGAGAGGGAGGGGAGTTTGCCGGTGAGATGGAATGCGGCCCCGAGTGCCGCCGGTCCGGTGCCGATGATGATGACGTCATACTGGTCGGATGCCATGGGTGGACCTCTGGAAAACTTTGCGGGGGAAGATCATTCGCCGAAACGGTTGCGGAAGTATTCCTCGCCGCGGCGACGGCGGACGGCCATGTGGTAGAGTTTGTCGTACTTGAGCGCCGCCGCCTCCCAGGTGAAACGCTTTTTCATGCCGTTCTTCCTGAGGGCCGCCAGCCCCTTGGGGTTGTTGAAGAAGGTCCAGGCGGCCCAGCCGATGGTGTCGAACAGCGCAGCGGCGGTGTGATGGTGGAATTTGAAGCCGTCGCCGGTCAGGGCCTGCTCGTCGAAGTTCTCCACGCTGTCCTCCAGGCCGCCGGTGGCGCGCACAATGGGCGGCGTGCCGTAGGCCAGCGAATACATCTGGTTCAGGCCGCACGGCTCGAATGACGAGGGCATGACGAAGAAGTCGGCGCCGGCCTCCACCTTGTGGGCCAGATCTTCGCTGTAGCCGATGTGACAGGCAAATTTGTCGGGATGGGCCGCGGCGACGTCACCGAAAAAGAAGTGCGCCCAAGGCTCGCCGTTGCCGACCATCACGAACTGCACGTCCATCCCCAGGATACGGTGGATGGCCTCGGCGATCAGGTCGGTTCCCTTCTGTTTGACCATGCGGGATACCACACCGAACAGCGGCACATCGTCCCGCTGCGGAAGCCCCATCCGTTGTTGCAGGTCCCGCTTGCAGGCGGCCTTGCCCTTTTTCACCGTCCGGGCCGTGTAGGGTGCGACTATGCAATGGTCGGTGGCCGGGTTCCACTCTTCGTAATCCACGCCGTTCAAGATACCGTACAGATCGGCCGCCCGGTCCCGAACCACCCCTTCCAGCCCCCAACCGTATTCCGCCGTCCGGATCTCCCGGGCATACCCCTCGCTGACCGTGGAGAGAAGGGTGGCGTGGTATATCCCCCCTTTGAGCAGGTTGACCTGGTCGTCCTTTTCCAGCTCCAGGAAGTTGAAGTGTTTCCAGCCGATGCCGAGCACTTCCATCAGGCCGGGATAGAAGTTGCCCTGATGCTGCATGTTGTGGATGGAGAGGAGCGAGGCGGTGTTGCCCACATAGTGGTCGTGCAGGTAGGTTGTGTTGAGCAGGAGCGGGATGATGCCGGTGTGCCAGTCGTGGGCATGGATCACGTCCGGCTGCCACTCCAGCATCTTGCACAGTTCCAGGGATGCCTTGGAGAGGAAGATGAAGCGGTTGTCGTTGTCCAGGTACCCCTTGCCGTCCTGCTGGTAGACCCCGGCGCGGCCGTAGAACTGCTCGTGCTCCAGGAAATAGATCGGGACATCGCTCCCCGGCAGCCTCCCTTCGTAAACGCCGCAGTACATGCGGCCGATGATGCCCATGGGCACCACCAACACGCCCGGCAACAGCTTGAGGCCGTACTTCTCCCGATTGACGGCATAGTAGCGCGGAATGACCACGCGAACATCATGTCCCATGCGGGCCAGGTATTTGGGCAGGGCGCCGACCACATCCCCCAGCCCCCCCTCCTTGGCAAAGGGTGCGGCCTCGGAGGCGGAGAAGAGGATAGAGAGCTTGTGTGGGGAAGGCTTCACGGGAACTCCGGGATACTGTCAAGTCTACCATCTGCCGCAAAGACGCAGGGCCACGGAGAACAACCGGATGCCGAACCTTATTCCCGGTTCACTTTGTCCCCTTGTACCGCTGCGACCGTGATGGGCCTCATTTATTTGGGCACGCTTTCCCAGTCGTCAAGGAATTTCTTGATGCCGGCGTCGGTCAGGGGGTGTTTGGCAAGCTGCATGATGACCGAATAGGGGATCGTGGCGATGTCGGCGCCGATCAGGGCCGAGTTTTGGACGTGGATCGGGTTGCGCACGCTGGCCACGATGATCTCGGCGGTAATGCCGTAGTTGTCGAAGATGGTGCGGATCTCTTCGATGATCCCCATGCCGTCCTGGGAGATGTCGTCCAGCCGGCCGACGAAGGGGGAGACATAGCTGGCCCCTGCTTTGGCGGCCAAGAGCGCCTGCATGGGGGTGAAGATCAGGGTCACATTAATCTTGACCCCCTTTTCCGACAGGGTCTTTGTGGCCTTGAGCCCTTCCGGCGTCATGGGCACCTTGACCACGATGTTTTTGTGGATCTTGACCAGTTCCCTGGCTTCCTTGATCATGCCGGGGGCGTCAAGCGAGATGACTTCGGCCGAGATCGGGCCGTCCACGATGGAGACGATCTCCTTGATGACATCCTTGAACTTGCGCCCCGATTTGGCGATCAGCGAAGGATTGGTGGTGACGCCGTCCACCAGGCCCAGGTCGTGGGCCGCACGAATCTCCTTGACGTCAGCGGTGTCGATAAAAAACTTCATGTGTTCCTCCGTTTATGATGGTGTATGGTCAAGCTGTTCGCGGAACTTTTCCAGGCAGTCCATGGAGCAGAAATAGTGGCGCTCGCCTTCGAGCCGGCCAACCACGGCGTCTTCCTCGGAAACATAGACGCCGCAAACCGGATCGCGATACGTCGCAGAGGCTTCCCGTTGTTCCGATGTCTTGATTTCCGGCTTTTTCCCGCTTGCAAGCGTCATGACGACGCGGTAGCCAATATAGATCAAAAGTCCCCAGATCAATAGCCTGATCACGTTACTCTCCCCCGTTATACTTTTACCACTCTCTCATCGGATCGAAGCGTTTTCAGCAACTCCGCAACGGTTTGCCCCAGGACCGGATGCACCAGCCCGGGTGCCAGATCACAGAGCGGCTGCAACACGAAACGCCGCTCCGCCATGCGCGGGTGCGGAACGATCAGCCCCTCCTCCTCGACGGTCATTGAGCCGTAGAGCAACAGGTCGAGATCGATGGGCCGCGGCCCCCATTGAACGGTCCGCATCCGGCCGAAGACCTCCCTTTCAATGTGCAGCAGCCGTTCCAGAAGTTCGCGGGGGGGGAGTTCGGTAGCAAGCCTGAGAACACCATTGTAGAAAGAAGGCTGGTCAATGACCCCGACAGGGGACGTCTCGTAGAACGCAGACACTCCAACCACCCTGCAGCCGTGCATCTTGCCGATCTCAGCCACCGCCCGCAGCAGGTTTAACTCCCGGTCTCCCCTGTTTGAGCCAAGGGCGATATAGGCATCTGTTTCCACAGATTGATTAAAGCATAACCAGTCGGCGGCGTCAACCGTGCCGATGGGAGACCGGCAATTGCGGCATATTGGCCCCTGAAAAGGCGCACCCGGCGCCATCCAGGGCGACGGGCAACGGCACGGTTGTTGTTATTTAGTTTCCGTCCGGAGTTTCCGGATGAAAACTATTTATCATCCCAGATAGGCGGCGACCATTCGCACATCTTGCTGAAGAACAGCCGGTTTACCTTCCATGACAACCCTGCCATGTTCCATTACGTAGGCATAGTCTGCCACCTCAAAAGCCCTTCTTGCGGATTGCTCCACCAATAACAGTGTTATCCCCGATTCCTTCAATTTGCTGATAATGGAAAACACTTCGTCGACAATGACGGGCGCGAGCCCCATCGATGGTTCATCAAGGAGCATTATCTTCGGCTGAGCCATCAAAGCCCTGCCGATGGCAAGCATCTGCTGTTCACCACCGGAAAGTGTACCGGCTGACTGCCGACGTCTCTCGATCAAGCGCGGAAACAGGTCGTAGACTCTCTCCAATTCAGCGGCAGCGCGAGAACGGAAACCGAAAAATCGGGGCAGTCGATGGTACGCTCCGAGGAGCAGGTTGTCTTCTACTGACAGTGGACCAAATACCCGCCGCCCCTCCGGGGAATGCGCCAGGCCTGACCGGGCAATCCTTGAGGCATCCAGCCCCTGAACCGGCTTGCCATCGAGCATCACGGTTCCCTTTGTAGGCTTCAACTCCCCGGAGATGGCCCGCATCGTCGTGGTCTTTCCGGCTCCATTAGGCCCGATCAGGGCGACAACTGTTCCCTCTTTCACCGTCAGTGAAATCCCGACCAGCACTTCGCTGCCGCCGTACCCTGCAAAAAGATTGTCAACTACCAGCATATTCTCGCCTTCTCCCGGTCATACAGGAATAAGCTCCGGGGCTCCTGCAACGGGTTCTCTGGCGCTCTGCGCATGGCGGGTGCCAAGGTAGGCTTCGATCACCTTCGGATGCCTCTTGATCTCCTCGGGGCGACCTTCAGCAATGATCTGTCCGCCATCGAGCACCGTCACTTTGTCACAGAGATCGCTAACGACCTCCATATGGTGTTCGATCAGAAGAATGGTAATGCCGCACTGACGAATTCGCCGAATGATCTCCAGCAATTTGACCACATCAGGATAGGCCAGGCCCGCGGCAGGTTCGTCAAGTATCAATAGTTGGGGACGGCGGGCCAGCGCACGGGCTATCTCCAGGAAACGCTGAGCTCCGTGAGGCAGATCCTTGGCCGGAATGCGAGACTGATCAGCCAATCCAACCAGCTCAAGAAGCGCAAGTCCGTCAGCCTGAACGCGCCGCTCACTTTTCCCGGTCAATCCAAGTAAAACCAATGGCAACGGAGAACGGATAATTCCTTTCATCGCAACCATGACATTGTCCAGGGTGGACAGTTCCGTAAAAATCTGCAGGTTCTGAAATGTTCGAGCGATGCCTCGACGGGCAGCCTGGAACAGGCTCCCCTGCGGCAGAGGCACTCCATGCAACAGCATCTCCCCGCTGTTTGGCGCATAGAGTCCGGATATCACATTGACCAGGGTACTCTTGCCGGAGCCGTTCGGCCCTATAAGCCCATGAACGGAACCGGAACGAACTGACAGCGAAATGCCATCCACCGCCCGCACGCCGCCAAAATGGCGCGTCAGCTCGCGAACGCTCAAAATCGGTTCGGAGGTTGGCTGCCGGCAGACCAGCACCGACTCAAGATCTGATGCAGCAGGGAACGGAGCGGGAATAATTCTGAACAGCCTTGTCAGAAAGCGGCCGGCAAACCCCATCAGGCCGTCGGGCAGACCGACAACCACCGAAAAGAGCATCAAGGCGAAGATCGCTTTTCGCCAATCCTCGGTATTATCGACAATCATTCCGCCAAATACCAGCATCCCCATTGCCACAACCGGTGCCAGAGCCTGAAAAGGCCTGGTGCTCTTGGCTAGAAGTCCGCGGGCTCCGGCAATTAAGGCGAACACAAATCCTGCTCCAGAAAAGATTTGAAACAGCAGACGGTTGGAAAGCAGGTTGGGAAGCAGAACAACAATCGCCGCCCCGACAAAAGCGCCCCAGAGACTTTTTCTGCCGCCGAGCACCACACCGAGCAACAGAATGACCATCAGATCGTAGATGAATATCTGCGGTTGCAGAAACTGGAAATTAAACGCATAAAGCCCGCCGGCAAGTCCTCCAATACCGGAACCGAGGATGAAGGCAACTGCCTTGTGCCGATGGGTGCCGATCCCCATGGCATCCGTGGCAATCGGGCTGTCCCTGAGTGCCTCGAAGGCCCGACCCCATTGGGAAGAGAGAAGATTGCGCATGGCCATCCAGACAAGTCCCAGCAGTATCAGGCAGAACCAGTAGAAGCCTTTGGCATCAAGCATCAAGCCGAAGACGGGTGGGCGGGGAACGCTCATACCCTGTGCTCCGCCGGTAAGCGATTCCCACTCATTCAGCGCTGTGGCCGTTAGCGCCATGAAGCTGAGGGTTGACAGGGCAAATTGGGGTCCCTCCAACCGCAGGGCCGGGAAGGCCAGCACTCCGCCGAATAGACATCCCAGAGTGGTTGCGAGTATCAGGGCAGGCAGCATGCTGCAACCGAAAATGGTGACACCAAGAGCTGCGCTGTAGGCGCCCAGGCCCAGAAATGCTGCCTGGGCGAGATTGATCTGTCCAAGGTAGCCAACGGTGATGTCAAGACCAATCAGTAATATCGCGTAGATAGTCAGCAGGGTCAAAAGCCCCAAAACAAATGTGTTGTTGACCGCCATCGGGATGGATGCCATGAGCAGCGCCAGCAGGGCCTCGGCGCCGCATATCAGAAGCAGGCGCTTGAGCATGTGTGATTCCGTTTCAAAGAATTGAAAAAAAAGAGAGCGGTCATACGATCAGACCTTTTTGATGAGGATCTTACCGAAAACACCGGTGGGCCGTACTGCCAGTGCAAGAATCAGCAGGACCAGACCTGGCGCTTCGCGCCATCCGCTGCCAACATAATAACTGGTCAGGCTTTCAAGAGAACCGAGAAACATCCCGACCAGAACAACCCCGAACCCGGAATCGAGGCCAGCCACAACTGCAACGGAAAAAGCCTTCAGCACAAGTGCAGAGGCCATAGTGGGTCCGACCGTGGTAATGGGTGATACCAGCAACCCTGCAACTGCCGCCACCACACCGGACAGGCCGTATGACAGCATTATGGTTTTTGTCGCCGAAATTCCCATCAGCTCCGCAGCGTCGCGGTCTGCGGCAACCGCTTCGAATGCCTTGCCAAGCAATGTTTTGCGCTTGAACAGCTCAATAATTCCCATGATCGCAAAGACACCGAAAGCAACCGACAGTTCCAGCGGTGTTATGCGTATGCCCGCCACCTGAAAAGCTTCCGACGAAATTGGCGTAGGAAAGGGGCGATCATCTCGCCCCCATATGTTTTCCGCTGCGGAGAAAAAGAACAGGCCTATGATGATGGTCAGAAGAATCCATCCCTCGTTCTTCTGCTCCAAAGCAAGCCTCACTCCAGCCCGCTCCACAAACAACCCCAGCAGAGCCCCGCACAGCAGCCCGAGCGGAACCATGAACCAGTACGGAATACCGAAGTTTGTCATCGTGAGACAGATGAACGCAGAAACCATAACGAGTTCACCCTGGCCGAAGTTGATGCTCTTGCTGGTGACATACGTCAACTGGAACCCATAGGCGATCAATGCGTACACCAAGCCCATCAGGGAACCACTGACCACCAGCTGGGCGATGACAGACTCGTTCATTGTGCGGTAGTACCCGGGATAAACCTGTACGCTATCACTTGGACTTTTTCCCTTTTACCGTAGTGGCAATTTGGGTAAGCCGCTTGCGGTCTGCATCGTTTGCAAAGACCACGTGGCCGTCCTTCACCATGCCCATAACCACCTGATCGCGACGGAATGCCTCATGGCTGTCCTCATTGGCGGGGTCCCATTTGGTAAACGGTTTTTGCCAGGTTGTTATAACGCCTTTTACCGGTTCCTTCAGATCCTCGAGAGCTTCCTTGATATTTTTCGTATTGGTGCTTTGCGCCTGTTTTACAGCTGCGGCAAAAATATAGACCGCATCATAGCCTTGGGCAGCAGATACAGGCGACGGAATACGGCTGACCTTATATGCCTTGCGGTACCCTTCGATGAAGCTCTTTGCCTTCGGGGTAATCGGTTCTTCGATGAAAGTCTGCGGCATCAGGGTGCCGTTGCCGTTCTTGCCGGCATTGTCAATGAAATTGGACATGGAAAGTGTCCACCCTCCAATAAGCGGCGCTTTCATACCGATCTTGGCCATCCCGTTCGCAACGGCGGCAAGTTCCGGACCAATCCCCCAGATCAGTATCGCTTGAGCACCTGCATTTTTGCCCCTCAGCAGTTGAGCAGTCATATCTTTGTCACCGATATTGAATTTTTCGGTGGCCACCACCTGAAGCTTGTTCCCCTGTTTCCTGATCTGATTCAACAGGTCATCACGACCCGATACACCATAATTGGTTGAGTCGTGAAGCAGGAGAACCTTGGTATATTTGCGGTTGATCGCTTCTTCAACAACCATTGCCGATTGAATGCCGTCATGAGCGGCGAAACGGAAGATGGGGAGATCTTTGACCCCTGCTTTGCTCCATTGGGTCATGGAAGCGGAACCGGCTGCTGGGGTGATGATCTTGGTGATTCCTTTCTCCTGAAAATGTTTGTCTCCAGCTAGAACCACACCAGTATTTACCGACCCAATTACGCCGGAAAGATCCGGCATGGAGGCAAGCTCCTGGGCTATGAGGGCGCCTCGCTCGTTTTTTGCCTCATCGTCGCGCTCGATAACCTCGATTTTCATCATCTTGGCACCAACCCTGATGCCACCGGCCGCGTTAATTTCGGCTATCGCCAGCTTGGCGCCATCACGCATGGAAGCGCCCATAGGGGCAGAGCCACCCGAGAACGGCCCGGTAATAGCAATCTTGATAACATCTGCACCATAAACTGGCGAAACAAACAATAGCAACAACAGCGGGATAATCAGAAATTTTCTCATAGTGACGACCCTCCAGTGATGATTTGATACGTCCTGTGGGTATTATGGGGACAGTGATTATTCTTGTTTAACAAATAATACCATATTTGTCCTGTTTTTTTAAACACAACACATGGATTGAGATGGACTACGGGAGGGGAGCACGACAGAAACGGCGGGGGGGGATGGCGAGTACGGGATTCCATGGAGGCGGATCTTCCGGCGGCAGAGGCCATCGTTAAAGAACCGTAGCGCAGCAGGATGGAGGGCTCGAAGTCTACTTGTCGAAGGTAGCCAGGATATATTCCGCTATGACGTGGGCATCCTCGTCCGAAAGCGTGGCAGCGTCGAACTTCAGCATGCCGGGGCCGGGGTTTCTCATAATCCTGACGATGTCCGCGGGGGTGTGGATGTTGTTCCGCTGCAGGTCCGCTCTGGAAAAAGTCTTTTCCGGATTGACCTCGTTGCCGCCATCGGCATGGCAGGCAATGCAGTTATGCAAAAATGCCGCTTTACCCTTCGCAAGGGCCTCTTCCGAGCAATGGGCGGATAGAGCCGGCAGCAAGGCCGCTCCCATAATCGCGAGCGCCACAACAAACCTTCCCATGGTTTCTTTCATCTGACGATCCCTCGTGTCGTTTGCAACCCCGGCGGACAAGACCCTGCAACGTCAGGGGCGAAGCGCAGCCCCTGACGTTTGGCGTGTTTTGCCGCAGGTACAATTCTCTGCCTTCATGAAACCATCAGGCAACCGCGATATCCAGGCTCGTCTCCCAGGTGCCGTGCAGATTGCAGTGCTGAGATGCAACCAGGGTGACCTTGCCGGCCGGAGCCGCTTCCTTGGGGATGACCACATCGAACGTAACCTTGGGCTTCAGGAACCCCCTGGGCTGGAGGTCTATCCGGCCGGCTGGTTCATTGCCGATGGCAAGCGCGATGTACTCGATCCAGTGGGCAGGCCCCATGGCGTGCAGATTTTCGCCGACCGAAACCTCGACGGTAAACGGCTCGCCGGCCTTTACCGAGGCAGGCGCCGTAATGACCGGGGCATGGGATTTTTCCAGGGGACTCTTCTTTGCCGGATCCTTTGCCCGGTTGATGCCCTCAAAAAGCGACTGGTCAACCTTGGCCGGAAAATAGCGCTCCGCCGCCGCCAGGGTGGAGCCGATGCCGGTCGCAATCGAACCGATGGCCGTTGCCTTCAGAAAGGTGCGTCTGTCCATAGGGTATTCTCCTTTCGAGTTGTGCTGTTTACCGTCCTGCCCCATAAGAGGCGGCACTATAACCGCTGGTCTCCCTTGCGCTTTTCCTGGGGATCGGGGCGCCGCAGACCTTGATCGTCTTGGCTGCCTCGGCCTGCCATTGCTCCATGATACCAGAAGTTATTTGTAGCGCAACGGGGCAACCGCTGGGAAGAACATTTTTTTGCAACCGGCGCTCATTTAGCCTCCACGCCCCTGACCCCCGTCGGCCGCCAGGCCGGGAGGATGACCTGAGAACCGGATGGCTGTAAAAAATTTCTCTCCGTGCTTGCGATAAGTGAGGCATTTAGTGTATGTTTCTGAAAGATTACCCTGATGAGAGGTAGATATGACCAAAGCAGACATCGTGGAGAATGTGTCCAGAACGTGCGGATTCGCCAAAAAAGAGTCCTACGACCTGGTTGAATCGGTTTTCAGCATCGTCAAGGCCACACTGGAAACCGGCCAGGAAGTTAAGATCTCGGGCTTCGGCAAGTTCGAGGTCAAACAGAAGAATGCCCGCCGCGGCCGGAACCCGCAGACCGGTGAATCGATCATACTCGATCCCAGGAGGGTGCTCACCTTCAAGCCGAGCAACCTGTTGAGAGCGGCAATCAACGACGCTGCGGAGTAGGAGTCGGCGTGAAGCGGGTTCAACTCGGCTCTACCGGCATCGGTATCTTTCCGCTCATCTACGGCACCCTCCCTCTTGGTCCCCTCCAGGCCGGCATTACTCCCCGTGAAGGGGGCAGGCTCATCCGCCATGCCCTTGAACAGGGAGTAACCATGCTCGACACGGCGGCCCTCTACGGGACCTACCCCCATGTCCGGGAAGCCCTCAAGGGGTGGCGGGGCGAGGTAACCATCGCGACAAAGACCCATGCCGCCGATGCGGCAGGTGCACGTGAGCATGTGGAACTGGCCCTGCGGGAACTGGGCCGGGAACGGCTCGATATCGTGCATATCCACGGCGCGCGGGTAGCCGACCCGTTTACGGAACGGGCTGCGGTGCTGGAAGCGCTCCTCATGATGAAACAGGAGGGCAAGGTAGCCCATGTGGGACTCTCCTCCCATTACATCGGGGCCTTCCGCAAAACCGCTTCCCATCCCGAAATCGAGGTGGTCCATCCGCTGATCAACAAAAACGGCATGGGTATCCTGGACGGCACTGCCGCGGAGATGGCCGGTGCCATCGCCGCCTGCGCCGGTTCCGGCCAGGGGGTCTATGCCATGAAGGCTTTGGCGGGCGGCAACCTGATCTCCGAGGCGCGTCGGAGCCTGGCCTTTGTGGCCGGGCTCACGGGCATCCACGGGGTTGCCGTCGGCATGCTTTCCGAACAGGAGATCGACGCCAATATCGCCTTCTTCGAGCACGAGGTGATGGATGAGGCGGTCTGGGAAAGGCTGGAAAGCCGGCGACGCCGACTGATGATCATGGAACGGTTCTGCAAGGGATGCGCTAAATGCATCGAGATCTGCGGCAGTGGGGCACTGTCGCTGGTGGACGGGAAAGCGGTCGTTGACGAGGCTGCGTGCGTGCTGTGCGGCTACTGCGGTTCAGGATGCCCGGAGTTTTTCATCCGCGTGGTGTAATTCAAAAATACTCTCATCAAACAATAACGGCCCGGCCAGTCTCTGAACTGGCCGGGCCGTTTTCGTATCTTGCTTACTATTTTTGGTTAATCCCCGAGAGCTGCCACGGGTTGTTGCCCACCGGCCGGGTAAACGTCCAGAACTCCTCGAACTTTACCGGATCGGTCTTGCTCCCCTCGACTACCTGGCCGCTCGAGTCGTCGGTCGTGTAGTCCAGCAGATTGGCGTAGATCAGGGCCGTGACATAGTCCTGGCCCGATTCCTGCCACGCCTCGGTGACCTCTACCTTGCGGACTGCGATATTCTCCAGCCGGTTCACCCTGTGTTCACGCAGCAGCCGGTCGATATCCCCCTGGAAGATTCGCCGCATTTCCGCGGTCAACAACGAGTTCACACCGCTAAGGTCCCTGTTCATCCAGGCCCCCTGGATCTTGAAAAAGATATCCATGACCACGTCCGAGAAGCGCTGTTCGTCAAACCCCGGGTCCATCTGCCTGATATGGGAGAGGCCCGCCGCAAGGTCGCCGGCTGTGTCGGCGTAGGCCGGGGTTATGGGCCGAGACGCCTCCGGCTCATAATAACCGCCCATGGCAGGGGGGTTCTGATAGGTGGCGGCTTCATCACGCCTTCCCCTCATCATCCGGTACACCAGGTAAATGATACCGCCGATCAGGATGATCTCGAACAGCCCGATCCCGCCGCCAAAGCCTCCTCCCATCCCGCCGCCGAAGCCAAGACTGCGGAACAGCATGCCTCCCAGCATGCCGCCGACAAGGCCGCCGGCCATGTTGCGCAGGAAGCCGCCGCCGCTGGGCAGGGGGGCCTGGTAAGGCGACGGCGAGAATGGCCGGGGTGCAAACTGCTGATTCTGACTGGGCTGCGAATAGGGTGATACCGGCTGGGAATAGCTGCGCGATCCGCGGCTGCCGAGGGAACTGCCGCCGCCGGCGCGGGCCTCCGCGTTGACGGCGGCGAGCGTCGCGCCCGCCAGCAGGGCCATCAGACTGAAAATCACCACCAACTGAAATCTATTTTTCATCATGACTCCTTTAAATCAAGTTATATTTTTGAACCTAATCACTGCTGCGCCGGATGTCAATGCAGGACGATGCGCGTCCCGGTATACGAAGACCGCAAGCCGTCAGGTGTTACCCGATACTGTTGAGTTGTTTGCGCAACCCGGCATGGTTCGGCGCGTAACGCTCGACGAACCTCCAGAAATCGGGGCCGTGGTGCCGAAACTTCATGTGGCAGAGTTCATGGATGATCACGTAGTCGAGGCACGCCGGTAACGCTTTGATGAGGTTAAGATTGAGCGTTATGCGGCCGGTTCGGTACGAGTAGCTTCCCCAACGGCTCTTCATGGGGCGGATCACCATGGGGGGAAGGGGAAAACCTTCAGCCTCCATCCTCCGGTGGCACTCGATTTCCCGTTCCCGGAATAAGCTCAGCGCCCGGTCGCGATACCAGGTGTCGATGAGCCGACGGATATTCAGCGCATCCAGTTCGTCCGGAGCGGCAACCACCAGCGAATCCCCTTTGAGCACGACCGATTCGGCCGCGCTCCGTACCAGGGTGAGCGCATACCCACGGCCCTGGAACAAAAAGGTCGCACCGCTGTCATAGTTCTCGGAAGTATCGGGGGGCTTGCTGTCGAATTCCCGCCACACCTTGGCAATCCATGTCGCGCGCCGGGAAACGAAATCCCTGATATCCCCAAGGGACGCGCGCAAAGGAGCCCTGACGACCACCGACTTGTCCGGCCTGACCGTCATGCCCAGGGTCCTGCGCCGGGAGCGGCAATACTGGAACGGGATCGCCAGGCCATTACATTCGACTGAATCACGATGCGGTTCAGCCTGATGGCGCCGGTACGGCTCATTGGAAAAGGTCACGATTTTCCCTGCTTGATCCAGTTGATCAGGCCCCCCGCGGCGTAGAGGAGTCCCATGGGCACGACCCAGGCAACGCAGAGCCAGCCCGTCAGCTTCAGGCGTTTCGTCGTCAGGGTTTCGAGGGCCTGGCGATAATCTCTTTCTATCCTGCCGAAGCCGTCATCCCCCTCTTTGCCGATGCTGTAGGCCTTGCGGATACGGGCGATCCATGGGGCATACCCACGGGCACGGGCGGCCTCGAAGATCTTCTCGGGGGAATCCCCCACAAAGGCGAGGCCGTCGTACCTCCGCACCTCTTCCGTAACAGCGAACACCATTGCCTTATCCACCTGCCTGTGCTCCGGCATGAGGAGCCAACCTGCCGCCACAAGCATGAGCAGGTACGTGACCCCCGTCACCAGCCAAAGACGCTGCCAGCTTTTCAGGCCGTGGCCGCTTTGCACCCGGCTCCAGATACCGGAACCGTTTTTGTGAAGAACAACGTTCATGGCCGCTTTCCTGGCATTGGTGACGGTACTTTCCGAGGATGCCCCGATGAACTGATGGTACGCCAGAGGCAGTCAGCGGTCAAGCGGATGGAGGCCTTAAACATCCCTATCTATACGTTTTGCAGACAATAACGTCTTATTTGCGGCATGCATTACCCCATATCAGGTAACCCGGCCGATATATCTAGCGCCGGGAACACCCGCAACATACTGAAAACCTGCAATTTTAATAGGTACTCTTCGATTGGCACCACTTATGCTTATAAGTTTTTATAGATTTATCAATCCATTGGAGGTAGTACAAATGAAAAAAGTTCTTTCCACCATCGTTGCCGCTCTCGTAGCCCTGTCCTTCTCGGCTGTTGTTTTCGCTGCTGACGCCGCCGCTCCGGCTGCCGACGCTGCTGCTGCTCCGGCTGCTGAAAAGAAGGAAATGAAAAAACCTGCTAAGAAAGCCAAAAAAGCCAAGAAAGCTAAAAAAGCCGAGAAAAAAGAAGCCGCTCCGGCTGCTGAACCTGCTGCTCCGGCTGCCAAGTAGTCCCTGCTCCTCCTAAAGGAACGGAAAAAAGGCCGCATACATCTTGTATGCGGCCTTTTATTTTTACCGCGCACGTCAATCGATTTCGTGATTCGTCGCGCAAGCTTGCAATCTCCCGCCCTATGGCTCCGGCACGGTATATAAAAAGAATGATACCGGCAGGCATATCCTGGCTGAACGAGTGATCAAGCTGATGTATTTATAAAATCTTTAGAAATCTTAGTAGAAACTTTATGGGCATTTTACCGGCGATTTAAACCTCCTGTGTATGGTGACATCATTCCAAACACAAGGAGGCTGTTGTTATGAACAAGATCAAACTGTTGTACGATGTAACCAGGGCCATGAAGAATCTGGAGAAGATCGAAGGTGTGCTGCAGGTGAAGGTGCACAAGGATGACGAAGAAGTTTTCTCCCTGCGCAATGCGTTTGAAAAAAACGAGGCGGGGAAAACCAGGACCACGGTTTCATCGGTGCTGAACCTGGATGGCGGACAGGTCACGCGGGAAAGCACCACCGAGTTCGACCTTTCCGGCCGGTGCCACCACGGCCCCGGCATGCTGCGCAGGATGCTCCATGGGCATCACGGCGAGGACCGCTGCTGCGGGGTGAGGGGAATGCTCAGCAAGCTGTCCCTTGCGTTCGGCATCCTGAGCAGCCTGGAGGTGGAGGAGAAAGGGGACGGAGCAGCCGTGGTGTCACTCCACCTGAGCGAAGCCCCCGGAGAACTGAGAGCGGCGCTGCTGGAAAAACTGCAGCACAAACATGACTGTCTTGCGCAGCACGATTTCCTCAAGGAGCGCCACCAGGTGGAAACCTTGAACGGCACCCTGGTAATGACGGTAAACAAGGATCGGGCCATAGAAACCATAACGGTCAACCTGGGGAGCATGGCACGCGACGAAAACAGGGGGCCCCACACCCTGGCGGCGAGCGCTGAAGTGCAGTTTGCCTAGACCATGATCCATCAAGGCAGCGACGCAGGATGTCCGGCATCCTGCGTCCTGTCCTTTTTCCTGCACATCCGAGGTCATCATCATGAAATTGTTCAACCGCAACCGGAGCAGGCGCTTTGAGGGGGATACCTGCGACCCCTTCAGGAAGCTGCACAACCACTTTCATCAACATCAACGCGAATTTCTCAGGTACCACCGCTATTTCCACTATGCGCGTCCGGTGGTGCTTCTTTTCAACCTTTTCATCCTCTACCTGCTGTTCCGCTGGGCCGGCATCAAGGCCATCGGGATTTTCTTCGCCTCCCTGATCGTCATCAAGGAGATAATCGTCTTCATTTTTCTGATGCGGCTGGAAAAACGGATCATTACCCCTATTCAGGAACTGCGGCACGGTGTGGACCAGATCGCCGCCGGCAATTATGATGTGCGGGTGGAGTGCCATTTCCCCAATGACCTGGGGTTGCTGGTAACCTCCTTCAATGAGATGGTTTTCCGGCTGCAACAGGCCGAGCAGTTGAAGACCGAATACGAGGAAAACAGGAAAAGCCTGATAACCAACATCTCCCATGACCTGAAGACCCCCATCACGGCGATCCAGGGATATCTGGAGGCGTTGCTGGAGGGGCCGGCGCTGCCGCCCGAAAAAATGGACAAGTACCTGAAAACCATCCATCGCAACGTGTCGTACCTTAACCACCTCATCGACGACCTGTTTCTTTTCTCCAAGCTCGACATGCAAAAACTGGAATTCAATTTTGCCCCGGTCCGCATCCGCGACTACATCGCCGACCTGATGGAGGAATATCAACTGGAACTGGAGGGGCGCAACATCCCGCTCACGGTTTCCGACACCCTGGAAGGGGACCCTCGGGTCAACATGGACAGCAGGCGCATCTACCAGGCCATCAACAACGTCATGCACAACGCCATAGGGCACGGACCCGATCAGGGGCTGAACATCCAGGTCACCCTGTACCGGAAAGATGCCCTGATCGCCCTCGATATCCGGGACAACGGACCAGGCATACCAGCGGACAAGCTGCCGCATATCTTCGGCCGGTTTTACCGGATCGACACGGAACGGACCAAAAACTTCGAAAGTACCGGGCTCGGTCTGGCGATCACCAAGGAGTTGGTCCAGGCTCATGGCGGCAAGGTCGCCGTATCAAGCCGGGAAGGGGAGGGTACCTGTATTACCATCATGCTCCCGGAATCGGCAGAGAGTGAGGCGCCGTGATGAAAAAGGTCCTGATTATCGAAGACGATCTGAACATCGCCGAACTTGAGCGGGACTACCTGCACTTGAACGGCTTTCATGCGGAAATCGTCCAGGACGGAATGGCCGGCCTCCAGATGGCCCTTTCCGGACAGTTTGACATTATCGTCGTCGATCTGATGCTCCCCCGGAAAAACGGGTACGAGATCATCAGTGAAATACGCAAGCATCTGGAGATTCCGGTCATCGTGGTTTCGGCAAAAAACGAGGACATCGATAAAATCAGGGGACTGGACATCGGGGCAGATGATTATCTGACCAAGCCGTTCAGCCCGACAGAGTTCGTGGCGCGAGTCAAATCCCACGCCAAGCGCTACGAACGGCTCAAGGGGAATGACGGCAGCCACGAGGTGATACTGCATAACGGGCTGGAGATCGACACCGGATCGCGCCAGGTCTTTGTCAATGGCAAGGAAGTGCAGCTGACGACCAAGGAGTACGATATCCTTCTGTTTCTCGCCTCGCATCCCAACATCGTTTTTACCAAGGAGCGCCTGCTGGACGCCATCTGGGGAAACGGGTACTTTGGAGACACCGCGACCATAGCTGTTCACACCTACAAGATCCGCAAGAAGATCGAATCCGACCCCGCGAATCCGGTGTATATCGAAACCATCTGGGGGACGGGGTATCGGTTCAAGCTGTAACATTAGCGGCAGAGCAGGATTGGGGACAACTTCGTGACGAAATGGACCATTCGAAATAAAAAACCGGTTCCATGAATCCTGGCCCCCGGCCGAAACCAAGTATTTTTTCTCCCCACTCTTTTCGACTCGAAATTAACTTTCCGTACGTTACCATTTCGTTTTTGTGGTGCCCCATCCCGTGACCCGGTGGGCATTCCTCCCAAATGCCAACGTACTCAGTCGGTTTGTGTCCGCCGGTTGTGCTTTCGGTCTCTCCCTTTACAAAACTTTACCATCCCTTGATTATTCTTAACCCCTATCGCGCCGCTTTTGTGGAATAGTCGATATAAGGTAGTATTGCCGTATGAGGATGCAGGCATGGGGTGTGAGTGTCGTTGATGATGGGCACCACAAACTATCCTCGTGTCTTTGCCGGTCATGAAAAATTCAATTAACGTGTCGTTGATTTAATTTCCCTACTAACAACGGCATGAGGAAAAAAGGGTAGCTGGCATGTGGATAGTTCGTCTTGCGTTGAATCGTCCCTACACCTTCATCGTACTCTCGCTGCTGCTCGTTTTGGCGGCGCCACTGGTTATGCTGCGCACGCCAACGGACATTTTTCCAACCATCAACATCCCGGTCATCAGCGCGGTCTGGTCCTACAACGGCCTGGAGCCGCAGGAGATGAACGACAGGATCGTCTCCGTCTTCGAACGCTCGGTAACTACGACGGTAAACGATGTCGAGCATATCGAGTCTCAATCACTGAATGGCATCTCGGTGACCAAGATCTTTTTCCATCCAGGGGTGAATATCGCCACTGCCAACGCACAGGTTACCGCCATCTCACAAACCCAGCTCAGGCAATTACCGCCCGGCATCACGCCTCCCCTGATCCTTAATTATAACGCCTCCACCGTACCTATCCTGCAACTTGGGCTCAGTGGCCAGGGGCTTGATGAGCAACAGCTCAATGATTTCGGGGGCAATTTCATCCGTACCCAGTTGGCGACCGTACAGGGTGCATCCATACCTTGGCCTTATGGCGGTAAAGCTCGGCAGGTGATGGTCGATATCGACTCCCAGAGGTTAATCGCGCGGGGTCTGTCTCCCTTTGATGTTGTAAACGCCATCAGCGCCCAGAACGTCATTCTGCCGTCGGGCACCGCAAAGATTGGCGATACGGAGTACAACATCGTCCTCAACGGCTCACCGCGAACGGTTGAAGAGATCAACGACATGCCCGTAAAGGCTGTCAACGGCACCGTGATCTATGTCCGCGATGTCGCCCATGTGCGCGACGGGTTCGCCGTACAGCAGAACATCGTCAGGCAGGACGGCCAACGGGGCGTTCTCCTCCAGGTCGAAAAGTCCGGAAATGCGTCGACGCTGGATATTGTAGCCGCTGTCCGGTCGGCACTGCCGCGTATCGCGGCGAGCCTGCCCCGTGAACTGCGGATACGCCCGCTTTTCGATCAATCCATTTTCGTGAACGCAGCGATCCAGGGAGTGATCCGGGAGGGGATTACCGCCGCCTGCCTCACCGCGCTCATGATCCTGCTTTTTCTCGGCTCGTGGCGGTCAACGCTCATCATCGCCATCTCGATTCCTCTCTCGATCCTCGCCTCATTGACCGTGTTGTCTCTTCTTGGCGAGACCATCAACGTCATGACCCTCGGCGGGCTCGCCCTGGCGGTCGGTATTCTGGTTGATGACGCTACCGTAACGATTGAAAACATCGAACGCAACCTCAGCCTGGGGAAAGAGCTGAAACAGGCCATTTTGGATGGTGCGCAGGAAATCGCCGTCCCGGCATTCGTTTCTACCCTCTGTATTTCCATCGTCTTTCTGCCCATGTTCCTTCTGCAAGGGGTTGCCCGCTATCTGTTCGTACCCCTCGCAGAAGCCGTCATGTTTGCCATGCTCGCGTCGTACCTGCTGTCCCGGACCCTTGTGCCGACACTCGTCTTCTACCTTATGAGGAATCACCGCCATCAGCTTGGCGATACGGATTCGAAAACGGGGTGGGCCCACGGCATACACGTCGGCTTTGTGAAGGCCTTTGACCGGTTCGGCGAATGGTACGCAGGTGTGCTGGAACAGTGCTTGCGGCACCGCAATGTCTTTCTGCCCGCTTTCCTGGCCGTGTGCTTGCTGAGCCTCTCCTTGGCTCCGTTCCTTGGCAGCAACTTCTTTCCCGATGTGGATGCCGGACAGATACGCCTTCATCTACGCACCAAGACCGGCATGCGCGTTGAGGATACCGCCAAGACGGTTGGCTTGGTCGAAGACCGTATCCGCCAGATAATCCCTTCCGCGGATCTGGAAGGAATCCTCGACAACATCGGCCTGCCTACCACCGGCATCAACCTCACTTACAGCAACGGCGGGTTCATCGGTTCGATGGATGCCGAAGTCCTCATCTCGCTCAAACCGGACCACCGGGCCACAGGCGATTATATCCGGCTCTTGCGGGTTATGCTGCCGCGGGATTTTGTCGGTACCAGCTTCTTCTTCCAACCAGCGGATATCGTCAGCCAGATCCTGAACTTCGGATCATCCGCTCCCATCGACATACAGATTGTGGGAAATAATCTGGCCGGCAACGCAGCCATAGCCGCGGAACTCAGTGAAAAGATCCGTAATGTTCCGGGGGCGGTAGATGTACGAGTGCACCAGTTGTTCAATCAACCCCGTTTCACCGTAGCCGTGGACAGGACGAAATCCCAACTGAGCGGTTTGACGGAGAGGGACGTTGCCAACAGCGTACTCGTAGCGCTTTCGGGAAGCTCCCAGACAACGCCGAATTTCTGGCTGAGCCCGAAAAACGGGATTTCCTACGCCATCGCCACCCAGACCCCCCAGTCCAGCATCGGCAGCCTCGATGATTTGCGCACCCTGACCGTCACGGCAGCCGGCAATTCTCGGCCCCAGCTTCTGGAGAACATCTCTGAACTGAAAAGGGCGACGGGCCCAGCCGTATTGAGCCATTACAACATACAGCCGGTGGTCGATATTTATGCGAATACACAGGACCGCGACCTGGGCGGCGTCTCGTCGGACATCAACAAGCTGATTGCAGGCATCCAGAAGAAACTCCCCCGGGGAAGCACGGTGGCCATGCGCGGACAGGTGGCCACCATGCGCTCTTCCTTTGCCGGGCTGGGGTTAGGGGTTGTTTTTGCGATCATCCTGGTGTACCTGTTGATTGTCATCAACTTCCAGTCCTGGACGACTGCGCTGATCATCATAACCGCCCTTCCGGGGGCACTTGCCGGTATCTGCTGGATCTTGTTCCTCACCCACACGACCCTCAGCGTACCGGCGCTCATGGGCGCCATCATGTCCATCGGCGTTGCCACGGCAAACTCGATCCTTATGGTTTCTTTCGCAAATGACCGGCTGGCCGCTACCGGGGATGGGACGACAGCCGCCATGGAAGCCGGGAAGACCCGCCTGCGGCCGGTGATCATGACCGCCCTGGCGATGATCATCGGTATGATTCCCATGGCTCTGGGCCTTGGCGAAGGCGGGGAGCAGAACGCGCCACTGGGCCGGGCCGTCATCGGAGGATTATGCGCAGCAACTGTGGCAACCCTGTTCTTTGTCCCGACGGTATTCTCTCTCATTCATCGCAAGCGGCTTCGGCCGCTTGGCATCACGGATATGACATCAGCGGAGCATGGCAATGACTAAACACGAATCTTCAAACTCCGGGTGGGGATCCCGCATTGGCGCGGTTCTCCTGTTCACCCTCTGTGCGGCAATCGTGGGACAGGTATCATCCCGCGTGGTGGCATCGCGTCAGCTTGAGGCCGCCACCCACGAACTCGCCGTGACCCCGGTCAACGTTACGCGTCCCGCAGCCGGTGCGCCCAGCTCGCAATTCGCGTTGCCGGCCACGGTCCAACCCTATATGGCGACGACGATCTATGCCCGGACCAATGGGTACCTCCTGAAATGGTATGCGGACATCGGCACGCATGTGCGTAAAGGCCAACTCCTCGCAACCATAGCGAGCCCGGAGATAGACTCGCAACTGGATGCTGCCCGGGCCACGTTGCGGCAAGTGGAGGCCGGCCTGAAGCTGGCCCAGATCACTGCCGGCAGATATGCCAACTTGAGCCATACCGACGCGGTCGCCCAGCAGGAGGTCGATCAAACCGCACAGAACCTGCGGGGGCAACAGGCAACGCTCCAGGCATCCCAGGCCGAGGTACGACGCCTGCAGCAACTCCAGGGGTTCGAGAAGGTCTACGCGCCATTCGATGGCGTTATCACGAGCAGAAAGATAGACGTGGGCAACCTGATCAATGCCGGCGGCTCAGCGCAAGGGGTCGAGCTGTTCCAACTGTCGCAGATACAGACCTTGCGCGTCTTTGTCTCCGTTCCGGAGAATTATGCTACCGCGGCAAAAGGAGAGAGGGCGGCGAAGGTCGAATTTGCCCAATACCCCGGCCAGTCATTTCAGGGAACCATCGTCCGGAACGCCCAATCAATCGATCCCGCGACCCGGACGCTTCTCGTCGAGGTCGATGTCCCGAACAGGGATGGCCGGTTGCTTCCCGGCTCGTACGCCAATGTGCGGTTCAGTCTGCATCAGAACCGGCAATCCTATATCTTGCCCGCGAATACCCTCCTGTTCCGGGCTGAGGGGCGGCAGGTGGCAATCGTGAAAAACCGCCAGGTCATTGAATTGAGAAACGTGACCGTCGGCACCGATTTCGGCTCCACCGTGCAGATCGTCTCCGGCCTGGACGGCTCCGAGGATGTTGTCCTCAACCCGCCGGACTCGTTGCTCCAGGGTCAGCGGGTCCAGGTTATCGCTGCAAAGAAAAGCTGAGGTTGATCATGAAGAAAAGCGCCGCACTGACCCTCTGTTTTTTATCCCTCACCGGATGTGTTGCCGGGCCTGATTACCGCCGGCCCGAAACGCCGACCCCGGCTAGTTTTAATACGACCCTGCGGTCGGACCAGGCAAATCAGATCCAGCAACAAATCGGGCATGTAAATTGGTGGATGATCTTCAACGACCCGAGCCTGAGTTCCCTGGAAGAGGCATGCATCACATCCAACCAGGACCTGCGGGCAGCCATAGCCAGGACCGATCAGGCGCGCGCCTATTCGGCCATTGCACGCTCCTACTCATTTCCGACCATCGGGACCAATGGGAGCCTGGGCCGGTATGGCGAGGCCAGGGACCGGGTGAACAACGCTGTAGCAGGCGCGAAACCGGGCACGTACAACGATTTCCTCTCCTCCATTTCGCTCAATTACGAAATCGATGCCTGGGGGCGCGTTCGCCGTTCCACTGAGGCGGCAAACGCGGAACAGCAGGCGAGCCTGGCGGACTTCGAAACCATCCGCCTCTCCCTGACCTCCGAACTCGCCGTGGACTATTTCAGCCTGCGTGCCATCGATGCCCAAGAGCGCGTGCTGGCGGAGACGGTGAAGGCGTTGAAGACCAGCCTCGATCTCACCTCGCTCCGCTACCGGAACGGCTTGGAGAGCAAGCTGGATGTGCGACAGGCGCAAACGCTCCTGCAATCGGAGCAGGCCCATGAGGTTGCGCTCGGCATCGGCCGCAGGCAGTTCGAAAACGCCATCGCCGTGTTGACGGGCCAGTCGGCGGCGGAGTTTTCAATCTCCCCCGGATCCCTCTCGGGAACCCCTCCCCCCTTAAATCCGGGGATCCCAATCGACCTGTTGACGCACCGTCCCGACATCGCCGAGAGGGAGCGGACGCTGGCTGCACGGAGCGCCCTGATCGGCGTGACCCAGGCGGAGCGCCTCCCTGCCATCAGCCTCACCGGGGCTGCCGGTTTCGAGAGCGTGGATGCCGCTACTCTCTTCAATTGGGCCGCGAATCGCACGTTCGCCCTGGGAAGCGGTATAAGCGCACCGCTCTTCAACGCCGGACGCCTGAAGGCCCGGGTCGGCGCTGCGGAGGCGAGCTACCGGGAAGCGGAAGCCGACTACCGGCAGAACGTCCTTGTGGCGTTTGGCGAGGTGGAGACCCAGCTCAGCGCGCTTCACCTGTTGGCCGATCAGGCCTTGTTTCAGGAGGCGGCTACGGAGAGCGCGAGACAGGCGACGAAGATAGCGCTCGACAGATACCGAAACGGCATCGAGAGCTATTTAAACGTCGTGACGCAGCAAACCGTCCAACTCCAGAATGAATTGGCTGCTGTCCAGATCGTCGGTTCGCGATATGTATCCACCGTAAACCTGATCAAGGCCCTGGGCGGCGGCTGGGCGGATTCCCAGGTCTACCGGCAGTAATGTAATTGCCTCGACAACTGCACTTTTTGCGTCCGATTCCGGGTCATGCACGCCTGAAAGGTGATTTTTGCCGGAGATGAAGCTGTTTTAACATGTGCAAGTACCGTCATGCAGTACCAGTAATTCCGGTTTCAAATCAAAGATGACATCAAGGCGGCGAGGATCGAGGCGACGAAGGTGTACACGTAGTACGTTGAGGAGCCGAAGACGAGCCAACGAAGATGCCGCTTTGATTTGGAATTGGAATAAGGGGATTATAAGATGAAGCCAACCTCCGCCCGCATATGCCAATTAGTCTTTCTTGCCCTTTTCCTGGTCCTGTTCGTACAGACCGAGTACCGCGGCAACGACGAGATCAACGCCGCGGTCAACGCTTTTTTCCGTGCCGAACCACTGGTGCTGTTCAGCTACCTGTTGGCAGCCAAATCCTGGACCTGGCTGCTTCTGCCGGCCGTGCTGATGACGCTGGCGACACTGGTATTGGGGCGTTTCTTTTGCGGCTGGATTTGTCCGCTGGGAACGGTCCTCGATTTGCTGACATCCCGAATCCGCAAGACCGTCCCGATCTCCGCCCTCAAGGGCAACCTGAAATACTGGCTGCTCGTACCGATCCTGTCGGCGGCCCTGTTCAATCTGAACCTGGCCGGGCTGCTGGACCCTTTCGCGATCCTGCTGCGGGGACTGACGTTTTTCTTCTATCCGCTCGCGGGCCTCACGGCACGGTCGGGGTGGGTGGAACTCTACCACCTGATCGGTGAACGGCGCGACGCGCTGGCGCCGGCCTACAACCTGCTGCACTCCCACCTGCTCCCCTTCCGCGAGACGCTCTACCCGCTGGCGTTCCTGTCGGCGGTCATCCTGATGGGCATCATATTTCTGGAACGCTACGAGGAGCGCAACTGGTGCCGCAATCTCTGCCCCTTGGGTACGCTCCTGGGCTGGCTGGGGCGTTTCTCCCTCTTCAGGCGCGTGCCGGGCCGACTGTGCGCCGATTGCGGCGCGTGTCGCGAGCTCTGTCCGACCACCTTCGACCGGGACATCCTGGCCAAGGAGGAGTGCATCCTCTGCATGGAATGCCAGGTGCATTGCCCGCACCACCGTGTCTTGTTCCGGCTTGCGTCGCCGGCCAAGGGCACGGGGCCGCTGCTGCCGGAACGGCGCGTGCTGCTGGGGGGCATGGCTGCCGGCCTCTTGCTGGCGATTCCGGCCCGTTTTCGCTTGCCGGAGAAGCAATCGCGCCTGCTGCGCCCGCCCGGCGTACAGAACGAGGACGAGTTTTTGGAGAAGTGCGTCCGTTGCGGAGAGTGCATGAAGGTGTGCCTGAAGAGCGCCCTCTACCCGGCAACGTATCAGGCCGGCATCGAAGGGATTTATACCCCGTTGGTCATCCCGCGGTTGGGATACTGCGAGTACAACTGCACCCTGTGCGGCCAGGTCTGCCCCACCGGGGCAATACCGCGTCTGCCGGCGGAACAGAAACAGCGGCAGGTGATCGGCAAAGCGGTATTTGACAAGAACCACTGTCTACCGTTTAATAAAAGAATAGATTGTATCGTCTGCGAGGAACATTGTCCCATCCCCAGCAAGGCCATCCGCTCCCGCGAGGTGGAGGTGATCGGCTTCGACGGCATCCGCCGCACGGTCAAGGAACCGTACGTGGTGGAGGAGATCTGCAATGGTTGCGGCATCTGCGAGAACGTTTGTCCGCTGGAAACCAAGGCCGGGATAGAGGTGTTTGCGGTACAAAACCGGGCGCCATTGCCGGAGGCAACGGAAGGGGCGGGAGGGCAGGCTCCTGACCCTTATGCCGGGGGTGGCTCATGACGGAATCATTTCCAGTGACAACAAGGAGAACTCTATGACTCATTACGGTTTTATCGGCCTCGGCATCATGGGGAGCGCCATGGCGGCCAACCTTATCAAGGCCGGCTTCGACGTCACCATCTGGAACCGCACGCCGGCAAAATGCGCCCCGTTGGTCTCTCTCGGCGCTCACCAGGGGAAAAGTCCTCGCGAGGTGGCCGCAAGTTGCGACATCACCATCGCTATGCTCGCCGACCCCGCCGCCGCGCATGAAACCTGTTTCGGTCCGGATGGAGTGCTGGCCGGGATCGGCGGCGGACGTGGCTACATCGATATGTCTACGGTGGATGACGTCACCGCCTGCGCCATCGCAGATGCCGTCGCCAAGGCCGGAGGCCGTTTCCTCGAAGCCCCGGTCTCCGGGACAAAGAAGCCGGCTGAGGACGGCACCCTGGTCATCCTCGCCGCGGGCGACCGGAGCCTTTACGAGGAGGCTGCTCAGGCACTCGACAAACTGGGAAAGAAACGTCTTTATCTCGGCGCTGTCGGTCAGGGAGCGCGTATGAAGCTGGTGGTCAACATGATCATGGGCGGGATGATGGCGGCCTTCTGCGAAGGTATGGCCCTTGGGCAAAAAGGCGGGCTCGACGGCAGCCAGATTCTGGAGGTGCTCGACGCCGGGGCGATTGCCAATCCGATGTTCAAGAGTAAGGGACCGATGCTGTTGCAGGGGGAGTTCCCGACCAGCTTTCCCCTCAAACATATGCAAAAGGATCTGCGCCTGGCCATCGCCCTCGGCGATGAACTCGGCCAGCCGCTCCCTAACGCCGCCACGGCCAACGAGACCTTTAAGCGAGCGTCTGCGGCAGGTCATGCCAACGAAGATTTCGCGGCGGTCTATCGGATCATCGGGTAATAACTACTTCCCCTCCTCTGCCCCGAGCATTACCCATATCTCCCGCAGCCAGCGGAATATGAATAACGATCGGGGCAAAGCCTGGGGCTGCTCAAAAGAAATCAGCTATTCGAAATCATCTCTTCAAGAAAACGCTGTTCCCCGTCCAATTGCGATTTGAGCCGCTGTAATTCGCTGGTTGTGTAGACCGAGGGACCTTTGGCTAATTCGCCTTCAAGTTTGCTGATGATTTCCTGGATTGTGGAGCTTTGGCCCGTAGTAACGACAAGCTCCGCGGGGGATGTGTTTCCCTCTGGATTGCCGTCTGCGGCAGACGCCACATATGTTGTCGCCAGAAGCATTGCCAAGGTCGCTGCAATAATATTTTTCATCGTTTTTCTCCTTGAATGTTTTGTTGGTTACCATCAGTGAGTAAATAGACGCTCCAATTGCCTGTGTAGCAACGTCACGCGGAATCCACCGTGAACCACCTCCCTCTTCGACACACCCGCAGGGGCAAGAACGCATGCCATAGCCCGTGGCGCCCATCATCGCCGTAACCCCCGTCCGTGTTGGTATCCCTTGTGCGGCAACATCTCTATGTACCAACTATTCCACAAAAGGTGTAAAGTGGGGGTTAAGAATGGTCAAGGGTTGGTAAAGTTTTGTAATGAAATATAAGGAGGCAGCAGCTACTTGTATTCCAGGTTTTAAACAACCTTTTGATACTTATATTGTTGTAATCCAAGTCAGCCACAAGAAGTTCATTATCTTAGCTATACACTCCATGGTAAAATTCGGCTGGATGCCATAAAAAGGAGTCAGTCTTTACAAAACTTTACCACTCCTTGACTATTCTTAACCCTTGTGCAGCCTTATTTGTGAAATAGTCGACATAAGCTCTGTGAAATAAGACACGGCTGTCAACCTGGATACTTCTGGTGGACCGAAGCGGCCGCATGCAGGCACGTTTAATTGCCGCTAACATCTGGAGCAGTCCATGGGTGAGATCTCGGCGCAGTTTGGCGTGGTCGGGCAATGAACCATCTATCCGGGGATTTGCATCTATTTACAGCATGATGGATTCTTTTGGGCTATACTCCATACGTATGCGGCCAGGGAAAGGGCATTTAATGAGAATGAGCAGAATAATGGTCATAGACGACGATATAGACCTCTGCGAGTTGATCGGCGATTATCTGGAGGCGGAAGGTTTTGTGCTCAATGCGGTGCATAACGGCGAGGATGGGGTGCGGCAAGCGCTGTCGGACGACTATGACCTGATCGTGCTCGACGTGATGCTGCCGGGGATGAGCGGCTTCGAGGTCTTGCGCCGTATCCGCGCCGCCTCGGCCGTCCCGGTGCTGATGCTGACTGCCCGGGGTGACGATGTGGATCGGATCGTGGGCCTGGAGATGGGGGCTGACGACTACCTGCCCAAACCATTCAACCCGCGCGAGTTGGTGGCCAGGATTCGTGCCATTCAGCGTCGCACGGCGGCTGCCGCAGTTGAGGCGGCGCTGTCACCCGTACGGTTACTGCTCGGGGATGTGGAACTGGACAGCGCCACCAGGGGTGCGTCTCAGGGGGGGATACCGCTTGACCTGACGTCGGTGGAATTTTCCCTGCTGGAGGTGCTCCTGCGTTTGGCAGGTCAGGTAGTCAGCCGCGAGGAGTTGTCGCGCCAAGCCCTCGGACGCCAGTTGCACTCCTATGACCGCAGCATCGACGTGCATGTCAGCAATCTGCGTAAGAAACTTGGGCCTCTCGGGGATGGCGGCGAACGGATCAAAGCGGTGCGCGGCATCGGCTACATCTACACCCGGCCCTCCGAGGGACGCTGACAGAAAGGCACCGTTGCCATGCGAACCCAGTTCGTCAAGATATTCCTCTGGTTCTGGCTTGCCATCACCCTGGCCAGTATTGCCAACTTCATCCTGGCCATCACTTCACACAACAGCATACGAGCCACGTATCGCCGGAACCTCGCGGAAGAACACCGCCAGACGCTGGAACAGATGCTGGCCATCTACTCCGTAAACATCTCCATGCCGCCCAAACGCTGTCATGACCGCGCATGTCGCGATAAGGCCCCACCGACGGAAATCCGGACCTGTCTCTTCAGCAGTGACGGCAGCAGCCTTCTGGGCGGCGGACCGGTCTCCAAAGCCATACAGGAGGCGGCCACGCGGGCCGCACAGAGCCGGGCGGCCGAAACGGTGAACAGGGAAGGTTATCTGGCCATGGCGAAGCCGGTTGCCGGTACGTCGGGAGGGCGCTATGTAGCCGCTGTCGGAATGCCGGTCATCTCTCGATGGGCCGAGCCCGACTGGATTCTGCTCACACGCATTCACAGCCTGTACCAGGTGGTCTCGTTGCTCATCGGCGGGTTTGTCTGCTACATTCTGGCGTGGCGCCTGACCGCACCGATTCGCCGCCTGCGGTCCGCAGCCCAGCGTTTGGCGTGCGGCGATCTTTCAGCCAGGGTTGGCTTGCCGCCGCAAAAACCGGGGGATGAAGTAGCCGACCTTGGTCACGACCTGGACCGCATGGCCGAAAGGATCGAGACGCTGGTGGAAGCACAGAAGCGGCTCCTTCGGGATATTTCCCACGAACTGCGCTCCCCCCTAGCGCGGATCAGCGTGGCCCTCGGACTGGTCCGGCGCAATGTTTATCCGGCCGGGGAGACGTATCTGGACCGGATTGAGGCCGAGGCAGAACGTCTCAACGAGTTGATAGCCCAGATGTTGACACTTACCGTCCTGGAGAGCGACAGTGAGCAGTTGCAGCGGGAAATCGTCGATCTGGCGGCCCTCGTGGGGGAAGTAGCCGACGACGCCGGCTTCGAGGCGAAAGGGCGCAACCGTTGGGTGCGCATCATCGCCTGCGAGGCGCTCCAAATATCGGGGAACAGAGAGATGCTCCGGCGCGTGGTGGAAAACGTTGTCCGAAACGCCATACGTTACACCGTCGAGGGAACAACTGTTGAAATTGCCCTGCGCGCCGTGCAGAGCGATGGCATTTCATATGCCGTGCTGAATGTGCGCGACCACGGACCTGGCGTGCCGGAGACGGCATTAACCGAGATATTCCGCCCCTTTTATCGTGTCGCCGATGCCCGCGACCGGCAAAGCGGCGGCACCGGCATCGGTCTGGCAATCGTCGAGTGCGCCCTGCACATGCACAACGGCACGGTCACGGCACGCAATGCCCCTAACGGAGGCCTGATTGTCGAGATCCACCTGCCGATACGGGAAGCAGACAAGAGATAGAAAAAACGCCCCGATCTTCCATGATCGATCAAGAGCACCAGGATAAGCAAGAAGAGCCGGACCTTTGCCCCAAAAAGGTTATGTATCGACATTTTATCATTATATAACGTTAACTTTGCTCGTTTTTGGTCTTTAAGTGCTATAGTGTTGCTATGGGTTGTATTAACTATAGGGAGGTTCTGGTATGGGCCACACAACGATGGAACTCGAGGAGCTTCTGAAGCAAAGGTCTCTGAGCGACCCGCAGCTTCTGGAAGCGGTGGAAAATGCGGAAGACTACCGGATTTTACCGGATGCAACGGTAATCAAGATCGGTGGCCAGAGTTTGATCGATCGAGGACGGGCGGCTGTTTACCCGCTCGTTGACGAGATTGTCGCCGCTCGCAAGAACCACAAAATGCTGATCGGAACCGGTGCTGGAACCCGAGCCCGGCATCTCTACTCGATTGCATCAGGTCTCAACCTGCCTGCGGGCGTGCTCTCGCAACTGGGCGCCTCGGTCGCCGACCAGAACGCCTCAATGCTGGGGCAACTCCTCGCTAAACACGGCATCTCCTCGGTCGATAACGCCGGACTCTCGGTGGTTCCGCTCTTCCTCGCCGAGGTGAATGCAGTCGTCTTCAGCGGCATGCCCCCCTACGGCCTCTGGATGCGACCCTCTCCCCAAAACGTCATTCCGCCCTACCGCACCGATGCCGGCTGTTTCCTCATGGCGGAACAGTTTGGATGCAAGGCGATGATCTATGTGAAGGACGAGAACGGCCTGTACACCGCCAATCCCAAGACCTCGAAGGACGCAACCTTCATTCCGAAGATCTCGGTCGATGAGATGAAGGCAAAGGGGCTCCATGATTCGATCCTTGAGTTCCCGGTGCTCGACCTTCTTAAACAGGCCCGCCATGTCCACCAGGTGCAGATCGTGAACGGCCTCATCCCCGGCAACCTGACACGCGCGCTCGCAGGCGAGCATGTCGGAACCATTATCACATCAAATTGAGTGAGGGTACTCTTATGACAAATACACCGAGTAACATTAAGCACATCAGTTCTGCACTTGCTCATCAGACCCTCCTCAACGGGGAGATCACCAATCCTGTCGCGGGTGTACTCCCGATCAAGCTTCTTCCCTGGCTGCACGTCGTGAAGATCGGCGGCCGCTCCATCATGGACCGCGGCCGGGATGCGATCCTTCCCATTGTGGAAGAGATCCGGAAACTCCTTCCGGAACACCGCCTGCTCATTCTGACCGGTGCCGGTATCCGCGCTCGCCATCTTTTCAGTGTCGGTCTCGACCTGGGTCTTCCGGTCGGTTCGCTGGCTCCTCTTGCTGCGAGCGAAGCGGGTCAGAACGGCCAGATCCTGGCAGAACTGCTCGCGCAGGACTTCGTTTCCTACGTGGAGAAACCCACTATCTCAAGCCAGTTGGCGATCCACCTCGCCACTGCCCGAGCCGTTGTCGGCAGTGCCTATCCGCCCTACCACCACCATGAATTCCCGACCTCCCGCCTCCCGACTCACCGGGCGGACACGGGTGCGTTCCTGCTCGCGGACGCGCTTGGGTCGGCCGGTCTCACGATCGTAGAGGATGTGGATGGCATCTACAGCGCCGACCCCAACAGTCCCGAAGGAAAGGATGCGAAGCTCATTGACGAGGTGAGTTACGCCGAACTCGCGAAACAACCGGGCGCATTGCCGATCGACCGGGCACTCCTGGAAGTCATGGCGAACGCGCGTCACATCCAAAGTGTGCAGGTCGTCAACGGGCTCGTGCCCGGACGGCTCACAGCGGCCCTGCGTGGACAGCATGTCGGCACTGTCATCCATACCGGAGCCCCGCGCCCGTAATAAACCTGCAAGGTAAAGCTTGGCATAATGGGCGTCACGGTTTTTCTGCTGTGACGCCTTTTTCTCAAGAAACTGTCGGCAATTTTCTTTTTAGGCCGTTCGTAAATTAGGTGCAGCGCAGATTGATGGGAAAAAAGAGCGAACAGAAGGGAGGACCTCAGATTTGATATTTTCTGGTAGATGGTTCCAATAACATCCCTGCAAAAAAGCGCCCACCACTGTGCCAATAGTTGCACACTTTCTTTTTTCAGTGTATCATCGCCACACTATCATTTCAGAAAACCAAGGAACGCCACATGGAACCGATCATAACCTTCAAGGAGCGCTGCCGGCTCTGCTATTCCTGCGTGCGCAGCTGCCCGGTCAAAGCCATCAAGGTGGATAACGGCTTTGCCCAGATCATGTATGACCGCTGCATCGGCTGCGGCAACTGCCTGAGCTGTCCGCAACAGGCCAAGGCCGTGGTGGACAGAATGGGACAGACCCAGGAGTTGCTGACCTCGGGCCAGCCTGTTGTGGCCGTATTGGGGTGTTCTTATCCGGCGTTTTTTCACGCCATAACACCGGGACAGTTGGTGGCGGCGCTGAAAAATCTTGGCTTTTGCGAAGTGCATGAGGGGGCCTACGGCGCCCGCATGATTGCCGGCAGTTACAAAAACGTGCTGGGGACCGGGCAGCCCCTGATCTCTTCCCACTGCCCGGCGGTTGTCAGCCTGATCGAACGCCATTTCCCCAAATTGATTCCGAACCTGGCGCCTGCCGTATCGCCCATGATCGCCATGGGACGCTTTATCAAGGACATTCTCGGCAAAGAAACCAAGGTCATCTATATCAGCACCTGCATTGCCGGGAAATTCGAGGTGCAGGCGGCCGGATCGTCCACCGCCATCGACGTGGTTCTCACCTACCACGAGATCGACAAGTTCTTCAAGAGCCGCGGCATCAACCCTGCATCGTTGACGGAAGCGCCGTTCGACGGACTTGATCCGGGCAACGCACGCATATTCACCCTGACCGGCGGACCTCTCAAGGTTTTCGATATTGAACCGGACTTTCTGGATACCGATATCATCTCGGCCGAGGGAGAAAATCACGTCATCGATATCGTTCGCAACCTGGCTACGGGGCGCATTTCTCCTTCCTTTGTCGATTTACGGCTCTGCGACGGGGGCTGCGTCGATGGCCCTGCCCGCGACCATACGCTTAACCATTTTTACAAACGCAAACTGATCGTCAACTACAACAACAGCACTCTTCCCTATCATACGGCGCCGCACTACCGCTCGACGGCATCGATGCCTGACCTGGTACGCCCTTACTCCGACAAGTCGCGCAAACTGCCGAGCCCGGACAAGGACGACATCAAACGCATCCTGCATGCCACGAACAAGTTTACGCAAAGCGATGAACTCAACTGCCGCGCATGCGGCTATAACACCTGCCGCGAACATGCCGTGGCGGTTTTTCAGGGATTGGCCGACCTTGAGATGTGCCTCCCCCACAATTTGCAACAGGTTGAGGATGACCGCGGACGGCTGATGCAGAAGTATGAATTGATCCGGCGCGAACTGGACCGGCAGCTCGGCGACGACCCGATAGTGGGGAATGACAGCAAGATCCAGGACGTCTTGGAACTGATCCGCCAAGTGGGGCCGACGCCGACCACGGTTCTCATCAGGGGCGAGACCGGCACCGGCAAAGAATTGACGGCACGAGCCATCCACCGCCTGAGCCTGCGTAACGACAAGCCGCTGGTAACGGTCAACTGCACGACCATTACCGATTCCTTGCTGGAGAGCGAACTGTTCGGCCACAAAAAGGGAGCATTCACCGGCGCCATCGGTGACAAGAAGGGACTCTTCGAAGCGGCTAACGGCGGCACGATCTTCCTGGATGAAATCGGAGACATCACGCCCAAGCTGCAGGCGGAGCTGTTGCGCGTACTCGATCTGGGCGAGGTGCGGCCGGTGGGAGGGGCTGCGCCCAAAAAGGTGGACGTGCGCCTGATTGCCGCCACCAACAAGGACCTGGAACAGGGTATTTACGAAGGATGGTTCCGCGAGGATCTCTACTACCGCCTGAATGTCTTCAACATCCATCTTCCGCCGCTGCGCGACAGGCAAGAGTCCATTCCAAGCCTGACCGAGCACTTCCTCGACAAGGCCCGCAAAAAGCTGAACAAGAATATCGCCGGGATCGAGGAGCGGGCCGTCAAGGCCATGCAGCACTACCCCTGGCCCGGCAATATCCGTGAGATGCAAAATGTCATCGAACGTTCCTCGGTCCTTACCAAAGGCACCATCATCAGGCTGGAAAACCTTCCCACCATCTTTGCCGACACCTACGAACGGTGCAGCAATGGAGAGGTCAACCGGCGCCAGGCCTCTTTCAAGGCCGAGCGGGAATTGCAAGTAAGCCGCACCGAAAAAAATCTTATCCAGCGCTATCTCGAAGAAACCGGCGGCAACGTGGCCAAGGCGGCCAGACTGGCCAATATTCCCCGCCGAACCTTTTACCGCCTCCTGGAAAAACACGGCCTGGACATCGCACAGCGGGTGCGGACAAAATCAGCGGGTCAGGATGACTCGGAAAGTGTGTACTTTTGACCACGTGTGTGCCAACTTGTGCACATTTTTTCCCTTCGACAAAGCCGGCCGATTCTTCGCCAGTCGGCAACATATCAATATTATTCACTATTATTATGTATACCCCGTTTTGGCATGGATATGGCAATAGACTTTGGCATTAATCCTTAAGAGTTGTCATATCACACACATAAACGGAGGGACACAAAATGGGCCGAATGAGAGAAAATCCGCGTTACAACGTAATCTCGATGAGAATCAGCGACGAAGAACGTGATCACTTGGAAAACCTGATGAGCAAGACCAAAAAGAGCGTATCCGATATCATGCGTGAGGCCATGGAATACTTCTCGGCCAAATACGAGCAGCAGGCGAACCTGAAGCAGAAGGCAGCCTAAGGCCTTTACTCCATAAACGCACAACAAAGGCGGGGATAGCCAATCGCCCCGCCTTTGTTGTGCAGCGAATGGGCACAGCCGGTCAATTAATCAGGATTTCGAACTGTTCCTGATGAAAACCGGGCTTGGCCCGTACGGTAATGCGCTTCTTGAAACGTTTCTCCAACTCCTCAAGGCCGCGTCGTTCTTCATCATAGAGCAGGTCCGCCACTTGGGGGTGGACCGAAACCGTTGCCTTGGTCCCCTTGATGTCCAGCATCTCGCGCCGCAACTCCCGGAATATCTCATGACAGACCGTGATCTTTGATTTGATGTAGCCGCGGCCCTCACAGTAGGGGCACGGCTCGCACATCATACGGCCGATGCTTTCCCGCACGCGCTTACGCGTCATCTCCACCAGGCCCAACTCCGAGATCTTGAGGATATTGCTCTTTGACTTATCCCCTTTGAGGGCCTCCTCCAGTGCGGTGAAAACCTTGTCCCGGTTGACCTCTTTTTCCATATCGATAAAATCGATGATGATGATGCCGCCGATATTGCGCAGCCGGAGCTGGTAGGCGATCTCTTTGACCGCTTCCAGGTTGGTCTTGAGGATGGTGTCCTCAAGATTATGTTTACCCACAAAGCGTCCGGTGTTGACGTCGACGGCGGTCAGCGCTTCGGTCTGCTCGATGATGATGTAGCCGCCGCTCTTCAGCCAGACCTTTCTGCCCAGCGCCCGGCTGATCTCAACCTCCAAGCCGAAATGGTCAAAAATCGGCTCTTCATCGTCGTACAGCTCAATGGAATACTTCATCTTGGGCATGAAGGTGGAGATGAACTGGACGATCCGGTCAAAATCCGGCTTTGAGTCCACAATAATCTTGTCCACGTGCTCGGTAACGATATCGCGCACGACCTTCTGGACGACATCCAGGTCGGAATGGACCAGGGAGGGGGCCGAGGCTTTCTCCTTGCGCTTGGCGATCTCGGCCCACAGCGTCGAAAGGTACTGCATGTCCGACAGCAGATCCTCTTCGCTCTTCCCTTCCGAGACCGTCCTGACGATAAAACCCGAACCGCTCTGCTTGAGGCGGTCAACGATTTCCCGCAGTCTCTCCCGCTCAGCCTCATCCTCGATACGGCGGGAGATGCCCACATGGTCCACCGTCGGCATATACACCAAGTGGCGTCCCGGCAGGGAGATGTGGGAGGTGATGCGCGCCCCCTTGGTCCCTATCGGCTCCTTGGAGATCTGGACCAGCAGTTCCTGACCCTCCTGAAGCAACTCTTCGATGGGGTGCAACGGCCTGAAATCGGGATGCGCGGATTCCGGCTGCTCACCGTTGCCGGAGTCATGCTCCTTTTTGCCCTCATCCAGAAGCGACTCGTACTCCTCAATGGCATCAAAGACATCCGCCACATACAAAAATGCCGCCTTCTCCAGGCCGATATCCACAAAAGCAGCCTGCATTCCGGGCAACACCCTGATGACCCGCCCCTTGTAGATGTTGCCGACAATTCCTCGTTCGCGGCTTCGCTCGATGTAGAGTTCGGCAATGGTGCCGTTTTCAATCAGTGCGATGCGCGTCTCGTGGGAGGCGGCGTTGATAACCAGTTCAACTCCCATACCTTCAGTCTCCGTCTATGTAAAATGTATTAGAAATCAGTCTAGTTTCCGTCCGTAAAGGGTTCTTTTCCGCCCATGCGGCGTCAATCTTCGGGCTTGCTTGTGCGGCGTACCGATGTACGCCTCCGCGCAATCCCTTGATTTCCTGGCCTGGACAAAAAAGCCCTCCTTTCCGAATCGGAAACTGCTAATTTTTCATCCGGAGTTTCCGGATGAAAAATTAGATGTGCGGCGGTGCCGGGCGGAAGATCACACCCAGCTTTTCCACCAGCAGGTCATCCATGCTGAGCGCCTCGTTGCCGGTTATGGCGCGGGCGTATTCCACCGGTTTGCCCCTGCCGGCAACCAGCTCGATCGATCCTGCCGCGGCAACCAGCGACACGGTCTCCGACCGCAGATCAATGGTCTGTCGCTCGCCCTTTTTAATCCGCTGAATGACAAAGCTATCATGTGCCAAAAACTGCTCACTCTTCCCGGATAGATCCTTACAGAGCCCTTCATTCAACGTTATGCGATAATGTGTGGCCATCATCTGGGTAGAGAGAGATGGTGATTTCGCGTCAATCAGCTCGGCTTCCAGGATCCGCATCCCGTCGGGCAGGACCTCGTTCAGCCTGCGCTGCACCTCATCCGCTCCACATCCGGCCGCCACAAACATGTCCATGTATTCTGCCTTGGATTCTATACCAACCGGGGTGGCGGTGGCAAAGGAGAATTTGGGATGGGGGTGAAAACCTTGCGAGAAAAGGATCGGCACCCCTCCACGGCTCACGGCGCGCGTGAACAGGGTGATCAGTTCGAGATGGCTCAGAAAACGCATGGCTCCGGTCTTCGCGAAGCGGAGCCGGACGCGCGCCGCCAGCGGCTCAGCCGCCGGCACATCGGCCAGGGGCGGCACGGTGCCGTGGGGGGAGATCCTCGGCGCAATCACACTGAAATCGCAGACACCGCAGGCGCCGCAATGGCCGTGGCGGCAATCCACGGTCGCGGATTCGCCGAGGGCGCGCTCCCGCTCAGCCAGCAAAAACTCGCGCGTGACGCCACAGTCGAGATGGTCCCACGGCAAGACTTCATCCAGCGACCGCCGGCGCAGATACCATTCAGGCTGGATGCCACACTCGACAAAGGCCTGGCGCCAGCGTTCCGGGGAAAAATGCTCCCCCCAGCCGTCAAAACGGCATCCCAGTTCTACCGCCCGTACCAGCACCGGCGCCAGCCGCCGGTCGCCCCGGGCAAACACCCCCTCCATGAATGAGAGGGGGGCATCCTGCCACTTGAAATGCAGCTTGCGCCTTTTCAGTTCGCCACGCAGCAGGCCCTGCCGCTCCCTGATCTCCTCCTGGGAAATCTGCGGCTCCCATTGGAAGGGCGTATGGGCTTTGGGAACGAAACTGCTGACCGCCACATTTACCTCGCCCGCAACGCCCGAACCCTTGGCCTGATCCTTCACCCGGCGCGCCAATGCTGCGATTTGGAGCACATCATCCAGGGTTTCTCCCGGCAGGCCGATCATGAAGTAGAGCTTGATAAGCCGCCATCCGGCCCGATAGACATTTGCCGCCCCCTCCAGGAGGTCTGCCTCGGAAATCCCCTTGTTGATCACGCTCCGCATGCGTTCGCTCCCCGCCTCCGGCGCCAGGGTGAATCCGGTCTTGCGCACCTTTTTGATCTCGTCGATCAACTCTTCGGTCAATGTCCCGACCCTGAGCGACGGCAGGGAGACCGCCACCCGGTCGTGGGCATAGCGTGCCATCAACCCGGTCAAAAGCGGGGCAATACAGGAATAGTCCCCCGAAGAAAGCGACAGGAGCGAGATCTCGTCATAGCCGGTGGCGCCCAGGGATTTTTCGACCAGATCCAGAACGGTCGCCGGCGAACGCTCACGCACCGGCCGGTAGATGTAGCCGGCCTGGCAGAAACGGCAACCCCGGGTGCAACCTCGGGCTATCTCCACAGCAACCCGGTCGTGGACGGTCTTCATAAACGGGACTACCGGCGCATCGGGATACGGCGCGGTGTCCAGGTCGGCCAGAAACCGGCGGCGCACGCGGGCCATTCCGGCCTTGAGCGGGGCGACCTCTGCCATGCTTCCGTCCGGGAGATAGCGGGGCTCGAAAAAGGACGGGACGTACACCCCCTCGATGGCGGCCAGGCGCTCCAAAAGCGCCGTTTTCCCTTCGCCGGAGCGTTTTCCCAGGCGCACCGCCTGGGCGATCTCCAACACGGCCTCTTCACCGTCGCCCAACAGGAAGGCGTCGAAGAACGGGGCCAACGGTTCGGGATTATAGGCGCAGGGGCCGCCGCCGATGACCAGCGGAAAGGTTTCGCGGCGCTCGTCGGCCAACATCGGGATGCCGGCCAGCCGGAGCATGTTGAGAATATTGGTATAGGACAGCTCGTATTGCAGGGTAAAGCCGACGATCTGGCAGGCCGCCAACGGCGTAGCGCTTTCCAGTGTCGTCAGGGGAGAGCCGGCGGCCTCCATCTGCGACTCCATGTCCGGCCAGGGCGCAAAGACACGTTCCGCCGCAATTCCGTCAACGCCATTGAGGATATGATACAGGATTCGCAGCCCCAAATGACTCATCCCGACTTCGTAGACGTCCGGGAAGGCAAGGGCAAAGCGCAGATCAGGCTCATCCTTGTGAATGGAGCCCATCTCCCCCCCCATGTAGCGGGCAGGCTTTTCAACGGCAAGGAGATTCATAAATATAGGACAATCCTTGTGAATATTATTTTGGAGGCTAGGGACTGTAACAAATCAGGGGGGCTGATGGCAAGGGAAATAGCCATTTTTTTCTTGCATCGGTCTGATATTAATGGTAAATGAATTATTCTGATTGCCGAAGTGGCGGAATTGGTAGACGCGCCAGATTCAGGTTCTGGTTCTCGCAAGGGAGTGCTGGTTCGATTCCAGTCTTCGGCACCATCAACTACTATCATGCTGATATTGTTAGATAATTTGGCATGGAAATGCATTATGACCGTTCTTGTGACACAAATTGTGTCCGGAGGACGGTCATTTTGTTTTTGGCGAGGCATATGCACATAGTCAATGGGGTGTACCAGTACAAGCGCCGGATACCAACCACCTTTGTGCCCATTCTCGGCTTTGAGCAGGTGAGGAAAACAACCGGCGAAAAGTCGATGAAGGCTGCCCGCTTGCTCAGGGAGCGCTGGGATGCCGAGATGGACACGGTATTCCTTGCGTTGAAGCTTGGCAGCATCACGCCGGAGCAGGCAAGGGCACGCTTGAAGGCGCTTTTTGGTCTGCCTCACGTGTTAGCCGATACGGCGGCAACGCCCGGTGCGCATAAAGCGGTCAAGCGTCAGCGGCGTCCATTGATGCCGGAACTCATCCAAGCGTACCGGGATGAGAAGGGGGCGTCGTGGACGAAAAAAACGGCTTACGAATTCAAGGGGATATTTTCAAAGATCGAGGGGTTCTTCGGGCGCATAGCCGTCGCCGACATATCCCGCCAGGATGTCGTAAAGTTTCGACAGTCATTGCTCGATAGCGGCAGGCAGTCGGGGACGGTCAACAAATACATCACATGCCTGTCCAGCCTCCTCAAACACGGCGTGCTGCTTGACTGGTGCCTGAAAAACCATGCGGCAGGTCTCCAAATACCCGATGGCAGGGACGAGCGGGAAATCAAGATCCCCTATGACGATGCCGAGGTCATGCAGATCATCCGGCTGTTGAGCGATACCGTTGACAGGGACAACGTCGACGAGGCGCATATGTTCTGGGTGCCGCTCATCGCCGCCTACTCCGGTCTGCGCATGGAGGAAGTCTGCCAGCTGTGCGTGAGCGACATCGGCGTCGAGATGTTCGATGTCGAGCCGTTCGACAACGTCAACGACCAGCTGCCGGCCGACGGCCGGCAACTCTATGTTACCCAAGACAAGGCGTACATCGGTCTGCAGGTGAATTTTTTCGACGTCAATGATCTCGGAGACGACAAGAAGACGAAAAACAAATCGTCGCGGCGTCAGGTGCCGTTTCATCCGGCGTTGCGCCGGCTCGGTCTGGCTGAATACGTCGAACGGCTGCGCCTGGGTGGTCACGAGCGGCTGTTCCCGGCTCTGGAACCGCCGCGGAATGTAGAATATGAGGGCAACGGGTTTAGCCACTATTTCGGGAAATGGTATTCACGGTGGAACCGGAAGCACATCACCAAGGACAAGCGCAAGACGTTCCATAGCCTCAGGCATTGCGTCGCCGACAAGCTGCAAAAGGCGGAGGTAGAGCCGGCGATCATCAGCGAAATCATGGGTCATACCCACGAGACCATGACCCTGAAACGATACGCCAAAGGCTACGGCATCCGCTCCAAATACAACGCCATCTCCCTGTTGTCCTACAACGCCCCGAGTGCTCCGGAATACAGCATCCTCGGCTACGTCGATGTTTGACCAATCATACTGAACCAACCAGCTTGGACACGTCGCCGCGCAGGTCGCTGACGACCAAAGATAGCTGGCGGATTGCCTTCTCCATGCCCTCCTGCTTGACCGACAATTCCGCCGCGAACTTCTGCAATTCCTCCCAGCTTTTCGGTTGCAGATAAGATGACCGTAGACCGTATTTGACAAGCTCGGTCATGTTCATTCCTGCCGACCTCGCCCGGAATTGCCACTCGCTTTTTTCCGCCTCGGTGAGCCGGATCTTGACGTAACAGTCTTTCATTCTTCCGCCGCCTTTCTGTGATATACAAATACCACGATGTGGTCACGCCGGTTTCAGCAATCATCCCGACCTGTTGCCTTGTGCCGTGGCCGCCTTGCGGCCACGGCGTGTTATCACAGCCATATAGTGCTTTTTAGCGGGATTGCTGAACAATCACGCTGGCTTTTGCCGGTTCTGGCAAAAGCTGCCAGGCGCACAGGAAGTGCGTCGGGTGTGTACCTCAAAAGTGGATGCTCGAAAAACACTGCGGCAACCCCAATGGGGAGAGAAAAAATATGGGGGGCTTCGTTGCTTTTCCCTACCCATTAAGCAGGGGTTGACATTACGAACGCAATTCCGCGAAGATAGATATACACTCCACTGCTCCCAGATTTTCCTATCCGGAAACCAGCCCTACAAGGCTCTCCACAGACAGCTTCCCCTGTCTCTTCACTGCTCAATTTTTTCCACGTCCACAGGTGATTTTTCTGCTATTGCCTTCGCCTCTTTGTAGACCTGGTAAAGCAATCCCAACGAGAATTTTTTCCGGTATTGTTTCATCATAGCTTCACGGATCAGCCGGAACGAATAGCCATCATCGTCGTGCAGCCGCACGACAATATCCGCTCGTTTTTCTAAAAACCTTCTCTCCTCTGACGCCCATGGGCGCTCTTTTTTTCTCCGCTCCTCGCGTGCCTGTTTTTCGCTCTCGACCTGCTCCAGCTCTTCGCCTGTCGGCACGCTTTTATGTTCAATCTGCTCCGCCGCTGCGCACGACATCAGGAACTGTTCCATGCGATCAGCGTCGTTCAGTTTGCCGGCGTGCCGGTTCCGTTTTTTGTCCGCGGTGGCTCGCATACGCAACGCGTAATCCCGGAGGATCTCCGTTTGCGTCTGCTGATCCTGCCGCCCGAACCACCCGGTCAGTTTTTTTCGTGCCTGCGATGTGAAGACCATCCGCGACCCCGATATTATTTTGTACTCCACTGTTCAAATCTGCTCTCTCAAATGATCGCGGAATTACGCTTGCGAGTGCAAGCCTTTTAGTGAACGCCTTTCTGGCACCGAAGCAAGCCGCAAAGCGGATTGCGCAGGTGCCATGCCACACACTTTTTGTAAGGGCGCGAGCCCAAACAAAAAGGGTGTGGCTCTTGGCTTTTGACTTTTCCTTTTCGACATGGCCCTGGCCATGTCGTTTATTCACATATACTGCACCTCCATCTACACCAGCCGAAAATTGTGCCGACATGCGCACGCCGCCCCATACCATGGGCGAGCATGTCAGGGTAATCCCTTCCCGTGCCGCAAGGCAGAAAAGGACTAGCTGAAGCAGGTATTCCCACGACGCGAGGGGGGACACAAATACTCGCAACCGAACGAAAGGAGGAAAACAACCATGCGTGGAAGCATACGGGTTCAAGCCGGAAGCATGCTGAAAGTCATCGACAAACGCGGCACAAGCAAACGCCTCGACGTTGGACGTATAAGCAAGGAAATCCGGGCAGAGGGCAAAATCCCCACCTCGGCGGAGGTTGCCGCGCGTACCGGGGTCTATTCGACGTCGACCAGAAACGTTTACTACGAAAAAATTCAGGAGCTGGCTCAATACATGCGGGATGAGTACGGCGAAAAGGACCTTGCCCGGGTCACGCCGGAAATGATCAAAACGTTCCTGGAAGGAAAGGTGGAGGAACAGATAAGCCTGTCACACTGGCAGGGGTACGCCAGCGCGTTCAGCAAGATGGACCAGGCTATCGCGATAATCACCGGACAGCCGGACGGAAGAACGATCAAAAACGCCATCAATGAAATCAGACACGAGGCATATGCAGAGTGCCCGAAATACGACGGCAGAAACCGGGCATACCAGAACCCCGACAGGCTCATTGCCGCATTGCCCGACCAGGCAATGCAGATCGCGGCACGCCTGCAGAGGGAAAACGGCTTGAGGATCGCGGAGGCAACCAGCGTCCATACGGGACAGCTGCGTCCGGACGGGTCACTGCATTTCGTCGCCAAAGGAGGACAACATTTGTCGGCCGCGTTGCGGCCCGACACACGGCAGCTGCTCGAGGACCATCTGAAAACGAATGGCTCGCTCCAGGTCGACAAGGACCACTACAGGAGCGCCATAAGAACGGCTTGCGAGCTGACCGGCGAACGGTACGAGGCGAGCCATGGGTTAAGGTATAATTTTGCACAGGAAAAATACCGTGAGCTACGCGATGGCGGCATGGGCAGGTTGGAGGCGCTTGGCGCCGTCGCCGAGGAAATGGGGCATCATCGAACCGGCATCACCTCGCACTATCTGGCAGGACAAGACAACTGACGCAATCGAGCCCTTAACCGGTATTCAACCCGGTAAGGGCTTTTTTCGTGCCTATGGTTGGAAAACGGCTCACAGAAACGCCCTACACGGGGCGACCATGAAGCCGTGGATGCTATGACAAGGGTGGTTTTGAGGTGGAATCGGTTGTTGGCCTTGAAAAGGCCAACAACTTTTCGTCCTCCCCTCCACTCCTGACCCACTCCATGAATTCCTCATACGAACACTCGACCAGCTCGCTGGCAAGCCCGACCTCGATGGCGTCCCGGAGTGCCTGGATCTTCTCCTGCTCTGTCGTATTGTCAGACATGATTTACATAGCTGTAAAGCTGTTCTGCTGCTTATCCCATACAAAGTAGTTCCATCGTTGGGATAGTTCTACACTCGGCTCCTGTCGAGGAAGAATGACCAGAAATTCTCCTGCATCGCCATTTAACGTGGATAAATTACTAGAAAACTTCTTGGTTAGCCAGGAATACTGATCATATTCCCGGTAAGTGATTAAGACGTTTAACGGGCAATTTAATTTAACAAGCTTGGTCATTTCGTTATGTGAACTCGTGGCATTAATTTCATGTTCCAGCGCCACTTGAATGTATTTTGGTTCAGGATAACCTATTCCTGTTTTAATGCAATGCTGTACCACTTCTTCATAAAAAAACGTCGCATCTAAATGTTCCAGTTCACAGATTAGATACATGTTCAAAGATTTTGCAATTGCATGATAGATATACGATTGCATTACACTGGTTTTTAAAACACGATCATCAGTCCAGATCAGTGATTGTTTATTCATCTGAAAGGCAGCAATAAATGCATCTTTAAACAAATATGGGGTAACTCGGTTATTCATAGCTTATCTTCCTCAAAGTCAAAGACTTTATGATAACGAGGTGCGATGCACTATAATCATTTTTGACCAAGGAATGCTTATCAAGCATTAGCTTATTTCTCACCCTGTTACTCACTAGCAAAATCACAGACTTTCAACAAAATTAACTCCAGTCATATTTCCTGTCACGGTCACCTGCTGAATATTAAAGTCAGTAGAACCGGAAGCGTTGACGCTCAAGGTGTATGCCCCACTATAAACACCTGAAAAAGTATATGCACCGTAAGAATTAGTCGTTGTAGTGATAGAACTGCCGGACCCGGAAAGCTTCACCGTCGCACCTGATATGGCTATGTGTCCAGAGTTCGCTACCGTACCTGATATACTATATGTTTGCGAACTAGCGGTACCTACAAAATTCTCCATCAATAGACCACCACTATTGAGTACCACAGTGCTACTTGGCGGGCTAAAGGAATATCCGTTTAAATAGACGCTCAAGGTGTATGTCCCGGAAGCCAAATTACCTGTGAGGGTGTATGTGCCGCTAGCATTAGTTGTTGTCGTGATGAGAGTGCCCACAAGCTCCACCGTCGCGCCTGGCAAGGCTGAACCACCTGATGTTACTGTGCCTGTTATTGTAGGATAGGTGCTATGAGGGTTAGCAGTCCCGACAAAATTCTGCCCCACCAAATAACTACCGCTAGCCACCTGGATACTCGTTGGACTGAAAGTATATCCGCTCAAAGAAACACTCAGCGTATAGGTGCCGTTTGCTGAGCCGGTGATTGTATAGGCGCCATTGACATTCGTTGTTGTAGTGAAAGTGCTGGCTCCTGTAAGCATCACAGTCGCGCCAGACAAGCCTGAACTTCCTGATGTTACCGTGCCTGATATGCTGAAGGCTTGCGGATTACCAGTCCCAGCGAAATTTTGTCCAGCCATATTCCCATTGTTGACGACAACCTGGATACTTGTTGGACTGAAGGTATATCCGCTCAAAGAAACACTCAATGTATAGATGCCGTTTGCTGCACCGGTAAAAGTATAGGCGCCATTAGCATCCGTTGTTGCAATGCTAGCACTGGATCCTGTGAGTGTCACCGTCGCGCCCGGCAAGGCTGTACCACTGGAACTTAAAACACTGCCGGAGACGGCATAAGTGCTTACGGTTCCTCCGCCTCCACCGTTGCTGTTGTTAGACCCTCCACCGCCACTACCGCCTCCACCCCCGCATCCAGCCATCAGTGCCGCCACAAGCAGTGAACACATAACATTGCAAATAAATCTTGCCATCTTATTCTCTCCCTTCTTTACATCGCTCTTCGCGGCGGCAAATTCTCTGCCAGCCCGGTCGGCGAAGACGGTGGAGTGCTCGTGCATGTTCAACCCTTTCCGGTGCTCCGATAAAATACAGCCAACCGGCAATTCCTTCAACGCTTTTCTGGTATTCTGTTGGGTAAGGCGACACATCGGTTTCCCGATCCACATAAACGCCCCTGGATCCCGTATACCGCTCGCCCCGAACGTTGACCCGCACAAGACGCCGTCCGCCCCTTCCTGCCCCACGCACGCCCCATTTTGCGGCATGCCTTCACCCAAGCTGCCGCGTCATGACGCCCTTACGATGCGGCAGACCCCGTACCCCGCCTTTACAGCCGGCGATCACGCCGGCACCTCAACAACCACGTCTCTCAAAAAAGCGCCTGCCGCGCGGGCCGCCTGCCGCGGCCCGCGACCATCTCTCCTTTTTTTTCACTTTTTTCGACTACTGCCAGTGCGACGGAGGAGCGCTGGCAGGGGAGATCTTATCCTCCGTCGAATGCATCACTGTGGGCTATGCCCACAGAACACCTGCTTGGCGTTTGGCTGTGGGGCAACGCTGAATGCTTGGCGGCTCTGGTTGAGTTGGTGGGTTGCCCGTGGTCGTGATGTCGTTGGCGGCACGTCAAAAGCTGTCTGCGTCGACAAAAAGTTCTTGGATGGCTGGCGGCGTGTCCCTGTCGGGCGCTGGTCTGGGGCAAGCGTCGAAGCCTTCTTCTCGGGCATTCGCCGTCGAAGAAGCTCCGCTGCCTGTCGTAAGTCGTCGCTTGCGGAAACCGACCCCCACATTCGTTGGTCAGTTATGGGGTGGTACTGACCACCCCACGGCTTCTCGTTCCGGCGCTCGTGCCTCGCGCTTCCTCGAAGCCTTCCCCGCAGACGCGTAGCGAGATCCACGGCATGAAGCCGCCGCGGATGCTCACTCGCGTAGGGCATGCATTGACTAATGGGCTGGATGTCCTTGGACAGATCACCACGTCGAAGCATGGCGGTGCCCACGACGCGTGATGGCGCCTGACGGGTTCTTGTCTGGCGCCGTCACGACGGCGGCGCCAAGGAGGGACTGGGGAAACTCGGGCGCCCCCGTGGTTCCCGCGAGCCGGTGGAACCGGCGATACGAAAAAAGAAACCTTTCCCGGTTTCAACTAAAATCTATAAACCAAACGGTTTTTCCAGCCCTGTATTGATGCGGGTTTGAGGGGTGCTTTGGTTCGCAAAACCACGGGAAAATGCTGGACGCGGTTCGTAAAACCACGGTTTTAAATGCACTACTGATCGCGTTTTTTATGTTTTTCTATCGCCCGTTTTTTTATGTACCGGCGTATTTTTGCTTCTCGTATTTTGTTGTTGTTTATCTGAACCTCGTCTGTGCTTGGCAGGTAGATGACGGAATATTCCATCAGTTCGCCGGTACGGTTGCGTATCCAGTGCCTGAATGTCTTCAACTCGCGAGGTCTGCCCATCCATACCCAAAGTTTTTCGAGTGATATGGGGAATACACTTTTGTTGCCGCAAAACCGGGGGCAAAGCATGGATAGCTGTTTTTCATACCCGGAGGTCAGCTTCTGATAGGTTTTGCTGAACGAGAGCGTCTTCCGGTTGAACAGCAGTTGCAGTATGTGCGCCGGCAGGTTAACTTGCACGTTGCTCATCCGGTTTGAACCGTCGCGCTTGACGACCTCATAGCCGGCGATCAGCGGAAACGAAACACAGCTCTCTCCCTCCACCTCCAACTTGACAACCGTTCCGAGCAGCCGGTCGAAAGCCGAGATCAGATCGTCATAGTCCTGCCCGCCATCCCCACGGCGGCAGAACCTGTTGATTGCCAGCGCCGTCACGCTGAAAAAGTCGACACGAAAATCCTTCGCCAGGTCGCCGTTGTCAATCATGCCGGCAAGCGACGTAAAAAAGAAGAGCAGGATATCCCTGTCCCAAACGGTCGCCCTGCCCTTTGCAGACGGCGTGATTGTGAACCGTTTTTTTCCGTCAGGCGACGACCATTCGTAGATCCGGGTATCGGCTTTCTTGGCAGTCGAAAATATCGGCAGCTCCATGAACTGCACAATGTTTTTCAGAGACGTGGCGGTCTGGACGATGTCTTCGTCAATATCTACAATCTTGACAAGTTTATGTTTCCGTTCGCCGGTGATGACAAGAGCGGGTTTTTTAGACAAGGGCTTCCTTCTCTCCGAGCGGCGTCATTGTGATGCTTGGCGTTACTGCATGATTGCGGTTGTCTGGTTAGGTGTTTTGCTGCGCCGCTACATAGCGGCGGCCCGGAAGCGTTACCAAGGTCGTGCAGGATGGTGGTCGCCACCATCTCCCGCCGCTCCCCCGCATTGTAGCTGGTTCCGGGGGTCATGTAAACGTATACTATTGATATGTAAGGCAATTGACAAAAGGCGAAAAACGATACATATTAGGCTTGGCTTCCGGGGAGGTTTTTGGTACAAAGGGGAGGTCTTTGGCAATAGAATAAAAGTATGACACATTTTGTGTCACAAGAGATTGCAACTTATTGATATTGTTATGTTGCTGTGCCGAAAGATGGTTTCCAGTCTTCGGCACCATCGAAAAGAATAGCCCGTGTAACCATTCTTGGTTATGCGGGTTTTTTCTTGCCTAGAAATTTTTCTTTTGTAAGCATTATTCTTGACCCTTGTTAACCTCAATGTTAACATTGAACCATGATAAGGGATGTGAATTTCTACAAGACTGTTGACGGTTACTGCCCGGTTCAGGAGTTCATCGACAGTTTATCCGGCAAGGCCGCTCAAAAGGTTACGTGGACTCTGTCGTTACTTGAAGAGCTGGAAATCTTGCCATCCACGTATTTCAAGAAACTTATCCATACTGATGGAATCTGGGAGGTCCGGGTTTCTCTGGGATCGAACATTTACCGTATTTTTTGTTTCTTTGCCGGCAATTCGGTCGTGGTGCTAACTCATGGTCTGGTGAAGAAAACCCAAAAAACGCCGCCCTGCGAAATTGAACGTGCGGAAGCGTACAAGCAAGAGTATTTGTCGCGGAGGAAATGAGCATGAGCGATTTAAAAGTATATATCAGCGGAAGGAAAAAACGCGATTCCGAGTTTGCCGAGAACTACGACAAAGGTTTTCAGGAATTTAAACTTGGAGTAATGCTTCGTCAGGCTCGTGAAGATGCCGGTCTTACCCAGGAAGAACTGGCCCGCAAAATCAGCACGAAAAAGACAGCTATTTCGAGAATTGAGAACCATGCTGAGGACATGAAACTCTCGACCCTTGAGAAGTTTGCCAACGCCCTTGGGAAGACGCTGACGATCTCCGTTGCGTGATGTGGACTGCGTACGGGCACAGATCTATTTATCCATCCTCTTCTTACGTCCGGCTTTTTGAGATTTCACCTTGCGTTGCAGGGAGTGAAAATAAGATATAGTTGCGTCTCCATTCTTCATAAAATGGAAAATGTAGACGCGGCCCTTTAGCAGTTTCCCATCATCGTGCATGAAATGGTACCTCATAGAGGCAACCCACAGTGAGCGCTTTCTGGAGCTGCTTGACGAGCATTATCCTACTTGACGTGAAGCTCGCGCCGAACTCAATGAGCTGCCACTGTCAGCAAAGTCGTGGAGAGAATGATTGCCACGCTTTATGCAGTTACGGGTGTCGGAATTTCTTGATTTTGATGATGATTTAAACGATAGTACTGCGGTCGAAGAGGCTGATGATGTTGCTGGGAGAGAGGCATGCCAGTCCCAACCCATCCAAAAATATACCACATCGTTCATGTCGATCGGCTTCCATCGATTATCGCCAGCGGTTGCCTCTTATGCGATGCGGAGATAGTGCGCCGTGACCCTCCCGGCACCACCATTGGGATGAACGCCATCAAACAGCGCCGGCTAAATGAGCTGACCCTGTCCAGCCATCCTGGACTGCATGTCGGCGACTGTGTACCTTTCTACTTCTGTCCTCGATCCGTCATGCTGTACATGATCTATCAGGCCAATCACCACGATCTGGCGTATCACGGAGGCCAAGGCCCCATCGTCCACCTGGAAGCAGACCTGAGACAGACAGTGACGTGGGCTGTGTCGCAAGGGAGGAGATGGGCCTTTACTCTGTCGAATGCCGGAGCTCGTTATGTTGAAGATCGATGCGACCTGGGACAACTGAATGAGATCGACTGGGACGCGGTACAAGCCACCAATTGGCAACAGTGCAAGGAAGGTAAACAGGCTGAATTGCTTATCGAACAACATTTCCCATGGGAGCTTGTCACCCGCATTGGCGTGATGTCACCGCAGGTTTATACCCAGGTCAGTACTGCGTTGGAAACAACCACTCGCAAACCACGTGTGGAAATCAAACGGGAATGGTATTATTAAAAAAAAGGGATTCTTATGATCGAGTACAAAAAAGGAAATATACTCGCTGAGAATGTTGAGGCCATTGTCAATACTGTGAACTGCGTTGGGATCATGGGGCGGGGGATCGCCCTCCAGTTCAAGAACGCATTCCCGGATAATTTCAAAGCCTATGCGGCGGCCTGCAAGCGGAATGAGGTACAGCCTGGGCGTATGTTTATCTATGAGACGAGGCTACTTACAAATCCTCGCTATATCGTCAATTTCCCTACCAAACGGCACTGGAAGGGAAAGAGCCGCATGGAGGATGTCGATGCGGGCCTGGTCGCATTAGCAGAAGAAATTCGTGCACATAATATCCTGTCGATTGCCATACCGCCACTGGGGAGTGGCCTGGGTGGGCTCGACTGGTCGAGTGTTCGACCCAGGATTGAGGCAGCGCTGCGTGGGATAGACAATATAAAGGTAGTTGTCTTCGAACCGAGTGAAGTCCATGCGGACGAGCGGGCAAACAGCTCCAGCAATATACCCAAGATGACGTCTGGGCGTGCGGCGCTGGTTAGTCTGATGCACCGCTACCTTACCGGGTTGCTAGACCCCTTTATTTCATTATTGGAAATCCACAAGCTCATGTACTTCCTGCAGGTAGCAGATGAACCTTTGGGACTGAAGTACACCAAGGGATTGTATGGGCCTTATGCGGAGAACCTCCGGCATGTACTCAAGGCGGTCGAGGGACACTTGGTATCGGGATACGCAGACGGGGGTGACGCACCAGGCAAACAGTTGGAATTGGTACCGGGTGCCCTTGACGACGCACGCACCTTCCTTAAGGGTAAAGTGGATACCGTTTCACGAGTGAACAAGGTTTTTGAGCTTGTCGAAGGTTTTGAGAGTCCCTTTGGTCTGGAGCTGCTGTCCACGGTCCACTGGATTGTCACCCATGAGCAGGCCGGCACCCTGGACGATATCGTTACAAAAACCTATGCCTGGAACGATCATAAGCGGCAGTTCACGAAGCGCCAGATTGCGTTGGCTACCGAGATATTAGGCCACAAGGGTTGGATCAGATCTATTTCCTCATCGGGGATTGCATGACAACCAGCACCGAATGGCCGAATGGAGGCTCACGCGTTGGGAGACAATCCTTGATAGGGGTTGTAAATGAGCAACAGTTCGGTTATGTTCTGAGAAAATCAGCGCACACCTAGCGCACACAAAACGTGCATGTGGTGTCAGCGCTTCGGAACTATTAGGCAATAATTTCATATGTTTAATAAGACCGGTGTGCGCTGGTCCGATTCCAGTCTTCGGCACATCTGAAAAATAGCCCAACAGTATCAACTGCAAGGGCCATCGTTAAAAAAACCTCCCGTGGTGTGCGCTTTTTGTGCGCTGCCTCGGGAGGCTTTTTTATGTCTTCAGCCCTGCATCAACTCGTCGAAGACCAATTGCCCTTAATCGCAGTCGACTGAGTACGTCACAATGCTCCTATCTCTTTGCCATAGAATGCGTGGCAGCTGCGGCACAACTCATCCCGATTTTCGCTTGCATAGAGGTGGTTATCTTTCTGCCCCTTGGCTACCTCGGCAACTTCGATTGCATGGGGGTCATGGCAGCTCACGCACGTCAATATCCGCCCTTTCCAAAGAACATCGCGAATCTTCACCCGGTGGTTGCCTATAAAAGAACTGGTGGGAGATTTAAGTGCGGCGCTGTTTCCACGTACAGCCATGGCGGCGTAATAATTGACATCGATTGGGTGCTCGCCGGATGGGGTAAAAGGAGCGTCCGCCGGTTTGTGCATGTTGGTGATATGCCCGGCCACATTGCCGTCGTGACACCCGAGGCAAATCTTCGTTGGGTTTTCCGTGTCGCTCACAGACTCCTCGACGGTGAACAGGTGGTCTATGTGCGGCAGGCCGAGAAACTGCCACAAACTTGAGGTAGTCTCGCCATTCCCCGCACCGTTCGCGGCTACCTGAGGTACACTGGCCTTGGCCGAAGCGAGCAGGTCCTTTTTCCCCTTCTCCCCACCATGGCAGGCCACGCATGGACCTTTGAAGCCGTAGAGCCGCCATGCACCGTGGGAATGGAAGCTTTTGGGAGGTTCCTGAGCAGTTGCAATGCCTGACAGGGTCCCGGCCAATGTAAGAAATGCAATATATGTTGTGAGTTTTTTGAGCATGTATTTGTTCTCCAGCATCTGTTGGGTTATCTATGGGCGGGGTAGGCCGGGTTTCCCCGGCCGCCTAAATTACTTCCAGGCGGTGCCGTTGGTTTTATGAATGTCTTTTGGAACTGATCTCCCTCCTTCCATCGTTTGACAATTAATTAACTGATGATGTGTAAGCTCGATGTATGCCAATCAGCAGCAATAAAAAACACGCCCATTATCAGCCTGTTGTTTCTATCAATGCGAAAGCGATGGTCTCGCATGAAAGTTTTGATTTCATTTTTTAAAATATGGCATATTATTTATTGAAATTATGGTAACCGGGCCGGAGAATTTGGAGCGAGCCATGGAGACGTTGCATATTTATTGCGGATTGTGGGAACCGTCCGTGTCGCACGCTCTGCACGAGGCGAGAAGACAGAAGCATCGTGCCCTGCGAATAAAGCACATCTATGCCGGCAATCTCATCGAGAAGCTGAAACAACTTGTTTCCGAGATGGAACCTTCCGATGTCGGGTTGATTATCTTCCTTAACATGGATCAAACGTTGCGTGAGCTGGCGAGTAACATTTTTTTAGCGGTTCCGCTGGAACAGCGCTCACGTATCACGGTCTTATTTTCAAAGTATTCGCCCGAAGTCGGCGCGTGGGCCGCACAGCTCAACCTGGGGTCCGAGGAGAACAAGTACGAGGCATCGCGTCATGAACCGTGGGTGCCTGACGTCGTTGAGTATGGCACCACGCTGCAAGAACGGCGTTGGATTCAATATCGGCTGATGAGAGCGCTCATTGCCGGTGAATGGCCGGTTGTGGCATATCACTATATTATCGACAAGCTCCGCCACGGCCAACTTACGGAAGCAGAGATTATTTATTCTCAGAAATTCCATGAGCGAGGCGAACCGGATATGATTGGGGGGAATTTTGCGGATGTTCGCAAAACAGACCCAAATGCTATCGACCTTCTGCGTGAACGGACCGTCCACATAGGGCGTTCAGGCCTGAATACGTTGATCGTAGGAGAGACCGGGACAGGGAAGGAGGCGCTCACCTGGTATCTGCATGAATTCAGCACCCTTCATGACAAACCATTTCTTGCGCTGAACTGCGCCTTCTTTGAAGGCGAACGTCTTGAATCAGAACTGTTTGGACATGAACAGGGTGCGTTTACCGACGCAAAGCGGTTGAAAAAAGGGCTGGTGGACGAGGCAAACGGCGGCACGCTGTTTCTTGACGAGCTTCCGGAAATGGCTCCTCGTGTTCAGGCAAAATTGTTGCGTTTCCTACAGGATGGCACCTATACCCGCCTTGGTGGAAACAAAACCCTGCGCGCCACCGTCCGCATTGTTTCTGCCGCTCAGCCTGAACGTCTGGGGGCTCTTCGGCAGGATCTCTATTTTCGCATTGCGGAAGTCGAACTTCATACCGTTCCACTACGAGAGATGAAGGAGGAAGACCTCCTCAAGATTGCCTGCAATTTTGCTCATCGCCTCATGTGGCGCCCTATAATCACCGAACAAGGCCGAGCCATACTTACCCCTGACATCATTAGCAAGGCATGGCGTCAGTTGTCCGGCCAACATCAGGCAGCGAGTCTGGTCGGCTATCGTTGGCCGGGCAATATGCGGGAACTCTCGACCTTGATAAAACGGTTCATCCTATTGGGCGACGATATCTTCGAAGAGTTAAGGACGAAAGTGCAACAACCCAACATACCGGTCAGAACCGCTGAGCACGGGATGACCGACGAATGGCAACGATTCTTGCAGCCATTCTCCAGCTTGGACGAGCTGAAGGATCAAAAGATTAGCCTCAAAAAACTGCAACCGGCTTTCGTCCGTCACGTTGTGAACTCACTCGGCGGCCGAGCCAATATCCAGCCCACCAAACTGGCTGATGCACTTGGCTGTACGTATAACACGTTGATAAGTTGCCTAACGGAACCTTGAAATCATTTGACGAAAGTTTGGCAGGTGACGCGTCAGGCGACGATTTCACCTCCTTCCATAACCCTGTAATTCAAGAGTATATTTTTGACAACTCACGCCCCTGTTAGCAACAGGTGGCAAGCTCTCCCCCGAAGTGGAGATGCCGTATAACGGCAGCCCCCTCCAACGGGAGGAGAGCTTAACAGTATAATTTGTCTGATAACGTGATTTGTGATAAAGAGAGTGACATGGGAAGGTATGCATTTGTCTGGCTCCGCGTTCCCGGAAAAGTCTTATGGGGGCAGCCCCTCGGTTTTTTCCGCGCCAGCGTGCTGATACATTTATAGGGAAAAGATACTATGAATACCACGTTCGATAACCCATTGCTGGTTGTCTCATATAATGCCGAAGTCCGCACGGCACTGGTTGAAAACCTTGAGCAGTGCGGTGCTGACGGAATCCCTTGTGAAAGCTTCCTTCAAGCCGAGGATGTGGCCCGTGAAGTCGTGTGCCGGGGAATCCTTGTTGACCTGCAATCAATTATCAAGGCCAAGGGGGACGAAAAACAGATTGCCTGCTCACTTACCGGTTTTTATCCGACTTTCAGGGTGCGGGCATTCGGCTCAATGGTGGTGCCTATGGCCATGCCGGGAGATACCAAACAGGGCAGCAGTCTGAGCGATTTCCTGGACAACTCCTGTGCCTCCTTTATTCCTCGTAAACTGCGCAAGCACCGAAGGCGTGACATAATACTTGCCGTGCTCCTTGGAAATCGGGAAGGGGAACGTGCCTTCATGCTCAATCTATCCTGGGGAGGGGCTTTTATTGTGGACGCCCACCCGGAGAGGTTCGCCATAAACGGTGAGCTGGAGATTGTGTTGCCGGGATTCGGATTGAAGACCTTTGTCACCGTCCGTCATATTGTGATGTGGGGAGAGGACCGTGCCCCTGGTATCGGGGTTTCTTTCAACTATCCCGACGAAAATCTTGAGGCAGTTCTCACGAGTATCATACGACAAAATAAAGATTGCGACCGAGATCGCATGATCGCCAGATAAGGAGACGGATATGTCATTAAATGCAGCTATTTATGAGGGGCTCGGGACAACAGAAGACGCGTTGGTCAATCAATTCCATAATGATGTCCGGGAAATCTTCACTACCATGGTCGGTGTTGAGGATCTGCTGCGCCTCCCCCTTCTGACGGATCCAAGGACTCATTTTAGCGATTGCATCACTGCCATGGTAGGCTTTGCCGGTTTTTTCAACGGCCTGGTAAGCCTGCATGTTCCAAAATCGCTGGCTCTCAGGTTTACCTCAAGCATGATCGGCATGGAGGTCACCGAGATGGGTGCGGATGTCAATGATGCCTTGGGCGAAATAGCCAATATGATAGCAGGTTCCTTTAAACACCATCTTTCAAAAGAAGGGCACGAGGTGCGGCTGTCAACTCCGTCGGTCGTCACCGGCGAAGAATATGTCGTGACGACCGGTTCAATGGCCGATACCCTTACCCTTCTTTACGATTCATATGACGAATGGTTCATGATCAGTGTTGTTGTCGATTTAGAATAATTCCAATTCCAAATCAAAGCGGCATCTTTGTTGGTTCGTCTTCGGCTCCTCAACGTACTACCTGTACGCCTTCGTCGCCTCGATCCTCGCCGCCTTGATATCATCTTTGATTTGAAACCGGAAT
>Ga0326728_10000495_pt1 | contig 154743 bp, 124 predicted proteins | sample MB3enrmetagenome_FD_207602 | JGI IMG/M metagenome (GOLD analysis project Ga0326728, IMG submission 207602) | Lab enriched peat soil microbial communities from McLean, Ithaca, NY, United States - MB31MN | ecosystem: Environmental > Terrestrial > Soil > Wetlands > Peat | place: USA: New York... | reverse complement strand
GTCTGTTGGTGATAAAGGGGGTTTTGTCCAGTCCTTTTATCGGCGGAATCGAGGGTGAGGAGCCGGTTGCGACGATCCAGTTCTTCGCTGAATAGCTCTTTCCATTCAGACGCAGGGAATGTTCGTCGATAAAGGTCGATTCCCCATATTCCACTTTGACGCCGAGCTTGCAGAAGCGCTCCTCCGAATCATGCTTTTGAATGGTTTCTATGACATGCTGAATCCTCTTGGCCACGTCTTTGAAGTCTACAGGAGGCAGATCCAATTCGGGAAGACCGTAATGTCGCGCCCTTCTCATCATGTGCCTGGCGTGGGCGGTCATTATGAGAGTCTTGCTAGGAACGCATCCATAGTGGAGACAGTCGCCGCCCAGTTTGCCTTCCTTATCCACGAGGAGCGTCTTTGCCCCGAGCTGGGCCGCCCCGGCAGCAACGGTGAGCCCTCCTGAGCCACCACCCAGGATCCCTACGTCAAAATCAAATTTCGCCATGCCACACTCCTTGATGAAGAGACTTTAATTTTCGACAGGGTTTTTCTTTTTCGATCTATATAAAGACAACAACTTCTTTGCAGCGATGGGGAAGAGCCCTAAAATCACGAAAGACAGAATGAGCGTTGGCGAAAGTATCCCCGAAAGAGAACTGATCTGCGCCAATTCCTTGCCGGCATTGACATAGACTATAGTCCCCGCAAGCATTCCCGCCTGTGAGACCCAGTAGAAGGTCCTGAGCGGCAATGTGGTGAGTCCCATAAGGAGGTTTATAAGCCAAAAAGGAAATATAGGGATCAAGCGCAGTGTGAATAGATAGAATGCCCCCTCTTTTTCAATTCCCTTATTAATAGTATTCAGTTTATCGCCGAACTTGCTTTGCACCCAATCACGCAAGACAAATCTTGAGATGAAGCATGCCAGGGTAGCGCCGGCGGTACTCGCAAAGGAAACAACGACGGTCCCTACCAACAGGCCGAAGAGCGCGCCGCCCGCAAGGGTCATTACTGCGGCGCCCGGCAAAGATAACGATGTTACGAGGATATAGATCACCATGTAAGCGACGGTAACCATAAGCCAATGATCTGAATAAATCGCAGCGAACTTCTCCTGGGACGCCTTGATGTAAGAAAGGGTAAAATACCGGCCAAGACCGAGGACTTCGAAGATCACTACGAGAGCGACTATTAGCGCTACAATCGCTATCCTTTTCGAGACTTTGGTGTTCGTCATCCATCTCTCCCGACAAAAACCCGGCAACGTTCAATGCAGCCCGATTTTTAGTCCGTTATCGAGGATTTCCACTCTTCTCCTCACTTCGGTTGATCCGATGAGAAGCGAAACGCGGTCGTTGTGGTCGATGGACATCATAATAACCACGAGGGGTTGCAGTACAAGTGAGCCGCAAAGCGGCGATGGGGGTGTGGCGCGCTCGCTCCCCACGCTTTTTATGTTTATGAGAGGACGAGGCCCGAAGGCAACTCTTCACCGAAAACCCAATCCTGCTCCTGCCGCACCAGGCTTTTTTCGGGATTTTCCATAAGTTCCCTGTAGCGTTTTCCGTTCTCCACTTGGTTCAGCCATCCGGCGAGCCGGTCTCGATCCACCGGGGGAAGGTCCCGTTCCCTGTCGCCGGTCCGCCTGGCCAGTTGGACGGCAGCGCGGGCCAAAGCATCGGTGGATTCGACGGGAAGCGAGAGAAGTCTGTTGAGCCATTCCGAGGCGTCCTTGCTTGAGACAACCTGGTCGAGGGGGCCATAGAAGGGTATTCTTGCCCCGAAGCGACCGAGCGCCCACAGTTCCCGGGACTTGGGCTTCCCCTTCACGATGCTTTGCAGCAGCAACGCTCCAAGGGCGGATTTTATGGCGGCCGAAAGGCGTTCGAAATTCGCCATGGCCATCCAGACTTCTACTGCTTCCTGCGGGCTCGTCCCTGCAGCTTGCTTTTTTATCGGTTTTCTTTTCTTATCTCCTGTTTGGAACATGGGAGATATCTGCTGGTACACGTGGTTTTGATGGCCGACGGAAAGGCCTCCCGCCACACGGCGCCAGAATATCCACCACTCGGATCGAGCTTGAACTTGCCGGGGGAACTGAAGGCCCCCGGGATAAATCTTCCAGATTTCCTTCATGCGCCAGTCATCCAGTGGCGCGCCGAAGCCGGGCCTCATGCAAAACCCCATGAGATTGAACCAGCGGGATTCGTGCCGGGCCGAAAAGGAACGACCCTGCGAGCATTCGAGAAGAGTATCGGCGAACTTTCTTATGAGCGGCGTCGGCCATTTCTCTTTCTCCAAGTCGAGAATGGAGACCATTTTCTTAACGAGCCGTTCGGGCGGGTTCAATGGCGAAGGGGTCAAAAAGACGGAGCGGATTTCATCCTGCGCCTGCTGGATGAGGTCCGAATCGAGAGTTTCACCCTCGGATAAGCCGGGTGTTTCCTGCTGCTCGCCCCCCTGGCGGACGTCGAATTGAAGCTGCCACCTGTGCGGCGAATCCTGCGAACGGCACCAGAGTTCGAGGGTCCCTATTTCCGTAAGCCTTATGGCGAGCTGAACGGGAAGTGAGATGGCCACGCCCTTTTTCCCGTATCTCAGAACCGTGCGTATGGGGGGAAGAGGAGTGATCTCGGCCTCATCAGGCGATACGACATCCCCCAGCCTGTCTCCCAGGCGCGTACTCGAGCAGGAAAGCTGGAAGGCGACGGGCCGGTTTGTCAACAGTTCGAAGGAGGGCTTGTCGAGCTGAGTCTCGAAGCCTTCTTCGGTACCTCTCGGGACGAGGCAAACAGAGAGTTTCGATTCCGGGCCGGCGCCGGATGAGGCTTCAGATGCGACATCGACGTAGTATGCCCGAGGGCTGCCGGCCCCGATGCGAACACCGTCTCCAAGCCGGACCATCCCGTAATAGGCTGCCCCGACGGCAACGGCAAGTTCCGGGCGGGGGTTATCGAGTTCCACAGGCGCCCATTCATCCCCGGCCCGATCCTGAAACCACTTCCGGACCACCGAAAGCACACGGTCCCTGATCGTTTTCGGGGTGAAGGCGCCTCCATTGAAGAGGAGAAAGTCCGGATACAGAGAAGCGCGGCCGGTTTCCTGCTGAAGCAGGACGCGGAATCGCTGCCAGAACGCAGCCATGTGGCGGGTTACCGCGGGGTCCTGCACGTATGGCAGGCCCCACTCGGTGAGTCCGGCGCGGCGGCCGCCCTGCGGGATTTCATCGAGGCCGGTGTAAGGGAAAAAGCCGTCGATTATGGTTTGCTCAACCTCCTGCCGCATCAGCGAGCCTTTGAAGGTATCGGCGATGAGTTTTCTTCCCGTTCCCATGATTGTAATGTCTACGTGGTCCGGGCGGTTCGAGGAAGCGTCGTCTCCCCCCAGGAGGATTTCCTTGGCCTTACGGCATTGATGCCAGAGCTGATGCCACTTTTTGGAATCGAGTTGGCCGGGCTTTCCGAGGAGCTTGATTTCGAGCTGTCTTGCCAGGGAGAGGTCCATGTTGTCGCCGCCGAGCATGAGGTGGTCTCCCACGGCGAGCCTGTCGAAGCGGAGGCCTTTTTCCCCTTCCCTGACGGCCACGATGGTAAAATCGGTCGTTCCGCCTCCAACGTCGCAAACGAGGATGATCTGGCCCGCCCGCATGCCATCCCGCCAATTCTCTTCGTGCTGCGAGAGCCATGAATAGAAGGCCGCGAGCGGCTCCTCGATCAAAACGGCCCCGGGAAGTCCGGCATCGCGGGCCGCAGTGACCGTAAGCTCACGAGCAACCTCGTCAAACGAAGCTGGGACCGTGAGGACGACCAATTGTTCTTCGAGGCGGAATCCCTCGCGCCCACGAGCCACGTAAGCGTTCCATGCTTCTCTCATATGTTGAAGGTAGCGGGAGGCGGCCTCGACGGGAGAGACCCTGGCGACTTCGGTCCCCGATCCCCATGGAAGGATACTCGCCGTGCGGTCAACGCCGCCGTGGCACAGCCAGGATTTTGCCGAAGACACCAGGCGCCCCGGCACGAGTGCTCCCTGTTCCCTGGCGAATTCGCCCACCGTGTAGTTCCTGGAGGGGTCCCAAGGGAGGGCGGTGCTCTCCGGCGGCAGATCGAAAGAGCCGGGCAGGTATAGGAAAGAAGGGAGTATGGGACGGCGGCCCAGCTCTCCGGGGGCGGTCAATTGAGGAATGTCGAAGAAGCTTATCCGTCTCGCTTCCGGGCCCTGTTTCGTTCTGTCTACGAAGGCAAGGGCGGAATTGGTCGTGCCAAGATCTATGCCGACGATATAGCGAAAGGATAGATCCTCGGAATCGAAAGTATCGAATCTATCTTCCATATTTATGAAACGTTTACTATTCTTCCGTACGCTCGCGCAGATTAAATTCCAATTTCCAGCGATGGTCCTCGTCGCGGGAAACGCACCAGAGTTCGAGGGCGCCCACTTCGGTAACCTTGCTCCGGAGCCAAACCGGGATGACCTTTCCACCCTCCTCGCCGGGGGTGGAGGGAAGGGACATTTGCATAGTGGTCACTTCCTCTATTTCGCCTGCCCAGTCTTCGACTATTTCTCCGATTCGGTCCTTCTTCCGCGCGGTAGAGGCGAAAAGGTGGAATACCGCAGGCTCTCCAACCACGAGACCGAATTCTTTTTCCCGTATATCGGCTTCCGTGCCTTCCTCCATCCCGAAGGGCACTACACAGAGCGCCTTCATGGGTGCGGGGATGCCCGGGACGGCAGGCATGGCGCTTTCGACACCGATGTAGTAGGGACGGCCGATGCCGCCTCTAATCCTGATCCCGCGCCCCTTTCGAGCCAACCCATAATAAGCGGCGCCACGCGCTACGGCAAGATCCAGGTCGGGCGATGCAAGCTCACGGAGCCCCCGCCCGCCGCTCCAGCGGTCCAGGACGGAGAGCAGGCGATGGCGGATCAATTCGGACTTCATTACACCGCCGTTGAAAAGCACGGCGCTCGGGTATTCGACATCAGCCTCCGAGTTTGCGAAATCGCTTTGTGCCTGGCGTCCGAGGAACCTCGCAAGGTGCCTCGTGACGGCGGGGTCGGTTTCGTAGGGGAGCCCCATTTCACGCATCCCGACCTTTGGTTTTTCCTTGGGATATTCAGAGCTTTGGACTTCCGGAAAAAAGCCGTCAAGAAGGATGCTTCGAACCTCGTCCTGCGACAGCTCGGTTCGAACAGTTCCGCCGATGAGGGAAGAGCCTCTTCCGAGAATTACGACGGGTTCGCTCCGGTGATCGGGGTTTTCGAGAAGGAGTTCCTTGGCAACCCTGCAGTTGTGGCAAAGAGAGCGAAACTGCCACGCATCCAGCCGGGTTCCCTTCGCGGCGAGCTTTGCCTGAACGGCATAGGCAAGGGTCAGGTCCATGTTGTCGCCGCCGAGGAGGATGTGGTCACCCACGGCCGCTCGGCGCAGGGCGAGGCCCCCCTCTTCCTCGGTTACCAGGATGAGGCTCAGGTCCGTGGTGCCGCCGCCGACGTCGCAGACAAGGATGGATTCGCCGACGTGGACGGCTTTTCGCCAGCGGTCCAGGTTGGTCTCTATCCACGCGTAGAAGGCCGCCTGAGGCTCTTCCAGGAGCGTAATGGAAAATAGTCCCGCCGCGTGGGCCGCCTTGACGGTGAGTTCCCTTGCAACCGCATCGAATGAGGCCGGTACGGTGAGATAGATATCCTGGTCCTCGAAACGGGCGGAGGGGTCGTCGGCGGCGATTTCGGCATTCCAGGCGTCGCGCAGGTGTTTGAGGTAGCGTGCCGATGCCTCGACGGGTGAAACTTTTTCGGCATCGGCGGGAGCGTCCAGCGGCAGTATCGGTTCGGTGCGGTCAACTCCTGAATAGCTAAGCCAGGATTTAGCGGAAGACACCAAGCGGTTCGGGATTTCGGACCCACGCTTCCTGGCGAATTCGCCGGAGACGTATTCGGCGTCGGGGGCCCAGGGGAGGGCCATGCTTCCCGGTGGGACGTCGTGGGGACCGGGAAGGAACAGGAAGGATGGGAGCATGGGCTGGGCCTTGACTTCGCCGGGGTTTACGACCTGCGGGACCCGGAAGACGTGAATGGGAGCGTCCTCGTCGGTCTCCTGCCGGTGGGCTTCCGTATATGCCAGGACACAGTGGGTCGTGCCGAGGTCTATTCCGATGATATACTTAGGATCACTCAAGATAATCCCCCTTGCATGTCCAGTTATTCGACTTCGACTTCAGCAGGCGCGACGATCAGGTCCTTCTTCGGGCCGGGTGTGGGTTGGGGGAGTTCTATGCGGGCGACGCGCCATCCACGGTGCTTAAGGACCCCCTTGAAGGGAGGATTCCCGGTTACGTTCCCCATAAGCCGAACGGCCCTGGAATCGAAACCGGGCGGCACTGTAACCGCTGCGCCTTCCGCCTCCTCGTAGATGGGCTTGAGCTCTACATGCTCCATGAGCGCATCCCTGCATCCCCGGTGGATGTTCCGGACGGCGGCCCCGATTTGTGAGTCTTCGTAGGCGGAAAGATCTTCCTGCAAGAAATCTATGAAGCGGCCTTCCCTCTGAAGAATGGAAAGCATCTGAACGGCGGATTGAGGCGACTGGGATGCGATCTCGGCAGGCGGGGCCTGCTCTGCCTCAGGCTGTGGTTTTGCTCCGCTCTTTGCGGGCTTTGCGGGGGCAGCCGAGGATGCTTCCCGGGCAACGCGGTTTGCAAGCCCTCGTCCCTGGAGCATGACCGTCAGCCACAGGAAGAAGGTCGTTGCTCCTCCGGCCCCGAACAAGACGGGAATCAGGTATTTTTCCATATCGGATATGAATCGATTTATGTTCGCGAAGGCGGACCGCACGTCGTCCGGAAGGCCGGCCCCCGATTCAAGGAAGGGATTCACCCACTGATGCATTCCCGAAAGGACCTGTCTTGACACATAAAAAAGGGCGACAAGCAGGGCCGCGTTCCACAGGAAACAGGTAAAAAAAGACAGGACCGTCCATCCTCGTTTTTCTTTCATGCGTCTTCTCCTCTCCTCATGCAGCCACAAGACAACGCCGGATTCAACCCCCCGTGGAAACGCCCACACTAAAATCTAAGTGAAAAAGAAGGACTCTACAAGCCAGAAGAGCAAGCTATTCTCACGCGAAGCCGCGAAGCCGATGCCGCTATTGAAAATACAGGCGAAATACAATGAGCGGTGAAGAGTGAGCAGTGAGCAGTGAACAGTGAGCGGTGAGGAGTGAGCAGTGAGCAGTGAGCAGTGAACAGTGAGCAGTGAACAGAAGCCCTAATTTGCTCATCGCTTTCCTGAAAATTCAGGCCGAATACAGGCAAAAATCGAGAAGCGGGGGGCAAGGAGCGAGGAGCGAAAAGCCAAGATTCTTTCTGCTTCATTCATAATGAACTCCTCAAGTCCCAAATTTCCCAATACCCGTGGATTTATTTCCATCCAGCACAGGATACCATGAATATTTTCGGCCCTGCCAAACGGCAATTGGAGCGGCAGTACAAGCGGCAGTAGAAACGGCAATAGAAGCGGCAAAAAGCAGGAGCTACTGCGTAAGTCGCACCACCTTCCGAAACAGGACACCCAAATCCAGATATGATTTGAAAACCTTGCGCCTTTCAGAACTTCGTTTTTTCAAGGATAGGAGAGATACAGTAACTTTTCAAAGTATTGTGCGAAAGGCAATTCGCCAGCTTTCAAAAGTAGGTGTGACCCCTTACCACATTTGATACCACATCAACCTGAAAAGATGCACTCATATTGATGACTTTTCCAGCGGCCTACTTGACGTGTATATTAGCCATGGACAAATCGGGATAGGGAGAGATACTCGGTTCATGAGATACAGTGTTATTCCAATGAGTCCGGACGCGTAATTTAAGTAATTGTCGTATATTTACGTAAATCATTCGTATTTATAAGCTCGAAGTTTTATTATATTTGTATGTATTATATGTATCGATTATAAAATTGTGAGCTATTAATGTAATATAGTATCCAGCTATCAATGTTAGTAAGTGAAATAAAATGTAATTGAATTTAAATATGTTTATTAAACTATATACTAGTAACGCACTACCTAATATAAAAGTAATAAATGAAAAAAACATTCGATATGTCAACTGTATGTGAATAACGAGTAGATCAAATCGATTGCGTTTTCTGATGACTTCCCTATCAGTCTCGGACCATTCATTTGTTTGGCGCATTGGTTTCGTTATGGGCGCATTATAGGCAGGTTTGGCCTTCAGTGGTATGTTATTTGATGGAGAGTAATTAAGATGTATCGTTGACGACTCTGATTTCGAGCTCCGTTTAGCCCTTTTAGAACCCTTAATTTTATCAGGATCGACGCCCAATGACCTTAAGTGGTTCTTTTCCATATCTGCCTTACTCACTAATCCACCATAAGGTTTCCACTTTGGAATCTTTGGTTTCGGGTCAGATCTTTTTCTTGGAATATCTCCTAGTATCTGGCGAGCTTTATGGCATACCCCGTGATAATTCTTTCCGCAAACAATTTTTTTCATGTCCAGGGATCCTTTCCTATACCCACTTAAATTCGGTAACTAGCAGCCTCCTCGCCATTTTATGACTATTAGTCGACAAAACTGGTTGCTTCGGGCGTTACTCTTTTTCCGACTAAATTGTTCCAAATGTATTTATCGGCAAATCCGGCAAAAGATTATAGGAATCTTTCCATTCGAGAAATCCGGTAATCTTGCCAGTTGGTGAATTTTGGGATTTTTCAACATATGATTTGATTTAGACATATTCTTGAGGTGGCATTTCAGTTTGTACCATTCTTCATAATGTTAAGGCGAATGGGGACCATATGAACCTCTACGTCGGCGCCAGCGGTTACTCATACAAGGAATGGAAGGGCACGTTTTATCCCGCGGACATGTCCGCGAAGGGGATGCTGCATTATTACGGCGAGCGGTCCTAATGGGGTCTACTGTCCCGGGCGCAATGCTGTTTTCACGTCTGTCTGAGAGAAATCATCGCCCTTGAAAAGAAGCGGTTCGCCCGCACATTTCGCAAGGGCATAAGAACAGCAATCGCCGATATTGAGCCCCGCTGGGTGACGTCCTTTCCCGTACTTTCTCCAGGCGGATCGTGCAATTTCGAATTGTTCGGGGGTTACCGGCACAATTTCGATCTTTGCCTGATGAAGAAGGAGGTCTAACTCACGCCCGGCAGATTCGCCCTTCTTCGCCTCCACGACAATCCCGGCCTCAAGGGCAGTAAATGCGCCTATGAGTCTTTTGGGATCGCCGGATATTGCCAGCGCAAATGATTCCGCTTCGGGTTCCCCCAAAAGAATCGCGACCACGGCAGAAGTATCAATGACCATTATTGTGGAAGCCCCCTGTCATCATAGCCCAGGATCTCGTCCGGCGTCCGTTGATCCTTTTCAGGCAACGCCCTGCAGCGAAGGGATATCTTCATGATCTCCTCAGCAATATCCGCAGTCGTTCGTCGTCCTTTGAGACGTTCGAGTCTATCCTCCAGCGCATGGATGATCGCCTGGGTAAGGCTTTCCCCGCTTTCGGCCGCAACTTGGCGGGCAAGCTTTTCAGCTCGCGGATTTCTTATACTGAGCGCCATGCAATCCTCCTATAGTGTATTGAAAATACGCCATAGTATATACACGTATGAACGTTGACTCAAGACGAAATTACACGCATATTCCCTTGCCGGGTATGCTGCGCAAAGCTCGTGTCACATCTGCCGAATAAGCGAGGATTTATCCGTCTCCGCGCACTCCGCTCCGCTCCTCCATCCGTGACAGGAATTGCGGAATTTGATACGCAACCCGCGACTCGCAACGCGCTTTTTGCCCACTCACGGTTCACGGTTATATTATTGAGCATATGAACCTCTACGTCGGAACCAGCGGTTACTCTTACAAGGAATGGGAGGGTACATTTTATCCCGCGGACATGTCCGCGAAGGGGACCTGCATTATTACGGTGAGCGTTTTAAAACGGTTGAGATCAGGATATCTACTACTATTCTTACCACATGCTCGTAATGGCCTGTTAGGATTATACCATTTTCACATATTGCGCTACCCAGCGTAAATTGCACTGAATAATGTAATAAAAAGAGCGGAGAAAGAACTCAGAGAATCTCGTAAACGGGGTGAGAGCTCTGCTTCTTGCCAATTTCGAAAGAGTCCAGTCTGCTGTAATTCCGTAAACAAATGGTTCGAAAATGGCAAAGATTTTGGCCAACCTGTTTCTTTCGAAGAAGGAGAGCTATACGTAACAAAGCCTGTTTTTCTGAGTGATTTAGGTTTGTTATAGCGACTTGTTCGCCTGCCCCCCAATAGCCTACTGATGCTGCACGTTTATGGCGTTCTTGCCGGTCCGATCTGCGGTGCACGCACCGGCTTGGCCATGCCGTAGAAGATCGTGACACCCTGGCCGCCGCAGCGGGTCGAAAGCGCCTCGTCAGGCGTACCGATACAGCTGTCAATGTTCTGCCAGTTGTTCATCGCCCAGACATTGCCTGCCGGATCGACGGCGATATCGGTTTGCATCTGCAGGCCTCCGCCCACGTAGCCGCCGGGCGGCGAAATCTGGTCGCCAGTCTTGAAGCCAGGCGGGCAGTTCTCGGTGCGGGCGCCGCACAGATGCACGATCGGACTGCTAGGCATGGCGAAGTTCGAAATCCAGACGTTGTCGTTGCCGTCCACCACCACCGCCCATGGGCCGGGGAGACCGCCGCCGGTGAACGGCGAGCCCGGATATTGGGTGCCGTCCGGCCGCAGCAGCGTCACGCTGCCACCATCGGGGCCTCCCTTCTGGTTGGACATGGTCGTCGTCATGTAGTCCATGGCCGGCACAACACCCTCGAGTTTCGCATGTGCATCCAAGTCTACCAGATGGGCCTTGCCCATTAGTCCGCTGCCGAAACGGTTGGTGACCCAGACGTTGCCCTGGCTGTCAATGCCAAGTCCACTGGGGCTCGAACCGCTATTGAACTTCTCGGCCTTGCTCGGATCGGCGGCGGGGAAGCGCGTGACGTGCTCGGCAAAGGCATTGGTCACCCAGATCCTGTCCTGCTGGTCGATGCCGAGGTGGAAAGGCCCCAAGAACGACTTGCACGGTTCTTCAGCGGAGCCCTCGCAAACGATCCTGCCCTTGGTCAGATCGCCCTTGGGGAAGTGCACGAGCTGGCCCTTAGAAGCCCCGAGTGCCCACACGTCGCCACTAGGCGTGGCGATAATGCCCTGCATAAGCCCGAGCTGGCCATTGAAAGTGATCCCCTCCGGCGGTGTCAGCGGCTTGCCGTTCTTGTCGAACACCGCGATGGACTTGCCTCCGTAGCAAGTGAGCCAAGCGTTGTCCTTGGCGTCGACGGCCGCGCCGAAGGTGCCCCCCTCCATCCCGCCGCCGGCAAACCCGGTGGTGATGGGCGAAAGCGGCTTGCCGTTGGGGGCGAACTTGGTGGCGTTGCCCTGCCACAGCGTGTCCTGACCCTGCCAACCGACCGTGAAGTTGTCGCCGACCCAGAGGTTGCCCTCGCTGTCGAACATGGCCTTGCCGCCCGCACGATACCCGCCGCCGTCGAACTTCAAAGGCAGCACCCAAGCGCTGGGCGTGAAGTTCAGATACGGCATGAAAGGAACCGCTCGCAGGTTCTTGCCCTTAGGGACTGGGTAGAACTGGTCGAGCAGGGCGTAGAGCCGTGCGGGCTGGTACCACGGAGCGCGAGCAATCGACTGCGCCGCGGCCAGCGTGTCGGTCGGTACGCCACCCTTGGGGGGCGTGGCCGCCGCGAAGAGCTTTTCGCACGCACCGTCCGACACTCGCGTGACACACCCGGCGAGCACATCGGCCAGTGTGGCGAAGTTGGCCATCGTCGGCGTTTGGCTGCTGTTCAGCGGACCCTGGATCGCCTCACCCCACCCACCGGTGGTGAGATCGACGAAGTTGGGCACATTGCCGGCGGCGATCCGCAGGCCGAGCGCATGACCCTTGATCGCGGTGCCGTCGAGAAACTGTGCGTGTGTCCAGACCGACGCTACGGTCGTGAATTCATTGATGACGACATTAGCCGGCGGCTTGCTGCCCAGCACCGTCATCAACACGATTGCGGGGTTATCCCCGCTCGCCTTGTTGGCAGTGGGTTGGCCGCCCTTCGCAACCAGGTAGAGAACGGCGTCCGCGCTGCGCGAATCCGGAACCGTCATTGCGAAGCGGCCATCGGCGCCGGTGCGCGCCTGTGTCAGTTGCTTGGGTTCGGCCGCGCTAGCCGCCCACAAGGTCACCGTCGAGTTGGCTATCGGGGCACCTCCGCCGAGTACCTGCCCCTTGAGGCTCTCGGCTGCCGCAGCCGGCCCGGCCGCCAAAATACTGGAGATGCCAAGCACCATGCAAAGCAGTGTGCTGTGCAATACTTTCATACCGTTCTCCCCTCTGATTGAAACTCCGTTTGTTCTTTCGTTTTTCTTCTGGTTTTTTCTCAAGACGCCGCAACGGCTACAAAGGCGCCGTCTGTTTAGGCAGTTGAGCTGCAGCATAAAGATGAACTTACTGGCCGGTGCCGGGAGCCAGTTCGACCCCTTGTCCTTGCCCGAGAGTCTGTCTTAAGGTTCTCTTTCCACCAAATCCTCTCCACTCGCTCGTGGTTAACCCTCCTGCCTTTCTGCCACATAAGAGCCGTTATCCCCTGATACACCTTCGAGGAGGCGAGGGGCGAAATGCCCAGTCAGAACCGGTCCAAGAATAGAAGTGGTCAGCACCATCACGAGAACCGCATTGAACAATTCCCTATCGATCAGGCGTTGTCCCATGGGGGCGAAGGTGTTGAAGGCGGCGAGCGTAGCCGCGAGTGTCGCAGCCACCTGCGGCAACGTGAGTGACCACATCGTCCTGCGCGCGGCTGGAGTATAAGTGAAGGCTCGCCCCGCAATTTCTGCCGCCGTCCACTTCCCGGTGACCAACGCGAGGATGATCCCAGACACGAGGGCAAAATTGTTTGTAACGCTGTGGAAGAATACGACCGGGTCGACCAGGAAGCCGGTAACGATAAAGAAGATCGGGATGAAAAAAGAATTTCCAAAGAATTCCAGCTTCTCTCTTGCCGGCTTGTCGTGAACCGCCGCGTTGACAGACAGTCCGGCCAGGAATGCTCCGACTATGCCAGGCAGATTGATGGCTTGAGCGAGCAGGGCCGCCACTGCAAGTATCGCAAGCATCATGACGAAAATACGCGTACTCGTCATCTTCCACCTTCCTCAGGGCATATGCTCCAAGGCGACTAAGGCCAACCAGGATGAGCGGAATAAAGATGGCGATCTCGATGAGCTGAACCGCTAGCCCGGACACCGAAAAACCGCTCTGATAGGTCATCACACAGATCGCGAATACGATCAACGACAGTGTGTCCGATAGAACCGTCGCCCCGACCGTAATCGTGACGGGCTCAAGCCGAGTTTCGCCAAGCCCCCTTATGATCGAAAACCCCAGAAGTGTATGCGACGCCAGCAGTGACCCCAATATGGAATGCCTACAATTATAGCCATTCCCAGGGCGAATTTCGGCGACAGTGGCAGAGTCAGTGTATGCTCACGAAGAAATTCAACAGTTCCCATTCTGTCGACCAACCTTGGCTAGCGGTTTAAATTGAAAAATTTCACACGAGATTTCGCGATCTAAAAAGAGATATGCATGAAGAACTGCCAGTGCAAGTTCAGCAGCTTAGTTAGCTCTAGCAGCCTGGATCAGAGTCGCTCCAGCAAATAAGATCAATGTGGGGAGTACGCAGAGGCTTCCATCACAAAAGGGCTTGGATTTTCAGCTAAGCCCTTGAAAAGTATCTCGGCAGTGGAAGCAGGCCACTGACCTCCGAGTTATGAGCAGAGTCAGAAATTAAAATAGCTTGCCAACTGGTGAATTTTGGGATTTTTCAACATATGATTTAATTTAAACATATTCTTGAGGTGGCATTTCAGTTTGTACCATTCTTCATAATGTTAAGGCGAATGGGGACCATATGAACCTGTACGTCGGCACCAGCGGTTACTCTTACAAAGAATGGAAGGGCGCGTTTTACCCCGCGGACATGTCCGCGAAGGGGATGCTGCATTATTATGGCGAGCGTTTTCGGACGGTCGAGATCAACAACACGTTCTATCGCATGCCCAAGGCCTCGGTCCTTGAAACCCGGGCAGGCGACGTCCCCGCCGATTTTAAATTCGTGCTCAAAGCTCCGCGGCAAATCACCCACATCAAGAGGCTGAAGGATGCAGCCGATTCTGTGTCATATCTACTTGAAGTCGCCGGGGCGCTGAAGGAGCGCCTGGGGCCGCTGCTTTTCCAGTTGCCGCCGAATTTGAAAAAGGATGTGCCTCGCCTTAGGGAGTTTCTTGCGCTTTTGCCGCCGAAGCATCGCATGGCGTTCGAATTCCGCCATCAGTCGTGGTTCGACGAAGAAGTCTTTTCGCTGCTGCGCGAATACCGGGCCGCGCTGTGCGTCGCCGAGGCGGAGAACGACCTTGAGGTACCCTTTGTTGCGACCGGGGATTGGGGCTACCTGCGGTTGCGGCGGCCAGACTATGACGATGCGGAGCTGAAGAAGTGGGTACATCTTTTGCGGGAACAGGGCTGGCAGGATGTTTTCGTGTTTTTCAAGCACGAAGATGAAGGCAAGGCTCCCCAGATGGCGAAAAGGTTTCTCGAACTGGCTGCGTGAACTTTCTTTATTCAGAAAGGGAGCACACCATGTTATACGAAATCTCATTCAAGCGCTCACTGTGTGGACCCTCACTACGTGTCGGGTCTGCGCTATACGTACCGCCTCGATGTAATGCGTATAGTCCAGCGCCCGATCTTTTGTGAGGGCGCCCTCGTCGTCGGCTCCTCGACGTACTACCGTGTACGCCTGCGTCGCCTCCTCCTCGCCGCCTTGTGATCATCTCTTATGAAACTTGCCAAGTTTCATTCTCGTTCAAACCGCGTCCGAGGACGTGGCGGCTGGGCTTGAATGCGAATCCGTATTACATCCACGGCAGATGAGATACGATTCCGGTACGGCGGCTAAGGCCATCAACTCCGGCTTGAGTGAACAAGTCAGCCGGAATGGCGATCTGACGCTAATAGCTTTGCTGCCAACGAGAGCACTCTGTCCGCTATCCCGGATCTGGTGGGGTTTTCCTGCCTGAAATGTTCGTGGTTACAGAGAATAAGCTGCAACCATTTTTCTTTTGCGTACGCATTACGTACGCAGATTGCAGTTTTCCTCGCAGAGTAAAGGAAAGCTCAGGCGGATATGCCGCTTACTTTTTGCGCAACTCGCGGAGCATCCCCGCCGCTTCGAAGAAGCTATAACCCTCCTGCATTTCAGCGGTGATGCAGTTTTTCTGTGAGGCAGTCAGTCAGCGACTTGCTTCATCCTCAACCTCGCGAAGGAATTGGGCCACAAACCCGTCTTTCCTGCGCCTCATCTCGGCCAATTCCCACACGTAGCGATAAATGTGGAGCCCTTTCGAGGTCGCTATCGTCTCCCCGGGGTCCACGCCGATCTGCTCTGCCATGAGCTCTTTAAGGATCTGCAGTCCGCCCAGGTTGGCTGGGAACCCTCCCCACAAATCCCAACTCCGGAAGTAAGGCATGAAGTGGAGTTTGCCGTCCTGGATTCTCGTATCGATCAACTGCAGGCACGGAGGATCTTTAAGAAGCATGTCGCCGGGGCGAGCGACGTTCATGCAGAGCTGATTGTTACGAATCTTTCCCGTTTTATACTTGTCGACCACGTGCTGAACCTGGTCGAAGAATCTGTCTGCGTCCAAACGCGCACCGGTTAGCCTCTGGCCGTAGGTGTAGTCCTCTTCGGGCTTTTTGTCCGCCGTCATGAGATATAGGACATAAGGTTCTCCTGCGAACGTCGAATCGTCCCCGAGTATGTAGCCCGGAGCCACGGGGTCCGGAATCCCGGCGTTCTTCATGTCAACCGGCAGGGACGGTTCAAACGGCCTCGCCTCTGGATGAGCAATCTGGACGGTGATAAAATCGAATTCGAGGCGATAGCCGCCTGCATAGCTGCCTTCGTCGATTTTAAAGGGTCGTCCGTTCTCCAATATGCTCATTACTAACTGATGCCAGGCGTCTGAAATGCTTGACGCTTTAATGAACACTGGTTTAAGCATTGAAGATTCTCCTCTGAGATTTTACGTATTTTGCGCCTGTCCGAAGCGAAATGAACCAGGGCTTATCCGTAAATAAATCGTTTGTGCCCGCATCCGGCTTTTGGATCGCTTCGGCCGCTCCTCAATCGCAAAATACTCAACGTAGGCCGGTTACGCCTGCGGTTTTGCTCAATCGTCGCGACCAAAATCGGTCTCAAAATCCGGCGCAGTCCCTAAAAGGCCTATTTACGGACAAGCCCTCGCTTCATGGATCGCGCGCGATTCAAGCTTCCTGAGCATTTTCGATTTCATAGAGCCTCTCATGACATGGAGCCAGGTTCATCACCGGGGCCTTATCCGGAAATTCCACTCGCCCTGAATCCATGAATACGTACATGGGTAACTTATCAGGACCAAGCCCCACTGTCGATGATAGAAGCCAAGGAGGCCGTCGGTCGCATAATGCCGAAGAATTTATGGAATGCAGCTAATTTATGGGCTCGGTCATTCCCAGCACATCAAATGCATTACTAAGTATTATAAATGTAATACATTTAAATAGAGAAACAAAATTACTTCCATATTCCAACCTATGTGATGCATGAGTAAAAAGGCGATGATCTATTGCCTGCGATATCCCATGGACATAACTAAATCTCAATTGCCTGAGCGCATCTCCATCCGGTGATGATGCGCATGATAGGTTTTATTCCAAAGTTCGCAAAAAACGCAAGAGTCACGCGAGATCGAAATGTGTGTCGCATGGCGCAGTTTCCACTCAACAAGCAATGATCGGTCGCTCCAAGGATAACGTATTTTAGCAAAATAAACCTGCGGAGCAATTGCTGTGGAAACGTATTAGGGATCATTCTTACATAGGCGGAATCGAAATGCATTTTCTAAATTGACAAATGGGGTTTTACTGAGGTAAAAATGAGGTAAATAACGTACCCAATATTAAAAAAAGATAAATGTCATGATGCACCTGCTGCGATCGGCACATGACGCTTGGATTTCCGTCTGCCCTTTGAGTGATAAGAGCCGTGAAAAAAGATATTATCTACAGTATGAGGATGACGGCAAAAGTTCGTGAAGCGTTGAGGAGAGCAGCCAATCTGGAGCACCGGACGATGGCCTCGCTTCTTGAGAAGATCATAGCCGATTACCTTGAGAAACAGGAACACCCCTTCAGTAAAACTGTCAGTCAGGAGCGGCGCAAAAACCCTCGGATCAATACGGTATTGCCATCCGTTACACACTACAAGACAGAGGCCGGTTCGCTCGTTTCTTTTCCATGCGTGGTGTTGAATCTTTCATTGGGAGGCGCTTTAATTGCCTATCCCCGAGGCTCGGAGATCGAGGACGCATCGATTAGGGAAATGCCCAACTTCAGCCTCTGTTTAGAACTGCCCCGGATGAAAGAGCAGGCTTGCTTCCAATGTGCGTCTCCCAGGGCGTTTGACATTGACAACGGCTTGAAGATCGGAGCGAAGTTTATAGATTCGCAGGTGGACAGTTTTGGTAGACTTGGAGCTTATCTGGGGTAGGGACAGGGAGCGAGGCGTTTGATCGCCTGAAGGTGTAAATAACCCTACAACGACAGAAAGGCTTTTTGACAGGATTAACAGGATTAACAGGATTATGAACTCTCCGCTTCTCGGGGTGTATAAAAGGAAGTGGAATGAACGAAGCATGAAGCACTAACTTCATTCCCGCCCCTCGCTTCTTAGGCTGGAGAATTCTCCTTTCGTTCCAAGGCAAAAGATTTCGGCGCTCTGCGCGGTCATTTCCTCAATCCTGTAAATCCTGTTAATCCTGTCTAATGCACCAAAAATCGTTGCAGGGCTGAGAGATGGGCGGCCGCATAGCCGCTCGAACACTCGTCACCTCATGTAGAACAGCCAAGAGAGCAGCACCGTAAATAGCAAGCCAATCAACTGTATTGGCATTCCCTGCACGTAATACGAAATCGCGTTCAAGCCATCACTGTGTGGACCCTCACTACGTGTCGGGTCTGCGCTATACGTACCGCCTCGATGTAATGCGTATAGTCCAGCGCCCGATCTTTTGTGAGGGCGCCCTCGTCGTCGTCTCCTCGACGTACTACCGTGCACGCCTGCGTCGCCTCCTCCTTGCCGCCTTGTGATCGTCTTGAATGCGAGTCCGTAGAAGAAATCTTTCGAAGAGCTGCCTGTTCGGGTTCAGGGAAAGTCCACATCTCTGCCAACGTCGTAATTTTTCGATTTTTCAAGATATGATTTGCTTAGCATTTCGCCGTCTCGAAGCCGGAGCATCGGGAACTTTTCAGGAGTTCGCCGGCGCGGCGGCCCTGCCCACATTACCCTGCTTCGTTTTGCGGCTTGGCCTCGACAAAACCCGCGGCGAGGTGTAATCATTCTCAAGCTCTTAAAAACGGTTCAAGTCGATCGGTTACGGGATTTTTCGATTAATCCCGAAAGAGCCCGAATGATAAAATGAAAGCCGCCCAATGCCCGTTCGAGAAAAGCCGGTAAGCCTTTTTTCCGCCACCATTCTGGTTATCGCCAACATGATCGGGACGGGCGTCTTCACGACCCTTGGGTTTCAGCTCACGAGCGTTCATTTTCCCTTTTCCGCGGTCATGCTATGGGTTGTGGGGGGCGCTGTGGCCCTGTGCGGAGCGCTTTCCTACGGAGAGCTGGGCGCCATGATGCCGCGATCCGGGGGCGAGTACGCCTATCTCACCGAAATTTACCACCCGGCTATTGGATTTCTTTCCGGCTTCGTTTCCATCCTGGTCGGTTTCGGGGCCCCGATTGCGCTAGCGGCTATCGCGCTGGGGCGGTATTCGGGGGCGGCCTTTCCCGGAATCGACGAAACAGCCGTGGCCGTGGGCGCGATCGTGATCCTCAGCATGGTGCACCTCGTGGATGTACAATTCGGCTGCCAGTTTCAGAATGTCTTCACTGCCGGCAAGATTCTCATGATCGCGGCTTTTATTTTGGCGGGTTTTTTTGTCCCACACCCGCAAAGAATCATTTTGCCGGAATCGCTCAACGAGGTGAAATCCGTTTTCAATCCGGCTTTCGCCATCGGGCTGGTTTACGTCTCCTACGCCTACTCGGGCTGGAACGCATCGGCCTACATCGCCGGGGAGATCGCGAGGCCCGAGCGGAATCTTCCCGTCTCACTCCTTCTCGGGACCGTCTTTGTTGCCATCTGCTACGTTCTGCTCAATATCGTCTTCCTGATGACCGTCCCGGTCGGTGAGCTTTCCGGAAAAATCGAGGTAGGTTATCTGTCGGCGAAGGCGATATTCGGGGCAAGCGGAGCCCGGCTTATGACCCTTCTCATCTGTCTGGCCCTGATCACGACGCTCAGTTCCATGATCATGGTAGGCCCAAGGGTGGCCCATGCCATGGGCGAGGACATCGGGGGGTTGGGGTTTCTGGCCGGCAGGAACAAAAGAGGCGTCCCGGTCCGGGCCATCCTCATTCAGTCGTCGGTTGCGATTCTCCTTGCCCTGACTTCGGCTTTCAACGTCATCCTGACTTACGTCGGTTTCACCCTGAGCCTGTTTACCTGCATGGCGGTTTTGGGCGTGTTTGTACTTCGCGTCAAAAAGCCCCATCTCAAAAGGCCCTTCAAAACGTGGGGCTACCCCGTGGTTCCCGCGCTCTATCTGGCGATCAACGGCTGTATGCTTTGCTATCTGCTGATCCAAAGGCCTCTTCCTTCCGCCGTCGGCCTTTTAACTATCGCGTCCGTGCTGGTCGCTTACAAATGGTTTGCCAACGGGAAAGGACGGCCCGCTCTGCACCAGGAGCAAAAACGATGATATTCGACAAAGAAAAACGGTATGGCGAGGCGATCCTTTCCCTTTTGTTCTTACTGGGACTTTTCTGCAGCCCGGATTTTGCCACGGCGGCGTCGCCGGGTCCCGTTGAAAATACGGCTTCCACGGCTAAAGACAGCTCTGTGTACAACGACTACGCGCGTCTAATCGCGGGAATGTTTGTCAGACAAGGTCCGGTGTCCAATTTGCAAAGCAGGTCGGCATGGGTGGATTATGCGCGGTTTTTCGAGAAAAGCTGGCAGAAGCTGGACGAAAAGCAGCTTACGCCCGTACGTCAATGGGCCGAAAAAGAGCTCGGGGCCGCCGCCTCATCGCGCAATACCGTATTCTATCCGTGCAGTGGGCCGGATTTTGCCAATGTCCATGCCTTTTTTCCTCAAGCTCGCACATACGTCCTGGTAGGCCTCGAACCCCTCGGAGAGACTCCCGACTTTGCCGCCATGAAGGATGTGCAATTCGATTCCTATCTTGCCAACATGAAAAAATCCCTGGTCGACCTTCTCAACATCCACTACTTCATTTCCGCCCATATGAAGGCCGAGTTTCATGAAACGGAAGTCAAGGGCGTTCTCCCGATTCTCCTTTTCACGGTCGCAAAAAACAACGCACAGGTGCTCGATGTCTGCTACTGGACGATGAAGCCGGATGGAACCGTTCAGGCCTTTCCCGCCCTCGGACCGGCAAATCTCGATCCGGCTTGCGTCCAGGGCATTCGGATCACCTTTGAGGCCGCCGGTGGACAGGAGAGTCGAATTCGAACGCTTTACTATTTTCGCCTCAACCTTTACAATCATGCCTTCGATCAAAACCCGTATTTCCTGTCTTTTCTCAAGAGCCTGGCGCCTGTTACCACTTTTATGAAATCCGCCTCCTACGTAATGTTCGACCCCCATGTTTCGGCCGCGAGGCAGTTCGTACTGGATCAAAGCCGCGCGATTGTTCAGGAGGATTCGGGAATTCCCGTGAAATACCTGGACCCGGCGCTCTGGAATCTCCGGTTCTACGGGGTTTATAACAAGCCTATTTCAATTTTCAGCCATCACTACCAGGAGGACCTGGCCGGGATATACCATGCCGATAAGAACATCAAACCTTTGCCTTTCGGCTTTGGCTATCACTTCAAGCCTGGTGAGGCAAATCTGATGTTTGCAGAAAAAAAATCCGTTTCAGCGAGGGAAAGATGAAGCTTTTTATGGCGATTGCGATGGCGGGCATTTTGCTTGCCGCAATACAACCTTCCAGCGCAAGCACCGGCGATCGTGAGCTTTGCCTGCCCTTGCAGGTCGGAAAGTGTCGCCCTCTGGCGAAAACAGGGGACAAAGACCTTCAGGCGGCGCTAGATAGCGCTCTGGATAAGAACCGGTCCTGGCGCGCCCTGATTGAGGAAAAGAAAATGGCCGTCGGGGTGGTGGACCTCTCGGACCCTGCGGATGCGCGTTTTGCGCGGGTAAACGGCGGGACCATGATGTATGCGGCGAGCCTGCCCAAAATCGCCGTTTTACTGGCCGCCTGTCAGTGTTTTGAAGATGGCGTGCTGAAAGAAACTCCGCAGGTCCACGAGGACCTGGTTCAGATGATTCGCCGGTCGAACAACCTTGCGGCCTCCCGCATGATCGATCTAATTGGCCTGAAGCGCATCGAGGCCGTCCTCGAGGACCGGCGGTATCATTTCTACGATCGCGAAGAGGGTGGGGGGATTTGGATAGGGGCCCGCTATGCCCGGGGCGGCGAACGAAATCCCGAACCCGTCAAAGGCCTGTCGCATGCCGCGACGGTCACTCAAATATGCCGCTTCTACTACATGCTCACAAATGGTGAAATCATCAGCCCGGAACGCTCGCGAGAGATGTTGGAGATACTTTCAAAACCGGATCTTCACGATAAGTTCGTGAGCGTCATTGAAAAGCATGTCTCTCCTGAAAGGCTGTTCCGGAAGTCCGGGGAATGGAACATCTTCTTTTCGGATTCGGTCCTCGTCTGGGACGACGGGTGGCGGAAATACATTCTGACGGCCCTGATCGAGGACGAGGATGGGGAACACATACTGCGGGATCTCGTTCCCGTTGTGGAACAGATTCTGAGTTGCCCCCGCGGTTAAGCACGGTTTCCGGAGCAAACCGAAGCTTTCCACCGCGCCAGGTCGTAATTTGGTCCGATACGGAAATGAGTACCTGGGGATGGGGTTTTGCCCCGAAGGGGCTGCATATAACAGCCACGGTAAGCGTAGCGCCACCCTGAAGATCGGCGATCTTCAGGAACCCGAAAAATCCGGGTTTTTTAAGAATGCATAAGTTTGCGGTTTCAAGACAGATCCAAAAACTTCAGTTTAGCAGTTTGAATTTCGGGAACGAAGAGATGCTCCCACCTCGCTTAGCGTGCTTTTTCTTGATAAGCGAACCTAATCTTAACTTACATACAAAAGTTAATATTACGGATGAAGTGCGCAGATGCTTCCGGCAGGTGCAAACCAAGTTCCGTTGAACTCCAGAAAGGATAATGGCAATGCGAATGTTTTGGCAGAATTCTTTACTACGTGCAGATTCCTGGTATAAAGCAAAAAAGCTATTTCTGTCCAACCCCCGAAAAGGTAAAATTCGCCTGAGAGTGTAGCGACTCCTACAAATCTGGAATCTTAATCTGCCCAGACTGAATGCCCGCGCGGCAATATTCTCCAAGGGCATTCCGCAAGTCGTCGGTCGTAAAGAAACGACCCCTCTAAAATGCCCTACAATCCATTTTCTCAACCTGCCCCGTAACTCCACAATACCCCTTTTTTTAACGTCTGCCCTCGCTAGTCTGGGTGAATTAAGGTGACCGCAAGGATTCGTGAGAAAATGGGCAATAGGCCCGATAGCTATGGCCAAGTGCTTCTATTGGAGAGCGATTCATCCGGGGGCGAAATCACTTGCCTTTAATGATAGCAAGCAGATATTTTGACTCCAGCCTCCGGATTGAATCGCTCTCGGCTGTTCGAGCCATTTTGATTGAATACTTACATCAATAAACGCAGATTGCGTCCGGCTGGTGGCGAATGAGAGTCATTCGCAGAAATTTCGGCGGTTTGGGCTTTACAACCCCAAATTGGAAGATATTGCGTGCTGCCTTTGAAAGGATCGATTTTAAGATGGCACCTTTGATCCGACGCGCCGTTAGCATCGCAAGGAAATAAAGACGCTGAACCGACATGCGGATGCCTAAACTCAGACAGGAGAATAACAATATGGGTATTGAGGACGTAGCGGGTTTGGGAAAAGCAGCGGAAACGCTCATTGATCGCATTAGTGCTGGAATTGGCAAACGTTATAAACCGCGAGCTATCCGAAATGAGGGCGGTGCGTTGGCTGAAGCCCTATTGGATACAGAATGTGCCAAGGTAGACGCGAAAGTCTACGAGATTGTCAAAGTAGCCGAGGCTGAATCGAAAGCGAATCTCATCCGACTTCAAGGAGATATTGAAGCAGCAAAGCTCAGAGAGCGAGCTGGAGCGAGGTTTCTGAATACAGCGATCCGCAAACAAGCAAACGTTGAAGCAATCATTGATAAAAGTGTAGCGTTACTTGAATCTGCCAAAGAAGAAGAACCGGCAACGATCGAAGATGATTGGATAATGCGCTTTCTAGAATACGCCGAAAATGTGTCAAATGAACAGCTTCGCCAAGTGTGGGCTAGGATACTTGCAGATAAAGCAGTGGCAACTAGACGCAGTATGTCGTTGCTTACTCTCGACAGTCTCCGTCTAATGGAGCCGCATCAGGCTGAGTCGTTCGAAGCATTCTGCAAGATTCAAGCAACTTTTGGGGCGGTGTTGCCCTTCGACGGAAGGAATCTCAAGCCGCCTATTCCAATTACAAACGATCTCCTTTTTGCTCTTGAAGAGCTTGGGTTTACAACTAGCACTGGAATGAATTCTATTGTAATTCTCAACCGATTCTATCTGCTGTTGGAGGGTATTGACCACGGGAGTCTCGGACCAACGACCCTACCTAAGTATTATGATCTTGGTTATCGCGGACGTGAGCTGGCGGATGTATGTGTGCCAGAGTACGCCGACTATCTCGACGCAGTGATGCGGGATAACAAGATTCGTCCCTCGAATGACGTCTCGTGTCGCTTTCTGACCGGGGAACAACAGGCTGACATACTTAGTTCCTGGGCCAACTTCCTTACGATGGGTGGAGCCGACGTAAAGCTTTGTATGCCGTTGTATAAAGGCGAAGAGCAAGACAAGAGCTATCGTCCTACACACCTGTGGAAGGATGGATGGGAGCCAATTGCAGAGTATGACGAGAACTGGCTTCGCTTGCGGTACAATTGAGGGAGTTGTAGATCAAAAAAGCCTTCACCATTGCGTCAACCGAACCGTGCGGGCATTGCGGATCGGGTTACAATCAGCTTTCTTGCCACGGAGGAGCGCAGCCTGACGGCACGCCGGTCAACCTGGCCTATCATGTTGTTTCATGCAGGAAGTGCCGCCACTTGCGGCCTCATAGCGCCGAGCGCCGAGGAAGCGGTTAAGGGCTGGGAGCATCGAGCGCCACCCCGCCAGGACGAGGAACTTTGCGGCTGGTAGTGCGTATGTTGGGGTTACCCCAGGAAGGAACGATTGGCGGCGGTGCGGCGTCAGCCAGCACCCACTGGTTAGCAGAGCTCTTTTCCACTCACCCACCCTAACTCCCATGCCCTTGCTGACAAAGCGACTGAACAACGGACAGACTAGGAAAGGACACCCAGAACTCCGTGTTCATCCGTGGCCATTCATGGTTGATGAATAGATAAGGCTAGCTCCATCGCGCTCATGTTTCGTCTCTAATTGTCGAACGTCGATCCGTTATCCTCCGTCCGGCCAGCTATAGAGTTTGGCATCATCAAGTACGCCTGATAGTTTGTCGATGACTTCAACATATAGCTTCGCCCTTCAACAACAAAGCCATCCAAATTGTGCTCTACGGCATAGGTCGAAAGGTCAGCTATGTTGTTTATGAATCCTCTCCCGTTGAAATTCAGGGAGGTATTGCACAAGACGCCGTATCCGGTACGTGCCTTGAATGCGATAAGCAGCTCATGCAAATGTCTATTAGTCACAGAGGATACCGTTTGAATGCGAGCCGTCCCATTTACGTGGGTAACCGCAGGTAGCGCATCCGTTCCAACGGGCTGTGTATAAAGCATAAATGGGCTCGCGTGATCGCAGCCAAACCATCTTACAGCATCTTCTTCGAGGCAAGCGGGCGCAATCGGACGAAATTGTTCGCGCTTCTTAATCTCATTCAGCCGCACCCTAGTGCTCTCTTGGAATGGTGAAGCAAGAATCGAACGATTTCCCAGCGCGCGTGGCCCGATTTCGTATTTTCCATTCACCCATCCAATGATCAGGTTTTTAGCCAACATGTCGGCAATCATTGCGTAGTTCGTATCGTACTGATCATATAAACTCAAATCGAAAGAGTCGGTCGCTATGAACTCAAGGCCAGAGTAGACATTCCAATCTATTTTAGGGTTCGCTGTAAAATGGAACTGCGCGTCAATCGCCGTGCCGATGGCCGAGCCTGAATCGTTGGCAACAGGCGGCACGAACACCTCGGAAAAGAGATTGGTCTCTCTCCACTTGGTGTTCCAGTCGCAATTTAGGCCGCACCCCCCCGCGATGAGCAACGGCATGCCTCTCTTCATGTTCGACTTGGCAAACTGATAAAAACGATCGAATATTCTGTCGCTGACAATGCCTGCGAAGTTGCGAAACTGCGGATCATCTAGCCCTACGTTGTAGTGTCGGAAATGCCTTAGCTCCTCACACGCACTCGGCTTGAGGTGCAGGCAATCTTGAAATAGAAAAGCGATTAGTTTCTCCTCTTCAGCCGAAGGTTTGCTTCGTTTCGAATATGAGGCCAAGGCCATGAGCTTTCCCGCGTCAGAAAAGCGAGAGAATTCTGCAGCGCTTTTATCAAAGGTCGGGTCAGCCAAGCCGTACAGCAGGGCATAATGATGTCCAGGTTGATGCATTACATCGGCGAGCTTTGTTATGTTCAGCTCGGAGTCGATTTCGTAGAATGAACCGATCACTCCTTCCCAAAGTAACGCGTAGCATGGCGTGCCCTTGGGCAGATTCGACATGCCGAAGGCACAGAGAAGATGCGAACGTTCGTGGGAAGACGAGAAGTATTCAACCGTCTTCCCCAATAGGCGTATTTGGCCAATCACAATGTCGCTTTTCAGCACGCCACGGTATCCCGCAAGAGAGGGCTGCTCAGACAGGTGGACGTCGCTAGGCCACCACCCGCCTCTACAAAGCACATCGGGTATTTCTTTGAGTTCGCCGAGAACGCCGAACACATCCGGAACGGACAGTGGTGAGTGTCGATAATGAGAGTGTTTCTCAGCCTCAATAGAGGCCGCTAAATATGCGCCTTCAAGATAAGCGAACGCGCCATCATGCCCCGGATTAAATGATAGAATATTCATGGCGCTAGCTACCTCCAGTATGCAGCACCCAGCCTAACTTGACCGGCGTAGGTCAGCAGATCCGGGCGAGGAGACTACGGAATTCGCTTCCAGAACAATCGATCTTACCAATGTGGTTGCTGGGAGCCGTCGGTTGTTGATTCGCCCGGCAAGTTGCGTGGAGCGAGATGGCCAAGTGTTGACATGGAGAGCCATTGGAAGGTGCGGGATTGGCGTCGGATCCCAGATCAAGCGCCTATGGACCAGATGATCGTCAACCAACCAGCGGATCTCGCACGGTCCCCATTCTATTGCGAACCGGTGGCTTGCTTTGGATGCGTCAAAACCGAGTTCAATATAGCTTGCAGCACCTCTATAGCCATAGTCAAAGTTCGCTCCCTCGCCACCGGGATTGTAGAAGACATTGACCAAGAGACGGTCTGGTCGATTCCCCGCGATCTCAATATCTATTTCCTGCCGTGGTGAATTGCGGTGGAGAAAGAATCCGGTGACCACCCCGGGCACATTTGATGCCTGAATGATCGCTTCGAATTTTCCGAACAAGTAATGATCGCGACTGCATAACGATGCGGCGGTATAGTCTCGAACGCCTAGGGGCTCCCTTCTGACACTAAGGGCAACACCGACTCCAGAACGGAACTCGATGTTTGAGGGGCGAAACAACGCCAAATTGTCCGTGAAAGTGTCGTGTCGTAGAAGCCAGCGTCTCGTGTCGAGACATTCCAAATAGTCGGTGATTCTAACGGAAGTTGCAGCGCCCGTCTGTCTATCTGCTGTCGGGACGGAACGAATGCCTTGCCACCACTTACGGGGCTCAACAACCCATGGCGACTTATCACGCCTGGGCCTCTTGCAGTATTGGACTGCGTCCGCTCCAATGGTTCCACCAAGGATTGGTCTTTGACCAAGGTCTGTCAACCTAGGGAACGAACAAGCGGGCGGTGCACATCTGAGATGCTCGCAAACGACCTGCCATTTATTGGGTGCCTCTGAATGAAGTACAGCAATGTCGGCACCATTGAGGTCGTCCACAATACTGGAGTCATTGTCGTCTGCAATTATACTCTTGGCAGTGGTAAGAATAAATTTGGCCTGCGGGTAGCGAGTCCGGAGTTCCCTGACGTTTGCGGCCAAAGATCTGATGTTTACATATGCGTCAAAAACCCGATCGCCTCTTCCCTCAAGAAGCCGCTCTAGTTCAGGACCGGGAAGTGTTTGGAGATCACTGCAGCATCTGTATCCGAGCATGGACAAAGCCATTGCAAGCGATGAATGGCCGGAGCCTTCAGGCCCAAATGCAAACACGGGCCGCTCAGTTGGGCGGACGTGAAATAGGGATGCTCCCTCACTAGTGATCGCGCCAATTGTAGTGAGAGTGGGAAGTATTGAATATGAGTTGGTGGATATAGCATCGCGTCGCTGGCTAATGATAGACCGTTTAGTCGAGCGTACATCCAGCACTTCGAACTGGTGATTTATCCAGAGGTCGACGGGGCCGCGACAAGGGAGTAGACGGAGGAGCTTCTCAGCGCCCTCGCGGGAAAGAACGTATCCGGACAGATGCCAGAGCCCGCGCATTGGACGGAATACGTTACTTGAAAGAAAGGTCTTTGGCGCACCGCGCTTCACTTCGAGATACGACACATAGAGAATGTCGAATCTGCCTCTCTTGTCACATTCGGCCGCGACTTCGTCCCACGCCTGGTCCAGATATCGTGCAAACCCGGAATGAAACCATACATCGTCCTCAAGGATGAGTACGTACGCATGATTACTCGCCGCAACTTGCCTCCAAACGTTGATGTGCGAGCGAGCGACCGCAATCTCAGCTCGACTCATTCGAATCGGAGCATTGAGTTCTAGCCGCGTGGGGAGAACCAACGGTTGGGGTTCTACGAAAAGCTGCTCTCCAAGTGTATAAAATGGATCAATGTCGGCATCCTTGGGCGGATCCTGCGTGAATGTATTAGCATCGACGGCGACATGTCGCTCAGTCAGTTTCAAGAGTTCAGTTCCCGATGAATCCAATATGTGCCTGAGCTCTTGCTCCAGCTTAGACCAACGTCCCGGCTGACGATCGAGGTTGATGACATAGACCTTCTCTATCCTACGGCATCCCTCCGCATCTGGGACACCGAATGTTCGACACTTCCGCCTCGGCAGGAGCCTCCGAAGATTCAGCCAGAAGCGGAAAACGTGACTGAGAGCTGGCAGTGGGGGGCGCGACAAATTCACCTCTCCTCCGCGTCCCGTGAGGCCCGATACGCTTGCCGATTCGAGAGTCTCCAGTTTCTCTTGTCACTCCGGTAACTGAGAGGCCACTTACTTGTTGAAGTTTCCTCCCAATCGTGTACAACGAACAGCGCTTCCTTCGGGCAACTTTCATCAGTGACCACTTCGAATACGGATCTGGTGAGGTTGCCGGGGCCAGTGGTTGCCTGGACTTCGGGCAACTTGCCTTTCGATTCTTGCTCAAGGGATGTCGTAGCGTTCAGCAGCGCACGCTCTATAATAGGATGATTGCGAACCGCGATCAAAGGGGTGGTGTTGAAGTAGAAAATCCAGCTCAATTCGTTTGCCCCCGGATTGACGAAAACTGAAGGCGGAACCATCTGAGCTGTCGCAATGTCGTAGCAGAACGGTTGAAGCTTCAACCGCCCATCTGTGAAGAGGTGATCGATTGTCGTTCCGTGATAGACGTCGTCAGCGTCAACATAGAAGCCCCCCTCCACGAAGATGTAGGAGTAGCGGAAGTAGTCTGACTGCATTGAAGGGTGATAGCACTTGTCAAATGCGCTCCTATATCGCGAGCCCAAGTGGATCCGGATAAATTCCCTCGCAGAGCTCTCGTCGAAAACCTGAAGCTCGAATCCGGACTGCTCGAGTTTCTTCCACGACTCCATGCACTCCCTAACGTCCCGGGGCAATCGGCCAAGATCATCCCAGTACTGCACTATGCGTCTTGGAGGTGTGGCTAGGAGCGCCGCGGGCGGGCGGGCCGATTCATTGGAGCGTTGTACCAACTCCCGGACGAAATTGGAGCGAACACGCTCGTCCTTTTCCAGGGGATCTTCTTCACTAGATTCGTGCACATTCATGTGGTCGCACATTGTGTCGGGGGCCTCCGCAGGGTCGCAAGAATTGTTCATAATGCCTCTTTTGCCTGACCTCTTCTTTAGTGCAGACATCTTCATGCATTTCAGGGTATTTGGTTCTGGATGAGAAATTTTTGATATACAGGGCGTTATATATTAGCTAACGGTGCGGCGGGTCACGGGGTTTCTCCCGTGCACTCGCCTGGTTATCCAATTTTCTTCATATAATCAATCACGTCATGGCTGGGGTCTTGTTCCACGGGGTGTCTCCCTATTTCGGTAAACCCGCAGTCAACGTACATCCGCTGTGCAGGAATAAAGAACGGATCTATCACCGCCCACCCCTTTGTTCATTCAAGCTGGTCTTGGAATTGTTTCCTCGCGTGGCCAAGGGCCTTGTGGAGCTTGCCGACCAAAACATCACGCGGGGGGAGTTCGGTCAGATACTCAGCAACCCGAATGCCACTCTTTTCTATTTCCAAGAGCTCTACTGTTTCCCGTTTTTTGCCCGCACACAGCACAAGTCCAAGGGGCGGATTCTCATCATCCTGACGTTCGTACTTGTCCAACCATCGCAGATAGAGCTCCATTTGCCCTTTATCTGCGGGCTTGAAGTCCCCGAGTTTGAGATCGATGGCGACAAGGCGTCGTAATTTACGATTAAAGAAAAGAAGATCGATGTAATAGTCGTCGTTATCGATTTGTATACGTTTTTGCCGGGCGATGAATGAAAACCCCGCTCCCAGTTCCAGAAGGAATTGCTCCAGCTCCCGCAGGATGGCATCCTCCAGGTCCTTTTCAAGATAGCGATCCCGGAGTCCAAGGAAGTCAAGAAAATAAGGGTCCTTGAAGACAAGGTCGGGTGTCAGGCGATCCTCGTTTCGAAGGGCATCAAGCTCGTGGCGGATAAGCTGCTCCGGTTTACCGGAAATAGCAGTACGCTCGTAAAGCATGGAATCGATCTTTTGCCGAAGTGTTCGTACACTCCAGCGTTCGAGCCGGCACATCTCGGCGTAAAAATCGCGTTGGAGGGGTCTTTCGAGGGGAAGAAGTTCTATGAAATGCGACCAGCTCAATGTTTGCGACAGTGTCGCAACAATCTTCGGTTCCGGAAAGACCTGGCTGAGTTTGATCATCCGTGTAAGCGCCGAGTAACTAAACCCATTCCCATAGTCTCGAACCAATTCTTGCGACAACGTTGCAAGAATCTGTTGTCCGTACTCTGCCCGTTCTCCTTTGAGAATTTCCTCGCTGATGCGTTTGCCGATGCGCCAGTAAAGAGTGGTCAGGGCGGCGTTGACAGTAACAGCAACACCTTGCCTGGTCTCATCGATCATCCGGCGGAGGTCATCCAGAAGAGGAAGCGCCGCACCCAGCGGCACACGCTTCGTTTTCTCAAGATCACCCTTTTTGTCCGCCATCATTCCTCTTTCACGCTACACACCCACACCCCAGTGTGTGTGGGTGTGTTTGGCTCATATGTGACTACTAGGGGTCAACTCACTATCGTGCGCCAACGTTCCTCGCCCTAATTCTGCACTTCAGCGGGGCCAAAAGCAGTTTGATTTTCGTGGTGACAAAAAGCTCCAGTACCTCGCCGCGGTCCTCATTTGCCTGTCACCATGTGTTTTGGCGACAACGCGGATCGCCGGCGAGGTCCTTATCGTCACTATCTTAAGCCCCTGCCCTGCTTTGCCGAAGCGCTGCCTCCCTAGAACCACAGTACCCCAGAAGCGACCACTCTAAAATGCCCTACAATCCATTTTCTAGGCTCGACCTATACTCCGACACGTCCCCTCGAACTTGCGGTCCTTCGAGATTCTCGCCGGTTTGCGTTTATGACCGATGCAAGGGAATCGGTTCCTCAGCTCCGAGTTTGATCGCGCCTGTTAAGGCGCTCGAATTCGGCACGCGCCTCAATGGACCCCGGGCGCCAAGGAAAATATTATCGGCCGACCACCATCCAGGACGCTTATGATAGACTCCCCTGAGATCGGTCGCGCCACTGTCGCGCAAAAAGGCGGCTGCCTTCTCCGTCTCACGCCTTCGGCCATTCTGTTCTCGAACCGCACCGGCCATCTTGCTTTTCAGTTCATCTTTCATCTTCGGCTTTTCATGTTTCGACCGGCCCTTATACTATTGCAGCATCGTGTTGAGGCGCAACCAATTCTTGTCACCACGCTAATCCGTGCTATCCGTGGTTTCTTTTTCGGAGCTTCCGGTGCTTTACGAAGTTTTCAGAAAGGTATCGACTTCATCGAGGGAGTGGACCACCCTGCAGGGCGGCAGGCTTTTGACAAAGACCTGTCCGTAGTTCTTGGTGAATATCCGGGAGTCGAAAATTGCTATTACACCCCGGTCCCTGGATGAGCGGATCAGCCGCCCTATTCCCTGTTTCAATTGTATTGCGGCCCTCGGGACCTGGTATTCATAAAAGGCGTTCCCACCGTTTCGGGTGATGCGGTCCACCCTGGCCGCGATCACAGGATCGTCGGGGACTTCGAAGGGAAGTTTGTCGATTACAAGGCAGCTCAGCGCCTCTCCCGGCACATCGATTCCCTGCCAGAAGGAACTGGTCGCCAAGAGGACGGAATCGACCCTGCTTTTGAACTCCTGAAGAAGCGCCCGTTTTGTTTTTTGTCCCTGTAACAGGAGCGGGAATGGAAACTTGCCCTCGAAGAGCTTATAGACTTCATGCATATTTCTGTAGCTGGTGAAAAGAAAGAGCGCCCGCCCCCTGGTCTTTTCAAAAATTTCGGCTGCCTGTTCCGCCATCCGAGCGCAAAACGCCCTGTCGTTCGGGGCCGGGAAACGCACGGGGATGTAAGCTATGGCCTGCCGCTCGTACTCGAAAGGAGAGCGCAGCAAAAGCGCCCGGCTCTCCGGGGGGACCCCGAGGGAGCCTCGCAGGAACTCGAATTCACCTGCGACGGACAAGGTGGCGGAGGTCATTACGACCGTGGAAACAGATGAAAAAAGAAATCCCTGCATTACCGGAGCGACGTCAATCGGCGTCGCATTCAGGAAAGAAGACTGCTGCGTGATATCCTGCCAATAGACCAGGGATTCGTCTTTTTGTTCGATAAACATCCGAAGCGCGGCCAGGAGTTCACCGGCGCGGCGGCCCGCGCAGAAAAGACCTTCCGCTTTTTCAGCGAAAGGCTCGACCATGGCCGGAAGCTCCTCCAGGGCGTGGTCGATCTGCCCGCACGTACCGGCGAAATCGGCGCCCGCTTTTTTCGGTTCGAAACGGCGGCGCCCGGTCCCGTTTCCCGCGCTAAGCAGGTTGTCGTGAAAAAGGCGGCTCAGGACTTCGAGCTGTTGTCCGACCGTTTGGATCGGTTTCAAATCCATCTTTTTGAGGTCTCGGCGGCATTCCTTCAAAATGTCCTGGGCGAGTTGCGACAAGGCAAAACTGCTGAAGTGGACGCCGAAATACTCGCCGATCACATCCTCCAACTGGTGGGCCTCATCGAAGACGACGGCCTGGTATTCCGGAATGACCTCGCCGAGGCCCTTGCACCGAAGCGCCAGGTCCGCAAAAAACAGATGGTGATTTACGAGCACTATGTTGGCGTGGGCCGCCTCGTTTCTCAGCCGGGTCAGATGGCACCTGGAAAATTCCCCGCACTGCTGGCCCAGGCAATGATCGGAGCTTGAACAGACTTCGTTCCAGGTCCGGAAGTTGTCCGGCAGCCATTCGAGCTCCGCGCGGTCGCCCGTGTCCGAGGTGGCCGCCCACTTCTGAAATCGCCGGAAAAGCTTGGCTTCTTCGGCGCTCCATAGCGTGGGCTGGTAGCAGAACTCCAGAAATCGGCGGCGGCACAGGTAGTTGCGCCGGCCCTTGAGGCAGACGGCATGAAGTTTTGGGTCGATGTTCTTTTTGAGAAAGGGAATGTCGTTATCGAGGATTTGGTCCTGAAGGGTCTTGGTGCCCGTCGATACGACCACTTTCCTGCCGCTCAGTATGGCCGGGACGAGATATGCCAGGGTCTTGCCCGTACCCGTCCCGGCCTCGGCGATAAGCGGGGTCTCGGAGCGAAAACTTTCGAAAACCGCCTCGGCCATTTCAAGCTGGACCTGGCGGTACTCAAACCCCTGGACCTTCGACGCCAGAATTCCTTCAGGCCCGAAATACTTTTGCATATGGAATTTTTTATTCAACGAGTCGTTCCGAGTTCCATCGAACCGCGCGCCGGGCGCCATCAGGGCATCTACAACTTCACCTGCTGAACCAGAAGTATGTTCGGGTGCGCGCGCAGGACCTCCAGTGCCCCCGGGGGGGCTTCGTTATCGAGCCGGACTATTGCGAGCGCTCTGTCCCTGTCGCGGCTGCGGGCCAGGTGCATGTTGGCGATATTTACGTTGAAGTTCCCGAGCGTCATTCCGATGTGACCGATAGTCCCGGGTTTATCCCAGTTTTGGATAATGAGGTTTATTCCTTCCAGTTCCGCCTCCAGCATGTAGTCGTTGAGCCTGACGAGCCGGACCTCCTGGCCCGGGAAAACGGCCCCCGAAGCGGAATATTCCTCCTGCGAGCACCCCTTCACCTTTACGGTGATCTCGCCGGTATAGCCCCTGGACTGCGAGGTCGTCGATGTGGTGAGTTCGATCTGCCTCTGTTTGAGCAAAAGAGGCGCATTTATCAGGTTCACCTTTTCGGCCAGGACCGGTTCAAGCAGACCCTTTATGACTGTTTGGGTAAGGGGTTCGATAGGGACCTCCTGCAGGTCCGGACCGGCATAAACTATTTCGAGCCTGAGCACCGCCTTGCAAAGCTGGCCCTGAAGGCCCCCGAGCCTTTCGGCCAGATGCAGGTAGGGCTTCATTCTCTCATAGTCCTTCATGCTGATCGAGGGGAAATTGACTGCATTTCGTATAAGCCCGCGCTGGAGATAATCCAGAATTTGAGCGGCGATTATCCTCGACACATTTTCCTGCGCCTGATGACTGGAAGCCCCCAGGTGGGGAGTGAAAATCACGTTCGGCAGATCGAGCAATGGGCTGCCCGTAGGAGGCTCTTTTTCGAAAACATCGAGCGCGGCCCCGGCCACATGCCCGGTTGCAAGGGAATCGCAGAGGGCTTGCTCGTCAATCAGTCCGCCGCGGGCGCAGTTGAGAATATGCACGCCGCGTTTTGTCTTTGCCAGGGTTTCGCGGTTCAGCATTCGGCGAGTGGCGTCGTTCAGCGGTGTATGAACGGTTATGAAATCCGATCCGGCGAGGAGTTCGTCGAGCGAGACGTATTCAACCCCCAGGACAGCGGCCATTTCAGGCACGATATGCGGGTCATAGGCGAGGACCTTCATTTTCATTCCGAGGGCGCGGTCGGCCACTATCGAGCCAATTTTGCCCAAGCCTATGATTCCCAACGTCTGGTGATAGAGTTCCGTGCCGACGAATTTTTTCTTCTCCCACAATCCGTGGCGCATGGAATCGGTGGCCTGCGCAACATGGCGGGCCAGGGCCAGCATCAAAGCCAGCGTGTGCTCTGCGGCGGCAACGGCGTTCGCCCCCGGCGTATTCATTACAAGGATCCCGCGGGCGCTTGCGGACGCCACATCGATATTGTCCACGCCCGTACCCGCCCTGCCGACCACTTTGAGCCGCTGCGCGCCTTCGATAAGATCCGCCGTTACTTTGGTGCGGCTGCGGACGATCATAGCGTCGTATTCGGGCAAGACGGCTTTGATTTCAGCCGCGTCAAGTCCGTCGGGCATGTCCGCCTCTATCCCTTCGGCCGCGCGCAAAATCTCCAGCCCGCTTTCATCGAGTCCGTCACAAACGAGAATTTTCAGCATCGCTCCCTACCCCAGATATGCTCTACGAATCTCAGGATTTTTTGACAATGCCGGCGCATCGCCTTCCAGCACTATCTTCCCGGCTTCCAGAACATAAGCACGGTCGGCGTACTTTAAAGCCAGACGCACGTTTTGCTCCACTACGAGTATCGTGGTGCCGGTCTCATTCAACTCTTTGAGGACCCGGAAAAGTTCACCCATCAAACGCGGGGAAAGTCCCATCGAAGGCTCGTCGAGCAGGACGAACCGAACCCCGCTCATAAAAGCCCGTCCGATTGCGAGCATCTGCTGTTCGCCGCCGCTCAGCAGCTCTCCTCTTTGTGATTTTCGGTTCGCAAGGCGCGGGAAAAGCGAAAAGACACGCTCAAAGTCCCTTTGTATCTGCCGCTTGTCCTTTCTGGCAAAAGTCGCAAGTTTCAGGTTCTCGAAGACGGTCAGATTTCCGAAAATATGCCTTCCTTCAGGCACAAGCCCGATCCCGTGCCTGGATACCAGGGTATGCGTGGGGACTTGAAGAAGGCTGGCCCCCCTGAATTTTATTTCCCCATTGCTAACCCGCGGCCCTTCGGGAGGAGGAAGGCGCATGATGCTCATGAGCGTCGTCGATTTGCCCGCGCCGTTGGCGCCCAGCAGCGCGACTATTTCACCTTCGTTTACACGAAAGGATATTCCGTGCAGCGCCTCGATATTTCCGTATTTTACCTTTAGCTCAGTTACCTCGAGCATCAGCCGGTTCTTCTTCTCCGAGATACGCCTCGATCACGCGCGGGTTCGCCTTAATTTCATCGGGTTTGCCATCGGCAATCGTTTCGCCGAAATCGAGCACTTTTATCCATTCGCAAACATTCATTACAACGCGCACGTGGTGTTCTATCAAACAGATTGTCAGCTTGAATTCGTCCCTGATCCAGCGGATCATTTCTATCAGTTCGTCAACTTCCTCGGGGTTCATCCCGGCTGCGGGTTCGTCGAGTAAAAGGAGCCTGGGGCGGACCGCCAGGGCGCGGCCTATTTCCACCCGCCGCTGAAAACCGTAAGGCAGGTTCCTGGGAAACTCCGAAGCATAATGCCGAAGCCCGAGCAAATCCAGGAGTTCCTCGCTTCTCTTTTTAACCCGCTTTTCACCTTTCACAAACCCGGGAGTGCGCAGGATCGACTGGAAAAAGCCGTAGCCGAGCTGAGAGTGCTGAGAGATGCAGAGGTTTTCGAAAACACTCAGACTGTTCCACAGGCGGATGTTTTGAAACGTGCGCGCGATTCCCCGCGCCGTAACCTGGTGGGGCCGAAGTCCTATTATTCTCCTGCCAAGGAACTTGATTTCCCCCTCCATGGGCCGGTAGAAGCCGCTCACCAGGTTGAAAACGGTCGTCTTGCCCGCTCCGTTCGGACCTATCAGGCCCATCAATTCGCCGTCCTCCAGCCGTAGATTCAGGTTGCATACGGCTTTCAGGCCGCCGAAACGATGCGTCAGATTCTCTATTTCCAGGAGCCTCATATTCGCCCCTCTTTCGGCGGGAACCAGGACTTCAGCTTCGGAAATACATCGGTTAGTTCACGATGTCCCATTATGCCCTCGGGACGAAAGATCATCAGCAGGATGAGCAGAAGCGGCAAAACGACCCATTTTACGAGCTGAAGCGGCCTGAAGAGTTCGAGGGCAAGCGTCAGGACGATTGCGCTCAGGACCGAACCGCTCAGAGACCCCATTCCTCCGAGGTAAACCATAACGAGCACCTCGGTGGATTTCATGATCGTGAAAGACCCCGGGTTTATATAGCCGAGCACGTGCGCAAAAAGTCCGCCCGCCACTCCGGCCAACCCGGAGGAGAGCATGAAAGCCGCTATCTTCATGCGCCGGGTATTTACACTCATTATCTCCGCCGCGATCTCATCGTCCCTGACGGCGATAATGCCTTTGCCATAGGTCGAATTCACGAGCCGATGGATTACATAGACTGTAGCCCCGACGCATATGAAGATCCAGATCATGTTCCAGGGAAGATTTACGGCCGCCTGCATGGAACCGATCACGTTTCGCATTCCCATGAAACCACGAGCGCCGCCGATCGGCTGAATGTTTTCTATTGAACTCTTCACTATGTAATTGACCGCCAGGGTGATGATGGCGAGGTAGTCGCCACGGGTCTTGAAAGAGGGCACGGCGACGAGCAACCCTGCAAGGGCGGCCGCGATCCCGCCGGCAAGAAGCGTTACGGGGAAGAGGAAGACGGCGCTGGACGCGGAGATCAGGGGAGGGCCGAAAACCGGACTTTCCGTGAAGAACCAGACGTTTAGAATCGAGGTGACGTAAGCTCCCACGGCCATGAAACCGGCATGGCCGACCGAAAACTCTCCCATGTATCCGTTCACGAGGTTGAGTGAAGCGGATAAAATTATGTTTATCCCGATATACATCAGGATGAGCTGGGCATAAGCGTTCAAAATACCGAGTTTTGCGGCGGCAACGGCCAGGGCGCAAAGTGTTGCGTAAGATAGAATCGAACCGTAGTTGCGCATATCAGCCTAAATCTTTGTGGCGCTTGCTGTCCCAAAAATGCCGGTGGGCTTTATGCTGAGGAATATCAGCAGGATGCTGAAAGCAATGAGATCGCGCAAGGTCGATGGGCAGAAAGCCGCGACGAAGATTTCAACGAACCCGAGCAGGACCCCTCCCGCAATCGCGCCGCGTATCTCCCCTATTCCACCCAGAACGGCCGCGATGAACGCCTTCCAGCCGACGATCGCCCCCATGTAGGGATCGAGCACCGGGTACGCGGTGGCGAAAAGGACCCCCGCAAGGCCCGCCATGGACGAACCCAGGATAAACGTGAACACAATGACCGCATCCATCGGGATACCCATGAGCGGCACGGCCATCCTGTCCCTGGAAATGGCGCGCATTGCCATCCCAAGCTTGGTTTTGCGGACGATTGTTTCCAGGAAGACGAAAACCAGGACCGTCGTCAGGATCACCAGTACTTTTATGTCTGTGAACGAGACCCCCGCGATGTTATGAGCCGTATTTTCAAGAAGCTGTGGGAAACTGCGGCGGCTTGCGCCCAGAATGGCCAGGTTGCCGTTTTCAAGGATCAATCCGCACATGAATGCCGTAATTACCACGTAGAGCCGGGATGCGCCCTTGCGCCGCAGCGGGCGGTAGGCGACCCGTTCGATCGCCACACCCACGGCGGACGTAACGATCATGGTGATCATCACGGTAAGCCCAAAAATCAGGGAATGCGGCAGTGCGGGCAGAAATCCGGTGTACTGGCCCAGCAGGAGGCTGGCTATGAAGAAGCCGACGTAGGCGCCGACCATGAATATGTCGCCGTGCGCGAAATTGATGAGGAGCAATACCCCATAGACCATGGTATAGCCCAGGGCGATCAGGGCGTAGAAGCTCCCCCACTGAAGCGCGTTTAGAAGATTCTGTAAAATGGTCTCAAAAAGCAAGCGACAGGTCCCTTCGGGTACTGGAAACCAAGATCGACGAAGCCCTGCGCTTCCTGCCGCCGGCTTCCGATGCAGGACTTCCATCCACGCGGCCCCGGACGTGCTCGCCGAAGCCTTCTTAAAAATCAGATCGGGGGCAGGCTTCCGGATTGGTTGCAGCGGGCCTGGAAGCCTGCCACACAATAACCTTGCGGCAAGTCGCTTGAAAGCAAAATCCGACGGCAAAAGATGAAAATCTCGCGCTTGGAACTGCTCGAAGAAGTCGCGGGCATTTGCGAGGAGGTAAAAGGGCGATGATCGCGACCATCGAACGCTACCTGACGTCCTAAATGGGAGGCGATGTCGCTGAGCTTATAACGAAACTGGGATCAGTTTATCGGGCAGTTGCCCAAAACATGCATATTGGAAAAAACAGACGGCCCTAAGACGATTGTTACGTTAGTCTCTTCTAATATTATTTCTTAAATCGAAAAGAGCAGGACAATCGTTCTCCGGCAATGAACAGCGCTGCTATGGGCATACGGATTTGTAGAATTCAAAGTCGCCTTTGTCGCCGATCTTGACGATTACGGCGCACTTGATCGGGTTTCCGCCCGTGGTGAAGGTCATCTTGCCGGTAATGCCGTCGAAATCCTTTATCCCGGCCAACTGGTCCTTCACGGCTTCGCGGTCCTTTTCGATGTTGCCGGAAAGCCCGCCCGTATTCCGGATAGCGGCGCACAAAAGATTTATGGCGTCCCATGTGAGCGCCGCCACTTCATCGGGAACATAGCCGTATTTGGCCCGGTACTTGTCGATAAAATCTTTGGTGGCGCCACTGGCGCCCGCGGCGGCGTAATGGGTGCTGAAAAAATATCCCTTGCACGCATCTCCGCAAAGATTCATCAGCTCCGCCGAACCCCAACTGTCACTGCCAAGAATCGGTTTATTCCAGCCAAGCTCTTTTGCCTGTTTCACGATAAGAGGGACCTCGTTGTAGTACTGCGGCGTATAGAGCACATCGGCATTGGACCTCACAATGTTCGTCAACTGGGCGCTGAAATCCACGTCTCTGGTGCTGAAGGTTTCAAAGGCGACCACGGACCCCGGTCCATTTATTTTTTCGAACGCCTGTTTGAAGAATTCGGCCATGCCCTTGGGATAGTCGCTGCCGATATCGTAAAGGACCGCCGCTTTGGCGGCCCCGAACTCCTCTTTGGCAAAATTGGCGACAACCGGACCCTGAAACTGATCCAGGAAGCAAGCCCTGAAAACGTAGGGCCTGTTTTCAGTCGTCTGGGGATTCGTCGACCACGGCGAGATCATGGGGGTCTTGTTGTCGTTGCAGATCTGGCCTGCCGGAATCGCCTGCTTGCTTGCCTGCGGGCCTATGATGCCAAGCACGTCGTCCTGGACGATCAGCTTGAGGGCCGCCGCCGTTGCGGATTCCGCCTTGGACTCGTTGTCCGTGTAAATAAACTCCAGCTTATAAGTCTTATCGCCTGCCTTGAGGCCGCCCTCCGCATTGATTTCCGCCAACCGGATTTCAGCGGCGTATTTCGAACCTTCACCGACTTTTGGCGCGTCTCCCGTCAAAGGAATGTTGAAACCTATCTTTATCGTGTCGCCGCCCCGGGCCAAAGGTGAAAGCGTCAACACCGCCAGCAGAACAAGTCCAGCCAAAACGGCCGATTTGGGCATACTACTCTCCAGTTTAACCAAGGGCTTGTCCGTAAATAGATCCTTTGTGCCCGCATCCGGCTTTTGGATCGCTTCGGCCGCTCCTCAATCGCAAAATCCTCAACATAGGCCGGCTACGCCTGCGGTTTTGCTCAATCGTCGCGACCAAAATCGGTCTCAAAATCCGGCGCGGTCCCTAAAAGGCCTATTTACGGACAAGCCCTTGCAGCTCAGGCGCAGGTGTTGCTATTGGACTTCCGGGGAATGAAATATCCGGGAGTCAACCGGTCAGTCGATCTTTACCGCACAAAAGGAAAGGCTGTCAATCGGGGGAGCGCCGCGGAGAAGAAATTCGGGCGCAGGATTCAGGAAGGGGCCGCCACGTGAGTTCAAGAAAAAAGGTGAAAGGCCCTCATCTCTTTTAAATGCGAAGCCAGGGCGGAGGTCCCGCCCTGGCTTCTTGAAAGCGTATATAATGATCGGGGTCGTTTTTTCCCCGCCATTCGGGATTAATACATATCGTCCATACCACCCATACCGCCCATGCCACCCATGCCGCCCATACCGCCCATGCCGCCGCCGCCGGGCATCGCAGGGGCCTTCTTTTTCGGCTTTTCGGCTATCAGTGCCTCGGTTGTAAGCATCAGCGAGGCAACGCTCGCGGCATTCTGGAGGGCGAACCTGACCACTTTTGTGGGATCGATTACGCCGGACTGGACCAGGTCTCCGTATTCTTCGGTTTCAGCGTTGAACCCGAACGATCCCTGGCCGTTCTTCACCTTCTCGACAACGACCGAACCTTCGTAGCCGGCGTTGTTCGCGATCTGCCGGATCGGCTCCTCGAGGGCGCGCCTGATTATGTTCAGGCCGAATGATTCATCGGTCGCGAGATCCAACTTGTCGAGCACCGACACACATCGCAGAAGGGCGACGCCGCCACCGGGCACAATCCCTTCCTCCACGGCCGCCCTGGTCGCATTCAGCGCGTCCTCGACACGCGCTTTTTTCTCCTTCATTTCTGTCTCAGTGGCCGCGCCCACCTTGATTACCGCAACTCCCCCGACCAGCTTTGCAAGCCTTTCCTGGAGTTTTTCGCGGTCGTAGTCCGAGGTTGTCTCCTCGATCTGGTTTCGAATCTGCTTCACACGACCCTCGATGGCACTGCGTGAACCGGCCCCGTCAACGATTGTCGTATTATCCTTATCGATCTGCACCCGCTTTGCATTGCCAAGGTCCTTGACCGAAATGCTGTCGAGTTTGACTCCGATATCTTCGCTGATCACCTTGCCGCCGGTGAGAGTAGCGATGTCTTCGAGCATGGCCTTGCGCCTGTCGCCAAAGCCGGGCGCCTTGACGGCACAGACCTTCAGGGTCCCTCGAAGCTTGTTCACCACCAGGGTCGCCAGGGCTTCGCCTTCGACGTCTTCACTAATGATCAGAAGCGGACGGCCCATTTTGGCGATCTGTTCGAGAATGGGCAGCAGGTCTTTCATGTTGCTGACTTTCTTCTCGTTTATCAGGATCGTGGGTTCGTCGAGCACCACTTCCATCCGCTCGGGATCGGTCACAAAATAGGGAGAAATGTACCCGCGGTCGAACTGCATGCCTTCCACGATATCCAGGGTGGTTTCCATGCTCTTGGCTTCTTCGACGGTGATCACGCCTTCCTTGCCCACCTTGTTCATCGCTTCGGCGATAATGTCGCCGATCGTGGCGTCGTTATTGGCGCTTATCTTTCCCACCTGGGCGATTTCTTTCTGGTCCTTGGTCGGTTTGCTGAGCTTTTTCAATTCATCGATTACGGCCAAAACCGACTTTTCGATTCCGCGTTTGAGGGCCATGGGGTTGTGCCCCGCCGAGACGAGTTTTGTGCCCTCGCGGAAAATGCTTTGCGCAAGGATCGTGGCGGTGGTTGTTCCGTCACCTGCGACATCCGACGTCTTGCTGGCCACTTCCTTGACCATCTGGGCGCCCATGTTCTCGAACTTGTCCTCCAGTTCGATTTCCTTGGCAACCGTCACGCCGTCCTTGGTTATGTTGGGCGATCCCCAGCTTTTTTCCAGCACGACGTTGCGCCCCTTCGGACCAAGGGTCACTTTGACCGCATTGGCCAGGGTGTCAACGCCTTTCAACATTTTCTCTCTTGCCTTGTTATCATATATGATTTCTTTGGCCGGCATTTTTTCGGTCCTCCTTTGCCTTGGGGCTTCTTACTCGATAATGCCCAGGATGTCGTCTTCGCGCACAACCAGGTGGGTTTCGTCTCCAAACTTGACTTCCGTGCCGGCGTACTTGCTATACAGCACCCGGTCACCCGGTTTTACCTGCAGCGGGACAGTCTTGCCGTCTTTGACCATGATTCCGGTCCCAACCGCGATTACCTTGCCCTCCTGGGGCTTTTCCTTGGCCGTATCCGGAATAATGATGCCTCCCGCACTGATTTCCCTTCCCTCGACGGGCTCGATGATGACTCTGTCGTGAAGCGGTCTGTACTTCATTCTGCGAGACTCCTTGCAATTTTGGGGTAGTATTTTGTTAAAACGATCGCGAGCAGTATACTAGCACTCTTTCTGGCTGAGTGCTAACTAATATATGACGATGTGCGGAAAAATCAATACCCAAATTCAAAAACCTCATTTGCCGGCGATTATTTTTCGAAAAGATCTCACTGCGGCGGCTATGTCGGGCGCCTGCGTCAGGGCTGTCACCATGGCTATCCTATTTGCCCCGGCGGCCAGGACCTGCCCTATATTGGACTTCTTTATTCCCCCCATTACCGTGAATGGGACGCGAAGCTCGGGGCTTATTCGCAAGATTGCCTCAGGACCGAGAAAATTCCCCACGCCTTCTTTCGTTTCGGTTGGAAAGATCGGACCGATATTGACATAGTCGGCGCCCTCTTCCTGAGCGCGGAGAGCCTCGTCAAGATCGTGGCAGGATGCCCCTATGAGCAGGTCCGGGGCGATTCTTGCTGCTGCCGGAACGGGAAAATCCTCCTGCCCCACGTGCACCCCGTCGGCGCACACGGCAATCGCCACGTCCACCCGGTCATTTATAATCAGCAGCATACCGGCATCAGCGGTGCGCTTTCGGAATTTTTCGGCAAGCCGATAAAAATCCTTCTCACACAATCCCTTTTCCCTGAGCTGAACAATTTTCGCTCCGCCTTCGATCAGGCCGTCCAGGACTTCGAGATCGCTCCGGCCGTTTGAAAGCCGCTCACATGTTACCGGGTAGAGATCGACTGTTTCAAATCGGGATTTTCTTTCTTCTTTTTCCATAATTGCATCACCAGTTCAAGTTTGGGGCGCAAGCCCGAATCGCCGGCGTCCGGGAGTTTTCGGATTCGGCGCAGGGTAGAGAAAACTGCAGGCGCTGTAAAGCCCTTGTTTCAATCGATCCGGCAAGAAGCAATACCTTTTTGTACAAAATTGCAGGGATTATGAACTCCCGAACGGACAGGGGCATATTCTCTGATTAAAATAATCGAGGTTTTTCCAAGAAAAACGAGAGACGGAACAAATGCGCGATTTGGCTTAAAAGAGGGGGGCGAAATGGAATGGTTTTTCAAAACTGAGGGCGGGTGGCAGAACACGATAATCCGGGTAAGTCTCGGGGGGGTGATGTTTGCCCACGGGGCACTGAAGCTGGGCAGCGTATCGGACACGCTTGCGGCTTTCGCCCAAAACTTCCACGTCCCGGCGGCTCTGGCAGTGCTTGTTATAGCCGCCGAATCCCTCGGCGCGCTGGGCTTGATCGCCGGTTTTGCCACACGGTTTTGCGCTTTCGGGATTTTCTGCGATATGCTCGGGGCTATCTTCATCGTACATTGGCACAACGGTTTTTTCATGAACTGGTTTGGCAAACAGCAGGGTGAGGGATTCGAATACCACATCCTCGCCATAGGCATGGCCCTTGCGCTCATGATTTCCGGGGGAGGCCGGCTGTCCCTGGACAGGCTGATAGCGCAAAAGCTCTATCGTCCCGGCATAAGGTTGTGAGTCGCAATCGTTTGCCCGATCTGCGACTCTTGGTGCTGCCCGTGCATTCTTGGTGCTCCAGGTGATCGATCGGGGCTGTTTTTGTCACGAAGCTCACGAAGTAGACACGAAGAGGACACGAAGAGGACACGAAGGAAAGGAAGTTGTTGGAAACAAGGCGAAAATATAAAAGGCGGATGAGTCAAGTCTCTTGATGATTGACCGGGGCTGTTTTTGTCACGAAGCTTTATGAACCATAGCTCCATCGCCGGCCCTGGCGCGGTGTTCGGGCATGGGCGGACATCACTCCCGCAGCGCGGCGACGATATTCATACGGGCTGCCCTGATCGAGGGCAGCGCACCGCCGATAATTCCCATCACCATGGCGAATATGATGGAATTCAGGATTATCGAGCGGCTGAGCAGAAATCGAAAGGTAAGTTCCGAGAAGGTAGTCCAGTTCATAGTGGAGATTGTGAACCTGTTCATAAATGATGCGGCCGCAAGGCCGATTGCGGCGCCGAGCAGGCTCAAGAACAAGGACTCGCCCAGGAAGGCGAGCATGATAAACACCCTGCGAAACCCGAGCGCCCTCAGGGTGCCGATTTCCGACGTGCGGGCCGCAACCGCCGCAAACATGGTTATCATCGACCCCGTAATCGCTCCCAGGCTGAAAATAAACGTGAGGCTTATCCCAAGCATCCGGATAAACCTGGCCATCAGCTCGGATTGAGCCTCGTAGTACTGGTCTTCGCGTCTAGCCTCCTCGACGAGCCGAGGGTCGTTCAACACGGTCTTCTTGAGTTCGCCCAGGGCCGACGGGTCCCTCATCCTGACGAGAACCGACGAATAAGCCGGCCTTTTGAAGGCCCCCATCAGGGTATCCACGTCACCCCAGATTTCGGAATCGAAAGCCGTGCCGCCGGCATCCATAATGCCTGCGATGGTCCAGGTCCGCCCACTGAAATCGATGGTCCCCCCGAGACCTTTGATTTTGAATTTTTTGACTATATTTCGGCCGATCATGATTTCGGAAGAACCCGCGTTGAATTCCCGTCCGGCGATTATTTTGATCTGGGGTCGCAATGCGAGCGAGGTCCCGTGGGTCACTCCCCGCACTTCCACGTTTGAGAGCGAACGGCCCTGTTTTTTTGCCAGGCTTATCAGCACGATCATTTCCCTGGCCGCGAGCACGCCCCCGTCCTTATCCATGGCCACCTGGGGCAGCGACTCCAAAATGGCGGCGTCCTTACGCTCGATGATGCTCTGGACCTCGGTTTCGGCCGATCTGCGGATGAAAACGGCGTTGTCCGGGCTTCCGGAAGTGATGAGCGTTTGCTGAAAGCCCTCGGCAAACATCAGGACGGTTGCAAAAACGAAAATGACCAGCCCCATGCCCCCCGCCGTCAAACAGGTGGTGAGCCGCCTAACCAGAAGGTTGCGATAGCTGTAGTAAAAAAGAAGCATGCGTTTCAATCGGGCGTCGAGCGGCCGGCGCGCGCAGTTCCGGAAAATATGGATTCAAGCCGTGCGGGCAACCGCGATCAATCGTCAAAGGAGCTGATTCTGCCGGCGGTTTCCCCGTCGATGGTTTCTATCAGTTTATGCAGGAGCTTCAAAGCCCCCAGGTAGTCGGAAATATCGATTATCGTATTATGGGTGTGGACGTAGCGGGATGGGACCGCGATGACTACGGTGGGCACCCCGGATGCGTGCAGGTGTATGGGGGCGGCATCCGTCCCACCTTTCCTCCTCACGGCAACCTGGCAGGGGATGCCGGATTTTTCCGCCGTCTCGATCACAAATTCGGTAAACTTGCGATTCAAAATGGCGGACGAATCGATGAACCGGATCTGAGGCCCCGAACCGATGGCGGCCTGACGTTCATGGTTGTTCGTGCCCGGAAGATCGTCAGCCGGAGAGCCCTCTATCACGATGGCCAAATCGGGGTTGGCTGAGTAAGCGGCGGCTTTAGCCCCCCGAGTTCCGACCTCCTCCTGGACCGTGCCGGCAAATATCAGGGTGTTCGGATGAGACATCTCCGAGGTTTCCCGTCCGGCCTGAATCACCAGCGAAAGCCCGGCGCGGTCGTCGAAGGCTTTCGAGAGCAGCAGGTCGGGGTTGTGCATCCTCGCGAAAGCACTGTCAGGCACTATCACGTCTCCGGGCCTCACGCCGAAGTCATGTGCTTCTCCGGCACTGCGGGCGCCTATATCGATGAACATATCCTCCACCTTCATCACCTTTTCGCTTTCGGCGTCCGAGAGGAAATGAGGAGGTTTCGCGCCGATTACGCCGGGAATTTCCATCCCTTCCCTGGTACGAATTCGAACCCTTTTGGCAAGGAGCGTGTGCGCCCACCAGCCGCCCAGGGTTAAGAACCTGATGAAGCCGTCGGCCGTTATGGCCTGCACCATGAGGCCAACCTCATCCATGTGAGCGGGAATGAGTATCCGGGGATAGGCCGAAGAGCCTTTGCGCTCGCAGAAAATATTTCCGGCCCTGTCCGTGGTGACCCCCTCTCCAAGTTCACTGCGAAAGATCCGGCGCACTTCATCTTCCTGTCCCGGCGCGCCGTGCGCCTGACTCAATTTTCGAAGAAGCTCGATGCCCTTTTCTCTAGTCGAATCGTCCATTTTCCGGCCCTGGCAAAAGGTGAATTGTTTTCATCCTTTTAAAGTTAATTGCCGGAAGGCACAATAAAAATCGGAAGCGGGAAGCAAGGAGCGAGGAGCGAGGAGCGGGGAGCGGGAATGTGAGATGTTTTTTCTTCTTGCTTCTTGCTCCCTGCTCCCGTCTTTATCAGTTGCGGCTCCTGGTGCGGTTTTCGCGAATAAGCGTATCCAGCCCGAATTTTTTGACCCGATAGTTCATCTGCCTGAATGTGAGGCCAAGATCGTTTGCGGCCTTTCTTCTGATCCACCTGTTACGCTCCAGGGCCGCCGAAACTTCCTTGCGCTCGATCTGGTCCAGCCTGGACAGGGTGCGGATTCCTTCTATCGAGCCGGAGTCTCTGGAGCGCTTCGGATCGAATACGGAAGCAAGGTCGCCGGTCCCGATCTCCGATCCGTCCGCCATAATTACAAGGCGGATCACCGTGTTCTTTATCTCGGCAATGTTCCCCGGCCAGTCATATTCGCACAGGCTTTTAAATACCTTGCCGCTCAATTGGACCTTTCTGCCCTGTTGCCTGCAAGCACCGGCAAGAAAATGCCTGATCAGGCAGGGAACGTCTTCTTTTCTCTCCCGGATTGAAGGCACGTGAATGAGCAGGGTGCCGAGTCTGTTGAGAAGGTCCTTTCTGAAAGCGCCCGTGGACGCAGCCTCAAACAAGTTTGTGCCCGCAACTGCGACGAGCCTGACATCCATCCCTTTAGGCCTCTTGGCGCCGACCGCCGGTTGATGCAGGTTGTCGAGGATGTCCAATAATTTTATCTGATGAGGGACGGAAAGGTCTCCGATATCGTCGAGCAACAAAGTGCCGCCCGCCGCTGTTTCGAGCGCGGTCGCCCTGCTTTCGACCCCTCCGTTGAGAAACCCCTTTTCACAGCCGAACAGGTCCTTTTCCAGCAGGTCCTCGGGCAGGGAACAGTGAACTTTCACAAAAGGTGAGGCGGCCCTTCCGCTAAGCTCGTGGACGATCTGCGCGGTGAAACTTCTGCCTGTCCCGGGTTCTCCCCACAGCAAAACGGGCGCCTCGGCCGGCGCCGCCTTCCTGATTTCGGCTTCGAGCTTTTTGGCTGCATCGCTTTTTCCCAGGCAAATCAAGCCGAGACGCTCTTCGGAAATCTTTGCCCGAAGCGTCAGGTTCTCTTTCGTCAGGGCCTCCTCACGCCGTTTTGCCTGAGATTTCAGGCTGAACACCTGGGCGATGAACGAGGCCAGGATCGACAGGAACTGCACATCTTCAAACGCCGGGACCTGGTCGCCGAACAGCCGGTCGACCATAATCGCCCCCAGCACTTCATCGCCGAGGACAACCGGACAGCCGAAAAGCCGCACCTGCGTCTTTTGAATGGAATGGAGGGTCTTGCGGTCCGGAAACAGGGGCCTGGGATTATCCCCCAGAAAGACGAACGGCTGAGGTATGCGGAAAACCATGTCGAAGCCGGTCTTACAGAGAAGGCGCATCCTTCGTTCCGTGTCGTCGCTTGAATCATCCAGAGGCGGGCTGAAAAAATAACGAACTTCGGCGCTCTTGAGGATGACAGCCGCCGTCGACAGGGGAACAACCTGCGAGAGGACCCCGATCAGGCCCTCAACCGCCTGTTCCAGGTAAAGCGCCCGATCGATAATTGCGTGCATCCCCGTGAAGATGCCCAGCTTGAGTTCGCATATGTTGTCCATACGCTGCTTCCTGCTTGTCAAAAAGTGATGTTTGAAAGAATCCGGAAACCGTCTGCTCCGGAACGTAGTCTTCCAGTTCCGTGCCAAATCCGAATAAGTTCGTTTTTGAAGCGCCAATGCGGTAATCCGGGCGAGCGTTCCCTGGAAAACGGTACAATTTGGTTTATACGCCCCTTATTTTGGTACAACTTTGTGCCATTAAAATGTCGATTTCTCATGCATCCCGTCCCTGGATGCCCTCCAAAGCTCATCCCAAGCCGACTTTACGACATTTGGCAAACAAATTGCTCTCCTGGATAATCAGCCGGCGACAAAACCGGATTCGAAAGGAAACGGGAATAATTTATGTCAGGAGGGAAGTTAGCAAAGTAGTCGTCCGTCGGGCATATCGCGATGTTTTCAATAGCTATGAATTTTACATCAGTTCCATGTGAGGGCATGGGGTCAAGAGGTGTGATTTTAATCTCTTCAAAAGTTCGACTATCTTACGTCATTGTAGTCAGCTTTTATGTCCGCGCCTTATTAAACAACCATAGTATTTATCAAGCAGTTATAGGGAGGTGACTTATGGCAGAGCAGAGCGGATTCAAAAAGACACTCGGACTAACCGGGGTCACGGTAAATGCAATGGCATTGATCGCGCCCGGGGCATTTCTATGGTTAACCTATCAGGTGCAGGCGGCGCAGGTGGATTTGACCAGCGCCACTACCGCAATGGATATGTTTGCAGGTCTGGTTGTCGCGTTAATCCTGGCGTTCCTGACCGCAATATCCTATTCCAAACTCGCGGAACTCTATCCCCAAGCCGGGACCGGCAGTTCATACTATTTTACCGAACAGGCGCTGTTGGGCGAGGACCGGCTCTCAGCCTTCGCCAGGCTGTCCAAGTTTGTCGTTGGATGGTTCTCCCATCTTTACTACTGGGTATACCCGGGGGTAATGGTGGCGATGATGGCCACGCTGATATCCTATATATTCAGCCAGTTCGGAGTCGATCTCTCCGCTTTCTGGCAGATAGTGGTCGCGGTGGTCTTTGCGTTCGTTGTCGGATATATAGCCTACCGCGGGATTCAGGGATCGACCATATCCAGCGTAGTAATCAATGTTATACAGCTCATCGTTTTAATAGTGGTGACCATTCTGGCTCTGGTCTACAGGTTTACCAATCCGGAGCATGTAACGTTCGTTCATGCGGAGATCTCATCGGTGGTATTGCCGCACAGTTTCGTCAACGTGATGTTCCAGGCCACCGTCGCAATATTGCTGCTGGTGGGTTTCGAATCGGCGACGGCCCTTACCGCCGAATCCAAATCTCCCAAACATGTCAGCCGCGGGGTAATCATCTCGTTAGTCATTCAGGGACTTATTATGTACCTTTTTGAGTACTTCGGCGCCAACGCCTGGCTGAACACGTCCTACACGGTAAAAGACGCAAAAGGCGCAATGGTCACGGGCATTGACGCAGCGGCCGCCTCCAGCGCCCCGATAGGCGACATGGTGAAAAACCTGGGTGATGCCCTTCTCGGCAACATAGGTTTTACACTGATGATCCTGGTCGCGATTTCAGTGGCGATTGCCGTAGTCGGCACAACTTTGGCCTGCATTAACACCGGCGTGCGCGTTACATACGCGATGTCAAAAGATAAGGAAGTCCCGAGCTTCCTGGGATTTTTGCACCCCAAACATGCCACGCCACATGCCGGCGTATGGGCGATCACTATTGCATCGGCGGTTATCGGCGCATTTGGTGTTCTGTCCGTAGTCAACCTTACGGCTATCACTTTCTGGTCGAACATCGGAACGTTCATTCTTTACGGAATGACGAACCTCATAGCCCTGGTGGCATTCTTGCGCCATCCGCAACGCAATGTGATCACACATATCTTAGTCCCGATCCTCGGGGCCATAGCCAACATCGTCATGCTGTTCGCGGTCCTCTACCTTGGGATCCTTGGCGGCGGCGATACTCAGACGGCCGCGATGTGGTCGATCATAGGCACCGCTGTATGGTTGGTCATAGGCGTTGTTTACCTGTTTGTCCAAAGTGCGAAAACACAGAGGAAGATAATTGGAAAACCGGTCGAAAACTAATCAAGTCGATCCAACTCGATAAATGAAAGGACAAAAGACGTCGATGCTGGATGCCGCACCGAGGCATCCAGCATCCGGTTTCCGGAACCGGGCGTCTTTTCGTCCGTTGGAGGTCGCCTTGCAAGCCAATCCGATTTCAAAAAAAGATCACGACTCGGAGGTCTTTCATGTAAACGCTCTTTCCGATAAAGGGAGCGTTCGTGGGAACAACGAAGATTATTTCGGTTATTATGTGCCGGCCGAAAAGGGCCTGGACCGGTTTGGCTGCCTTTTCGCCGTCTCGGACGGCGTGGGTGGCAGCAGCGCCGGTGAGATCGCCAGCGCCGAGGCGGTCAATGTTTTACTGCAGGAATATTATTTCGGCGGCCATACGGAAAAAATTCCCGAAAGGTTAAAAAACGCTTTCCATAATGCGGCCCTGCACGTCTACGACCTATCGGTAAGCCATAGCTCGGCGCGCAATATGAAATGCACTCTGTCCACGCTTCTGCTGAAACAAAACCGGTTTTTCATCACTCACGTGGGCGATTCGAAAGTACTATTGCTTCGGGACAACGATATAATTCAACTCACGAAGGACCACAACCTGGTGGGGAAGCTCATGCGCCTCGGGTTGATAACGGCCGAGGAGGCGCGCACTCACCCGAATAAAAACATACTGCTGAAGGCGGTCGGCGAAGGGCCTTTGTTGATGCCGGATTTTTATTCCGGAATCAGCAGACCCGGGGACCTTTTCTGCCTGATTACCGATGGGATACTCGAACATGCGACCGCTGAAGAGTTGAAGCTTTTTTTCATGGAACACGGCTCGTCCGAAAAGGACCTGGCCGAATTGATAGCCGAACTCAACAGGCGCGGCGGTTATGACAACATGACCATCATGACGGTCAAAGTTAACAGCGTTCATTGAAGGTACTCATCGGACGCGCCTCGGCGGCCCCACGGACGGGAGCCGTTCGGCTCGATCCCGACCCGATCGTAAGCGTGCACCGGATAATTGAAAGATCGATCTCGCGGAAGGCGGTGAAAAAATGACCAAAATAGAATGCATCCTGCGACCAGACAAAATTTTGGACATACGGAACGTCCTTGGGAAACTTGGAATAAAAGGGATGACCGTAACGGAAGTGATCGGCTGCGGGCTGCAGAAAGGTCACGGACGAGACGACTGGAATACGGAACTCAACATCAATTTGCTCCCGAAAACCAAAATCGAGATGGTTGTTCCCGACAACATGGTGGATGAAGTCACAAAGGCAATCATCAAGATTTCCCGCACCGGCAAAATCGGGGATGGAAAAATCTTTACCTATCCGGTTGGAAACGCCATCCGGATTCGCACCGGCGAAACCGGAGAAACCGCAATCTGATGAAAATGCTTAGCGTTTAAATAAAAGCAGCAAAGACACAATCAGAAGAGCAACCAGCACGGCCCCTCCGTAGATGAGCAGATTGTTTCGTTTGGTGGGGAGCACTGCGGCCAGCGGCGGGTCAGGTTCGTCGATCCATTTAAGGTCCGCGTTTTCCGGAAAACGCAGGTCGTTGGCCATTTGTTCGGCGGAGTCGTAGCGTTCCTCCTTTCGCCGCCGCAACGCTTTGCGAATGGCGGCCCAGACCCCGGGCGGCAAACCCTTGACCGATGAGAGCGATTCAGGGGCCTTTGTCATGTGCTGGTACATGACCGTCAGCGGGTTATCGCCGGTAAACGGAGGAGACCCGCTAAGAAGGTTGTACATCAGGCAGCCGACGGCGTAGATATCGCTTTTCGCCTCTCCCCGTTCCCCCTTGATTTGTTCGGGGGCCATGTATTCGGGGGTGCCCATGAGGCCCGAAAAACCCCGCCAGGTTACCCTGGGCGCGCCTTCCATGAGCGCGATGCCAAAGTCCAGGATCTTCAAATGACCATCCGGGGCAAGCATGAGGTTCTCCGGTTTTATATCCCGGTGGTAGACTCCCCTTTCATGGCAATATTGCAGCGCATCGAGCAGTCTTGCGACCAACTTTACAGCCTCATCGACCGGAAACCTGCCTTTTTCGTTCAAGACCTCCGATAGCGGCACGCCTTCAGCGTATTTCAAGACCAGGTAGGGAGGGTTGCCTTCGGAAATCGCCAGCGCGACCGGAACATCGGAGTGGTTCAAAAGCTTTCCGATCGCCACTTCACGCCTGAAGCGTTCATATACGGCCGGATCTCCCAACTGTGCAATATGGGGGATCTTCAAGACGACCTTCTCATTGGATTCAACGTCCTGCGCAAGATACGCGGCGCCGAAGCCCCCCTGGCCAAGCGACTGTAAGATCTTGTATTTGTTCTCGAAAATTGTTCCGATTTCAGGCATTTGTCCGATTAACCCCTCGTTGGGTGCAAGTCACTGTTTTCCCAATCATATTTCATTCGCGACGATCGTATCATACGCGCTTCAGGATGGACACTACCCAAACTGGATGACCAGACCGCCTGCCACAATAATGGCAAGGCCAACCCATGTCGAACTCGGGACGACCTCACCAAGGACAAATCGCCCGCACATTACGCTAACCAGTGCGAACACCGATACATAGACGCCCAACAGCCTCGAAAGATCCCACCTCACCGTGTTGACGAGAAGGCCATAGCCGGCCAACAAGAGACCACCCGTTAAAATTATACCAACACTGGACCCACGCAGACCTCTTCGAACCACGGCATCGCCTCCGACCTCAAGGAGGGCTGAACCCAGGAAGACCAGCCAAGCGGCAAAAGGCAGTTCAAACTTTCCCATTCCGTCACCTTTCCGGATATAAATTTTCTATATGCTTGCCTGCCGGTGCAAATCCCGTGCTCGCATGGTTCGGTTCAAAAGGAAGACCGGCCGAGTCCGACCGGAACTCCGGCGGAAACAACACAACCACGCAGATCGACCTTCCTGAAAAAAACAATGACGGATTAAATTTTCGAAATATTTTCTCGCGTCTTCGGGAACAGGCGAACCTTATGTGGCTGCCGGAAGATACAAAATTGTTCCAGGATATTGTCGATTTCGAACCTTACACCGAGTCGGTTCAAAATGGTAAGAAAAGCTGCCGGGGTGACGGTCATGAAAAATCTCTCGGCCGGCCAAAACCTGTCGCGTATAGCACTTACGGTCAAAAAACGCATTTAGGCAACGGCCCATGACCCGCAGCTTTCAGGCTTTCGGCCGTGCTCCCCGCTTTTACGAGAAAGGCTGTGCTCGTGAATGCCGCCTGGTATAGGGCGGCCTGCTATCGAAAAGTTTGTTTCTATTCGTGTGAAATAAGGATGACGGAGATCATTGCGAGCACCATCCCGGCAAACTGGATGAAGTTTATTTTTTCTTTCAGAAAAATCATTGCGAACGCCAGGCTTACGACCGGGTAAAGGGCGGTAAGGGGTGCGACGATGCAGATCTTTCCGTCGCGAATGGCGTACATGAAGCAAAGCAGCCCGAGGTAGCCGGTCATTCCCGTAAGAAGAGCCGGTATTATCCCGCGGATTTCAGCTCCGCCGAGTTCGGGCCGCATGATGAAAAAAGCCGCCAGGCCGGTGATCGCACCTCCGATCACTTCAAACATGAAAGCTGTTTTTGGCTCCAGGCAACCGATGGCCATTTTCGGCAAAAAGGCCCACAAGCCCCAAACCAGGAGCGCCAGGACTGAATACAGCACCCATTCCTTCATTATGTCGGTCCATGCCCCCCGCACGGAGCGTGCTTCTATTGATTATCGCAACCGTTGTCAACCAAAGGCGCCTTCGTCAAGATCACGGAGGCGCTTCCCCCTCTTTACCCTCTGCCGCATCAAACCACTTTACGTCAAGAGGGTCTCGCGTGGGCAACCGGTGGTATTTGTATTTGGGATAACCGGCCATCAGGATGCCCGTTATGGAATTGCCCTGCGGGATCTTTAGAAACCGTGGAAGGGCAGGGAACTGCCTGGCGCATATTTGAGCGTATCCGGCCCAGCACGTGCCGATCTCAAGGGCCGGGGCGTAGAGTTCTATGTATTCCAGGGAAAGGACGGTCGATACGGGAGCAGCAGCCAGGTTCGACGGCGCGTGGGCCACTATGAGATGCGGCGCGCCCCGCAGGATTCTATCCTCACCGGCCTCATACGCCCGTATTAAGGCCGACATATGATACAGCCTCGCCATCTCGGGGGCAAGCCTCACGACTTCGCGCATCCATTCGACCACGATTTTGCAGACAGCGGCCAGGTTTTCACGGCCCTCGACAACCAGGTACGACAGCCCCTGTGAATTGTGCCCCGAGGGGGCGAATCGGGCGACTTCCAGGAGCCTCAACATGGCCGCCGCGGGGATCGGTTCATCTTTGTAGCGGCGAATGGAGCGGCGCGAACGCAGAAAAAACGCGGCTTGCTCCGGGTTGAGCATAAATTGAGGGAGAACCTCCGCATTTTGTGAGAGCGGGTTCTTCGGGTTGTCCAGCGCGCCCTTCGGGCACACTGCGACACAATGTCCGCACCCAATGCAAAGACCTTCAGACGCAGGCCGCATCCGTGGCTTTCCGTCCGGTCCGGGCAAAAGCAGGCCCAGGGGGCAAACCTCGATGCAAATGCCGTCACGGGCGCATTTTGTGTCGTCGACTCTTATCCGGTTCATGAACAAGTCCTAGTACAACTCGGATTTGAAATATTCCTCGCTCGAAGACGGCTGCACCTGCCTCAACCGGGGCTGACCATCTTCTCCTTCGGGAATTTGCGCGGCGTTTTCCTCACTCTCCAGCTTAGGTCCCGAACCGGGGGCCGGAACGCTGTCGGCAAAGGCGGCGTATACCGAACCCTGATCGTCCGACCTGGCGACCGACCCGGAAGATCCATTTATTTTGGCGAAAACGATCCCGTCGGGTATCGTAAAGGTTTCAACGGGTTTATCCTTCAGGTACTCTTTCATGAAATAGACCCATATCGGGCAGGCCGCGTGCCCCCCGGTTTCTCCCTTTCCAAGCGAAACGGTATGGTCGTCGTAGCCCACCCAGACGCCGGTGAGCACCGAAGGGGTATAGCCGATGAACCAGGCGTCCTTCAATTCGTTTGTCGTTCCGGTCTTGCCCGCGGCAGGCCGTTTGAGTTCCCGTGCTTTCGTGCCGGTGCCTTCCCGTACGACTCCCTGCAGCAGGTCGGTCATCAGGTAGGCTGTCTTGGCCGATATCACCTGTTCCTTTTTGACCTGGTGCTCCTCTATCAGGTTGCCGTATCGGTCGAGGACTTTATCTATCAAATAAGGCTCGACCCGCTCGCCGAGACCGGGAAAGGTCGAATAGGCCGTCAGCAGTTCCTGCAGCGTCACATCGGATGCACCAAGGGCCAGCGCAAGAGTGGGAGTGAGCTGGGAGATTATCCCGAGTTGCCGGGCGTAATTGATCGTGTAGTTTACCCCTATGGCTTCGAGCAGCTTGACCGTAACCACGTTGCGGGAATGAATGAGCGCCTTGCGCAGAAGAATCGGTCCCCAGAACTGGCGATCGTAGTTGGAAGGGGTCCAGGAACCCTTCAGGCTGTGATCGTTGTAGGAGATTGGCGAATCGATCAGGATGGATGCCTCGCTGTAGCCTTTATCAAGCGCCGCTGCATAGATAATGGGCTTGAAGGACGACCCGGGCTGCCGTTGAGCCTGCGTGCACCTGTTGAACTGGCTCTTTTCGAAATTACGTCCTCCCACCATGCAGATGACCCGCCCGGTAACCGGTGAAATGGACATCAGCGATCCTTCCATTCCGGGGTCCTGCTCGACGGCGCCTATCCAGGTGTTTTTCGCCTCAATTTTCTCAAGCTTTACGCGGAGAACGTCGCCGGTGCGAAAAATCTTTTCCGCGCGCTTATTGGAGATCTGTACCCATTGCCAACCCGGCTGGGGGATCAACGCTTTATCCGTACCCAGATCCACGGAGATCGTCCTCGACTTGGGGTCGAAATCCATTATGAGGCCCGCCACCACTTTGCCCTCTTCCAACTCCCCGTTGGATTGGCTGAGAATTCGAAGAGCGCTGGGCCAGTCGTCTTTCGGGACATTGACGTGGAGCCCGCGATACTGTTTGTGACGTTTGTCGAGTTCGCGAAGCCCCTGGTCGAGCGCCTTTTCAGCGATTCGCTGCGCTTTGAGGTCCAAGGTCGACTGGATCGTGAGCCCTTCCTTATAGAGCATGTCGTGCCCGAAGCGCGCCTCGGCCTGCCTGCGGACTTCCTCGGTAAAATAATCCATCTCTTTCAGGCCCCACTGCTTCGGTTTTGCGATCTGAAGCGGCTTGGCCAGGGCTTTCCGGGCCTCATCGATGGTAACGAACTCCGAATCGGCCATTCTCTGCAAAACGTAGCGCTGCCTTTCACGAGCCACCGAGAAGTGATGGATGGGTGAAAACCGGCTGGGGGCTTTGGGAAGGCCTGCAAGCAGGGCGGCTTCCGAAAGGTCCAGCTCGCTTGCGTGCTTGTCGAAATAGGCCCTGGCGGCCGCTTCCACCCCGTAGGCCCCGGCGCCGAAATAAATCTGGTTGAGGTAAAGATATAGAATCTCGTTCTTGCTCAGGCTGTTATCGATCCGATGCGCCAGGACCGCCTCTTTGATCTTGCGCATCATTGTTCGCTCGGGTGTCAGGAGCAGCGACTTGACTACCTGCTGAGTTATCGTGCTTCCACCCTGGACGATTTCTCCCGCCTGTATATTCTTTAGCATCGCGCGAAAGATCCCGATCAGGTCCACTCCGCCATGTTCGTAGAACCGGGTATCCTCAGCGGCGATAAAGGCCTTGATGAGATGCGGCGGGAGCTCGCCGAGCGGGACCAGGTATCTGCGTTCGATAAAGAATTCGCTGATCATTTCGCCATCGGCGGAATACACGCTGGTGACCAGGGGAGGATGGTAGTTTTTCAGGGCCTCGACACTGGGAAGCGACTGGTCTATTTGCAGATAGAGGGCGAAAACCGCTATGCCACCCACAAGGCAGAGGCAGAGGAGAATTGAGAAAAGGCTGAAAATCAGCCACCTTAGAGTTCTCACTCTGGGCATGCGCCTCTGTGGAACGGGCTTTTTCATCTCTCACCTTCTTTCCAGCGAACAGTAACGGCGAAAGGCGGACAAAAACAACTCAATCCCCTTTCTCCGTTCGTTTCTTTCGACATTGTCTACTGCTCACCATTCACGCAATAATAGGCTTCCGCCAATACCTTTTCAATACGAATTGCGTATCCCGGCATGCCCAGCGGCAGTTAAGGGCAAATTATCCCACGATTCGAACCGATTTCCATCGCGTGGCCCGGCTTTCTGATCGGCGAGACTTGAAAAACCGCCGATCGGGATTAGCTAGTGTCTAATCCCGGATCGCGGATTACACAGGCGGTTTTTCGATCCGCAAGAGGCTAATAATTGTTTGGCGCATCTGAAAAGTCAAAAAGGACACAAATATGAAAGCCCTCTGTTATTACCAGTATGGCAGCCTGAATCTTCTGAAGTACGATAACGTTGCGGACCCCGTTCCCGGTAAAGGTCAGGTCCTTGTCCAAGTGAAAGCCTGCGCCCTGAATCACCTCGATCTTTGGGTCATGCGAGGCTTGCCGGGCGCTAACCTCGATATGCCGCACTGGGGCGGATCGGACATAGCCGGAGTTGTCGCCGGTTGGGGCCCTGAGGTGACCGGATTGGAAACCGGCCGGAGGGTCGTTATCGATCATGGAATAAATCCGGTGGAAGATGAATTCACACGGCGCGGCGAGCATAGCATGAGCCCCGGGTATGTAATCATCGGCGAACATACCCGCGGCGGACTTGCGGAGTATATAACCGTGCCCGCGCAGAACGTCGTGGAAATACCCGACAACCTGGATTTCCCGGAAGCCTGCGCCCCGCTGCTCGTCACCCTGACCGCCTGGCGAATGCTCATAAACAGGGCGAAACTGCGGGCCGGGGAGACGGTACTGACGGTCGGCGCCGGTGGAGGGGTGAACAGCGCGGCCATTCAGATTGCCAAGCTTGCCGGCGCCATTGTCTATGTGGTGGCAAGCAATGCCGAAAAGGCCGAAAGGGCCCGCGAACTGGGCGCTGACTTCGTGATCGACCGTTCCCGGACGGACTGGGGCAAGGAGGTCCAGAGGCTCACCGCAAAACGGGGCGTGGACCTGGTGGTCGACAACGTGGGCGCGGCCACCATTAACACCAGTATGGCCGTTGTCGCCAGGGGAGGCCGGATAGTAATCGTGGGAAACACCAGCGGGCAACATGCCGAAATCGACATCCGCAGGATATTTGGCAAGCAGATAAGTCTAATCGGGAGTACAATGGGATCCCCGCAGGAATTTCGCGATATTACCCGCTTGCTTTGGAGCGGAAGAATCAAGACCCTGATTGACGAAGTGATCCCGTTAAGCGAGGGGAAGCGCGGCTTTGAGATTCTACAGCAGGGCAAAATGTTTGGAAAAATTGTCCTGGCGCCCTAGAAATTGTGTCCTGAAGTGTTGGAGGGGCGCGGGGGCAACCAGCCCCTGCGGTCTTAAAGTTTCAAAATTTCGGAATCGCTCCGGACAGTGCGGGCGGAATGAAACATATTGATTGCGATGTGCTGGTATTGGGCAGCGGGGCTGCCGGGCTCAGGGCCGCCATATCGGCGCGTGAAGCCGGGCTGGACGTTCTCGTGCTCTCAAATGCCGCTCCCGGAAAATCCACCTGTACCGGTCTTAGCGGCGGTGTTATGCGGGGCGCCCGGGGTTCGGAAAAACGCGAGCACCTGGACAGCACTTTGCAGGCCGGCCGCGGAATAAATCAACCCGATCTTACCGAAATACTTTGTGAAGAGGCCCCTGCGAGGCTGGCCGAGCTAACGCTATGGGGCATCCGGGCAGAAGTCCGGCATGGATTTCTCTTTGCCAGGGGACGCCCCCCGGTCATGGGTGAAGAGCTAGTTCGGTGCCTCATAAGCAGGAACCAAGAGTTGGGGACCCGGTTCATGGGAAAAATGATCGCGGCCGAACTGGCGATGGATAACGGGTCGGCTGGCGTGACCTGCCTTGAACGGGCGACGGGCGAGGTGATCGCGTGCAGTTCATCGGCGGTGGTGCTGGCAACCGGCGGCGGCGGAGCGCTCTATTCTCGCCACGATAACCCCGGACGGATTCTGGGGAATGGTTGGATATTCGCGATGGAGGCCGGAGCGCGCCTTCAGGATTTGGAATTCGTGCAGTTTTACCCTCTGTGCCTGGCCGAACCCGGACATGCGCCCATGGTAATTCCGCCCAGGCTCGCCGACTGCGGTCTGCTTTCAAATGAAGACGGCGAGGATATTCTCAAAAAGTACGGAATAAATGAACGCCCGGCGGCCGAAAGGGCTCGTGACCGTCTGTCGCAGGCGCTGTTTCGCGAAATTTACCGAAACTGCCGTGGGATTTTTCTGGACTTGCGGAATATTACCGAAGAAATCTGGCAAAATGATCCTTTTTCGGCCTCCGTGCGGCACATACTGGAAAGTCGCCACGGATCGCTCAGCCGCCCGCTTCGAGTCGCCCCGGCGGCCCACCATACAATGGGTGGAGTAGTAATCGACGGCAGGGGGGCAACATCGGTTCCGGGACTCTTCGCGGCCGGTGAAGTCACCGGTGGTCTTCACGGCGCCAACAGGATGGGGGGCAACGCGCTTAGCGAGGCCGTCGTGTTTGGAGCAAGGGCCGGGATTTCCGCGGCGGATTGGGCTAAGGGAAACGGCGCAAAAGTGCGGCAATCCGTTTTGTCCATCCTCGATGAAAGAGTTCGTGCCCGGCAGGGCGACGGGTGTAGGGAAGCCGATCTTCCGGGCAAAATACGCAGGATCATGTGGGAAGACGGTGGAATACTGAGAAACGAAAAAGGGCTTTCGCGAGCATTGGACGGCATGTGGGAAATCCTTAGGGGTTTTTCAGGGCCGGCAAACAAGAAATCACCGGCCCGGGCCGGTGCAATTGAGCTTCGTTTTTCCACCCGGGCGGCCTGCCTTATTCTGGAAGCGGCGCTCAGGAGGAAAGAGAGCCGGGGCTCGCATTTCAGGGAAGACTATCCGGAACAAAATGATCGGCAATGGTTGGGACATCTGCAGGTTGGAAGAAGCACTTCACGGGGCGATGAGTGGGAGTTCGTTCCTGCATGAATCGAGGCCTTCCACCGCGGCCAAACGAAGCATGGCGGCTATATTGTGCGGCCGTCCTTCGCATGCGCGGGGAAGTGGCATTCTTTGTCAGCAGCGTGCACCTGTCTGCCTCACGGGGGAGGGGAAAAGATGGACAAGAACCAGGTGGCCTGGAATGAAAGAACCGCCCAGACCATAATCGAAAATCTTGAAAAACGCAGGATGGAGGGCAGTTATGCTCCCACCGCCGTGGAGGCGTTAGAGCAAGTTCTTGCAATGATCCCGTGCGGATCGACCGTCTATCGCTGCGGATCGGTCACCACGACCTCGATGGGGCTGTGGAAGAAAATGGCCTCGATGCCTGGCATAACGATACTGAACCCTTTCAAGCCGGGACTCACACCTCGGGAAAGCCTGGCGATCAGGCGCGGCGGACTCACCGCGGACATCATGATCGCGAGTTGCAACGCCATTACATTGGACGGCCGTCTGGTCAACCTGGACGGTGTCGGAAACCGGGTGGCGGCAATGATGTTCGGCCCTGAAAAAGTGATCCTGGTGGTGGGAATGAACAAAGTCACCGCCGATCTCGATTGCGCCATCTCAAGGGTCAAACATTATGCCGCGCCCATAAACGCCATACGTCTCGGTTATGCAACCCCATGCACCGCCGATGGACGTTGCTCCGACTGCCAATCGGCCGAACGCGTATGCAATATGTGGAGCGTTATCGAAGGGCACAGAACAAGAGGCCGCATTCACGTAAAGCTGGTTGGCGAATACCTGGGATACTGAACGGGCGGCGCGGTGGGGCCGGGCGGCAGGACCGCCGGCCAAGATGACAACACACTTAGCGTCGGGCTAAAAGCCGGCCGTCTTTGCGCCGTACGGCTCGATTTTGGCGCGCGTGCCGTTCCCCTTCAGCAACCGAATTAATCACCAACCCGGAATCAGACATGGATTCGCACCATTTGAGGTGGGCCCGGCGTTGCAAACCCGGTTGTCGCCGACCGCGCGGCACGAATTGTGCACCATTTGCGCCTGACATGTTTATTGGAACCAGGACGCCGGATTTGAGGCAGCGCCGTAACTGAAAAATGGCGTTGCGCGGACGCTACCCTGTCAAAAATCTGCGAGCAGGTGGTATGACTCCCGCCAGGGTCGAGGCGCAGGGCTTACATAGATGCCATTCATACGAAAAAGTTTCCCCATTGCTGTATTTCTTGCGTGTGCCTTCTTCATCTACTCATACGTTAGAGACAATCTCTCGGATTTTTCGGTAATACTCAAGATTTCCCCGTCTTACCTGCTGCTGATCGGATGTGTGTGGCTGGCCCTGCTGATCGTTAACGGACTCTTCCTCAATGCACTTACCATCAGCTTCGGCATAGACCTCAATTTTTTCGAATACTTCTCGATATCCATAATCACCAGCTTCGGTAATCTTTTCCTGCCGATGAAGGGGGGAGCCGGGTTTAGAGCGGTATATCTCAAATCCCGTCACGATTTCGACTATACCTACTTTATGTCGAGTCTTGCCGCAAACTACCTGGTAGTCCTTATCGTCACCTCGGTGGCCGCCCTGGGCTGCATGGCGCTTTTTTACATCAGTTCGGGAATGTTCAGTCTGCCCGTCGCCCTGGTTTTCCTCGGGGTTGCCGTCTTTACTTCATGGCCCGTTTTTTTCCCCCCGTCCAGCCCGGAATGGATCGCCGTTCGGTGGGTGCGTGAGCTGACAAACCAGGTCCTGTCGGGTTGGAACATCATCAGAAAAAGCAGGAAGACCGTGGTGAGGCTTTTAAGTCTGAGCGCCCTAAACCTCTTACTGTATTCCGCGGTGACCTGGCTGGAATTTGCCGCATTTCACATGAAAGACATTCGTGGAAATGAAATAGGATTTCTGCAGGCCGCTATCTTTTCAGAGATCGGCGGTCTTTCCTTCTTTATAGGCATCACGCCTGCTGCGTTCGGCATAAAGGAAAGCGTGCTGATGTTCAGCTCGCAGTTTCTGGGGATCACCCAATCGCAGGCGCTCACGGTTTCGCTGGTCGACCGGGCGGTAAGTGTCGTGGTACTTTGTTTATTCTTCGGCTTCGCTTCACTCTATATCAACAGGAAGCTCGGAATAAAAAATGTCGGGACTGGCTCCCCGGCGTCTTCTGCGCCTCCGCGGTGAATGCTATCCGTCTTCTGTTCACCGTCCCGAAAGCATTTTTACCCAAAACGCGGCAATGCCCGAGCCGAATATCAGCAATATTAGGGGCAGGCAGAGGAAAACCCTCATGAAGTCTCTAGTGTTTTCAGAAAGATACAGCGAGACAGCCGCGTTAGCCGCAATCACCAGGGCTGCCGCATAAAACACTCCCCCTGGAATGAAGGCCAATGATAAAACCGCGGCCGATACAACCGCGAGCAGCAGGAAGGGGAGATGGAAATAGCCGCCCGGGCGGAGGTAGAAATCGGAGAATCGAACTCCACGGTGGAAGAGCCAGCTTGAGAACTGTCTGGGACTGGTTCTCTGAGAGTACCGAAAAAAAAGTCTCCTGGACCGGAGAAGGCTTATTTTATTATCGAACACAAGCTTATGGAAAAGCAAGGTATCGTCGTTCACATCCTTCCCCGTTCGCTCCGGGGTAAGCTTTATGAACAGGTCCCTGTCAATCAGCAGGACGGCAGTGCCCTTTGGTGCCCGTTTGAAGTTCCGTTGAGTTATCAGCAAGTCGTAGGTTATCGGAAAAAACTCCTTCCCGTAATACCTCCTGCGAATGAGGTACAATATCGTATGGAATACTGATTCGTACTTTGTCTCGGCCGGGTCCGTTTCGCCTATTACTGCGGGGTGGCCGTCAAAGCCGCCCAGCTTGCCGATGATATCGTCGGGAAGAGTAACTCTTGAATCTACGAACAGTATCCGGTCAGTTTCAGCTCGCCTTGCCCCGGTAAGCCTCGCTACTATGCGGCCCTGGTTCTCGGGCAGGCAAATGAGTCCAACCGGAAAACTCTTTGCGATCTTTTGAGTTCTGTCGGTCGACCCGTCGTCCACCACAAGAATGGAATAATCTTCCCCATGGGTTACGCCCCTTTGGTCAAGCAGGGATTTTATGCATTCCCCGATCGTATCTTCTCCATTGAAGACCGGAACGATGACCGTATATTTCATCCGTCCCTCCCATCGCGGGGCATCTTCTCAGCGACGACCAGGAATGCCGAACTTAGATCTTTTTCGAGAAAACACCGTTGCAGGACCAAAAAAGGGGCCAGGAAAAAATCGTTTGACACCACGCGGTTGAAAAGGTTCCTTTTTCTATTGATCCCGCTTTGCTTCGAGAGTTCCTCCTTAGTGAGACCCTTGCCGCTGTATTTTCTGTGCAGAAAAACATCCAGCAATATCGACAGCGGATAAGCGTAGTTCCAAAGGCACCGTATTTTGAATCCCCCGCTCACCAGCAGATTGCGTACACCCCTTCTTTCATACCGCCGGTAGTGGCCCGCGGCAACGTCACTGCGGCCCCACTTACTCTGGTGGGCCGGAACGGAAATGAGAAGTTTTCCATTCTCATTTAAAATGCCCCCCCACTCTTTAACGCAGGAGAGATCGTCTTCGATGTGTTCAAGAACTTCGAAAGCCATGATGTAATCGTACCGCCTGCCGTATACGTCAGTTTTATCTAGGGCAAGGTGTATTTTGCTCTTGAGCGACGGATGCTTTTCGATTCTAAGCCTGGCAATCTCGAAAGCCGATTCCGATATATCGAAACCGGACGCATCCAACCCGAGCGAGGCGTACAGCAAAAGCATATCCCCGGCGCCATACCCGAATTCCAGGCACGTCTTGCCGGGCAAAAACTCTCTAACGAGCATCCTTTTGACCAGGTCCCTTCGCAACTTGTACCTGGGCATCGGCAGCCAGTTGTCTTCCATCGATCAGCCCCTTTCCCTTACACCGGCCAGTTCGAGGATTTTACGCGCCAGCGCCGAGGGATCGCCCATTTTGATGAAGTGCACGTTCTTGTTACCCGCCGAGAAAAGTTCCCTATTGGCTGCATTGTCCCCCAAAATCACCGGCCTGTCCATGGCCAGGTATGAATAGGCCTTTCCCGGAATGACCCTGCCAGCCTTTTCAACGGCCGCATTGAAATGTCCGGCAAGGCACACATCCGACATTGCTATGTAGTCGGCTATTTCAGCCTGGGGAAGCCACCGAGCCGCAAACTTCACGTTTTCCAGCTTGGAGTGCTTTCCGAAGTTTTTTATTTTTTCATAGGGGCCGATCATAATGAAAACTATGTTTCCGCGCTCTTCCAAAATCCGTGCCGATTCCAGAATAACCTCCGCGCCCTGGAGAGGATTCATTGCACCGAAAAAGAATACGACGAATTTATCTATTAAATCATGTGGCCTATCCACATTTCGCGGGTAGTATATTTGTTTATCGGCTTCGAGATAAATAACCGTCATTTTATCCGAATCGACGCCGAACATGCCGGAAAAATATGCTGCATGCTCGCGTGTGTCTACAATCACATGATCCGCTACAGCAAGCGCCTTCCTGTCGAGCAATTTCAATATAATGGACAAGGGGTTCAATGGAGACAGGAGCTGCCTATCATGAACAAGCGTATCATAAATAGATATAAAAAAATCTATTATCAGCATTTTCTTTCGAAGTTTAAATTGAATAAAAGGGACAATAAGCTGAGGAATTCCACCGATAAAAATTACATCATATTTTTTAATATTAACAGCGACCACCTTTAAATTGATCTTTAAGATACGCATGATTCCGGTTGGACTTACTCCATGGATATCTTTCGGAGCTATTATATCTAAATGTTGCGCTGACTCTTTCAGAATGTTCATTTCCTGCCTGTTCCTTATATAATCGATGTCTGAAGGTGTTATGAAAAGCACCTTTTTACCTTCCGTGATTTTCAGCAAATCTGAAGGAATCATTTCAACCTCTGCGAGTCCGGCAATCTAAAACGGTTTCAACGCCGGAAAATCGGCCTTAATAAAGAAATACGAGTCTCGTAAATCCGGCCTCCACGTTCAGTTGCATCCCCCGGGATCGGTCAATCCCGTCCCAAGGATAGTAGCATACCAATCTGGAGGAGAAGAGGTCAAGACCTCGTGTGAGCAACGCAGGGAGGCACAGTACTACGGGGGCCGCTATTCATCCCCCACGCTTAGCTCCGCGCCGCCGTTTCTCGTGCAGGCTGTGAGAATAGTTGCCAGGGGCGCAGCAACCGATGCCTCGTCACAGCACGTCCACAATCCGGGCACACCGAAACTGCATACTGGGCCCGGAGCTTCAGCAAATACCAGGACCGAACCGATTGACTTCGTGTCTGAAATCTGTTTTCATCGAGGGCAGGAGGAAATCAGGTTGAAAAGCCTTCAGAGAAGAGGATAACAGATGCTCAAAAGGTATTTCCGGTATTTGCGCTCGGTAGCCTCGAAAATGTATCAAGCCGATATTTTAGATTTGCTTGAACCGAATCCGGATGCTTCTTTGCTTGATATCGGATGCGATGACGGCAAATGGACGGCATGCCTTTTGTCCAAAATAGGTTGTCACAGTGTAATTGGCATTGATTTAGTGGATCAGTGCCTGCTCAAAGCCAAAAAAAATGCATGGAAGTTGTCAGGTCCGATGTTTCCAACGGTCTTCCCTTCCAAGACTGCACATTTGACGTTGTTCACTCTAACCAAGTGATAGAGCATCTTCATAGAACAGAATACTTTGTAAAAGAGCTGTTTCGCATATTGAAACCAGGTGGATATGCTATTGTTTGTACAGAGAATCTGGCAAGTTGGCACAACATTTTTTCGCTCGCAATGGGATGGATGCCTATGTCCAGCTCGAATTTCTCCCAGATTACTTACAATGTTGGAAACCCTCTTGCACTGCATGCATCTGAAGCTACATACCTCCCCGAATCGTGGCAACATATTAGAGTTCTATCAATAAGAGGTATTAAGGATATTTTCGAGATCCACGGCTTTAAGACCGAAAGGACCCTGGGCGCCGGTTATTATCCGCTCCCCTCGTTTTTTGCTCGACTCGACCCTATCCATGCGGCTTTTCTTTCCTGTAAGTTTAGAAAACCAATCTAATATGATCTCAAGGAACTGACGGGACGGATGGTCAACAATCCCGCTCCGGGGCCACTTGGACTCCGTCAGCTTTGATCTGGATGGCGTTTCATCGCTGTTTTGCCGTTTCCCGCGATAGACTTTGACAAAAATTGTCACTTGAACTGCCAATTAATGCCCGTGCGAGGGTCCTTCCCACTGCCCCTCCCTATCGGGTGCGCGCCAAAAACCTAATCCCTTGGCCCACTTATACTGATTCGACAAAAAAATTTCCAAATCAGGCATCACTTTTGCTCAAGCCCTTTCGCGGAATGGGCGAAAAAGACTGAAGAATAGAGGGAGTTTACGATAATTCATATGAAGCGTGAACCATGCTAAACCCGCTGAGAAATTGCAGTCTGCGAACCCCGATAGGCGGAAGGAGGACAGCATGTTTGCCAGGGTGAGGGAGACCAAAGGTTTTGCATTGAGGGAACTGATGATCGTCGCGGCGATAATTGGCATCTTAGTCTCAGTCGCGGCGCCTTATTTTCAAAAGACTGCTCTGAAATCGCGCATGACCGGCAAGACTTCCTCCGGAATCTCCGCAGTCAAATCACCACGGTGTCCTACCCCGGCTTCCAGCAGACCTGTCCATCAGGAACAACCTTAGCTCATCTTTTAACTGACCCCATGCGCCAAGTGCATCCGAAATTCCACTATTACCGGCGCCGACAGCGCTGTCACCACAGCCTTGGTTGCCGGGAACAACACTGGAGGCACAGGCGCCTGTCATATGCTCCGGAGCCTTGCCGGCCGGACTATCTTCGCCTCTCCAGCGGCAGCCTTGGCTGGTTTCCATCCGGAAAGAGTCTTTTTGCGCAGGGCAGACAACTGCCTTTCGGCAGATCATACCCTTCTTCTTCTCTGGCGCAACTCGATCTTCTATGCCGGTTTTCGTCACAAGTAATGACAAGATTTGTCAGCCGGTTCAGAATTATCGTCCGGGCGACGAATTACTCATCGTCCCCCGTATCCGGCCTGTGCACTTGAAATCAGCATCCAGAGCCGGTTTACACTGATTCAGCAAAAATTTCAGAAAAGTCGGAAACGCGGCACCACTCTTGCTCAAGTCCTTGCGCGGCATGAGCAAAAACGACTGAAGACTAAGAGAGAGTTAACGATAATTCATATGAAACGTGAAGCATGCTGAGCCCGCTGAGAAATTGCAGTTGGCAAAACCCGATCGGCGGGAGGAGGTCGCCATGTTTGTCAGAATAAGGGAAAGCAGAGGTTTTACACTGGTGGAATTGATGGTCGTCGTTGCGATCATCGGCATCCTGACCGCGGTCGCGGTCCCCTTCTATCAAAGGTGCGTTCAGAAAGCGCGCCTTACCAGCCTGTTTTTCCCAGGGGTTCACGCAATCGAAACCAACCTGGCGGTCTACTACGCTTTTCAGCCGAGCCTGCCGTTCCCTAAGGGCGGGACATTTAATATTTTTGTCAGTGATGCCAACACCCGATATTTTACTGCAACCCCTTCCGGTGGCACTGTGGACTTTGTTATCAATGCCCCCGCTGCCACAAATCCGCTTCATGCGCTGGACGGCCTGACTTTAAGCGCACATCCCCTTACGACACTGGGTAGAATTAGCGGGTGGCAGCTTAACGGCTCCCTTGCAACCATCCTTGGTTTGGCAGGCGAACAATAGTCCGGTACCAACGCAATGAAGGAGCTTCCTTTTTTGCCACAACATTTTTCTGTCCGCAAAAATATCCTGCATCACAGCCGACGCCCATGTGCTCCCGGTTATATAGCTCCAGCGACGCCCTTTCGGAAATAACAGATAAGACACCGGCGTTTCCCGATTCGGATTTGCTCGCATCAAAAAAGGGGTTTTCGTCCCGACAATGGGAGGATTGCGCTGAGGCGTACTCGGAAGTTAGAAGGATGAAATTTTCACCCTTCCTCGGACCGCCAACTTGGGAATGACCCTTTCCGCATGGGCCCGACTCTTCGTTTTGGCGAGCAAAACCTTTTCAACTTCACATCGCAATCTTGCCTTTTACGTCACAGGTAGTGACAAGAATTGTCAGCCGGTGCAGATATTAATGCTGGCCGGCAAGCCACTCATCACCTCGGACTATCCGGTCTATTCGTTTGAAATCAATATCCAGAGCCGGTTTGCACAGATTTAGCAAAAATTTCGGAAAAGCCGAAATCAAGGCATCAATTTTGCTTAGCTGATTTGGCAACACAGCAGGAAAAAAGACTCAAGGGACAGGAGGCGATTGACGATTCTTCATTATGAATCGCGGGAAACTCAATAGGAAACATCAGCCCATAAAGACCAACAAGGAGAAAACAATGTTTATCAAGATGAGAGAAAGCAAAGGTTTTACACTGGTGGAATTGATGATCGTCGTTGCGATCATCGGCATCCTGGCGGCAGTCGCGGTCCCGTTCTATCAAAGGTACATTCAGAAAGCGCGCCTTACCAGCCTTGTTATGCCCGGAATCCATGTAATAGAGACATCCCTGGCGACTTATTATAGTGTACAGAGTTCTTTTCCGGCAACTATCGCTTCAGCCGGCTCACCCTTTCTCGCAGACGCCAACACCAAATGCTTCGGCACACCGACGTATACTTATAATGGCACCAACAGCATCACCCTGACCTTCCAGGTCGGGAATGCTGCGAATGGCACCTGTCCATCGTTGGCGCTGCTTAGCGGCGCAAAAACCGGAATAATCACCGTTACGCCCCAGACTATGGCCGGCAAGATTACCGGATGGGCGCTGTCCGGCAGCCTTGCCACAAATTTGGGGTTGGGGAACTGACAGCAGTTTGCTGCAAGCAAAAGAAGACTGCGCGAAGAATGCCGGTATAACGCCGGCATTCTTCCATTTATTTTTATTTTTCCAACCTGTAATGGCTTACCGGCAATGGGACCAGGGACAAGTACACGAGCGAGAAAAGCACTTCCTCACATTCTCGCCCTTTTCATTGCTGTAATGATCTTTTCAGCTTACTCGAACACGTTCACTTCGCCGCCGTTCCTCGACGATTTTCAATCGTTCATATTTGAAAAAGCCCTCAATCCAGATTGCGTCAACGCCTCGAGCATTCTTTCGCTCTCTCGGTCAAAGTTCGGCTTGACGCGGTTTCTGCCTGTAATCACACTGGCTCTTAATAACTCTTTGGGGCACAGCAACGTCATCTATTTTCACGCGGTAAATCTGCTGATTCACCTGCTGGCGTTCTTCGCGGTCTTTTGGCTCATGAGGCAGGTCCTTGCTGCAGGAAAGAAAAAGGGTACAGAGGGACCGCTCTATGAATTATCCGGCTTTTTTCCGCTGTGCGCCGCAGCCATATGGGCACTGAGCCCTGTCCAGACAAGTGCCGTAACGTACCTCGTACAGCGCATGGCCTCCATGCAGGCGCTCTTCTTTACCCTGAGCGTGGCCTGCTTTATAAAGGCGCGCCTCCTTTCCGGAAAAAAGACACGGAGCGCGATGGTTTTCTACTTTCTTTGCGCGCTTGCTGCAGCATGCAGCTACATGTCAAAGGAAAATTCGGTGGTCCTGCCGGTCGCGTTGGCCTTAACGGATATCTGGTTCTTCGATTCGGCCTGGGTGAAAAAAGCCTGGACCGTATGCCGGAAGACCGGCTGGAAAATCCGCACGGCAGCCGTTGCGGTGCTTCTCTCATTCTCTTTCTGCGTCGTCACGGTAGTGTTGCCCAAACTTCTCAGCGGGTACGCCCAGAGGGATTTCAATCTGGTGGAACGCCTGCTCACGGAAGGACGGGTGGTCGTATGGTATATGTCGCTCCTCCTCTGGCCCGACCCGGCCCGGCTATCCATGGAGCATGACTACCAAATTTCAACTTCCCTTCTCAGCCCTCTTACGACTCTTCCCTCTCTGTTTCTGATCAGCGCCCTCATCTTTCTTGCCATCAAGTTGCGAAGGCGATTCCCGGTGATTACATACGGGATTGCCTGGTTCTTTTTGAACCTCACAATCGAATCGACGTTCATTCCCTTGGAACTGGTCTTCGAGCACAGACTCTACCTGCCCTCGATCGGTTTCTATCTTTCGGGTGCGGCGCTTTTTACGATTCTTTTCCGCCGGACCGCAAAACGCCTCCAAGAAGCCGAATTTGCCAAGGCAGCCTGCTCCGCTCTTCTCATCGCCACCGCGTGCCTTACGCTCCTGACATTTGTCAGAAACGGCGCATGGGAAAACAAAATCACAATCCATGAAGATACGGTGACAAAAGCGCCCAACAGTCCACGGGCGAACTCCGACTATGCCAACGTGCTTTGCGAGGTCGGGCGGTACGAAGACGCCATAAAGTATGCCGAAAAATCAATCGAACTCGGAAAAAAGGGACATGAGAATTTTGCCATGGCCCAAAACGCCATAACCATTGCCCTTACACAACAGGGGGAAACAGACGAAGCGCTCGAACGCGGTGAGAAGTTTATAAAGGAAAAATCCAATGGAATCGATGCAGACTCCCTCCCCAATCTCTGCCTGAACCTGGCCCGGGCCTCCGCTACCGCGAAAAAGCCCGAGGATGCCTACAAGTGGACTCTTGAGGCCCTCAGATACGTGCAACTGACCGATAATTCCGTTTACAAGAAGGGCCTGGTTGAAATGAGCGCCCTGGAAATCATTGCCCGGTTCGGCCCGCAGGGGGCAGGTCTGAACCATGACGGCGCACCGGATTCGGAAGACTTGCCGCCTGCGCTTTGGGTCGCCAGGGAATTCAACAGACACGGTGAGCTGCAGTATGCGCGTGAGATAATCGAGCGGGCCTACGCGAACAACCCCGGGGAACCGCACCTGAGAACGGAAATTGAGAACCTCCATGAAGAAGATGCCCGCAACCACGCGCAAAAGGAAAAATGGAACATTTTCGAAAAATATGTGCGAAATCCTTTTTCAAGATTCAATTTCGACATGGCGGTGGCATTTTTAGTGCAAGAGAAACAATTGCCGAAGCTTTTTCTGGACCTTGGGGAGAGGCGCCTGGATGCGGCCTTGCAAATTTCTCCCGATTCTCCTGAAGCCTTGCTGCTGAAGGGATGGTACTTCTATAACAAGGACGATGCGCAAGACGCCGTGGCAGCGGTAAGAAGAGTCCTTGCAGGCGACCCGGAAAACTCCAACGCATGGCTTGCGCTTGGCTTCTTCCAGGCCAAAGCGGGAGATAAAGAGAGGGCTGTCGCGGCTTTCGAAAAAGTAATCGAACTTTATCCAGGCTATCCGAAGCGAACCATCGTGGAAGAGCTCTGTAAACAATTGAGGCACGGAGAATCAATCCAATCCGCCTCAAACCGGGAATAAAAAAGGGGAATCGTTTTCGAAATCATTTTATCTATCCGAAGAATCGGGTATTATGCTGCTTACCGTCAGGGGGGAACCCGGACAGCTAAAAATTTGCGAATGAACATAGGGGGCCGTCCCAATCCGGGGCGGCAGTTATGATCGCATGTCGGGATATTGACGGATTTATTCTTCATCGAGAGAAATTGTGGGGGGGGGTACCATGAAAGCGCGTCTTGAAAAAAGAGTATCTGCGCGCCGCTTTTCTATGATTTTTATTCTTGTGCTTGCGGCCGCAGCTTTTTCCGTTTCCGTTTCAGCCGCTCAGCAGCAGTCCGAACAGACTCAACCTGCCCAACCAGCCGCCGTTCAGCCGCCCCAGCCCCCGGATTCGCAGGTTTCGGTGTCTGCGGCACAGCCCGGGCAGGATACAGAGGGGGCGCCACGGCCGGAGGGCAGCGCCGCCGTTCAACCCGTTCCCGCTTCACCCGGGGAAGTTTCCAGCGCTCAGACCGAAAAATCCGCACAGGCTCAGTCCGGGCCACTACCTTCCCCAGAACAAGCCCCGGCGATTCCCGCGGCCGCCCCGCCTTCGGGACCTGCCGAAGCGCAGGTGCCGGATATTGCGTTCCCAAAGCCTGAAACAGCGGCAGCTAATTATCCTTCGGAAATTTCTCCATTACGGGAAAAGGCGAAGTCGAACCTGATGGACGCCAATTTCACTTTTTACCCGATAAAAGCGCTTGACCCTTTCGTCCCTTTCGTTTCGCTCGATGCGACCAGCCATCAGGGTGAGGATGAAGGGGAATCGAGATCCGTGCCCCTTACGCCTTTGCAAAAAATGACGCTCAGCGAAATAGAAAAAGGGCTCAAGGCGATTACCTGGGGTGAACTCGGCAAGAAGGCCGTTATAGAGGACGCCACCGGCAGGGGATATATAGTCGCTATTGGGACGCCGGCGGGAGAGCACAGCGGGGTGATTACGCAAATCTCCAACGATCATCTCGTAATCCAGCAGGAAATCTGGGACATGAAGGCGAAAAAGAGACTCCCGCAGGATTACACTATAAAGATCGTCAAAAAGGATAACGAAAAAAAGTAGCCTACCGGCGAATGCCATCCAGGTTTGACAATTGCCGCGTTCAACGCCGGGCAGGCAATGGGTAGAGACTGGGTCACTTTCTTCTTATAAGTGAGATCAGCAACATCACCGCGCCTGTGGAAAGCGCGGCGTCGGCCACATTGAAGGCCGGCCAGTGCCATCTTCCCGCGTAAACATCGATAAAGTCCACTACCTCGCCCAGCCGTATGCGGTCGATCAGGTTCCCGCATGCCCCGCCGGCAATGAATATGTATGCTACTCGGGTCCAGTAGTCCTTTTTGCCGATTTTCCCGTAGGCATAAGCGATCACGGCGATGACAACAATGGCAAGTCCGATGAAGATGAATCGCCGCCAGACGGAGCCCGGCGCGGCAAAAACGCTGAAAGCCCCTCCAGTGTTGTGAAGATGCACAAGATTCAGCAAGCCGGGAATTATGGGTATCCCCGTATTGAGAGGAATTGCCCTGGCGAGCAGGTATTTTGTCAATTGATCGAGGGCGGCCACGCTGCCGACGAGGCTGATAAACGGAATTGTTCGCTCGATTTTCGAAGTGGACATTCAAATTCCTGTATTATGCTGAATATACGTATTTTCCCAAAAAACCAATCGGTCCGGACTCAAAGAGTTACCGGGAAGAAAGCCGGGACCGAAAATGAAGCTATAAGATACAGAAAACTTCCCGGTAACAAAAGACGATAAATAGCCGGACGGTGTTCATGGAAGAATTTTCGAATAATCGAGCCCATTTACTCAACCGGGAATGATGAGGGCCGAGGCCTGGGCGCGGAGAAAAAACCGAGTTACGCCGTGACACAGATGGCGGGGAAACTTGTTATCCGGGCGCATAGCGCAAGAGGCCACGAAAGGCGAACGCACGGGGATGCAGAGAGGAAAAGCCATGCGCGGGTGGTTTATTTTATGGACAAAAGAATTACATTAAATTTCTATCCATCCAGACTAATTGCTGAAAGAAGCACGGCCTGGTTGAGTGCCGCTCGGAAAAGCGCTCGTTTTTCCGTCCCGGAGAGGTGGGCTCTTGCCGGGTCTCCGGCCGGTGACCGCGTTCCGACGCTTGCCGGAAACCACAAGCCTCGCTTATGATGGCGATTGGATATTAGAAGTTTTTGCGGAACTGCTGAAAGGAGATTGGTTCAATGATTCACCTGTCGGAAAAAGCCGAAGACGTTTTAAAGGATTATTTCAAGGACAACCAAGTCAGCCCGATCCGGGTCTTCCTTCAGACCGGCGGCTGAGCCGGTCCATCCCTGGCTTTGGTTCTGGATGAACCAAAAGAAACTGACGATGTGTATGAAGTAAACAGCTTTACCATTCTTGTCGACAAAGACCTTCATGTGAAAACGAAGGACATTACAATCGATTATGTCTCCTATGGGATGGGTTCCGGCTTCAGGTTGGCATCCGAGGTCCCGGTCGGCGGCGGCGGGGGTTGCTCGTCTTCATGCAGTTGCTAGCGCGCAGTTTTCGAGGCGCTGACGGTCGGCAATCAAACGGGGGCGGAAAAGTCCCCGTTTTTTTTATGAAAGGAAGACTGGGCCACTGATTATGGAGTTCCCGGCCGACGTTCCCTCTATGGCGTGCCGTGTTGCGCTGCGCGCCGGGATGTCAAGTGTCCATGCCAACCCGCCGGAACCGCTCCAGCAATTCGGTGCCTCGCAAGAATTGCCTATTTTCTCGTTAACATCCCTTCTTATGCTCGGCACATCGGCAACGAGCTGCCGCCACCCGCGAGCTCCCGCGTCTGCAACATCTTGTCAGGGTTTCGTTCTTTTGTCGGCCCTCTCGTCGTTCAAAAACGTGACGACGGCCAGCAGGAGCCCGCCTATGGCGGCAATGAGGAAAAGAATTATGGCCAGTCCGGGATAACCGAAAAGGGTGAACCGGGTCCGCACGCGCATCATGATGGCAGCTCCTACGATGGTTGCCGCGAGGATGACCCCGAGGGCGACGCGGTTCGCTATCTTTTGAAATCCCCTCATCAGGTTGGTTTCGTCGATGGCATCGACACCGATCTTGAAACCGTTGCCGGCAAGGATATCTATTATTTTGCCCATCTTTCGGGGAAGGTTTTCGGCTAAATCTTCCAAATCCATCGATATTTTATAAAGATTCGCAGCGGACACCTTTTTGAGGAGCCTTTGCCTGAAAATTCTTCCGGCATGCCGGCGGATTGCGGTGTTCGGGTCGAATCCAGGGTCCAGGCTTCGGCCTATGTTGTCGAGATTCAACATGCATTTGCCCAGCATTGCGAGTTCGCCTGGAAATCGGAAACCGGTTGTTCCGGCCGCCTGGAGTATCTCCAGTATGACACGGCCGACTTCCAGTTGCCCGATCGTGGTCCGCTGCCACTGCGCCACCAACTCTTTTACATGCCTGCCAAAAGTCTGTTCGTCGAATTCCGAGGTTTTTTCGCCGATCTCGATAGCGTATTCGGCCGCGTCCTCCGCTTTACCGTCGCTAATGGACAAAGTCAGCCTGAGAAGTTTTTTCTGCATCCCTTCGGAAATGCGGGCGACCATTCCGAGATCGATCAGCGCTATTCGCCCGTCTTCCGTCAAAAATACGTTTCCGGGGTGCGGATCGGCATGGTAATAACCGTCAACGAGTATTTGTTTCAGATATGCGCCGAATAGCTCATCTGCGAGCTCCCACCCATTGATTTCCTGCCTGCGCAAGGGGACAATGCTCGTGACTTTTTGCCCGCGGATATACTCCATGGTGAGCACCTTGGAGGTTGTGAACGCATCGATCGGCATAGGCACCACGATCTTACCGAATTCACGCAGGTTCTCTTCGAGTACTACCAGGTTCCTGGCCTCCTGCCTGAAATCGAGTTCGTTCAAAACCGCTTTGCCAAACTCCTCCATGGTTGCCTGTAGCATGTATCTTTTTGCAACGTCCGTATGCCGGTCCAAAAAGCCGGCCAACTCGATCAGGACCTTGAGGTCCATGGCGATCCGATCGTGAATGCCGGGCCTCTGGACTTTTACGGCCACCGATCTGCCGTCGAGGAGCACGGCTCGGTGGACCTGGGCGAGGGATGCGGCGGCAAGAGGGGCTTTGTCGAAAAATGAAAAGAGCTTCGATATCGGCCTTCCCAACTCACGGGTGACAATGTCCTCGACCTGTTCGTATGGGAAGTGTTCGGCGCTGTCCTGAAGGCGTGCGAGGGCCTCAATATACTGTGGGGCCAGGAGGTCCGAACGGGTGGAAAGAAACTGCCCCAGCTTGACGTAGGTGGGGCCCATCTTCTCAAGATCTTCGGAAAGTTCTTCAGCTTTTGCGTCGATTTTCCCGGGACTTTCCCCACCCAACTCCTTCTTGAGTCCCGTCCGGGCGAGCAGGTCGGAGCGGCCATATTTGATCAGAAACCGGGCAAGCTCCTTATAATGTCGCAAATATCCGTTGCTCAGGAAGAAGCTCATTGTATGACATACCTATATCCTGGACTGAACAATAAACGGCGTATCATGCGAACACCCCATCAACGATGCACTTCGCGATGCGTGGAAGGCGCTGCTAAGCAGGGTCTGCCAATCGTGTTGGGCTTTCAGCGGAAAGCCTTCTTCTCCGACCGCGAACCCAAATTCAAAAGGATGCCCAAAGCGGAGCATCCTTTTGAATCATGCAACAGGTCACTCAATGCCGTGCAACTATGCGGTTCGTTTTTGTAAATCGCCTATTTCGGTTATGCAGCGCTCTTCATCGGGTGAGAATTCGACCCCGACGTGATGGTTCTGTACCAGTGTCCACCCGAAGTAGCCGGCGAAGATCGTCGAAATCACGCCAAGCAGAGACAAAATGACCGCCCCTCTTGAAACGGGCGTCACGGCGCTCCATTGGCCGGCATTCAGGGAAAGGCAAATCACGAACAAAATGAGTGAAAGAGTGTTGAACGACAGATGCTTGATCCCGGTGCTCTTGGCGAGCGTACCCTGTGGAATGCCCAAGCTCCAGTCGATAAACCCGAAAACAGCGGCGACCACCGCCATCACGATGCCGGCGACATTTGCCGCGATCCCCACCTGGAACCAGAACGCGCTGCCGGATACTCCATGGAAAATGAACGCTATCAAAGTAGCGAAGTAGAAGGCGATCGGAAAAGTTACCAGCATGGGGTGAATGGGGTGTCCCATGACTTTAACTCTGCTGTACATTGATATATTCTCCTTAGAAGGAATGATTACCTCAGTTACCCGTCCGGACTTTACGCCCTCGGATCGTAAAGCCAAGCCTCTTCTCAATAAGGTAATGATATACCGGCGATTGTAAACCATGGGACAATTCTTGCTGAAGCCGCTCGTCCTACTCGTGTGATTCATATCGCAAAATGCGTCGCCGGCTTCCTTTTTGTTCAAAGCTGATTAGACTACAGAGTAATTCCAAGATATTGCGGAAATGAGCTTGCCGATGAGGGCAAAATCGAAGACTCCACGATAGCGCCACAGGCCGCTGCGCTGTATCGTCAGGCGTGGGGCCGCGAGGTTACGACGAGAGTCTGAATCGGGGGAAAACGGCAGGGGTAAGTTGGTGAGTACTACCAGTTACCCCTGTCTCTATTTTTGAACTCGATGTAGCCGAACCTGCCCCTTTCATTGACAAAAGAATTGAGCAACCAGCTTATTAAACTTATTATCAGCGAGCCAAAAACCGCCGACAGGAATCCATGAACGTAGAAACCGGGAACCACGCCGGAAACCATTTTCAAAAGCAGGGCATTTATTACGAACGTGAAAAGGCCCAGGGTAAGGATATTTATCGGAAGTGTGATAATAATCAGCAGCGGCCGGAACAGGGCGTTCAGTATGCCAAGCACCGCGGCGGCGAGAAATGCGGAAAAAAAGCTTGTCACATGTATACCGGTGACCAGATAAGGTGTAAGCATAATTGAAATTGTAAGAAGCAGCCATCTTAACAAGAGACCGTTCACTTTACCCTCCTCTATCCTGTTGGTCGAAAGTGGGTTGTCTTTTTAACGACTCCGTTTACCGTCCTCTGGAGTGGAACACCCGAGTACGGAAAGCAAAGTTTTTCACTTCCCGCTCCTTCCTCCTCGCTTCTTGCTCCCCTGCTTTCCTTCCGACCTTATTTAAGCACGATAGCTCTCTCCGGACATAATTCCTGGCAGCAAAAACAAATAATACATATATCCGGATTCACTTCCGGGGCGAACTCGCCCATGGAGAGCGCACCGGCCGGACACTGGTCCACACAGGCGCCGCAACCCGTACACAAATCGGGGTCCGCCCGGGGGCGCAGGACCGTGCGGCTGTGAATCGATTTCTGTATGAGTTCATTATGAATATTGGCTTCACCTCCCAGTGGAGGCAGCTTGAAATCAGGAATGCGTTTCAGTTCCCCGACAATCTCGATGCTTCCCATGTCGTAGTCCCCCAGGCCGGCCTCCCTGGCCTTTTGAAGGAATCTCAGCCTTCCCGGCTCACAACCCATCATCTTCGCGATCACGGCATCCAGGGCGACGGCGTTATCGGAGGCAAGAATAAGACCTATGTTCCTGAGTTCCGTCGAAGCCGGACCGTTTCCCTCCATGCCGACCACGGCATCCACAAGGGAAAGATCGGGGATTCGAAGTCGGAATACGTCCACGATCATTTCATGAAACCGTTCCGGACTGCCTGCCGCCTTATGGAGCACCGCTTTTTGGGCGCCGGGGAGGTATCCGTAGCAGTTCTTCATTGCCCCGGTTATGACGGTGAGGCCGTGGGTCTTGAATTTAGGAAGATTTATGACGACGTCGGCTTCCAGCACGGCCCGGGAAACGCTCACCATGGGCATGAAGTCCGGATTGAAATCGACGTTTACCGGATCGGTCCCGATGTTCCGATAATACTTTCCCGCCGCTTCCATGAGCCCTGTTTTCTTAAAACTCTCCTCATTGGCGCCGTAGCTGAACACCCCCGGATTGTCTCCCACGATGATGGACGCAGGGCCGAGTGATTCGACCTTGGCAATCACGGCCCGAAGGACGGCGGGATGAGTGACGATGCCTTCGCTTGCCTCCGAGACCCTGAGCACGTTTGGTTTGATCAAGACCTTTCCGCCCCTGATATCCAGCGGAAAAAGATCGAATGCCAGCTCGACAGCTTCACGAACATTTTCGTAGCCCGCTGGGTGTATCATTACTTTTGCCATATCTGCGTCTCCTTCCGTCGCTCCCCGCTCCCGGCTTCCTTTAACGATGCCAGTTCGGACGCCGATTCATCCAATCGGCAATCTTATCCTCGATCCAGCCTTCAAGCCCTGCGGCAAGATAGAATTTCGGAAGCAGCAGATCGTCCCCCAAGCCGATGACTCCTTCGGCTCTGGCCGCGGTTGCCAAAGCCGTATCCGGATAAATCCGGATACCTGCCGTGACCTTCACGGTTTCCAGCTCCAGAGAATCCGCAAACTCCAGGCTCTCCTCAACGGTTTGCCTGGTTTCTCCAGGCCCGCCCAGCAGCAGGAACCCCATGCGCGAGATGCCGTGAGAGTGCAGCATTTGTGAGACCATCCGGACATCTTCGGGCTCAAATCTTTTGTTGAGCGAACGCAGTATTTTCCTCGAACCGCTCTCGAAGCCGAAGCTCACCGCGACACATCCGGCCATGGCAAGCTTTTCAACAAGATCTTCACCGACTTTCCAGGGATATATTATGCATTGCCATCGGATTTTGAGATTTCTTTCGATTATTCTGTCGCAAAGCTCGCGGGCATATGAAGAAGGAAAATTGAACGTGTTGTCCACAAAAAAAAGGTTTTTGAATCCGGCTTCGGCGAACCCGGAAATTGAATCCACTACGATGCCGGGGGACCTTTTCCGTAAAGTCCGTCCCTCTATGTTCGCGGTCGAGCAGTAACTGCACGCCATCGGGCAGCCTCTCCGGGTCTGGAAAGGGAGCCAGATTTTCTGATTTTCGAATTCAGAGGGCAGTGAAAAAAAGCCGTCGGGATCCGGCAACGGGAAGTCATCGAGTCTTTCGGCGACCTCCAGGCTGCTTTCACAATCCGAGTCAGGCAAGATCAAATTGGGTATGCCATCCAGGCTTTCTTTTCGGGAAAGTCTATCCAGCAGCTTTACAAAAGCGGCTTCTCCTTCGCCCCTTATCCCCATATCCGCCCCCAGGCAGGAGAGAGCGCTTCGAGGATAGATGCTGTATCCGGCCCCTCCCAGGACAATTGGGGCAGATGCCAGGCGGCGGCAGGAACTGACGATATTTTTGACGGCATCGAGAAGAAATTTAGGGGAGTTCATGCACTGATCGTCAATGTTTCTGACCGAGACCCCGATGAGTTGGGGCTTGAAGCCCAGGACGGCATTCTCGAGTTTGCGCTCGATAAGGTCGTCCTTTGTCATGAGGTTCAATAGTTCGACCTCGTGCCCGGCCTGCCTGGCCGCGGCTCCAACACAGGCCAGGCCCATCGGCAGGACGGGCATGAGGAGCTGCTCCGTATTGGCCGAAATCAAAAGCGTGCGCATAATGCTGCCCTTTCATTATGATCGACACTTCCAATGCTAACATTTTCCCGAATTTTCGAACAAAAATAAATAGCGGGCCAAACCACTGGTCCCCCGCCCGATCGCCGCTTGGAAGATGCAAAGCCGCCGTGCGAGTTCAGGGTGTCCTGGTCCGATTATTGCTCACGATAGCTTCCGCTTTCCATTCGTGTCTTCCGGTGTTTACGGATTGACGCCGGCCTGACGCGATGGTGTCTCGTCCGGCATGTTTTTTTTGAAAACTGCCGGCGGTGTGGTATAAAGCCCGTTCGACCCGACCGAAGAATAGATTACAGGAGAGAGACTTTACGGATGAAAGTAGCATATTTCAGCATGGAAATCGGACTCAACGAGAATATTCCAACCTACAGCGGCGGCCTTGGCATCCTGGCGGGAGATCACATCAAATCGGCCGCCGATTTGAACATTCCCCTCGTTGCATTGACCCTCCTGTATAAACGCGGCTATTTCATCCAGGATATAAACCCCTTTGGCCAGCAGGAAGAAATCTACCCCTATTTCGATCCGCGCGCGTTCATGGAGCCTCTGCCGCTCAAAGTGACCGTCAGGCTCGAAGGCCGGGACGTGAAGGTGGGCGTCTGGAAGCACAACGTGACCGGGACCCATAACGGGACCGGACAAGGGCGGGTCCCGGTATACTTCCTGGACTCCGACCTTCCGGAAAACGCCCCGGCGGACCGACTCATAACCCAGTTTCTGTACGGCGGAGACCAGCATACCCGAATAGCCCAGGAAGCGATTCTCGGAATCGGCGGATATTTGGCGCTAAAACGGCTGGAGCCGAAAATCACAACGTATCACATGAATGAAGGACACGCGGTTTTCCTCACTCTCGCCATGCTCGGAGACTTTGGGGGGAATGAGGAGCAGGTCAGGTCCAGGTGCACATTCACGACGCATACTCCGGTCGCCGCCGGTCACGATAAGTTCGATTACAACCTGGCCTGGAAATTGATCGGGGAATATTTGCCCGGAAATATAAAAAAGCTCGCAGGAGAAGATCTTCTTAACACGACCATTCTCGCCCTCAACCTGTCGCGTGCCGCAAACGGCGTGAGCCAGCTTCACGGCGAAATCTCCCGGCTCATGTTCCCGGGGTACAACATCGGGTACGTCACGAACGGTGTGCATCATCTGAGCTGGACGGGTCCCCATTTCCGGGAGCTGTATGACAAGTATATCCCGGGCTGGCGACAGGACCCTCAACTCCTTGGCGATATTTCGATCGTTCCGGACAGTGATATTGTCGAAGCCAAGAAAAAGGCCAAGAAGCGGCTTATCAGGTACATAAACTCCGTATCCGCCGCCGGATTTACCGACGAACTGCTGACAATCTGCTTTGCCCGGCGCGCGGCCGCCTACAAGCGCGCAACCCTGGTTTTCAGCGACCTGGAATTTCTTTTCAATCTTTCCTATGACCGCGTGCAGTTCGTATTCGCGGGAAAAGCCCATCCGCAGGACCAACCCGGCAAAGAGTTGATCCGGCAGATAGTCAATATCGGCAAGCAATACGAAAAACAACTCCGGTTGGTGTTCGTCCCAAATTACAACATCTGGGTCGCGGGCCTGATGACTTCGGGGGCCGACGTCTGGCTGAATACTCCGCGCCGACCGAGAGAGGCCAGCGGCACGAGCGGCATGAAAGTTTGCTTTAACGGCGGTGTCAACATGAGTGTGCTGGACGGCTGGTGGCGGGAGGCGTGCAAGAATCGGGTCAACGGATGGGCCATCGGAGACGACGAAGACCAGGACGACGATGCTGCTGCGGCCGACCTCTACAGGGACCTGGACGACATGGTTACGACCTATTACTCAAAACCGAAACAGTGGCTTTCGATAATGAAGCGATCGATATCGGACCTGACTCCCCAGTTCAACACTCACCGCATGGTTTTGGAGTATTTCCACAAATACTATAAGTAGATGACGCCGGATTTCCGGGACGCGCCCTCGTGCGATGCGGATTCCCGGGCTGGGGTAGACCTCACCCTCGTATGGCAGCCTTGGCAACGGCACTGAGTGATCGCTTCGCCAAGTGCGTGGGGGTGTCACCCGGCGGTGTATCTCGCGTAGCGCGGAAGGCATCCCGATCGGCCCCGTCTGTCATGCGCGTTGGGCCGTCGGCGGGATGCCTTCATCAAGCGAGCGGCGCTCAATATACTCTTTCAACTCCAGGCATACGGCCCGGTCGGTCGGAAAGGCCAGGTCCGGCAGATCGTCCAGGCCGAAGAACGCTACCGCGTCGGCATCCGAGCCGGGGCAAAGTTCTCCTCCCGTCCTTATTCCCCAAAACCAGATCCCGACGGTCTGTTTTTCAGGGTCGTGGAAATTGGAGTGAACGGCAAACACCCGCCCCACCCTCACCGTTATGCCGGTCTCCTCGAAAAACTCACGGCCGGCCGCATCCCGAACGTCCTCGTCCCATTCGACGTGACCGCACGGAATGCACCACTTGCCGCGGTATGAACCGCTGCGCCTGGCAAGAAGGACCTTTCCTTCCTCGACCAGTAAAACCGCGACCCCCGCGGTGGGATTACGATAGAAAACCTGCCCGCAGCCGGGGCACGAAGGCCGCACTTTGCCTTCGCGTTCTTTATGCATCAGCCTCGTTCCGCAAAACGGACAAAAATGAAAGTTCACGGACGTTGCCCACCTTTTCTCGTAAGACAGACCTATGTATGCAACACCGAGCAAGAGAAATGACATACGGGTTGCGAACGCTCCTAAATCGTGTGGTACGCGGAGCGCGGAAGGCCCCCGCCAGGCGGGGTATGTCAACCCGCTTGGCTTGCAGCGGGAGGCCTTCGTGATTCCCGATCCGGACCTAAGTATACTCTTTTTTCAAACTCGCAAATCCTTTAGTATTCAAATTTCGGCATTGCCGAACTTTCATCACGGCATCAAAGAAAGAGAACTTATGAAAGTCAATCTCGACAATATAGCCGTCGTGCTAAACGAGCCTCATTATCCGGAGAACATAGGCGCGGCGGTTCGGGCGGCCAAAAACATGGGAATTTCACGGTTCCTGGTGGTAAAGCCGGCTGATCTCGACCTGACGCGGATCCTTAAGATGGCAACCTGTCATGCCGAAGACCTTGTTTCGGGCATGGAAGTACACGAGAGGCTGGAGGATGCGTTAAAGCCCTTTCAGTATGTAGTCGGTACTACGGCGCGAATGGGCTCCCGCCGTCAGTTCGTAAGAAATCCCCGGCAGCTTGCCGTCGAACTGGCGCCCATCAGCCGGAAAAATCTTATCGCGCTTCTGTTTGGCCCCGAAGCAAGCGGATTGGCCAATGAACACCTCAGGTACTGCGACGCCCTGGTTACCATACCGACGGCCGAATTCTCATCCATAAACCTTGCGCAGGCGGTCATGATAATGGCCTACGAGCTTTTCACAGCCACCTCGGATAAAAAGGAAGGATTCACCCCCCGTCTCGCAACGAGCGGCGAACTCGAAGCCATGTACGTTAATCTGAAAGATACGCTGACAAAGATCAACTTCATTAACCCGGAGAACCCGGATTACTGGATTACGAGCATCCGGCGATTTTTTAGCAGAATGATGCTCAGGGGACGCGACGTTCAATTGATTCGGGGCATTTGCAGGCAAATCGACTGGTACTGCTTCGGAAGGACTGAGAAAGCCCCGCGGGAAGAAAAGTAATGGTTTTGCCGGTGCGGACATCGCGGCCCAATCGTCACTTCAGGCCACGCCCGGGCCTTCCAGGTTATCCGCTCTCAGCTTTGCGACAACATCACGTTTTGGATTAGATGCGCAGGCCAAAATAACTCTAGCACGGAAAGATTCGGATCAGATATACTGATCGCTGAAAAAAGATAAATGAGTCTGCGATGTGGAAAATCAGATAGATATGAGGAATTCACCATTCAGAAGCAGACTCTCGCTAAGACCCAACCGTCACCAATAAAACGCGCCTCATTATGTACAGTGTTGTAAATTGTCCGTATTCCTGAAATTAGGCTTTCAGGCCGCCATGGCACTAAAGTAGGGAGATGAATCCAATGTTCGCAAATGCAGACAAAGTGTTTCCAATATTTTTCGGAACGTGGATTGTACTAGGCATCTTATCGTTCTATCTATTTTTTATTAGAAATGATTATGAGTTCAAGATCAAATATTACAAGTACTTCATTATTCTGGTTGGTATCTTCTTTATTGGATTTGTGACTGCAATGGGCGCACCACCGAAAGTTTATGTAACAATGATTCCTGCTGTAACTCTTATAATGTTCTTGAATATAAAAGTAACTCGATTTTGTAAGAATTGTGGAAAAACAATAATTAGTCACATACCATTTACTTCTATCAACTTCTGCCCCAAATGTGGAAGTAGATTACAAGATCGAGCATGATGCCAACTTTCGTCTCAGACTGAATGAAGGGAAGCCGTTTTGGCGTTTGCAAGTTGAATCAAAACCGGACAATTGAGCGTAAAATTGTCCAGTTTTGGAAATAGCCCCAGTTTTTCGAGCGCACCATTGCCGCAAACATAGGGGATTTTTGCGACGTGGGTTCACAATGAGCCTAAGGAAAGAAGATTGGACAACCCGAAACCAACCATAGCCAAGTTGTTTTGGCCCTCAATTGAAACCAGGGAATTTGCCAGACTCTTGAGGGTACCGGCTTTAGCTTTTGGGGCGTTTTCCGCCTTTATCTGGTCTGTAATAGCAGTTGGCAACTTATTATCTCGGAGCATTTATGGGAACTGGGCGATGGTCTACGCAATATTATTCAGCCTGATTTCCTGGGGCCTTTACAAAATGCGCCGAGAGGCGGCTATAGTAAGCTGCCTGTTCTCCTTGTTTGGGTTGATTTTTATCCGTGGCACCATCCAAACAATATCTGGTCTATCAATGCTGTGGGTAGATATTTTGGCTGTTAAGGGTATTTTTGCATATGTTCGCCTTGGTGAAACTGCAACAACAAGCATAGAGGAAAAGTCTTAGCTGCACCGACGTGAAGTTATAGAGAACTCCAGCTATATGAACGATAAGATGCGCCCCTTAGAATCGCCCATTGGACGAGCCTGCCTTTCTTTTTTCCTGGCGACTGTTGCAGCAAATATGACTTGTATTCCTTTTATTGCTGTTGTTTATTTCGAGAAGGTGTTTCCCGCATGGGTACTGTTTAGTGTCCTTTTCGTAGGGATCTTCCTCTCGGTCCTGGTAGGTTTCAAATGTTTCAGATGGTTTTATAGGTATTTTGAAAAGCTGTAAACTGGACAAAGTGAATTAAGAATTAGTGTGGCCCGGCTTGCTCTCAGCGGACTCGCACAGCGTGAGGGACCGAGCCGCCACACAATTCGCATCGAATTAAGTAGGGACAATGCGAAGGTTTTGGGAAATAAGCAACTTGGATTCGGGATCCATGGGACAATTCACTGCTCGACCTTCGATGGTAGCTTCCATGGCCCGCTTTTCCCGGTAGCAGAATAAATTATCAGCGTTCTAAAATAAAATACTAATTGCCTTCCCCTTGCACGACAGTTTCAGGGAAAGGCAATTGGACCGCCTCATTAAACGTACCAAATTCAAAGAATGATTTAATTCAATGTGGAAATACACGCTCTGTGGGCGTGGTAATGTGGACTGGCTACGCCGGTCCCGAATGGGCTTGGCTGTGAGGCTGTGGGTGGCCCGGACAACTTGTTGTCCGGGTCCGAAGGATGAGAGTAAAGGAGACAGCGGCCTCTTGCGCTTCGCGCACGGATACAAGTATCCGTGCCCTCGTCTTTGGCCCTTTACTAGATAATTGATTGATAATTGATCAGAAAACCGAACCGAGAGCTTGCAACTCTCGTTTTTTTATTATAGAGTAACCTAGTTATTTAACTAGATTACTCTCTTCGCCAGCAGGAGGCGCAAAATGGGCTACCCGACAAAGGTCCAGCTGATCAAAAGAAAGCAAAGTGAGCAGTGGTACATAAATTTTCCCGCTGCACTGGCACAGGCAATGGAGTTCGAACGCGGGGAAACCGTTGAATGGATCATCGAGGACAAGGCAAACCTGCTATTACGCAGACTTAAAGCGCCACTTCTCGCGATGAAAAAAAAACGCCGGGAATAGTCGAGGAGTTCGACCGTTTGTTCGAGCAGGCCCGACCGGCCTTTGTCCAAGAACGTACCTTTGATCGTAGCCGTATTTTGGCGATAAGCTCCCTGGTCGGTTTAGGGCGTAAGACTATCAGCGGGCTGCTTTGTGCCACTTCTCAACAATTTCGGGACTGGTCGGCCGCGTATCGGATCTTTGAGCGGCAGCGATTTGATACCGTGGCCCTATTCGATCCCATACGGCGTGAGGTGGTTGGAAGACTCGAAAAAGGAGAGCCACTGGTGATGATGATCGACGATACTCTGATCCGAAAGCGGGGGCGTAAAGTGCATGGTGCTGCTTGGCGCAAAGACCCTCTGGGGCCCTCTTTCAGCACAAACTTCGTCTGGGGGCAGCGATTCCTCCAGATCTCAGCAGCATTGCCGGATAGAGCCGTAGCCGGTAGAGCAAGAGCCATCCCGGTAGAGCTGACTCATGTGCCCTCAGCCGCCAAGCCGCGCAAAAAGTCCACCGAGCAGGACTGGGTCGAATACCGGGCCAAGCAAAAACTAATGAAATTACCTCATGTGGGGGCACAAAGCCTGACACAGCTACGGGCAAGGCTGGATCAGGACCAGCAACTCAATCGGATGATCATCGTCTCGGTTGACGGCAGCTTTACCAATCGCACGTTTTTCCGGAATCTTCCCCACGACACAGTGGCAATAGGCCGTATTCGCAAAGATGCTCGTCTGTTTCTTCTACCTGACCAAGGCGCGGGACCAGGCCGGCGGCGCTTTTACGGAGATCCTACGCCCACTCCCGAGCAAATTCGGCAAGATGAATCAATTCCTTGGGTCACTGTCCATGCATTTGCAGCCGGGAGAATCCATCCTTTCGAAATCAAGACCATTGCGCCCTTGAGGTGGCGAGGCACGGGTGCACGAAATGTGCGGCTTGTGGTCATACGTCCGTTAGCTTACCGGCCCCGAAAAGGAGCGCGGCTGCTTTACCGCGATCCCGCTTACCTCCTGTGCACGGACACGGACCTACCGTTGGATCGTTTGCTCCAATCCTATCTTTGGCGATGGGAAGTTGAACTGAACTTTCGGGACGAAAAAACACTCCTCGGAGTTGGAGAGGCTCAGGTTCGTGTTCCAGCAGCCGTTGAAGCGGCACCGGCCCTCATGGTTGCCGCATATTCCCTGCTGCTTTTGGCAGGCACCAAGTGTAATCAAGACCAATCCGCTTTGCCGCTTCCAAAGTGGCGAGGCTCCGAGCCTCCTGGAAGGGATTCAACCGCCAGGCTGATCAATATGTTTCGATCCCAGCTATGGAGAAAAGCGATCGGGGTGAATCTAGGGCACTTCGTCAATAAATCAAAGCTGGGGGCGAACCACAGTTTATTAGATACGTCCTTAACCTCAGCCGTTCTTTATGCTGTCAAATAGCCAAAGACGAGCGCACGGATACAAGTATCCGTGCCACCCCGGAACCTACATAACCATGCACCCAAAATGGGCCATGCTGCTATTCTACAACAAATCAACCAACAAACACCTGCATCAATCCCGACACGCTTGAGGCTTCGCCTTCGCAGATCGGGGCGCGAATACGCGGTTAATTCAGGACACAGCGATATCCGGCGTCATTTGCACGCCGACAAATCCGGCGAAGTTCGAGAGGCCTTGGAGGTAAATAGATTATGCACGGGCTTAGTGTCGGTAAACTTCAGCATCGCTGCCGACATCCAGCAATGTTACGTCCTGATAATTGCCCCGTTCTGTGAAGATGATTCGCAGATCGTGGTCAACGACTATCGCCCGTTTTCCGTTCATCTTGCCCGCAAGGGCATGGTTGCGTAGCGATGGATGGAGGGGGTTTCTTGAAACAACTCGACCGTAAGAATAACCGTTGTTTTGTCAGCCGCCGCCAGTTTGCGAAGGGAGGAGACAAACTTTTGAGAATACCTAAGATTCATCGGCGGCAATCGCCTTCAGTTCCTTGATAACCTCTTCAGCCGGTCTAAAGGGCATCCCTTCGGTTTCTTCCTCCGCCTTCAATACACCCTCTTCAAATTCTTCCGTGAAGCCATTGTCGGTCAACCGGCCCACGGATACCAGCACCAAAGCCTCCTTTTCGATATCCCCGCGCAACTGCGGAGGCAGACCGCCAGCCTTGATTGCTTTTTCGATGATGTCACTCATTTTATCGCCCTTTCCGGGCAACCGATGACACAACTTCCGTGCCTTACCGCTGCGGCAGTCCCTACCTCCATGAATCTCGGCAACCTTCACGGTCGATGCTTTGCTAATCCCCGACGCATCCAGGGGACACTACTCTTCGAGCACTATCCTGTGATTCACCAGGGACATGCTGCGGATTTTCCCATGGACTAATTTCTGTTCGCCGAAAATATTCTCGATCCTGATGTGGTCGCCTTCGTTTTCAACCTTGTCGACCGCCTCCATGATGAGCTCCTCTTTGCCTTCCTTTAGCAGGTATGCATTCGCCTCACACATTATTTACCCCCTGTCCGGTCCGGTCCGGCATTTTGATGCCGGCCCGGGCGCTATGCTTCAGACCGCGGCGCCTCCGCCAAGCGGCAACGGACTGCCGCGCAAAAGCAGTGAAAAGCGGCAGTTCAACATAGTGTCGAGTTCGTCGATAAAATCCTCGATCCTCTCGATTCTCGAAAACAACTTCGGGTCCCGGGCTCCCTTGCTCACGAACTGGAAAAACAGCGTCTGCAGCTTCCATGTCTCGGGCCGGACCGACAGGGATATGCAGAGCATAAGGAGCCGCCGGAAGCGCCCGGCGTCAATCTGGTCAAAGGTCCTCAGCAGTTTGGAAAGCAGCCTCACCAAAAACCGGCCCAGTTTTTCAGAAATTTCCTCCAGGTTGAGGGAAACGCCCCATGATTTGGCCTCCTCCCGCAAAGAATTCAGCCTGGCCATATGCACCCGGAAAAAGAAGTCGGTCCAGTCCCAGGGCGACTCCGCGGAAACATGCTGCATCTCGTGCACCAGGATGTCTTCCACCAGGATCTCCACCTCTTCGCTCAGCATGCGCCGGATCGATACCCGAATGTCGCTCGGGATCTTTATGCCCCAGCGCCGCAGCGACACAAGAAGAGGTTTACTCGCATCGAACAGGTTACGTTGGAGATTTGTGTAGTTCATAAGCGAATTACGGCTGATGTCCATGGCTATCGCGGCCCTCAGGTCCTTGAGGACGTGTTCCAGTCCGAAGTAATCGGTCCCGAACTTTTCATCCAGCACGCGCACCATTTTGATCGTATTCTGCTCTTCGATGGCGTCCTCGATCACGGCCAAGGTTGACCGATAGTCATTTTCGCCGGATGCGGGCTTTAAGGAACACCGAAAATCGAGGCCCCCGAAATGCGTCACCGTGTAGATGAAATCGTCCTGATCGAGCGTCCTGTCGTCCCTTACGGACACAAGGCCGTAGATGCACTTCACGGGATTGGACCCTAAGTCCTCCTCCTTCTGGGGCAGAATGCTGTATGCGTATATCCGGAATTCCCGTTGAGCGAACCTGGCGAGCGACTCTATTGCGTAATTTGCGGCCACCCTTGCCCGGTCGAAAATCTCGGGCTTCACTTTCCGCAGGAACACATTTGCGCCGTTTCCGAATTCGGGCACGTTGCTGGGCGCCTGTTCCAACAATTTGAGAAACTGGGGTTCCAATGCGGGCAAACCGGTCTTTTCGCCCAAGTGTATGGCCATCGTGGCGTACTTGATGATCAGGACCGATTCGAGCTGGCTGATTTCATCGAAAAACCAGCCGCAGGACGTAAACATCTGCATTGCAAACCGCTGCATCTCCAGGAGTTTCAGGAACCGGGCGATATCGGGTGAGCGAGGCCCATCCCTGAGGTGTTTTTCCAAAAAGCCTGTAAGCCGATTTTTCCTGTCAAAGATCAAATCGGCGTATTCGTCCCTGGCGGCCCAGGGGTCCGCGCAGAGTTTTGCCATTTGAGCTTCGAAATGAATCGCGAGGTTGTCTCGAACGTATTCGAGAGCTCTTCGGAGGGGCGCTCTCCATTTTTGATTCCAGCCCGGTTCATCCCCAATGTGGCACCCGCAATCGTCACTCCACCTCCCAAGTCCATGAGCGCAGCTCCAGGCGGTTCGCTCGCAAATCTCGACTTCGGCAACGACCGGGAAGGCAGCCAAAAACCAGCCGTAATTGACCACTTCAGCCGACGGATCGCGCTCAAGCTCCTCGAACGCGGCTGCGAGCGCCATGTCGCCGAATTTGAAGTGATGCCCGTAGGATTCTCCATCCGTCGCCACGTTGGCCAGCCACGGCTCGCCGGTGAAGGCGCCGCCAAGCGCCCAGGTCCTGTCTATCTGCCCAAGAAGCCGGCTGCTGTGTTCGAGCACGCGGTCGAATGCCACTCCACGCGCCAGTGCGGGGTCGTAGAAAAAAATATGAATATATTTCCCGCCGCCACAGGAGTAGCGGTAGGCACGCCCATTGGGGATCGTTCCGCCGGAGGCGTCCCTCCATTGGCCGTCGCCTTCCAGAAACCGCCACCGCGCTGCCTGATAGGGAGACAATATCGTGTACTTTATCCCCTCCCGGGCCATGATCGAAAGGGTTTCCCTGTCGACGGCCGTTTCGGCCAGCCACATTCCCTCCGGTTTTCTGCCGAAGCGGTTTTCGAAATCCCGAATCCCCCAGCGAACCTGGGTCAGCTTGTCCCGCTGGTTTGCCAGGGGCATTATGATGTGGTTATAGACCTGCGCTATGGCGTTGCCATGGCCACCCCGCCTTTTCAGGCTCAGCCGGTCCGTTTCCAGGATGGTCTGGTAAACCCAGGGATCGTGACGTTGAAGCCAGTGCATCAGGGTCGGGCCGAAATTGAAGCTGAAATACGAATAATTGTTCATCAAATCGAGAATTCGATTCTGGGAATCGACAAGGCGCGCCGCCGTATTTGCCCGGTAACATTCGAGATTTATTCGTTCGTTCCAGTCATGATAGGGGCTTGCGGTATCTTCGCGTTCGATCTCCTCGATCCACGGGTTTTCTCGCGGAGGTTGATAGAAATGGCCATGAATGCAGACGTATTTTTTTTCAACCGGGTAGCTCATCTAGTCCCTCATAGGGCGGACCGGGATGCTGTGTGACATAGTCCGCCCATGTCTAATACAATTGATAATATAATTTTATCGCTCGAAACCCATCTTTTCCATCAAGCCGGCATAGTTTACGATGCCAGTCGGCTGCGATTCAAATGATTTCTTGCCGCCCCGTTTACAAAAGGGTCCGCGTTCCTTACCTTCATGCACTTCGAAAAAGGGGAAATCCGCCACCATGGGCGCCGGACAACGAGTTGCAAACGAGAAGTCGATGAACCACGATTTCCATCTTCGCGGGATTTTCTGTAACCGCACCCTCAATCTGAATGCAATCCGCGCAATCGGCTACGACCTGGACTACACCCTCGTGCACTATCGGATGAGCGCATGGGAGCAGCGGGCCTATAACTATATAAAGGAGGGCATCCGCCCCGCGGGATGGCCGCTGAGCGGCCTTGCTTTCGACCCGGACCTCGCGGTGCGTGGACTCGTGATCGACACGGAACTGGGAAACATCGTCAAGGCGAACCGTTTCGGGTACATAAAACGCGCGTATCACGGGACTAAACCGCTCGAATTCGAAGAACTGCGCAAGGCCTATCAGCGCACGCTCGTAGATCTCGGCGAACGGCGGTGGTATTTTCTCAACACCCTTTTTTCCATCTCCGCGGCGTGTATTTTCATGCAGCTCGTCGATTTGCTGGACTCCGGGAAACTGGCCGGCTGCATGGGCTACGACAGCCTCTTCGGAGCGGTGCGCCGCGCGGCCGACGAGGCTCACATGGAGGGGCGGCTCAAGGCCGAGATTCTCGCCGACCCGGACCAGTTTATCGAACCCGATCGAGAAGCGCCCCTGGCCCTCCTGGACCAGAAAAAGTCCGGCAAGAAGCTTCTCCTCATAAGCAATTCCGCATGGGCTTACGCGGACCCGGTACTGAGACACGCCTTCGACCCTTTCCTGCCGAAGTCGATGGGATGGCGCGATCTTTTCGACATAATAATCATCGGAGCAAGGAAGCCGGATTTTTTCACCTTCCCTATGCCGGCCTTCGAGGTTGTGAATATGGAGGGTTTGCTTCGTGAACACCGCGGCCCGCTGATCCCCGGCCATGTCTACCTGGGCGCAAACGCCCTCATGGTGGAAGAGAGCCTGGGCCTTTCCGGTGAAGAGCTTATGTATGTGGGCGACCATATTTTCACGGACGTGAATGTTTCCAAGAGCATTTCAAGATGGCGAACCGCCCTGGTGCTTCGAGAACTCGAAGACGAAATCGCGGCCGTTGACCGATTCCTGCCGGAGCAGGTGGAGCTTGAGACCCTGATGGGAGAAAAGCAGCAGATGGAGTCGCAGTACTGCTCCCTCAGACTGGCCGCCCAGCGGATTCAGCAGAGGTACGGGCCGCGCGGGCGTGCAAACATCCAGGACCTCCAGCGGAAGATATCAGGGATGCACGGCAACCTGGTCGAAATCGACTCCAAAATCTCGCCCATAGCCCAAGCCGCGGTGCAACTCGTCAATAAGAACTGGGGATTGCTCATGCGCACCGGCATAGACAAAAGCCACCTTGCAAGGCAGATTGAGACCTATGCCGACATATACACGGCAAGGGTTTCAAACTTCCTGCACGTGACCCCGTATGCGTTCCTGCGCTCGAGCCGGGGCAGCCTGCCCCACGATCCAGAATGCCCGCCCTTACTGAGCAGTGAAGAAAACCTGGACTAAAGCCAAATCCGGACCGGATCCGCAACGGTCCCTCACCTCTCGCGTTTGCTTGACATCTCCGCCGGCCTTTTTATGTTTCTTAAAGAGGACCTTAACGAAGGGAGACCGTTTTATGAGCGAAGATTACAAGTTCGAAACGTTTCAAGGCGACTCGAGTTCTTTTGACCGGGAATTCACGAACTTTCTTAACAACAAGTCGAGCGAATCCTGGAAAGTGAAGTCCTGTTCCTATTGCCATGACGATGCAGCCAGGAAGACATATGCGTCCTGCATATTCAAGAAGAAATAAGATTTACGACGATCAGGCGGCTGCCGGGGGCCCCCGTCAAGGGGGCCTTTTTTGTCAAACCGGTGTTATTGATCGGGTGGCAGAGAAGGCAGGATCGGTTCTTTTCTGATAGTCCTTCGGGCAGGTCCGGCAAGGGTTTTCGGCAGTTCGACAAGGGCGAACCAGTATTCACATAAAGACTGCATTGCCTTGGCCATCTCATCGAAGGTCAGGGGCTTCAGCATGAAAGAGCTGGCCCCGATGTTATATCCTCGCGACACATGCCTCTCGTCGGCCGAAGAAGTTAGTATCACGACGGGTATTTTTCGGAGTTCCTGGTGGGCTTTCAGGTCTCTTAGCACCTCAAAGCCGTCCTTCCCCGGCATATTCAAATCGAGCAAAATCAAGTTTGGTGTTTGTGAATTCGCATATTCACCGCGGCGAAACAGAAAATTCATCGCCTCATCGCCGTCCGCCGCCCAGTAAAGGTCCACTTTCAGCCCCCTGGAAGCCAGGGCCTCTTTTACCAGGGTAAAATCCTCCTCGTCATCGTCGATCATAAGGATTGCGAAAGATTTATTTTTAGGTTCTAAGCCAGGCATCGGTCTTCCCCTCTAAGTTGATGAAGCTGAAAAAACCCACCACAGGGCGAAGATGCCAAGTTGGCCGGTCTCAAACGAAATCCGGAAGCGTCAAACTTTCTCGTTGGATTTTAAGCAATCGGGGATGGACCGGCAAGTCTCACGATTAATCGCCAATGATTTCGTCTTTCTCAGATCCCGGGTCAGGAACCTTTTTTTTCGTCTTGTTTTTCCGGTCTGAAAAACATTTCGACCATGGATTCCCACTGCGTCATCGCCGGAAGTGTTTTTTGGGCCGCAGTGGAGAAATTCCTGCCCACGTCGAGCCATCTTTTGAACTGTTCGTCGAAGGCGGTCCTGTAGAGCAAATAATTCTTGATGGTAAGTTCCAGGTATTTTTCGAAAAACTCTCCCAAAACGTTCTGGCCGTGCTGGATAACCAGGTGGAGGAAAGGAGCGGGGAGAAGAATATTTTTGTTTCTTGCTTCCTCGACGATGATCTGTGAAAGAGTAAACGCCGTCACATCCTCCGAGGTCCTGGCGTCGATTACCGCGACCTGCCGTCCGCTTTTTATCAGTTCGCTCACCTGATCCAGGGTTATATAGACGCTTTTTTCGGTGTCGTAGATGCGTCTGTTCGCGTATTTTTTGAGCACAATTTTTTCAGTCATCACCTGTCCCGTCTAGCCGGTCGCTATGCTGCGAAGCACAATACCAACATGCTCAATATAATGTTCCATGCCTGTTTGTGCTACTAAAAATATTTGTGCGTCGCACAATTTCCCCTTGACTCACCCGGATTAGTAATTATACTTCTACTCAGTTACGAGGCCTGCATTTTACCACAACTATCTTCAATCAGTGGAGGCTAACATGAACCAGTTCTCGCTTGCAAAACAGATGATCGATTTCAACAGGACCACCTTTGAGAGCGCCTTCGGCGCCATGTGCCAGCTCCAGGAACAGTCGGAAAAAATGATGAACACCTTCATCGAGCAGGCGCCCTGGATTCCCGGCGAGGGGAAGAAAGCCATTGCCGATATGGCTGCCACGTTCAGAAAAAGCTGCTCGGAATTTAAGAAAGCCGTGGATGAAAACTTCGGCAAGATGGAAGCCTATTTTGACCAGGCGGGCCAGACTCCTGGAAATTGAGCGCAGGCGACCGGCGGGACGGCAATCTCCGCCGGACCTGCTCTTTCGATGTTGACGAGGATTGAACGCAATGTGGAACCCGATGAGTTTTCGCCTGCCTTCGGACCTGCTCCCGTACCTGTTCGAATGGCTTCGGGTCTGGGCCATATCAATCTGCAAAGCATCGCACATTGTGGAGGGCGCGCGAATCTACCGGAAAATATTGCTGAATTGCTCGTGGGAATTGGCGTTTGCGCCCTGGATTTAGATTAACGGTCCCGCCATGCGCGCAAGGGACCGGTCGGGCAGCCGCATAGCCGTTATGCGGCTGCCGCTGTTAATGGGCGAGCACCCATTGATGCTAAGAGGCCGATCCGTTCAGCCATACTTCCCATTTTACCGGGAACGTGGGGGACCAGAAAAAGCTTCATGTTTTATTGTAAAACCCCTAAAATAATTTTAGGGGCATCCCGAAGGGCACCCCTTGTTAAATGTGATTGCGGCCTATCGTGCCCCTGTGAAAGGGACGGTGGATCACACAGGCCGAAACTGCTCTTCAAGGAGTCGCCGTACGAGAGTAATCGGCAATGCAACCGGACTTAAACCCGGCGTTCGTCAGCGCCTGGAAAACCTTAGCCGCCGAAAAGTCCCCCCTTACCAGGTGATTTCACCCGAACTCTCACGCGATCTGGCGCATCTCTCATTTGAATCCGGACGTCAGATAGGATTGCTCATAGGCCGGGACGGCGGCGTAGAAAGCGTACTCGTCGGAGGGCCGCGCTCTCTTTTCATACCGGACCTTCCCAAAAGCCGCGGTGGCAGATGGCGTTTGCGCGGGCTTCGCCTGGTGCATACCCATTTGAACTCGGAGCCCGTTTCGCAGGACGACCTCATGGACCTGGTGTTTCTGCGGTTCGACTGTGTGGCGGCGGTTCGTGTGGACCGCAACGGCGGGGCCACTCAACTGGAAGTCGCCCACATACTCCCCGGCGCTGCAAACGGTCTAAGAGGATGGGAAATCCTGCCCCTTTTGCCGTGCCATGACCCTGACCTCGATTTTCAAATCCTTGTGCGCTCACTCGAAGACGAACTGGAACGCAATCGGCTGGCTATTCCGGCGGCGCCCGGCGGCAAAGACCGGGCTATCCTGGTCAGCGTAACGGATTCGGACCGCAAAAGCGCCGAAATGTCAATGGACGAACTAGTGGAGCTTGCACGCACGGGAGGAATTGCCGCTGCCGATACGGTCATCCAAAGACAGCGACAGAAAAACCCGAAGTACCTTATCGGCAAAGGCAAGCTTAGCGAAATCGTCTTGAGGGCGCTTCAGCGCGGGGTCGACTTACTGATATTCGACCAGGAACTCACCCCGTCGCAGGTGCGGGCAATAACGGATGTGACGGAACTCAGGGTAGTGGACAGGACTCAGGTCATCCTGGATATCTTCGCCCAACGCGCGCAGAGCAGGGAAGGCAAGATCCAGGTTGAAATGGCGCAGCTCAAATACCTTCTCCCAAGACTGGCGGTAAAAGATGACGCCCTGTCCAGGCTGACCGGGGGCATCGGGACGAGGGGACCGGGGGAGACGACCCTGGAGATCAACCGGCGCAGGATCAAGGACCGCATAGCGAAACTGGAAGAGGACCTGGGCCTCCTTCGAAAAAGAAGGGTCCTCAGGCGGGCAAGAAGGTCCGGAAAAGAAATGCCCACGATTTCAATCGTGGGGTATACGAACGCGGGTAAATCCACCCTTTTGAATTCTTTGACCCACAGCTCGGTTTTCGTGGAGGACAAGCTGTTTGCCACTCTTGACCCGACAAGCCGCAGGCTTCGTTTTCCAAGAGACTTCGAGGTCATAATAACCGACACGGTCGGCTTCATCAGGGATTTGCCGAAGGACCTGCTGGAGGCCTTTTCGGCGACTTTGGAGGAGTTGCGGGAGGCCGACCTGCTGCTTCATGTAATCGATATCAGCAACGAACAGTTCGAAGAGCAGATGGCTGCGGTCGAAAGGACCCTTGGAAAGCTGGAACTTGATTCAAAACCGGCCATAACGGTTTTCAACAAGACGGACCTGGTCCCGCGGGAGCTTGTGGAGCGAAAGGTTCGAAGATACAGGGGAGTAGGGGTGTCGGCCATAAATCCCCGTTCCCTCGAACCGCTGGTCCTGACAATGCAGGATCACGTGGCCGGTTTCATGGAGAGGGCCGTCGCGCGGAGCGCGGAGCCTGTTCCAAATGATTCGCCTTCCTGACGTTCGGGTCCTCTGTGCCGGACGTCCGAAAAAGATCTTCGGGCAAACAGTCAATTTCAACAACAGGGTTGGGTCTGCTGTTCAGACAAACCCGCTCTGTCTCAAAGATGGCCGCTAGTTTCAGGGCTGCCGCACGGAACCGTTATAAAAGACCTCGCATTTGCCTCCTTGAACAAAGGCTTTTGCCTTCTTGTAAAGGTTTAAGACCGGGCTGCCGATGGACTTGGCCACGCTCACCGTGCCGACCTCGGGACTGCCGAACGGACCGCTGACGCTCTGTTCGAATTTTGCGCACCCCTTATCGTCGAGAAGCGCCACGGTTACATTATCATATCGTTCGCCGACAAGATCGAGCTTGCCTTTGAGAGCGACCCGATTGTGTTGCGTCGCAAGGGCGCAGTCAGTAGCGTCCGCTACACCCTGTTTGATCTTCCAGCGGGCACTGAGCTGTGTAATGACCCCTTGTCCCCCCGAGGACTTATTGTAGACGTCTCCATACCGGTAGCCCTGGAGCGCGATATTACCGAGGGGGCCGGCAATGAAGAAGGCGCCGACGTCGACGAGACTGAACTGCTGGGTCTTCTCATACGATGAGAGGATCTTGTCCAGGTCCATGGTGTAAATGACTAGATTATTACCCCGGATGGAAAAAGTACCGTCCAGGCCGCTCAGCAAATTGCGACTTCTTTTCCCGTTAATAGTCAAGGAAGCATCAAGATCACCCTTCCCTCCGATCACCTTCTTCGCGCCGAAAGAGTCCTCAAGTTTTTCGAAGTCCAGCCTCGATACCTTCAAATTGATTTTATACACGGCATCGTCTTCCGACATGTCTGCCGTGGTACCTCCCTCACCCTTCGCGCCGAAAATATCCATGGTAAGCGGCATCAGGTAGATTACTCCCTTCTCCGCTTTTATGGGGCTCTTGACGTTATCGACTTTGAGGTCTTTTTTCCACGCCGCCTTGCAATCGAAGCCCCCCGTGAACGAGATGTTTTTCGCTATAACTCCCGATGCATCCCCTATCGAGAGATCCCTGATTGCCAGGTTGATTTCCTTTAGCTCCGTCTTTTCACCCGTCTTCGGGTCTAAGTAGACAAGCGTTCCGACGGAAAGAGGTTCGAAGTCGTATATCCCCTTGAGAGCCTTTACGGAGGCCTTGAGACCCTCGATCCCGAAGTCCTTTTGCAATAGCCCTCTACAGTCGATGGTTCCCGTGAACGAAACTTTATTTGCGATGTCCTCCGCGCTATCTCCTATCGAGAGATCCTTGATTGCCAGGTTGATTTCCTTTAGCTCCGTCTTTTCACCCGTCTTCGGGTCTAAGTAGACAAGCGTTCCGACGGAAAGAGGTTCGAAGGCGTATATCCCCTTGACAGCCTTTACGGAGGCCTTGAGACCCTCGATCCTGAAGTCCTTTTGCAATACCTCCCTGCAGTCTATGGTTCCGGTGAACGAAACCTTATTTACGATACCCTCCGCGCTATCTCCTATCGCGAGATCCTTGATTGCCAGATTGATTTCCTTTAGCTCCGTCTTTTCACCCGTCTTCCGATCGAGGTAGACCAGCGTCCCGCCGGCCAGCCTGAGTTCTTTAAAACTGGAAGGCGCTCTCGTCTCCTTTTCAGTCGATTTCTTTGCATGATTTTCGAAATTAACTGTCCCCTCGGCGTTTTTAACGATAGTGATGGTCGGTTTTACAAGCTCGCAACTGGTGACTTTGAGTTGCTTCTTCAGCAAGGGCATCAACTCCACCCCCGTCTTGAGGTGCTCAAGAGAAAGGATTTCGCCTTCCTTGCCGGCGGCATGGATATCATCAGCCGATAGGCCAAAGGGAAAGAAAGAGAGCCCCATCTTCCCGTTGATCCTGAAATCCAGGCCGGTCGCCCTGGATGCCGCGGTTTCGATGCGGCCCTTGTAAGAATTGATATCGAATGACAGGAGGCCGAGGATAATTGCAGTGATTGCGATCAGAGCGGCGCCGCTCGCGATCATCAGGACTTTTTTCCTCTTGGTTCCCATGGCTTTTGCTCCGCAATAAACATTGAATTACTTTAACTATATACATACCTGGACTTTTGCAAGGCATATGCAGGTCACTGAAAAGGTATGAAGCGGAAGGGAAGAAGGGCTATATGCTCTGAGGTCCGGGCCGGGACACTCAAAGCACATAGCCATGGATTTTTTCCCGGACCGGGTTGTGCCGTTTTGAAAACGAGGCCATTGCCGGAAAGAAAATATTTCAGGTTGAAAGGCTTCCGCATGAGGCTCTGGCACTATAAACTCCTGCATCGGCTGCCCTCGAAACAGCTCCTCGGGCTTCACAGAGAGTGTTGCGCACTACGGGGACTGGCCTGGGGACGGAAGCACAAAACCGTTCAGTATGTTTTCCGCTACTCACGCTCGCGGCTGTTTGCCTACCACGTTCTGGTGATGGAGGAGATGACGGGACGGGGATACAGGGTGGACCCCGTGTGGCGCAATCCCATCTATCGAGGGAGGCGGGCCCCCTCGGATGTGCCTGAAACTTTCGGTACCGATCGGGGACATTACCCGGAACACAGCGACGAATACCTGAATGAGTGCATCGAGAACCTCAGACAAAAAGGCATCGATTTGGAATCCGAACGGGCCTAAGGTCTTTCGGACCGATATCCTTTCCATGAACGTTCGGAAGACGCCGGAAAACTCAACGATTCGTAGTCGTCGTTCCTATATAACAGCTCTTCCCCAGCACCGCGGCAGTGTAATCCGGAGACCACTTGCAACTAAACGCCGGGTCGGTCGCGACATCGAGCCGGTATCCCGTTATGGCTTGCCCGGAGGCGCGGTCCGGTTCGCGGTAAATCCGGAGGTGCTCAAAGCCGCTGCGGCTTTTGCCCTCGTGGATGCCGTTCTAAAGGTCGCATCGGCCGTGTAGGCCGGTGGCAGCCCGGTCGAATTTATAACGTATCCTCTGTAATGATAGACGGTATCCGGTGTAAGACCCGTCACATTAACCGTGAATCCTTTACTGGTGACGACCGGCTTTGTACTCACATGAGTTCCGGAGACAGTCGGGTTGGCGGTCTTGCCGTATGCCACTCCCGAGGACGTAATGGTGGCCCCGCCGGGGGAAACGATGGTTGCGCCGAGTCTTGCCCCGGTCGTGGTTATGTTGGATGAAGTCGGGATGCTGACGACAGGTTCTGCCGCTGTCGTCTTAAATGATGCGGTCACATTCACAGCGCTCTTGAGCGAAACTTGACAGGTGCCCGTGCCGCTGCATGCGCCGGACCATCCTAAGAATTGAGATCCGCCATAAGCTTTGGCGGCAAGAGATACCGTTGTCCCTGACGGATAAAGATAAGAGCAGCTCTCGCCGCAAACGATGGTTCCCTCATTGCTGGTGACCACCCCCTTGGCCGGGGTCGCATTATAGACCTGGAGTGAATAAAGATTGGCCCTGCGATATACCACGGCAAGTTGTCCGTATGAAATCCATTGAGTGGGGCTGCCGCTCGGTGTTATGTGATCGGTCGAAAGCGACTGTTCGTAAATGGAAAAACCATATTGATCAGGCACCGTGAACGCGATTTTCGAGTCATTACCATTGAAAGCCGGGACCGCGTAAGTAATGGCTTGGGGACCGAAGTTGACCGTCTGGACAGTCTTGCTGTTGCCGTTGCTAAGGTTGCCGGCAATGATATACGAAAGGCCGGTTGATTCATTTACTGCCTCGAAGGTAAGAAAGTAGTCACTGGTGTGGCCGATTGCGGGGTCCCCGATATCTAGGCCGGGATAGGGCGCGACGAGCGCGAGCGTTTGGCCCGTGGTGCGGTCGATGGCGTAAATGCTCCACGCCGTTACCTTCGAATTATCGCTCATAGTCAAATAATTCAGTGCATCATAGATCAAGTAACGGTTGTTCGAAGTAAACGCCATAGTGTCGGCATATTCCACCGATGCCGATTTTGCCCCCTCCGTGCCGGCGGCGATCAGAGAATATGTCTTTTTGCTATTGGTGGACAGGGTGATGATCTCGATCTTGTTTTCCGGAGATCCGTTATCGAGCAGAACAAAGCCGAAATTGTCCCCGTCCGGCGCCATGGCGACCGAGTAGACGTCGTGATAGCCCAAGCATACTTCCGGGGTCGAACTGTCTTCCGGAATCGAGCCATCCGTGTATATCAGGCAAAGATCGTTGCCTTCCGTTACATATGCCGCAAGTTTGCCGTTAGCGGTAACCGACGGGCGTTGATAGGCGTTCGCCGGATTTTGGGTGCTGCTAAGCCATACTCCTCCGGCGGGGTCTCCTTCGGCGGCTTCATATCTTGCCAGCCGGTAAATGCGGTAATCAGAATCATATGCGACGAACAGGGCTGAATCAGCGGCGTTGCTGGATGGGGCAGGCGACGGAGTGGGCGTTGAGCCGCCGGCGTAAATCTGCGCGTTGTCGAATGCCGCCCCGGTCTGAGTTACCTGCTTCGAACTTGCGCCGAAGAGTTCCGTCGCCGACTGCACACACGCCAAACGCGCGTCGATGAACTGGGCCTGTGACGTGAGGTGGGTCGTCAGCGCACGGAAATAAATCTTTTCGGCGTCGGAAATCCCGATTGCGTTGCTCAGGCCAAGGGCCAGCATATAAAAAGAATGGCTGAAAATGTTACTGTTGCAATGAACGCCCCCGTCCGAGAGACTGGAAGGGTCGTAATACTGGCTCATGTTCGCCGGATAGGGATTACCCTGGCCGCACTCCCCCGATATTTGAGAGTTGGGGTCTTTGAGATTTCGCAACGGCACCCCGACCGAGTCCCCCATTATCCAGTCTATGGTGCCGCTCAGCCCGTGAGAATAGTATTCGACCATCTTTCCGAAAATATCGGAAAAACCTTCGTTCAGAGCACCGGTTTGGCCCGTGCCATTGCCGCCAAGGTTTGCGGTGTGGTTGGTGACCCCGTGGGTCAGTTCGTGGCCGATCACGTCGGTTGCGGCTGCAAGTGGTTTTGCATCTCCAAAAAACATCAACTGCAAGTCCGGGACCCAACAGGCATTTAGCCAACTCTGACCGCCCTGATCGACCCTCACTATGGCTGGAATGTTCATTCCCTTGTTGTCGATTGAATTGCGTTTGAACGTGTTAAGATAGTATTCGTACGTCCAGTTAAAGTTTGAGTAGGCGCTTACGGCATCCTTCAGCCAGCCGGAAGTCGAACTGGATGATTTCACTATGCCGGGCTCGAACGTACCGGTGTCGGAACTGGCGTGAGCGGCATCCAGAATGATTATCGTGCCGTTGGTATTGGTGAGGTCCGGAGCGCCTGAGGACGGCGCCTTCCCGGTCCCGGAAAACATCGGTTTGCTGGTGTCGCAAAGGTAATATGGGCCGCCGTCGTACCAGACGTCAAGTGTGTCGGCATGTCCCAAAAGGTCGACTCCGGATCCCACTTTATTTGCATTCTCGACGGTATTGTCCGCAAAAAGAATGCTCCCGTTCTGCGCATCCACGATCACCAGCCACCGCGAGAGCGGATTGACGTTCACATTCATTTTCCACGCGAGCCGGGCCGGCTTCTCGAGATGTCCGAAGATGATCAGCTCGGGTTCCGACACGTTGGACTCATTTGCGTCCGGGACCTTCAGAACTGCGGCCTCGGCCGCCGATTCAGCATTTACTGTAGGTTTGGTGTCCATATTCTTGGGGGTGGGGAAAAAGGCCCCATTCACCAGATAGACTTTTTTTGCGGCGTCAAGGTGTACGATCAGTTCGCCCGGCCAGACCCGCAGGCCGGCGTAAGTCTGGCTGAAACGCAGATGGGTGGTATCTAATTCGTCGGTGTTGCTGCGTTCGAGCTTAAGTTCCTCATCCGGCTTGTCGATTCGCAGGTATTCACGATGATGGTTTAGAAAGGCTCTGGCCGTCAGCTCATTGCGTTCTCCAGCACCGGCGGCCGCCAGTTTGGCCGCCGTCTCGGCGGGCGGCTCCCAGCCACCTTTTATTGTCATTTGCCTGGGGGTGCCTATGGGCCTCATTATTACTTCCGGCAGTATTTCCGTCGGCGCGGCGGCGGCGAAAAGAGGAGTCGGATTTCCCGAATTCAAACCCGAAGCCCCTGCGTGCAGGTGGGTTGAATGAAAGGAATCTTGCTCCCTCATCGCCTGAGGCTTTGAAACTCTCGATGAATCTAAACGCCTCGGCTGGAGCCGCATATCGGTCGATTGCCGAATCGATTGACCTTCCTGCAATTTAGCGTTGACCACATCGCGAATTCGCGCTGCAATTTCTGCGACTCTCGGATCGGCCGAAAGGTTTTTCGTATCCTCCTTAAAAGCGGTGAGAGGCAATTCGGGCGTTGGCTCGCCGGGAAGAGGAATGATCTTGATCTCCGCCTTGTTCATTTTTTGTGAATCAGCCTGACCGCTCGCCATTCCAAGGCATAGCATCACCAGGGCGAGCGCGAAAATTAGTCGTTTTATGTAACACTCCGCCTTGTGGACGATCCTTTTCCCACGCATGGTCATACCCCTTTCCCCAGAAGGTTTATTCGGCGATATCAGCCACTCTGCCGCCGGTACACATTCGGACTTTTTGGCGGAATCCCTCCACTTTGCGAGTCGATGAGAATTTCGCAGTCGCCCAAAGCGCTTATACTGGCAAATACCTGGTATGAAAGATCGATTAACTGCCAACCTGCCCGGACACCCGACTCCTGGAGCCCCCAACACCATGAACGTCGCACGGAAAGCCGCTCCACCGACGCAGAGCCGAGCGCACCCCCCAGCAAAGCGAAGTAAGGAAGATTATGTCTGTAATATAGCGGGCGTGGTCATCAAAGGCTTGTAACCAACCAAAAGACGAGGTGCATTTTTGCACGGCATTCGGAAAAATCAATGAGTATTTTGAAGGGGAATAATTGGGTAATATGTATAGACGATTAATTAATTCATGTCAGGTTGTCAGTGCATTAGCACAAAAGTGATAATTGGTGGCAAATATGGTCCAGAATATGACGCGTCAACCTTACCCTTCAAACGGATGCTGAAGCACATTTCCGGATTGGATCGATCCCGTCGGAAAAAGCTCTTGGAATGCCGATCTTGGTGAATCATACGATGAAAACCAGCCTCCGGCTCATCGATAGCATGCGTTGAAATCGTCGTTGGTCAAGCTCCCGATTCCGCACCAGTAGGCTTTCCAGTTGCTGTCGGTAATAGGATTCGCTTGCTGGTTGTGCACGTCGTAGAAGTCCACGAAAGAGCGGCGAAGATCTGGATGATCCGAAAGATGGTTGTAGATGGCCGCCAGATTCGACGCATCATAGGGTGCTTTGCCGTAGGCGCTGTCGAAATCGTATTCTTCTTTCCAGGCCACCCCGTCGTAGTAGTAAGTATCGAAGTCCGTGACCGAGAAGGACCCGGCGTCATAGGTCAGCAACTGGAATCCCGGATTGTTGCCGTACTCGGGGCTTATTGCGGGCGTAATGTGGACATAGGCCAGTGGATTGTGACTCCTGTCGAAAATGAGTCTGAAATGATCCATATGGGTATGGCCCGCGAAAATTCCTTTGATGACGCGTGAATAGGTCTGGATCAGCTCTTGAAACTTGTCCGTAAAAGTCCTGGAATCCCTATCCTTATGAATGACGTCCCAGTAAGCCACCGTATGCCCTTCTTTCACAGTGCTCCAGACATCCACACCCGGAGGAATGTGGAGAAGGATCCATACGTTCTGCTTGTTTTTCTTTGCTGCTTTTAATTGTTTCTCGAGCCACTTGAGCTGCTCCCATCCATACTCGTTGTAGCCGCTCTTTTCCGAAAAGAAAATGTCGTTGATTGACAGGACGCGATTCGCACTTGATATGGTGGGGAAAAAGGCGTAATTCCCGCCGGATTTAAAGGTGCTCGCGAAGGAATCCAGCTTGGCGGGCTCGGCCTTCAGGTAATGGGTGAAGTAGAGATTCATCGTGTTGTGAAGAAAACTTCCATTTGGCTCTATCCGGTAGTCCTCGTAGGAATCGTTATTTCCGATTGTGAACACGACGTGCGCGCGGGGGAAGGCGCGGTGAACTTCCTTACCAATAAATTTCAAGGTTTCCCTAACGAAAGCCCTGAACGCGCGTTCGTTGCCGGAAAAGACTTCGGTGCGATACTTTTTGAATCTGTGAGCCAGCAGGTCACCGGAAAACAGGATGAAATCCGGCGCGGGGCACGCTCGCTTCATTTGGACCAGTGTGGATGCGAGAAGATTGTAGTTTGTCTCCTCACCAGAGGGGCTTATGTGCTTGTCGCTGGATGAGGAATAGATCCCACGCCAGCGCAGGTAACCGGAAATCTTGATTTTGTCCGCCGCGGCCCTGTCCGTGGACAGGAGCGGGTCGAAATGGATATCCGATACGGAAATGATGGTTCCCTGTTTACCCGCGTGGAGTCCGGAGCCGGTATCTTCAGCGACGGCCAATCCGCAAACGACGAGAAGCAAACATAGAGACAGAACGAGACCGCGCAGTGATTTCATTCCCCTCTCCTTTATGATTGTCACCGGATCACGTCTTTCGCAAGGCGCCGGATTTGGCCACTGCTCACTCCCCTGTATTCATTCTCTGACGGCAAGAATAGTGAGTTCGTAGGTAATGTCAATCATAGGCCGAATTGCTGGAATGCGGACCCACTATGTGAGTCCGATCCTCAGCGCATGGCTTTGGGTCCGAGAGCGACCCGATCATGGAAATATTCAGGAAACTCCGATCTATGTCGCGGGGCGTGGAGTTCGGTGTCCGATTCCTTCCGGTTTGCTGTCCGCTCTCATAATCGAGCGCCGGGGAATATTGAAAATCGGAGGGGTTCTACAATATCGCTGCTTTTCTTGGTCCGCACAGTGATCTATATGCTTCAAGGCGGACCGGAGCGGCCACGTCACATGCCGCATCATTCCAAGGAGAAGATTATCGGGATCAGAACCGGTTTCCGGCGAGCAGGCGAGAGTGAATGCGCCATAGTGAATGCAATGACAGGGTGTTCGTGTGATTGGATCGTGAGGTCGAAGAAGCAGCCTCTGGAAGCTATTCGTCATCTCATCTTTATGGCTGCAGGAGGGGGTCCCCTTTAATTTCCTCAATGCATTCGTCCAGTGTAAGATCCTGAAAGATCTCAGACCACCGGCCGGAGTAACGCGTGCACGCCAGATTGAATTTGTCATCTTCGACGTATTCCAACCTGGCAAACCTCACCTCGAAATGCACCGAAAGTGTATCCGGGGCGGGTGAACGCCATGTTGAACAAAAATAGAAGTAACGTTGATGCCATTTCGTGAAAATATCGACTGCATAGTTCCCCTGATTTTCTTTTGGCGGTGGTTTGATGAATCTAGGTTTGAGGAAGGATTCCACAAAGTCATCGGCCTTGCTCTTGACCGTCGATTTCAGGGATTCGGAGATTTTGGGCTTTGCCGGCTTCGTTGGCACACACATCCGTCGCTTTTCTGTTACCATTGCCGTCCTTGCCTCCTTTGCTGATCAGCCGGAATTTGTCCCGGAATTTGACTGCGTTGATAGATTGGATTCCAGACCCCCGAGAATTTCTTAGATGTGCCCGACCACGCCTTTCCACATTGGCATAACATCAAGATCGTTTCGCAGTAAATTTGAAATATATCCTATATAAGGTTACACAATAGTTACATCTTCAACCGAACGTCATGAAGGCTGGCGAAGCTTCCGGTGTTCCTGCGGCAAATCAAGATACCCTATGTTGAGAATGCGGCGTGAGCAACCTGCAGGATTTTATATCAAAGTAATACGGAGCGGTTGGTGAAATTTCGGTTACATATTGGTGATAACATATCAACATGTATCAAGAGATTCACGTAACTTCGAGGGGTTATCTTCCTGCTGCCCAACCCGAGCTCTTTACGCCAGCCAACAGACAGGTTCGCGGCACATCCGAAGTTACCTTCAATGCTTGTGATGCAAAATCAGAAATTTCTAAATTCAGGCTTGACCCGGTAGTGGCCGAAGAAAATATTACTGTATGTAGACAAAACATCTTGCGACCTTGTCTCTAAGGCAAAATCAAGGAATTACCCGAACCGCATCCAATCAGAAAGGAATGATGAGTTGAAAATGAAACTGCTGGTTTTTGCTGTTTGTTTGGGGCTTTTGTCCGCCTTCACAGCCGTCAATGTGAGCGCCCGCCCTCATTGTGGAAAGGTCTGGGTTGACGGGCACTACAACAGACACGGAAAATGGATTGAAGCTCACTGGAAACGTCGACACTGGATCCCGGGTCATCATAATCGTTACGGCGAATGGATCCCGGGGCACTGTCGCTAATTTGCTTCAGGCCTTTATTTGACTTTCCCGACAACATGACCGAGTATCATGCCTCCTCGGAGAGCCGTGAGCAGGGCCGACTGTGGCATCTTCTTTCTCGGCTCTCAGCATTTTAGCGGGTTCCTCACCGGGGCCCATTGAGTTCGAACTTCTGTATTTATTAGTCATCGTGCCCGTTCATTGCGGCTCACAGGACGCCGGAGCACTTGAAAGCGACTGCCTTCCCGGGCGGCGGCATAACACGGTCTTCCGTCCGGGGATTTTTGTCTTGGCTCAGTGGTTGACTATTCAGCCCCCGGTTGAGCAAGAATAGTTCTTTACGGTTATTTTTCTTCCCACGCCTTTTTGATGGCGTCATCGACCTTTTTGTCCAGAATCTCCTTCCGCTTTTTTTCCTCCTCTGACGGCTCCGTTTCCGATTTCTTCTCCTTGAGATCTTTGGTACCCGTGCCCCCGCTGGTCAGAATTTGCAACACGTCCAACGAATTGGATCTGCCGGGATCAAAGGTATTATCAAGCGCGTTCGCTAGAGCCGGGTAACCCAGGAGAATTGAAAATACAGCAAAAACGATCCACCTCTTCATGTGAACTCCCCTCAGTACCGAATTGGCATGCCGGGCAAGGCTTTCCGAACAGGATAAAGGCTGCACTCCAAAGAGCGCGCCCATCATCACATGGCAAAACACTATATCATTAATGAACCCGATTTGCCTAGATACTGTCTCGATCTTTTACCTGCCGCGCGCGCCATCTCCCCGACCCGAGCAGAACTCCTCTTTTGTTATGTAGCCGCGCCCGTTGACATCCATCGCCTTGAATCTTTCTTCGGGATTGCCCCTGCGATGTGGAGCCGCCATGAATTCCTCCATGGTGAGTTTGCCATCGTGGTTGGTGTCCATGGCATCGAAGCGATCCTGGCAACTCATCCTGTGAGAACCTTGACCACCACTCTGCCACTGGGCAAAAGCCGCGCCTGCGGTGAGAAACGCCGCCATCAGCCCAACCGCTGCCACGAGTTTTAAATATTTCACCTTTTCTCCTTTCCCAGCCCGGTTGATTGACTCACTCACGTTAGAAACACTTCTTTTATTACCGGAATGGTACAAGACCACAGCGAGATGTCGAGTTAAGTAATGTTAAGGGAAGGCGATCCTCAGGCTGCCATATGCAGGAGCAGGGGGAGCGGCCGGCAATCGATCTTCTGCAGTCGATTGATACCGTTCGCGATTCGGGGCCAAAAAAACCCCCGAAGAGGGGGTAATTTCAAAAATGATGACAAGCCTTCGACAAATCGATGGGCCGTGCAGGATTCGAACCTGCACCGGATGAGGTCGGGTAAGGCATTGCAGCCAACTGATCGACATGTGCACCACGGAGGGGAATGCAACAGGACAACATCATCTCCCTCCAACAGAAAAGAAAGAGCCCGAAATCGGCATGGCTGGTTTCGGGTTCTTCGCTCAATCTGGGGACCACTCTCGACAAAGCGCTGCAAATGTTTCTTCTTGTTTCGCCGTGATATGTGTTTACTTCGAGCTAGCTGACTACTTGTGGACCAAGGGCACTCTGCAAGGGGATAACCTTCCTGGAAAGAGGAAAGAAGAGAACCAAATATTCTGAGCGTTCAATCAGTCTTAACTTTTCCAAAAAAGTCTAATTCCGTATCTTTATGGATACGAGCGAATTCAGGGCCCGTCGCACAGCGGTATTTGCCAGTATAGGTCTCTTCGCCCACAACTTTATGAAGTACCAGTTGAGCTATTCGAATTCCAGGAAACAAGATTAAGGGCGCTTCCCCCAAATTAACAAGTTCAAGGGTAATGCTTCCCTTCCAGCAAGGCGCAATGAAACTGGCAGTTGCGATAACGAGACCAAGTCTGCCCCAGGAAGATCGGCCGGTGACATAAGCTGCAAGATCGTTAGGAAGAGCAATGTACTCAAGAGTACTACCAAGAATAAGTTGGTTTGGATGGAGCACGAATTCTTCATGAAAACGCAAATGGATCTTATCCTGATAGCGTTCCACTTTCTTCTCGCCTTGTCCGACTTCGGTAGGATCAACCACTGGGAAGGATGTTTTTCGTGTAACTATAAATTCGTTACCAAGCCGAAGATCTACAGAGCATTTATCAATCTGTTCCGACGGTTCTAATAGAGGTGTGATAACAAGAGCTTTATCAGGCTCTTCCCTCAAATACGTGTGAATTTGCTCAGTTGACAAAATGCTCATCCTATGCCTTCCGCAGTTTATAATTCGTATATTCCTTCTGGAGATCGCTCATTTCAACGGCCTTAAGAACAAGATTATTTAAAATGTGTAGATCATCACAAAATTGTGTTTCCACAATACCATTAGTATACATTGATGAGAGTTTAGTTACTTTGTACAACCACCCCGAATTTAAAATCCTGCGAATATCGGCAATTCTCATTGTGCCATCAGGACCGATAATCTCATTGGGAGGTATATTTCTGTCCAGACGTCCGACAAGATGGAATACATCAGCCCAAAAAGACTCATCTACGGGGCAAGAATGAGCGCCAAATTGCTCTGTTAAAAATAGTCTCACCTTTGGAAGAGCGTCGGCAACAGATTTATATGCGATGCGAAGAGTAAGATGCCGATCTATATTGTGCTGATCAGGTACTTCGGAAGTGAGGCTCTCTAAGAGATTCATCCTTTCAGTAAGCTGCTGTACGATGTTATCTGCCAGTTCTCGTGATACACCGGGAAGATCTGTGCTGCACATGGTGGTTATCGTGGCCTCTATTTCTGCCCAATTAGCTTCTTTAAATACCTCTCGTAAACGCATGCGCCAGGGCGGGTAAAATGAATCGGGAACCGGGATATCATCAAAGGAGCCAGTCAGCATAGGTATCTCATGCAAAGCAAAAATTGCTGCTGGTCCAAAAAGTTTAAGTGAAAACAAGTCAGCCATCAATTCTTCCAGTGCACGCTTTCTGACTTTGGCGATAGTATCCGTGCGTTGTGCGGCTTCGGCTGAGCGCTCCACTTCATCAGGGTATTGGTTTTTAAGCTCCTCTTCGACCTCTTCTCGAATCTGAACCAAATATGAAGAATCTTCACTTGAGAAGAAAACGTCCTGAATTTGATGCCCGATTTCGTGCCCGAAATTTACATGCAGGAGAACATTGGAGCGTTCAAGGCCAGGAAATGATACTATATAGAGCTTTTCTGGTAGATCATCAAAAATGTGTGTCATTGTCGCAGGCGGAAGAAGACTTGTAAGAACTTTTTTATATGGCTGTACAATCTCGAGAATACTGAAATTGTAAAGCCAACGCGGACGAACGACGAATCTAGCTTCCTTTAAAATTTCTTGCGCAAGTTTCTCAATTGGTTCGACAAAGTTCCAGGGAGTACGCTCAAAACTAGCACCTTCGACATACCTAAGGTGAGCAGCTATGGCTTGAATAATGAGAAAAGTGATGTTTTGTACCTCACTCCTAATCCTTTCCCGTATAGAATTATCCGTTTCATTTGCGAAATCATCATGATAGGTGGTTAACTGCTCGGAAAGTGCTTGGAGGATTCTGCTGAATAGCGAAATAAGGATTCGTGGATTCTTTGAAGGAAAGTTAATCAACTCAATCTGTTGGAGTCGTGCCTCTACAGACCGTATTCTAGTCACTGCCAACGTAATTAATTGGTCAATTGAACAAGTGCCCATAGGTCACCAAAGGACTTGTGGTTGGACAAAGAATGAAGAGCGTGCGTGCCTAGAAAGAGTATCAGCAATTGTACTAAAGAACTTTGCAGCGATATCAAGCTCGCCGGGCGTGGCAGGACAGTAGTCAGCCGGTTTTTGAATCAGACATGACAAAGTGTGCTTAATAACTTCCAATGCCTCGGCTAAGTCTCTGCGTGTACGAAGTGATATTTGCTTTTGAATCTTTAATTCCATCATAGCATCGACCCCATACTTGAACGCACTGATTCCGTCGATAGATGGTCTCAACCCGCTGTGCTGGCCAGAGACTAAGGCCTCGCCATTCAAAACTTTGTCCATAAATGCTATTGCTTGGTTTAAAACCAGTTCATTTTCACGGTCAAGTTCCTTGCCCTTCATGCAGCCGAAGATTACCCTGGCAGTACGTGAGGTTAAAAAGCCGTATTCCAGTACCTCCGGTCGGGGCTCCTTTTCATGAATCATAGCCTTCTCCTTGTTTAGGATTCCCTGTATGGTTCCGGCGTAGACACAAACCCTGCGTCACCAGGATGGTTATTTTCCACAAAAATTATGCCAAGCTCTCGCAAGCGTATCTTCAGGGCTGAGATAGTGACCCCGAAGTGGGACCGAAGTTCTTGTCCATGGGCACTCAGCTCCAAAGGGTAGGGGTAATGTTTCAGCTGCTCTCGAATGGCTTTTGCTGGCATGAGAAGAGCTCCAGCAAACCGATTAGCCTGTCTTTCGGCCCTGAAGTCATGGTCCTCGTCGACAGGTATGCTCTTGATCCTACAGTATACTACATTTTTTCTACTGGACGAGAGAATTTCGCGAAGATCCCACATCTCTTTGTGAAATGCCTCGTGGGCCATGGTAAACCGCCCGATTTCAGTCCCCCTGCTGGCCCCATACCTTTTAAGGATATCACTATTGAGCAGGACTGCGTTTGAGTAATGTCGATCGCCTAATCGAGCATACCCTGGGACAAGAAGCCCGCACAAGTCGCCCTTCGTTCTGGGCAGCTCCATTCCCCGGAACGAATCTTCGTAAACCTCGATCCCATATACACGCTGAAGGAGATGTTTAACATCAATAGGGTAAGTGAAGTTGTCTCTTCCTATTTCATTCCAGTAGCGGAGGAGCACATCCCGGGCGAGTTCCTCGATATGGTTGGCGTCTTTCGAAAGTCGAACGGCCAACCTATTCAACACAGAAAGAATGGCATCTGCGCGATCATAGAGAAGTGCGTGCAGTCTTTCCGGAATGCGTCCCTGAGCAATTCTTAAAGCCTCCTGGCTGCATCCAAGCGCACGCGCAATCTGCTCCATGACTTCATCTGGAGGAGTTCTGTTTCCTGAGATGTATCTATTTAATGTTGACTCTTTAATCTTAAGTGTCTCCGCAAGATCACGCTGTTTCCATTTCTTCGTGCGTAATCGAGAGAGAATGAACTGACGTAGATAACTCATGACGAATCCTCATGTTTTCTTGCAGATTTCACTCTAGACAGGAATTGACAAATTTGTCAATTTAAAAGTATACTGTAAAATATTCCATAATTGGTCTGATCCCTTTTCTTTTCTTTTCTTAGAATCAGTTCCAGATAACCAACAATCTGCCCAAAGCCGAACCCCGGAGGGCTTGCATTCGAGAGCGTATAAACCGGAATCAGTCACCGTCGGCCTTGCACTCAAAGCTAAGAAGTAAAGTAGTGCATAAATGAGGGATGCCTGAGCGGCGGTCAGCCCCGGCCGGCCTTTTCCTAGCCGGGGCTGACCGCCGCGATGCCGAAGGCCGGGCAAATCGGGTGTGGCTCTTAGACCTGGGAGGTGTTTTTGGCCCTGGACCTCAGAGCTGCCTGAGCAAAGCGACTGATCGACTACTTTGGCTCCCAAAACGTGAAAACAATCGGGTGTTCAGAGATTGAGGGGTTCCAAGATGGCCAAACCGGAGTGGGCGATAAGACCCGGCATGAATTGTGCTCGTTCCTTTTTTCCTTCTTTAAATGACTCCTCAAACACAGAAGGGTCCAGCATGTCCCGGAGATGCCTGAAACTCCGTTCGTGATGGGTTATCGCAAGATTCTTAAACCGGAGGACCAGACAAGGGTACTTGCCGAGGTCCGAAGGTTGAATCCGGAAAACCCGAGAATTTACGTCGGCATTTTGTGGCTTTGCACCTATATCAAGCTGCGGCCCTCCGATCTCTTGGAAATCTGCGAGTGCCACATCAATTTCGAAACCGGCTGCGTCTTGGTTCCAAGCCACAAAACCGATAAGATGAAAAATGCGCTTCCGAAAATTATTGCCCTTTTGCCACAAGACGTGGAGATCATAAAAAGAATCCCGCGCGCTATCTCACCCAATGCTCGATTTTTCAGGCAGGATACCGGAGCGCAGGGAACCAGCCGGGACTCCCTTCGGAAAGCACCGTTTTTATTCCGCCGAGAAAGATGCTTGCCATAACCTGGGGATCGAGGGTGCTGATCTTTATGGGGGAACAAGACACTCGTCGGCTACGGCGCTTCGCCGGCACCTGAGTTTTGCCGATACAAAGGATTTACTTGGAGATGTAAGCGAGGCCGCCCTGAGATACATTCAGCAGGATTTTGATTTAGACCGCAGCCGGTATGCTCTGGTGAGAAGCGAATGCAACACCGATCACCTTGCCTCTTCGCCTGGTAAGCTCCCGAAAGTGAAAGAAAACTTGATTGGGCCGTGCAGGATTCGAACCTGCGACTCTCTGCTTAAAAGGCAGATACTCTACCTCCTGAGTTAACGGCCCCGCATTCTTGATCAGAACGCCTTTTGTAGCATTTTCCATCGTTTTGTGTCAACCAAAGAGTCGGTCCGGGGCGACTCGCGGAGAATGGAATCCCTGAAACAATTGATTTACCGTCAATATGCCGGCCGTTGATTTCGGTCTTGGCTGTTGAGCGCCAAAACCGTCACGCCGCAGGCGCGTCATCACTTTTTTCCGACCGGCTTGACAATTTACGGGGAAATATTAATAGCGTGTGGAAATCACAGGTCACGTGGCATTCGGGTGATCTGAACTCTTTGGAACCCTAACCACTACTTCGGAAGGAAGCAAAATGAAAAAGATCGCTCTGGGTCCGCAAACACTGGTTTACCCGATGCCCGCATTTATTATTGGAGCAAATGTAGGCGGAAAAGCAAACTTCATGACGGCAGCCTGGAGCGGCATAGCGGCCAGCACGCCTCCCATGATTACCGTGGCCCTCCAGCATCATCGGTACACTCTTAAGGGCATTAGGGAGAACCTCACTTTCTCCGTAAACATACCGAGCGCCGAACTCGTCAGGGAAACCGATTATTGCGGCCTGATTTCGGGGTCAACCAAGGCCGATAAGGCGAAAGACTGCGATTTCGGCGTCTTCTATGGAAAGCTGAAGACCGCTCCCATGATCGAACAATGCCCTGTTAATCTGGAGTGCAAGGTCATCCATTTCCTCTCACTTGGTTCACATGGCCTGGTGATCGGCCAGATCGAGGAGGTCCATGCCTCTGATAATTGCATGACGGACGGGGAGCCCGATCCGGCAAAAATCGACCCGATCATGTACGTAACGGGGGCGAATAAGGCCTACTTCAGGATTGGCGGGAAAATAGGGCCTGCTTTCAAAATCGGGATGGAAATCAGGACGTCGAAACTCGAGCACGACGCCAATCCATGAGGTCAGCCCCATGCGGCAATTTTCGATAAACCGGGCGTGGCGTCTTCCAGTTCCGGCTCTGCCGGATCACGGCAAGAGCAAAGATGAGCTTGGATGAAATAATATAAAACAGGGGGTGGGGGACATGCGGCGCCCCTCGCCCCCTTCGGCTTCTTGCAGAGCCCCGGCCGTCTTACCGGGGATTTTTGCCGGAACGCACAGAGGGATCGACTTTGCCGGTTCCCACCTCTCATACGAAATCGCATTCAAGCCCTCACCGTGTGGACCCTCACTACGTGTCGGGTCTGCGCTATACGTACCGCCTCGATGTAATGCGTATAGTCCAGCGCCCGATCTTTTGTGAGGGCGCCTTCGTCGTCCGCTCCTTGCCGCCTTGTGATCATCTCTTATGAAACTTGCCAAGTTTCATTCTCGTTCAAACCGCGTCCGAGGACGTGGCGGCTGGGCTTGAATGCGAATCCGTATCAAGCCGTTTCTTTTTGCAAAATCACAACCTCGATCTCGCCTTCAAGCGCCTTCTTGAACTTCTTAGCGTCCTCTTCAGAACCAACGATTGCCCCGTAGTGCATCGGAATGGCGATCTTGGGTTTAATCGCTTTTGCCGCCCGTACGGCTTCATCGGCCGTCATGACATAGGTCCCGGATACGGGCAGAAATGCGATATCCACTTTTAGCTGCTTCATCTCCGGAATGAAATCGGTGTCACCCGCGTGGTAATAGCGAACTCCATCCATGGTGATGATAAAAGAGAGCATGCCTGCGTCCTTCGGATGGAATTCCTTGTCGGTGTTGTAGGCCGGGCCGACTTCGATCTCAATTCCCTTGACGGTCAACCTGTCGCCGGGTGCCACTACCTTTATCTCGCCGCTGAGCTTCTTCGCGGAAGCCTCGTCGGTGACTATGACGGAATCCTTTTTCCAGATCTTGGCCACGTCTTCCGGAGAGTTATGATCGAAATGGTCATGGCTGATCAGGATGAGGTCTGCGGGTTTGGTGGACAGAATCTGGAACGGGTCGATCAAGACTACGGTGTTTCCATCGATGCGGATCGCATCGTGGCCAAGCCAGTGAATTTTTTTCACCGCTTCTTTAAGGTCCATGTTTTCCTCCTCGTATGACAGATTTGTTAACAGCACTCGGCAATCACTCCGTAAAGCTTGGGCGGGGCGTCATTGGGCAGTATGCCTCGCGTTGCGCGGAAGGCATTCCGCTCGTCTGTCATGCGCGTTGGGCGTTCAGCGGGATGCCTTTTGCAGCTTTGCGCTCAGTTGCTCAACAGCGCATACCGGGTAAAAATTTAACGTATACTATAGGAGTTTACCTCGCGCAAAACAATCTTCCGCCATGTAACCGGTCATGAAAAAAAGGCGAAATAGTAGCGAGAACTTCCGGTGCGCTATCGCACAAATTCCGGGCCCGGCCCGCCCGGGGCGCCGGTTTTTTTGACCGGCCACGGTCGCCGGGCATTTGACTTCCATCTTGCACACGGTTTCGTCGTATGACAGACTATTAAACAACACGGAACAAAGAAGGGCATATGGTGCGAGCATACCCTCAACGGCGCGCTTCGCGGAGCGCGGAAGGCGACCGCCGCGCAGGGTCTGCAAATCGTGTCGGGCTTGAGCGGCAAGCCTTTTTGGGTTAATGTGGCCGCACCAGGTATCCAGACGCATTATCCAGATTCGAGACTTTCAGCCGGATTTCCAAGTGATTCAGCGCTTTCTCAACAGATTGTTAAATTATAAATTGAGGGATTTCGAAATCGCCCATCATGCCGAATTGCCGGCTCAGCCTCCTTTTTTCGGCAAGCTTTCTTCCGCGCTCCCGGGGCCCATGGAAGATGCGCTGCTCAAGCTCGGAATATCCGCTCTTTACAGTCACCAGACCCAGGCCCTCGAGTTCATACGGGCCGGGCGGCACACCGTTGTCTCCACGCCCACTTCGAGCGGCAAGTCGCTGATATACAACTTGGCGGTCACCGAGTCCCTGATCGAGGACCCCGAGCGGCGCGCAATCTATCTTTTTCCAATAAAAGCCCTGGCACGGGACCAGTTGGAATCGTTGGAGCAATTCTTCAGCGCATTGCAGAGCGGGGGATCCGCCTGCCCGTTTACGTCGTGCATCTACGACGGAGACACCACTCCATACCAAAGGGCCAAAATCCGGCAGAACCACCCCCACGTTCTTCTCACGAACCCGGACATGCTCCATTACGCTCTTCTGGCTTTCCACCATAAATGGGAGCAGTTCTGGAAAAGACTCCGGTATGTAATTATCGACGAAATGCACACTTACCGAGGGATTTTCGGCAGCCATGTCGGTCAGGTTTTTCGGAGGCTTCGCAGGATCTGCCGTCACTACGGCAGCAGCCCGCAGTTCGTTTTGCTTTCGGCGACCATCGGGAACCCGGATGAACTTGCGGGACGCCTTACCGGGGTTCCGCGCGATGAAATCGCGGTGGTAAGCGGAAGCGGAGCGCCCCAGGCCAAGCGGCATTTTGTCTTCCTGCGCCCGGAAGACAGCAGGATCGGCCACGCAACGGGCACAGCGGCGCGTCTTATCGTCCAGGCCGCCAAAGCCGGCCTTAAGACAATAGCTTTTACACAGTCCAGGAAGCTTACCGAGCTGGTCCACATGAGCGTGCTCGAATTGGACCGCAGGCTTCAGAATAAAGTCAGTTCGTACCGGGCCGGATTTTTGCCCCGGGAAAGGCGCCTGATCGAGCAGAAACTGGCCGGCGGATCTCTTTGCGCGGTCATATCCACAAGCGCCCTTGAGCTTGGAATCGATATAGGCGGATTGGACCTGTGCGTTCTCGTCGGATATCCGGGGACCGTCATGACCACATGGCAGCGGGGAGGCCGGGTAGGCAGGAGCGGACGCGAATCGGCCATCGTACTGATCCCGGACCAGGATGCACTCGACCAGTACATCGTGAACCATGCGGACCGGTTCCTCGGAAGCAATTATGAAATCGCGGTAATCGATCCTTTCAATCCCGAAATTCTGAAAAACCATCTGCCGTGCGCGGCCGCCGAGTTGCCCATATGCGCGGCCTATGACGATATTTCCGAGGAAACGGTGATTAAGGCGCTCGATGACCTTACCATGTCCGGACGCCTTCTTCAGACGTTCGAAGGCGATCAGTGGATATGCGCCAACACGCGGCCTCATCGCCTTGTCGACATACGCTCAGTCGGGCTGTCATACACCATTGTCAAGGATATCGGCGGCACGACGTCGCCGCTCGGGAAAAACGAGGGCGTCCGGGCCCTTAAGGAATGCCACAGTGGGGCAGTCTACCTGCACCGGGGAGAGACATACACGGTCGAATCGCTCGATCTCGAAAATAAAGTGATTCACGCCGTCCCGGCCAATGTCCCTTATTTTACGCGGGCGCTCAGTGTAAAAGAAACGGAGATACTGGAGACCATGGCGTCCAAGCCCGCGGGTAACTTCATCATCCGGTTGGGCAGGGTGCGCGTTACCGAGCATATAACGTCATACGAGGTTCGACAGCTTTTTTCTCACGCTCTTCTCGCGAAAAATCCTCTCGATCTGCCTCCGCAGACTTTCGAAACGGTAGGGTTCTGGATCGAAATCGAGCCGATCCTCGCCTCCAAAATCAAGAAAGCGGGCCTCGATTTCATGGGCGGAATCCATGCAATAGAGCACGCTCTGATAAGCATGTTCCCGCTCTTCGCCGTATGCGACCGCAGTGACATAGGCGGTATCTCGATCCCTTTGCATCCTCAGCTCGAAAAGGGCGCGATTTTCGTCTACGACGGATATCCGGGAGGAATCGGACTGGCGGCGCGCGGGTATGAAATAATCCTGCCCCTCATAGAAAGAACGAAGGAACTTATCACCTCGTGCGGCTGCCAGCAGGGATGCCCATCGTGCATCCATTCGCCGAAATGCGGGTCGGGAAACAAGCCCCTGGACAAGGATGCCGCCTCCGAACTCCTGAGATACCTTTCCGGGGAAAAGGACCTGGGGGATGACAGTCCGGAGTGCGAACCGGCGGTCGTGGAGGAGGCATGTTCTCCAGTCAATAAGGGTGGGACCTGCCGGGATTTCAGGATTGGTTTTTTCGACCTCGAAACCCAGAAACTTGCCGGCGAGGTGGGCGGATGGCATAACACGCACCTGATGCGGGTATCGGTCGCCGTTCTGTATGAAACCCGGGCCGATTCGTTCAAGGTCTACCGCGAACCCGAAATTCAAACACTGATAGAGGACCTCAAGCGGCTGGACCTGATTGTCGGATTCAATATCTCGCGTTTTGACTATGGGGTGCTGCGGGCTTACACCCCTTTTGACCTGAAAAAGCTTCCAACGTTCGACATGCTCGACGAAATCCATAGGGGACTGGGTTTTCGCGTGAGCCTCGGTCATCTTGCGGAAAGAACGCTCGGGCGCCCGAAGGGCGGGGACGGCACCATGGCTGTCCGGTGGTTCCGTGAAGGAGAGTGGGAAAATCTCATAAAATATTGCACCGAAGACGTCATTATTACTCGCGATCTTTTCTACCATGGCCTGGAAAAAGGATATCTCGCTTACAGCGACAAGAGCAGCCGCATACTGCGCATCCAGACCCCTTGGCAAATAGATGCACTCGTTTCCGCAGAAAACCGGTGAGCTGGATAACGGTTTGGTAGTGTCCTAATTTCAAATCAGGACACTACCAACGGTTTTAGACGCTTCAAAACCGAAAGCGGATGATATATTATAAAGAGTTTGCCGATGGCATTTTCAACGTCGGGGTAGAACCGAGATGGAGGGGAGGAACTCTTGAGACTCAATGCCGGGTACCCTTTTAACCGGAGGCCGCTATATGAGCAAAATTGACGACACCAGCCTCGAACCGAAGGAAGCCGGGCTTTGCACGCCATCCGACGAGCAGTGGTATGCGCTATATGTGCAGGTAAACCATGAAAAGGAAATTGTAAAAAGGCTGGAACAAAAGGATATAAATTGTTTCTTGCCGCTTATGGAGACATGGAGCAAGAGGTTGGACCGCAGGAAGAGAATACAGCTCCCTCTTTTTCCGGGCTATGTTTTTGTCCACGTCCTTCTGGACAACTATATGAACCTGAACATCGTCAAAACGCCCGGAGCGCTCAACCTGTTGCGCAACTCCGAAGGCCCGTTGTCGATTCCGTCCTACCAGATCGAAAACCTTCAAACCATGATCAAATCAACCCAACCCCTCAAACTTCATCCCTATCTGAAAGAGGGCGACTGGGTCCACGTCGTGCGCGGCCCCATTGCCGGCTGCATAGGCATCCTTAACAGGCTCGATCCAAAACGAGGCAGGTTGATCCTCAGTGTGGATATAATCAGGAAGTCCGTAAGCGTGGAACTCGACCTGGAGGATGTGGAGCCGTCCCAGCCTCCCTGTTTCAAATGAGGCCTTCGCCTATCCACCGTTGTGCTCGTTTTTCTTGATTCCCAGAGCTTTCATTTTCTTGTGCAGGTGGGGCCTTTCCAGCCCGACCCTGGCGGCGGTCATCGAGATATTCCAGCCGTTTTCTTCCAGTTTTCTGAGCAGGTAGTCGCGTTCGAAAAACGAGCGCGCCTCTTTTAAAGTCGGATAGCTGAAATAAGCAGTGTCGCCGTTTTCCTTGTGAAGGACATCCCGGAAATCCGCCGGCAGTTCGCCCGGCCCGATCACGTGGCCTGGGGTCATGATGATGAGTCTTTCGATGAAATTCCTCAATTCGCGAATATTTCCGGGCCAGGAATATTGCTGCAAAACGGGATAGATTAGCGGATCGATCTTTTTTTTGCCCAACGCGCTCTCACTTGCGATCTCTTCGGCGAAGTTTTCAACGAGCAGTGGAATGTCTTCGAGCCGGTCCCTAAGGGGCGGGACAAAGATCGGAATCACGTTTAGCCGGTAATAGAGGTCCTGGCGAAACGTTCCAAGTTCGATTTCTTTCTGCAGGTCCTTATTTGTCGCGGCGACGATTCGCACGTCCACTTCCACCGGGTGAGACCCGCCTACCCGTTCGAAGACCTGCTCCTGGATGATCCTGAGGATTTTGGCCTGGGTGCGGTGGCTCATGTCGCCTATCTCGTCGAGAAACAGTGTGCCCCCGTTCGCCGAGTCGAATTTCCCCTTGCGCTTCTCGTAGGCACCGGTGAAGGCGCCTTTCTCATGGCCGAAGAGTTCGCTTTCGATCAACTCTTCGGGGATTGCCGCGCAGTTTACCTCTATCATCGGACGTGTGCTGCGCCGGCTTAGAAGATGCATCATCCTGGCGGCCAGTTCCTTACCCGTGCCGTTTTCCCCGGTGATGAGCACCGTGGCGCTGGTAGGGGCGGCGCGCTGGATCTGTTCCCGAAGGTTGAGGACGGCCGAACTATTGCCGATTATCCTGCGTTGGGATTTTTTGCGCAGCAGGCGGTTTTCTTCTTCAAGCCGGGAAAACTCAATGGCGTTTTGGATCGAGACCAGGACGCGGTCGATCGAGAGCGGTTTTTCTATGAAATCGAAAGCGCCCATTCGGGTGGCCTTTACGGCGGTCTCGATGGTCCCGTGGCCGGAGATGATTATCACGGGGATGAGCGGATAGAGCTTTTTTACCTCATCGAGCACGGTCAAGCCGTCAGTGCCCGGCATCCATATGTCCAGGAGAATGAGGTCCGGCGGGTCCTTTCTTACCCTCTCCAGCGCCTCGTCACCGGAAGATGCCCGAATCACTTCGTAGCCCTCGTCTTCCAAAATGGCGCTCAGCGACTGCAATATGCTTACTTCATCGTCTACGATCAGTAGTTTCTGCTTCATGCTTTTTCCCGTTAACCGGGTAATTCCACCGTGAAAACGGTGCCGCGCGGTTCGTTGGCGCGCACCCGGATGAAGCCGTTATGGTCGGCTATAATGCTCGATACTATCGCCAGGCCTAAACCGGTCCCTTTTTCCTTGGTCGAATAGTACGGCTCGAAGACCCTGGGCCTGATCTCCGGGGCAATCCCGTGTCCGGTGTCCACGCACTCCAGCCGTGCGATTTTCAGGGCCGGATCGTAGGAGAGCCGGATCGAAATTTTGCCCTTGTCCTGACCGATGGCATGCACGGAATTTTCGAGCAGATTGATGATCACCTGTCTGAACTGGTCGTGGTCAAGCCGGAGCGGGGGCATATTGTCGTCTTTCGCCAGACTGAAAGTAATGCTGCTGAAATTATGCCGGTAAAGGCTGAGTCCTTCTTCTGCGATTTCAGCGAGGCTGCATGGCTCCAGCTTCGCTCTGGGCAGACGTGCGAACCTTGAGAACTCGTTGACGAGGCTCTTCATGTGATCGACCTGCTGCACGATAGTGCGTGTGCATTCGTCGAAAATCGACCCATCAACTTCGAGCAGTTCGGGATATTTGCGCCTCAGTCTCTGGGCGCTTAGCTGAATGGGGGTCAGGGGATTTTTTATCTCGTGGGCGATGCGGCGGGCCACCTCGCGCCATGCCGCCATCCGCTGGGCTTTTTCCAATTCCGTGAAATCGTCGAGAACGACGACAATGCCCATGAACTGGTCCGCATCGTCCCGCAGAACGGATACCTTTATGAAAAGCGACATGGGAGACCCGGCCACCTTGATCTGGGCCGGCTGTTCAAGATATGCATGGTGGCCGGTTTTGTAGGACGAAATAAAAGATTGAACGATCTCGATATGGGACTTGTCGAGAAAGGCGGAATAGTGCTTTCCCCTTGCCTGTTCGGCCCTAACCCCAAAAATGAGTTCGGCCGAATTGTTCATGGTCGTGATTTTGCCGTCGGCATCCGCGCTTACCACGCCGGCCGCGATGTTCTTGAGCACTATCTCCATGTAGCGCCGGCGGTCTTCGAGCTCGATGTTCGTGCTCTGAAGGGCGTTGTAGGCCCGGTCCAACTTTTGGCGGCCCTCGCTCAGGTCCTCGGTCATGGTGTTGAACGAGGTCATGAGCATTCCGATTTCATCCGTCCTGTCGGGGTCGAGGCGCACGCTGAGGTCCCCATCGGCGATTCGCTGTGTGGCCGTAAGCAGTGTCTGGATGGGTCCGGTGAGGTTTTTCGCAATGTAGAAGCCGAACCAGACCGCGGCAAATATCGCCAGCATGGTCACGATCGAAAAGGTTATGAAGTGGCTTTTCTTAAGAGGCTGATGAAGCATCTTGAGCTGGAGATAATTTTCATACCCCGCCGTAATAGACTCGAGTTTGGCGGCAAGCTGTTTTGGAAGAAACCGGAGGGCTATCAGGACCGATCCGTCTCCCGTTAAAGTCTGCAGGGGGATATAAGCCGCCACGGCGTTCTGGGACCCGTTTGGGAAGCTGATGAACTTGGAAGCCGTACCGCTATCTTTTTGGAAACTGCGGACAAGGAAGGCCGTGTCGATCTCCTGGGCGCCGTTTTGCGTGAAGCTCCATCTCAATTCTCCGGAAGAATTGAAGACGTATGCGGCATCGATTCTGGATGCGTAAAGAAATCCGATGCCGGGGTCGAACTGCCCCTTTTCTTTTTCCTGGGTCATCATCCGAACGGCTTCCGGCAACAGAGCGCGGCATTCCGAGATCAGGCTCGTCCTTTCCCTCTCGACATAATCCCTGGCAAGTTGAACGGCGTTGGCCAGCGAGTTTTCAACCCTGGAGCTGAACCAGTGATCCAGGCTCGAGTAGATAAAGTGGCTGGCGAACCAAAAAAGAGGAACCGCAGGAATCAGCGCAAGGGCGACCGAGGAGGCGACGAGCCTGGTCTTGAGCTTGGAGCCCAGGATGTTTCTTTTTCTTTCGAAAATTAGTTTTACGAAGTTGCGCAGGACAAGATAGGCCAGCAGCAAAAGGAGCAGCACATTCAGATTGATGAAAACCATGAGGAGGATATTGCCGAACAGGGGCGCACCCGAGGTAGGCTTGAAAAACCACCCTCCGATCAGTCCGAACGTCAGGATCAGCGCGAGAGCCGCACAGACCAGAATTCGTTCCCAGAAGCGGCGTCTTTCAACCGATTTGGCGTTCGGAACACTCATGGCTTGCTTTAGTAAAGAAATGCGACCGTGTACCATTCAGTCTCGAAATCCCAGAGGGACACCCAAAATAGAATGTATCTGAGAAACAGTGGCAGCTCCACTTTTGATAGTTCGGCCTTTATCTTAAGGTGGTATTCCTGGTCCTTGTTAAGCAGGCAAGTCGCGACTACGGGAAGGTCCTTCACCGTGCTCATCAACTTTTTTGCTTCTTCGAAGTTCCTCGTAACCAGGATTCTTTGCGGATGCTCGGGCAGTTCCACCTGAAATTCATTGTTCAGACGATTATACCTGATTGTATGCTGAATAGTAAAATCGACAATCTTCGATTGCACAAGCACTGAGGGCTTTTCGACCGAAACGAGAATCCTGAAGGTTGTCGGAACCCCATTCAGGATAGCCTCTTCCATATCGGAATTGAAACAGTCGAGCAGGAGAAAACTCGTTTCGAGTTCCTGGCCGGTTTTATCGATTTCGATATTCGAAATCTCCGCCTTGTTGGGCGATGCGATACAGACGTGAGGGCATGCGGTCAGGGCCGCTAGAAAGAAAAAGATAAAGATTTTCCCGCTGATACAAGATTTCACATTTTTTCCAAAGGCGCCCGGCAGCCGCGAGACGGATCTCCGCCCGCAGCCTGATAGGCATTCTGAAATTTTTCGGAAATTTTAGCGGACATACCGGCCGAATACAAGCGAAATGACGTGCGGCTGACAATTCCCGGCCGTGTTAGACTGAGCTGGTATTGAGCTCGCGGGTCCTTTCCATTTTTTGGGCTGACCATTCCGGGCGGAAAAGTTCGGGCGCCGTTTAGAAAAACTCCGGCGTCGTTTGAATTATGCCCCGTGGGTGGTTAGATATGAGCCTATCCATTGTATCTTTATGGACATTATGCTTTTGCCGCCGAGCGGGGGACCGGCCCATATTGATATCATCGATTTCATGAAGGGCCTTTTCAGTTTGCAAATTGACAATGTCAAACGGATTGTTTTATAAGAATGGCTCACAGCGCCGGATAAATTCTTGGAGTGAATGGAGGCGGGAGCGCCTCTTTTCAGAGAGGAGACGACCTGATGGCCGGGAATATTGTTGAGGTTACGGACAGCAGTTTCGAGCAGGATGTGCTTCAGTCTGATTTACCAGTTCTCGTTGATTTCTGGGCTCCCTGGTGCGGTCCCTGTCGCGCAATCGCCCCCGTCGTGGAGGAACTTTCAGCCGATTACGGCTCCAAGCTTAAAGTGGCCAAGTGCAATGTAGATGACAACCCGAAGGTGCCCGGAAAATACGGAATTCGCGCTATACCGACCCTCATCATCTTCAAAGGCGGGAATGTGAGCGAACAGATCACCGGGGCTGTAGCGAAATCACAGATCACGGCGGCAATTGACAAGGTTCTGAGCTAGTCGCGGGTTCCTGGCTCCGAATGAGCGCGTTACGATTCCCTCCGGGAAAAAGTCTCCTCAATCCTGCGGCGGAGTAAGAAAATTCACGGTAGTGATCATGACAGCGGGCCGGCTGAACTTATAGCCGGCCTTTATGCTGCCGTGGGGCCGATCGCTATGTAAAAACAAAAAAATTTCATTTATTCTCCGTAATGTGGTAGATGAGGTGAAAAGCTGGCCGGAAGGGGTTACGACAGTAGCGTTGCGGGACGGCGGAAAATAGCGGGGCTTCGGATCTACCGGTCGGCGCGGTCTTCGTCTTCGTAGGAATATTACCGAGCTCTGAATTCGTTGATAAAAACTATTGACCCTCAGGATTTACGGAGTCTCCTCATGAATTGCATCCCGAATCGCTCCAGGCGAGTCGTCCGGCCGCTGGTCCTCCTGCTGGCGGGCATCGCCTTTTTGGCCCTAAATGGATGCAGCAACTTCAGCTTGAAAGATTCTTTCAGCGGCATTTTTTCAAAAAAATCGACGGCTATCGATAAGACCGCCGAACAGCTTGCTCAGTCCGGCATGGCGAAACTGCAGAAAAAGGACTATTCGGAAGCGGCCGAAGATTTCAAAAAGCTGAAGGAACACTATCCCTACAGCAAATACGCAATTCTGGCCGAATTGAAGCTGGGAGACGCCCTTTTCTATGATAAAAAGTACACCGAAGCGGCGATGACCTACGAAGAATTTGTGCGTCTTCACCCTCGCAACGAAGTAACCCCCTATGTTCTCTATCAGGTCGGGATGAGCCATTTTCTTACGTTCAGCGCGGTCGACCGCGACCCGGAAGAAACCAAGACGGCCATGCAGACTTTCGAGAAGGTTACTCAGAATTTCCCGGACTCGGAGTACGCGGCAAAAGCCGAAAAACAGAAAATTGAATGCCAGAAGCGCATCATCTCTCACATGTACGGTGTGGCCGAACATTATTTCAAAAACAGGTATTATTCCGCCGCCAAGACACGGCTGGATACCATGATGCAGAAATATCCACAGGCGGTCTCCGATCTGGGATACGGGCCCCGGGTCGAGAAGATGCTCGCCAAGTGTGAAGTGGAAATCGCCAAGGGAGAGAGGAAGGTTGATATCTGGACTCGCATTGGGTTCTAGGTTAAAATAAATCCGTGGTCCGGCTTGATTTTGCCTCTGCCCTGTGACTAAATTGATCTTGCAGAATACTTTCGGGTTTTGCACAAAAATTGTTGACAAGCGGGACGGCTTCCTGCATGTTCAGCATTGCATTACGGGAGAGTGAACCTGCCTTTTACCCCGAGTGTAGGCAAAATATTGATAAAAGATTTACCGGTTTGACTTGGTCGCTTTCCATTCCTGCAAATCTGTGCCCCATGTCCTCTGGAATTGCTGAAACGTTTCTTAGCCGGAAAGAAAAATCAGTCTAGATTCTTAATATTGGAGAACAATTCATGCCTGATGCATCAGCCACCTCAGTGGAGACCACTAACAACAGGGATTCCATGCGCGACCGGCGCAACGAGATGAACCTTGTCGAGTTGAAAAACAAGAACATTCGGGAGCTTATGACCATCGCCAAGGCTTATAACATCGACGGCGCAAGCTCCATGCGCAAGCAGGACCTGATATTTGCCCTCCTTCAGGCCCAGGCGGAAATGAGCGGTCTCATTTACGGTGAAGGCGTACTGGAAATTCTTCCCGATGGATTCGGGTTCCTGAGGAGTCAAAACTATAATTATCTGCCGGGTCCCGACGACATTTATGTCTCGCCGTCCCAGATACGCCGGTTTAACCTGCGCACCGGCGACAGCATTTCCGGGCAGATAAGGCCGCCGAAGGACAACGAACGCTATTTCGCGCTTCTCAAGGTCGAGTCGGTCAACTATGAGGACCCGGAAATAGCGCGGGACAAGATTCTTTTCGACAACCTGACCCCTCTTTATCCCGATCGCAGAATCAGGCTTGAGACGATTTCAGACAATCTGTCCACAAGGGTCATGGACCTGCTGACGCCGATCGGCTCCGGTCAGCGCGGGCTGATAGTGGCCCAGCCCAGGACCGGGAAAACCATGCTGCTCCAGAATATAGCCAACGCCACGGCGGCCAATCACAAGGACGCATACCTGATCGTGCTGCTGATCGACGAGCGACCCGAAGAGGTCACGGACATGCAGCGCAATGTCCGGGCCGAGGTTGTGAGTTCCACCTTCGATGAGCCCCCTCAAAGACATGTTCAGGTTGCCGAAATGGTGATCGAGAAAGCCAAGCGCCTCGTCGAACACAAAAAAGACGTGGTAATTCTGCTCGACAGCATTACCCGCCTTGCCCGTGCTTACAACAGCGTTGTCCCGCCCAGCGGGAAGATACTCTCAGGCGGTCTTGATTCCAACGCGCTTCATCGTCCAAAACGGTTCTTCGGGGCGGCGCGCAACGTCGAACAGGGCGGAAGCCTCACGATTATCGCCACGGCGTTGATCGACACCGGAAGCCGCATGGACGAAGTCATCTTCGAAGAATTCAAGGGCACCGGCAACATGGAAATAGTGCTCGACCGCAAACTGGCCGACCGGCGCATTTTCCCGGCAATCGACATCAACAAGTCCGGAACGCGAAAAGAGGAGTTGCTCATCCCGCCCGATGACCTGAACCGGATCTGGATTTTACGAAAGCTCCTTTCCCCTCTTAACCCGATAGACGCAATGGAGTTCTTGCTCGACAAGATGCAGGGGACCAAAAACAATGCGGAGTTTCTGGCATCGATGAACAGGTAAAGACCTGGCACTTTTCGCGCGCTTTTGCCCCCGGTATGCCATGCGTAATGAAATCGTTGCAAAATCCGCAAATCGATTTATAATATAAAGTTCTGACATTTCATTATCCGAGGAAGGAATATAATGAGGGACAATATACACCCAGAGTATCACCCTACGGTAATTAAATGCGCCTGTGGCAACGAAATCCCCACCGGTTCGACCAAAAAGGAAATCAGGGTGGAAATTTGTTCGAAGTGCCACCCATTCTATACCGGAAAACAGAAATTGGTCGATTCGGCGGGACGCATTGAAAGGTTCCGACGGAAATATGAAAAATTCCAAAAAACTGAAGATAAAGCATAATCCAGGGCCTGCTCAGGCCGCAAGATTATGAATCTTGCCCCCCACAGGGGCCTGTCTATGCCCGGCTAGACCACAAGGCCGGCATAACGAACCGGTTCGGCGCCGGTTCTTTAGTTTTGGCCGGATACTTTCCCGGCCAAGGCCGGGTGCAGCGTTTCGAGGCAAATGGATCAAATGTTTAACAGGCTGGAAAGTGTAGTACAAAAACTTCAAAAGCTCGAAGATGATCTCGGCAGCTCTGCTTTGCTGAACAACCAGAAAGAATATCAGCAGGTTGCAAAGGAGCGTTCCGAACTCGTTCCAATTGCCGAAAAGTACGGACACTATAAGAAACTGAAAGAGCAGGCGCTGGAAAACCAGGCCCTTTTCGAGAGGGAAGAAGACGCTGAGATGCGTGAGTTGATCAGGGAGGAAATCGGAAGCCTGAAAGACCAAATCGAAAAAACTGAAAATGAACTTAAGCTCATGCTGGCCCCCAAGGACCCAAACGATGACAAGAACGTCATCCTGGAAATTCGGGCCGGGACGGGGGGCGAGGAGGCCGCACTTTTCGCTGCGGACCTTTTCCGGATGTATGGACGCTACGCCGAAATACGCCGATGGAAGGTCGAAATCCTGGATTCGAATCCGACGGGAATTGGAGGGTTCAAGGAAATAATTGCTTCGATCAATGGCAGAGGCGCCTTCAGCAGGCTGAAATATGAACGCGGGGTGCACCGGGTTCAGCGAATCCCGGTAACTGAGAGCCAGGGCAGGATTCACACGTCGGCGGTCACCGTCGCGGTGCTTCCCGAGGCCGAGGAAGTCGATGTTTTCATAGACCCGAACGATATTCGTGTGGACGTATTCCGCTCGTCGGGTCCTGGAGGACAGAGTGTCAATACGACGGATTCAGCCGTGCGGATAACGCATATTCCTACGGGGCTGGTCGTAATCTGCCAGGACGAAAAATCGCAGCACAAAAATAAAGCCAAGGCCTTAAAGGTGCTGCGGGCGCGCCTGCTCGACGCTATGCAGCGCGAACAGGAAGCCAAGATTGCCCAAGACCGCAAGAGCCAGGTAGGAACTGGAGACCGAAGCGAAAGAATCCGCACCTACAATTTCCCTCAAAACCGGGTGTCCGACCACCGGATAAACCTGACCCTCTACAAGCTGGATACCATACTGACCGGCATGCTTGACGAACTTGTGGACCCCCTCAACACCCATTTCCAGGCCGAAGCCCTGAAAGGGGCGGCGTAGCGGCCCCGACTCTGCGTGAAGACGCCCGGCCCGGCCCGCGGAACTTCGTGGCGCTAATGCACAAAAGCTCTTTTCGGTGACAGGATCCCTCTTCTTCGACTCGGCTTTCGAAGGCTCGATCTTTTCTTTTCGATTACCGCCTTAACCATCGCAGCGATTTCGGCCCCGGTAAGAGCGTCCTTTAAAAGGAAGTGGTCAGCCCCGTATTCCTTGGCGATTTGGCGGTATTCGGGAAGATCGTGGCTGGTAAAGATGCTTATGAAAAGGTTCGGATGCGCGTCCTTGATCTCGCGGGTCAGCTCGAGGCCGTTTCTCCCCGGCAGTCGGATGTCCATGAAAACGACATCCGGTGATGACTGATTGATTTTCGTCAGCGCATCGGACCCATCGGCGGATTCGTCCACCGAGATCGACGGGATGTACATCTTGAGGATTTCTTTAAACGAGCGCCTGAAAAAGTCGTTATTTTCCACTATGAGAACCGATGACATACCCTTCCTCCACTTTGCCCCCCCAGGCATCATGATCGAACGTTTTACAGCTTTCTTCATGGGACCGAACGATATCTTAGGAAGGTGGAAGGGTAAATACAGGGTTTAATGTATTTGCTGGATCGGCAAGACATTATATTGAGGCGCAAAAGTACACGCATGGCTGCTTTTCTAGGAAAAACAGCACCTCCTCAGTACACCGGAATGATTTTTGAAGTGTGGGGCTTTTTGCCGGGTTCCCGCCGGCAGGCCGGGAAAGCTTTCCTGTGGGAGATGCGCTGAATTTTCGTTCCGCGAACAGGCCTTTGGATGCTAAACCTAACAATTTCAATGGGATGAAAAAAGAAGCCATGATTGACTTTAGGGTCCCATTTGCTATACTGGACGCAATCTGATTCATCCATTTCCGATACAAACACATTTTGAGAGGGTGAAATCCTTTGCGCCAGACTAAATTCATATTTATAACGGGTGGTGTTTTATCTTCTCTCGGCAAAGGTCTTGCGGCCGCTTCCATCGGGGCATTGATGGAGAGCAGGGGACTGCGTGTTTCGCTCCAAAAACTCGATCCCTATATCAACGTCGACCCCGGGACTATGAATCCATTCCAGCACGGCGAAGTCTTCGTGACGGACGACGGTGCTGAAACGGATTTGGACCTCGGCCACTATGAGCGGTTTACGCATGCAAATCTGGGCAAGAAAAACAATTACACCTCGGGCAGCATCTACTATTCGGTCATAATGAAGGAAAGGCGCGGAGAGTACCTGGGCGGGACGGTGCAGGTGATCCCTCACATTACCGACGAGATAAAGTCATGTATTCTCGGGGCCGCCGACCACGTCGATGTGGTCATAGTGGAAATCGGCGGAACGGTCGGTGACATTGAGAGCCTTCCATTTCTCGAGGCGATCCGCCAGTTTCGAAACGACGTCGGCAAAGAACACGCCATCTTCGTTCATGTAACGCTCGTGCCCTACCTGCCGACATCAGGCGAGGTGAAGACCAAACCGACTCAGCACAGCGTCAAGGAACTGCGCGGCATCGGTATTCAACCCGATATCCTGCTGTGCAGGACCGAAAAAATCCTCTCCGCCGAAATCAAGGGTAAAATCGCTCACTTCTGCAATGTGGAATCCGCCGGCGTTATAACGGCAAAGGATGTTGACTGTATCTACGAAGTACCGCTGCTTTTTCACCAGGAAGGGCTGGATGAAAAGATAGTGAGGCTTCTAAATATCTGGACGCGCTCCCCCGTGCTCGACGACTGGGAAAAGCTGGTCAACGGGATGAAAAATCCGCAATTCAACGCACGCATTGCGATTGTCGGCAAATATATCGACCTCAAGGAATCCTACAAAAGTCTCAATGAGGCGCTCACGCACGGGGCGGCGGCCCATGGTTTGAAGCTCGAACTGGACTACGTGGATTCGGAAAACGTGGAAAAGGACGGCGGAGAGGCGCTGCTCGAAGGGGCCGACGGGATACTGGTACCGGGAGGCTTCGGCCAGCGTGGGGTCGAAGGCAAAATTAAGGCGATCCGGTTTGCGCGGGAGAACCGCATTCCTTTCCTGGGCATCTGCCTCGGCATGCAGCTTGCCACGGTTGAATTTGCACGCAACGTCGCCGGGCTCGAGAAAGCTCACAGCATGGAGTTCGACAAACACACGCCTCATCCGGTCATATACCTGATGCGGGAATGGTTTGACTATAAGAGCAACACGGTCATAAGACGGGACGAAGACTGCGATTACGGCGGAACTATGCGCCTGGGTGCTTATCCATGCGCCCTTGAACCCGGCAGCTTCGCCTCCGAGGCCTACCGGGAGGTCGAAATTTCCGAGCGGCACCGGCACCGCTATGAGTTCAACAACAAGTACAGGGAAATACTGGCGCGGCATGGAATGTTCTTTACCGGATTGTCTCCCGACAAGAACCTCGTCGAAGTGATCGAGCTTCGGGACCATCCATGGTTTCTCGGATGTCAATTCCATCCGGAGTTCAAGTCGCGCCCGATGGAACCTCATCCCCTCTTCAAGGCGTTCACGGGTAAGGCCCTCGAGGAAGCCAGGCGCAAGAATCCCGAAGCTTTCGCCAAAAGCTGCTAGGCGGCCGACCGTGGACTTTGAAGTCTTCGGCCAGAAGATAGGGCGGGACAACCTGTTCCTAATCGGCGGCCCGTGCGTTATCGAAAGCGAGGAAATTGCCTTCGAAGTGGCTTTATTTCTAAAAGGCACCTGCGAGCGGCTAAAAATCCCTTTCATCTTCAAGAGTTCCTATGACAAGGCAAACCGGACATCGATCCGTTCTTTTCGCGGACCCGGCCTTGACAAAGGCCTGGAAATCCTCGCCCATGTGCGTGAGCGCTGCCGGGTCCCGGTCTTAACAGATGTTCATACGCCCGCCGAGGTCGAACCGGTCTCGGAGGTTGCCGATATCCTGCAGATACCCGCGTTCCTGGTGCGCCAAACGGACCTCGTGATGGCCGCAGGCCGCGCCGGCAAGCCGGTAAACCTCAAAAAGGCCCAATTTTTTTCACCGCGTGACATGGGGCAGGTAATACAAAAGGTCAGGGAGACGGGAAACGAACGGATTCTTCTGACCGAACGCGGAACTCAGTTCGGCTACAACAATCTCGTCGTGGATATGCGCTCGGTTGGAATCATGGCTGATTTTGGCTGTCCCGTCGTGTTCGACGCAACGCACAGCGTTCAGCTCCCGGGAGCTTTGGGGACTTCATCGGGCGGGGAGAGGCGGTTCGTCCCTACCCTGGCTCGCGCGGCGGTGGCGGCCGGAGCGCACGGGATATTCATCGAGACTCACCCCGAACCGGATAAGGCCTTGTGCGACGGCCCCAATTCTCTTCGGCTTGAACAGACGGCCGAACTTCTTGAAAGCCTCGTCCGGATATTTGACATTGTGAGTGGTGAAAATGCCTGAATCAAGATCGGCGGGATCGGCCGAAAGGATCGAAGCACTGGGCTCCGAGGTGCAAAAGCGGATTTTTCCCATTCGGATGATGATCTTCGATGTGGACGGGGTCCTGACGGACGGACGGATAATCTACACGGACGAGGGCTCGGAGATAAAGGAGTTCGACGTTCAAGACGGGCACGGAATAAAGCTCCTTCAGCGCGCCGGGATCGAAGTGGCGCTGATATCGGGCCGTGCATGCCGGGCGGTCGAGCAGCGCGCGGCCGGCCTGGGAATCACCAGATTATACCAGGGATCGAAGGTGAAGACAGAAGCATACGAGCGGCTTTTGTCGGATGTGGGCCTCAAGGAGCATGAGACCGGTTTTATGGGAGACGACCTCATAGACATTCCGGTGATGCGCCGGGTCGGATTTTCGGTAGCGGTTCCAAACGGCGTGCCGCACATTTTTCCGTTCGCTCATTACGTAACCAGAGCGAGAGGCGGCCGTGGGGCGGCAAGGGAGGTTTGCGAAATGATCCTCCAAGTCCAAGGTCTGTGGGAGGGGGTAACCAAGCGCTACTTCGGTGATCCGCTGCCGGCTTGATAGTCATGTCGTTCGTTTTTTTTTGAGCCACGTTTTGATTTTTCGCTTTCCATTGCAATCCCAAAGCCTTACGTAATAAACCTTTACAGTCAATATTACCCGTGTTAAAGTACCAGTCGAACTGTAATCATCTAATTTGATTAAAGATTTTTGACTTGTGGCAGGCACGCTCTGATCCTTTCCGGGGGAAGGAGTAGTCGGCATGGAATGTGAGAAGGTGCTGGCGAAACTGAAAGGAATGGCAAACGCCAATGATGTTCTCGGGATGGCGCGATTTGGGATCAATGCCGACCGTGCGCTTGGTATCCGCATCCCTGAATTGCGGAGAATGGCGAAAGCGATTGGACGCGATCAAGGGCTTTCTCTGGATCTTTGGAGCAGCGGGATTCATGAGGCCCGGCTGCTGGCTGCATATGTCGGCGACCCGGCACTGGTCACGGAAGATCAGATGGAGCGATGGGCGAGGGACTTTGATTCGTGGGACGTTTGCGATCAGGTCTGCATGAATCTTTTCGACAAGACGCCCCACGCGTACGATAAAGCGGTCGAATGGAGCCGGAGGCATGAGGAATTCGTGAAAAGAGCGGCCTATGCTCTCATGGCTTCGCTGGCTGCTCACGATAAGAGTGCCTGCGATTCGGAGTTCTTGCCTTTTTTTTCACTTATTAAGACCGGTTCTTTTGACGAAAGGAATTTTGTAAGAAAAGGGGTAAACTGGGCGTTGCGCCAAATCGGTAAGCGAAACGCAGCACTCGGGGGCTTGGCGATCCGATGCGCCGAAGAGATTTTGCTGGAAAATGCTAAATCTTGCCGCTGGGTGGCGACGGACGCGCTTAGGGAACTCAGAAAGAAAGCGTCGGGTGAAAGAGGCAGGGCTGGATCATGACTTTCAAGGGCAAGGTAGCGCAGATCTTTGTCGTCATAGTTATAGTGGGACTATGCGTCGTGCTTGCCGCCGGGGTCTGGAGGGGCAAATCGCGGCCTGCGCAGCAGGAGGTGCAGGAGGTTTGCCAGACCGACGCTGAAATGAAGCTGACCGACATGGAATTCACCGAGATGCAGGAAGGCAAGAGGTTCTGGACGCTTTGCGCCATGGAGGCCAAGTATTTTCAGGACCAGCAGAAGACTTCGCTTCAGTCGGTGCGCCTGACTTTCTACGTGGATAAAACGGGTGAACAAATCCATATCACGAGTCGTGAAGGGATACTTCACGCGGGGACCAAAGATATCGAGCTTCGCGGGGACATACGCACGGAACTGCCGCGGCAGTATGTAGTGACCACGGAGACAGCGCATTACAAGCACAGCGGCAGGATCGTCGAATCCAGCGACCCGGTTCACATCTCGGGGCCGGGACTGGAACTGGACGGCAACGGGTGGGAATACAAAATCGCCGACCATGTTGCGAAGGTGGGCGGAAAAATCAAGGCGTCACTCGTCGTGGGTGATCTGAAACTGGAAAAATAACCGCAGTCGACGGGCCATGCCGCATTATCAAGGAATCGTGATGAGCAGAATCAAACCCATGAAGGTCTTGGCCGGCCTTTTCCCGGCCGTTTTTCTTTGTTTTCTTGTGTGCTGCCAGGCGTATGGGGCCGGAGGGAAAACGGATGGCCGGGCGACGGACATGGGGGCCAATCTTGTCAAGAGCGATTCGCCCATCAGCATCACGGCCGACAGGATGGAGGCAAAGCAGGACGACAGGACGATAGTTTTCGAGGGCCATGTAGTCGTCACGCAGGACGATCTGACGATTACGTCAAACCGGCTCAAAGTCACCGCGCTTCCTGCTGAAAAGCAGTCTTCGAAGGCTGGAGAAAAGTCTGCTTCCACCGTGTCTTCTCCGACAGACAAAATTGATTACATAGAATTTGAGGGAGATGTTAAAGTTACTCAGCAGGACAGACTCGCAACGGCCAACAAAGCCATATTCTATCAGAGGGAGCAAAAAATCGTTATGAACGGCCGGCCGGTGGTGACAAAGGGGCAGGACCGGATCGAGGGAGAGCTGATAACGATTTTTATCCAGCAGGGCCGCAGCGTTGTGGAAAGCGGAAGCGGGGCGCCCGTGAAGGCCGTTCTGTTTCCAGGGAAAAAGGATTAGCCTTGTCTCGCGATCCTAAAAAGCTTGTCGTCGAGGACCTGGTAAAGAATTACCGGGGGCGGTGCGTCGTCGATCATGTCAGCCTGGAATTGCGTGAGGCGCAAATTGTGGGGTTGCTCGGACCGAATGGGGCCGGAAAATCGACGACCTTTTACAGCATTGTGGGCATAATCCGTCCCGACAAGGGGGCCGTGTACCTGAACGGAGAAAATCTGATAGGCCAGCCGATGTATTTGAGGGCAAAAAAAGGGGTGACGTACCTGGCCCAGGAACCCTCGGTTTTTCGGAAGCTGACCGTGGAACAGAATATTATGGCTATTCTCGAAACCCTGGAGATCGGCAGGGCAGAGATGCATGCCAGGCTAAAAGAGCTTCTCGGTGAATTGCGCATTGCGCATCTTGCCAAAAACAGGGCGGACAGGCTTTCGGGCGGCGAGCGCAGACGAGTCGAGATCACTCGCGCTCTGGTCACGCAGCCCAGCTTTATTCTGCTCGATGAGCCGTTTGCGGGCATAGACCCGCTCGCAGTGATGGAAATCCAGGGCCTTATCATGGCGCTCAAGGCAAAAGGCATAGGCGTCATGATTTCAGATCATAACGTTCGCGAAACGCTCAAGGTCTGCGACTGGGCCTATATCATGCACGAAGGTCATATCCTCGAAAAGGGCGACCCGGTAAGTATTTCTCGAAGCGATCTTGCCAAGCGCACCTATCTTGGTGACCAGTTCAGCTTGTAAGTGGGTTGATTGATGGCGTTGGAATTAAAACAGCAATTAAAGTTAAGTCAGCAACTCATAATGACGCCGCAACTGCAGCAGGCGATCAAGCTGCTGCAGCTTTCCAGGCTGGAATTGCTGGAGACGATACACCAGGAACTCGAAACGAACCCTCTTCTCGAGGAATCCCAGGAAGAACTTCCTACCGAACAGGATGCCGAACTCGAGACCCTGACCACCGAAGAGACCCCCTTCCAGGAAGTTCAGTTGACTGAAAAGCTCCGGGAAGACTTCGATTGGGAAGGTTACCTGGAGGAGTACAATACCAATACGCCGGTTGTTACAGAGACCGATCCAAACCAGGAATGGCCGAGCTTTGACAACAGGCTTACCGAAGCGGCGACCCTTGAAGACCATCTCGCCTGGCAGGTTCGGCTGTCTGATTTTTCTGAAGAAGAGCGGGAAATCGGCTCGTGTATAATCGGAAATCTGAACAAGGACGGATACCTCGATGCAACGATTGAAGAAATCGTGGAGATGTCCGGAGCCGATGCCGCAAAGGTGGAAGAAGTCCTGGCCAGAATCCAGAACCTTGATCCGGCCGGCGTTGCCGCAAGGGACCTGAAAGAATGCCTCCTGGTTCAGGCAAAAAACCTCCAGCTTGGAGACGACCTTGTCGTTCGAATCATAGAGGACTACCTGCACTACCTGGAAACGAAGAATTACACGGCCCTGATTCGCGCTCTGAAGCGAAGTCCGGAGGAGGTCAAGGCCGCGGTCGAAATAATACTCGGGCTGGACCCGAGGCCGGGGAGCGCTTTCAACAAGGAGACTATCGAATACATCAGTCCCGATATCTACGTCTTCAAGGTTGACGACGAATGGGTGATCCTGCTTAATGAAGACGGCATGCCCAAGTTAAAGGTCAGCTCGTATTACAGGGATACGCTGGGCGAAGGTGATTCGGTGCCCAGCGAAACGAGAGACTACATCCAGACGAAGCTGCGCGCCGCTGCATGGCTCATAAAGAGCATTCATCAAAGACAAAGGACACTCTACAGGGTTTCCCAGAGCATAGTGCGGCTTCAGGGGGATTTTTTCGACAGAGGGGTTGCCAACCTCAAACCAATGGTCCTCAGAGACATTGCCGAAGACGTGGGCATGCATGAATCCACCATCAGCCGGGTCACGGCCAATAAGTACATGCATACGCCGCACGGGATTTTTGAGTTGAAATATTTCTTTAACAGTTCGATAAATAGCGTCATGGGTGAGGCGGTTGCTTCGGAAAGCGTCAAGGAGCGGATACGGCATCTCGTAAGAGAGGAAGACTCCCTTAAGCCCTACAGCGATCAGGAAATAGTTGACATATTGGAGAGGGAAAATATCAGCATAGCCCGGCGTACGGTGGCCAAGTACCGTGAAATGCTGGGGATTCTACCATCGAATAGAAGGAGGAAATCTTCCTGGGGCACTTGAGTGAGACCTTTCGTTACCGTTTTTCAGGAGGATGACGATGCAGATTACATTATCTTTCCGACACATTGAGCCTTCAGATCCCCTGAAACTTTATGTTGAGGATAAGCTGTCCCGGGTTAAGAAATACCTGGAAGAGCCGATCGAAGCTCACGTAGTGCTCAAGGTTGAAAAATTCCGGCATATCGCGGAAGTGTCAATCGATGCTTCCGGCCTCAGGCTGAACGGCGCCGAGGAAACCGATGACATGTATTCGAGCATCGATCTGCTGGTGGACAGCCTCGAGGGGCAGGCCGCGCGCAAAGGCAAGGAAAAGCTCAGACGGCGCCGGTTGGGCCCCGGTCTTAAAGAATCGGTCGATTTGACGGAAATTCCGGGACAGAACCCCGGGATCGCGGAAGCCCCCCGGGTGATCAGGGCTGAGCAGGTACATGCGAAGCCGATGCACGTTAATGAGGCTGTGGAGACATTAACGCTTTCCGGCGGCGAGTTCCTGGTGTTCTCGAACAGGAGCACAAACAGGATAAATGTGCTTTATAAAAGGAAAGACGGCAACCTGGGTCTTATTGAAACCGTTGGCTGACGGGGGCCCGGTGTCCTTTACAGATATGTTGCAGCCTTGAGGGCGGGAGACGGTCTCCCGCCTGATTTCGACTGAACCGGGGGCCGGTCTTCCCCTGATTGAAGTTCCTGCTTGCGGGCCAAACCTGTAATCCCTGGCCGTTGGATTTTTCCTGGTTGCCCTGGTGGAGTTGAGACACCGTCATGCAGAGTTCCGGCAGAGGAAATTTAATGAAAATTCTCGATCTTCTATCGATGGACTCAATTGTCCCCGAACTCAAGGGGAGGACCAAGAAGCAGGTCCTGGAGGAGTTGATCGAGGCCGTAAAACAGAATAAGCCGGGTATAGATAGTGATCGGCTTATGAAAGTCCTTCTCGAAAGGGAGAGATTGGGCAGTACCGGAATTGGAGACGGGATTGCAATTCCTCATGGGAAATTGAGGGATATCGACGACCTGGTCCTCTCATTCGGCCGTTCCTCCGAGGGCATTGATTTCGAATCCATGGACGGGAAGCCGGTCCATCTATTTTTCCTTCTGGTGGCGCCGGAAAGCTGTGCGGGGATTCATCTGAGGGCTCTGGCAAGAATTGCCAGGCTGCTCAAGAACGGGACCGTACGAAAAAGGCTTGCGAAGGTCGATAGCAGGGAAGACATTTTTTCAATCATTCAGCAGGAAGACGAGGATTTTTAGCCAGGCTTTTTTCTTCAGGGAGAGCCGTTTGCGCTCCCCGCTCCCTTCCGTTCGATAGAGCGCTCCCAGTTTGACACACGCCGGATTTTGATTTAGAGGGATGCAATGAATGAGAGAAAGCCCCATGTGGTAGTGGTCAGCGGACTTTCCGGGTCCGGCAAGAGCACGGCGATCAAAGCATTTGAAGATATTGACTATTTTTGCATCGACAATCTGCCCGTGCCCCTTCTGGGCACTTTTCTGCTTCTGTGCGAACGGGACATGCCGGACCTGACACGGATCGCACTGGGGATAGATATCAGGGAACGCAAGTTTCTCACGAATTACGATCAGATATTTTCCACCCTGGAGGATGCGGGCTACAAGTTCGAAATAATCTTTCTTGAAGCCGATGATGAAATACTGCAAAGAAGATACAGCCAGACGCGAAGAATCCATCCCGCGGCGCCCTCCGAGCATAAACTGCTGGAGGCGATCAACCTGGAGCGGGAGCAGTTGCGCGCGCTTCGCAGCCGGGCCACCAGGATCTTGGACACCGGGACCCTTTCGGTCCACGAGCTAAAGCGGCTGATCACGAGGTCCTATTCTTTCCTGGAAGGAAACGAGCAGCTAAGCGTACAGATACTCTCTTTCGGCTACAAATACGGGGTGCCGCTCGAAGCCGATCTCGTGATGGACGTGAGGTTTCTTCCGAACCCATACTTTATCGAGGGTCTGAAAGACCTTGACGGCAGTTCCCAAACCGTGCGTTCGTGGGTTTTGGAGTTGAGCGCGGTGCAGGAGTTTCTCCACGACTACTGCGCGTTGCTGTCAAAACTCCTGCCCTGCTACATTCTGGAAGGCAAGCGGTATCTCACGATAGCACTCGGCTGCACCGGGGGTAAACACCGCTCGGTTGTCATCGCTCAGGAAATTGCTGACAGGCTGGAGCACACTAATTATTTTGTAAGCGTATTTCACCGGGATATTCATCTTGAATGAAAGGGTTGTGTTGGCTCGGGTAGAAACTGGAGAACTCATAGGCATTGTGGCTGCCTCTCACTGCCGGCTGGCGGAGGAGATGCTCGCGGCCGCCGAAATGATCGTCGGTCCTCTTCAGAACTGCAAGGCCATCTGCTTTAAGCCGGTTCAGCCTGTCAATGAACTGATCAAGCTGCTGGGGGATTCCATAAAAGAAGTGGACCAGGGCAAAGGGGTCCTTATCCTGACGGATCTGTTCGGCGGCACGCCGGCAAATATCAGCCTGTCTTTCCTGGGGCCGGGAGTGGAGGTTGTCTGCGGAATGAATCTTCCGATGCTTATCAAGCTTGCCGGATGTCGAAACGGATGCAGCTTGAGCGAAGCGGCTTCGATGGTGAAGGAGTACGGTCAACGGCATATATCGCTTGCCAGCGAAGTGCTTTCCCGATCTGTAAAAACTGCCTCGTTGCCTTGATGGAATTAAGAATTGGGTCTCGAAATCAACGTTTCTCCTCTGGTGGTATCCGATATACCGAAAATCCTGGAAATCGAGAACGACAGCCAGCCGGAGCCATGGACGGAAACGGCCTTCCTGGAGGAAATCGGCAAGCCCCATTCGCGTCTCCTGGGCGCGTGGCAGCCGACCGGAGCCTTTTATGATGCTCCCGGTTGTTCTTCCCGGGATATTGTAGGGTATATCTGTTTCTGGTCCGTGGCCGGAGAGATTCAGATCCTGAATATAGCGGTTCGCAGGGACCTGAGGCGCCGGGGAGTCGCCCGGAAACTGATTGAAGCCGCTATTCGAGCCGGCCTCGAGGATAAAGCGTGGTGGGTGACACTCGAGGTGCGGGAAAACAATCTTGCGGCCCGGAGACTTTATGAGTCCATTGGCTTTATAATAGTGGGTGAACGACCGAACTATTATGCAGTAGGAAAGGAATCGGCTATTCTGATGACGCTGGACCTTATCGGCGTGGAAGGACGAAGAACTGGGGACGCATAACGAAGAACAGGAGGACTTTGCAATCCGGCTTTCCGGCATGGTCCTCCGATTTGCCGTGGCGAAAAGGATTTTTGCATGCAATGCGAGATTCAATCAGAGGCTCTCACGAAGAACCTTGACCTGACAAATATAAGGGTAATAGTTCCGCAGTCTTTTCATGTTTTGGAGAACGCCGTCAAAGGATATGCGGGCAAGGAAAAGCAGGCCCGCGAACTTCTTTTGGAATACCATCACAAGTACAGAAACTGGCATTTCGTTATGCAGGAGGCGCAAAGGTATGCCATCGGCAACATGCTCCTGTATCGAAACAGTCCGTTGAACGGCCATGTGATATACCTACTGTCGAATATTTTTCTCCATGCCCTGAGGGAGTCCGAGCAGTTTGAAATTCGGAGCCTGGCCGCCGATTACCTCCTGTCCTACTGGTTGAAGCTGACGGAGAAAATGCCCGAGGAGATCGCAAGGCCCGCCTGCGATGACATCTGCGTCGCCATTACCGATGAGTATTTTCAAATGAACGCATCATGCCATGAAGGCATTTTGCGGTATTTTTTCAAGCAACTGGCGGAATTGCCCGAGACCCCTTTCGAATTTCTAATGCGCAGTTTCTATCCCCCGAAAATCATCGGCCTAAGGCTGCTCAAAATCTGGCAGGATGATTGCTCGTTCATTGAATTGCGGGGTTTCCTGGAGAGATTTTTCAGGAGCACGTACGAATTTTGGCTGAAAAGGGAAGACCCGTGCGCGTGGCTGGAAAAACAGGGAGAAGACATCTGCCCGAAAGAAGCATGGTTGGATGACTGTATGCCCCTCAGCCACGAACTGTTCCGCAAACGGCTGGAAATCTTCGATGCCGAAGTCGCCCCCGAGCCGGAGAATCGAAAAGCGGTCGAACTGCTTGCCTGCATGACCGACTTCCATGACGTCATCCAGTTATACTCTCATTTGCCCGAAAAAATCGCCGGAAAAAGAGACGGACTGCCCAAGGCGGGTCACGTCAGCATGCTCCTGCGGCTAAAGATAATGGAAGTCAACGGCCTTGAGGCAATTCAGGAGGACATGCTCCGGGAAATAAATTTCGAGATAGGCAGGTGGATACGACAGGAACCCAGAGATAACCTGCAGACGCTGCTGGATCAAATTTTGAGGGTACTGGAGATTTCGCTTCAAAACTACGCGCTTGCGGCGCTCCAGATTATCCTCACAATCGGGCTGGAAATCCTTGAAACCGACGACAAGCGGTTGATCAATTTTTTCGTGAGGAGGATCATGCGGATGGGGTTCCAGTCCCCGTCCATCGGCCTGGTAAGCCGCCAGTGGCAGATTCCTGTAAATCCGGCCCATCTTCCCAATGTGAGAATCTGGCTCGATATAATAAAACGCGATCCGTTGCGCACCAGGACGCTTCTTTCCGCGCTCATAGTGAACCTGTCCCTGGGCGGGATTTTTGTCCGGGATACGGACCTTTTCCAGAAGGACGTCTCTCAGTTACTGAATGCTCCCATTCGCCCCGTCTACAATCTGGTGAAGCAGCTCGCAAAAATATTCCCCGTATATTTCAATCAAATCGGGGCCGAAGGACTGCTGAGGTCGGTTTCGACCGACGTTGACGAAATCACCGGCAGGAGCGACAGGCTTATTCACTTTTTGAGAAAGCAAAGCCATGTTGAAAGCAACAACGTCATTGTCACTTTCATTCAGGGGATAATCGAATACTGGTGGAACCTGGACAGGACGTGTCTGGAAGGGCTTATCCCCGACGAAGTCTATCTCGACGTCCCGGAATCCGGCCCCCTGGTTGAAGAGGTCCACAAGATATTCCAGTCCCTTTTCAGCGCCAGGACCATTAATCACGTTCAAGACCTGCTGGACCTGTCGGAAGACGATGCCAAACGCCTAATCGGCCAGGTGCCGGATGTTTCGGAAAAAGAGCGCAAGCGCGCTTTCCTGATGATCCAGTTCTATCAGCTTCTCCATGAGAAATATGCCCTCAGCTTCAAAGACATCCATATTCATCTTCAACGCGCGCAGACTCTCGGTCTGCCCGATCCCGGGAAACTGCTTGCCGCCCTCGGCGGCCAGGACAGATATCAGAAACTTTCGACTATTCTGGATTATCTCTGCGAGCTGAAGGAAGTCATCCTGACCGGCGGCGAACTGAAGATAATGGAAAACATTTATTACAAGCGCCATATCGCCGTTGATATTCCTTCGATGTACGGCTCCTATAACGAGCCGCGCTTCGATGCGCTCGGCCTGACCTTCCGTCTGGAAAACCTCGCCAATGTCATGTTCGAGGAGATTATACTTTCTTTCAACCTGAGCTTTATCACCAGGGCCACTTTTCTGCAGATTGCGCGCTTCATTCCGCTCTTGATGAAAGCGCTGGAGATCGATGGAATTTCATCCAGCCGGCTCGTGGGCCAGCAGGAGCTTTTCACCAAGGCCCTGCAGGTCCCCCGGTTTTCGCATTCGCAGTACATGGACATCTTCAGGGGTTTTTCGGAAGCGATAAAGCAGGTAATTCAGACCAACTACGATTCGGTCCATGACGAAACCCTGGAGCTTGTAATCAAGCAACTCGGTCCCGAGCAACTCATTCAAAGGTATCAAAGAGAGGGAGAAATTGCGGCGGAGAGGACCCACAGGGTCTCGGAAAGCTTTTTGCGCGATCTGATCGCCAGGACCTTCGGGCTCCAGTATTTCGATCACTTCATTGCCAGCATCCTTACGACCCTGGCGACTCAGCGCGAAGAACTCAGCGTTAACAATCTGGATCTGCTCCTGAGCTACGACCCCGAGAGGACCGTTTGCCATCTCTATTATCCAGGCAGCGAAACGTTCGATTCCATATACATGGGGAGCAAGGGACACATACTGGCCAATCTGCATTCGCTCGGAATCAATATCCCTCCCGGGTTCGTAATAACTACCGAGTATTTCCGTTGCCGGCCGGTTATAGAGAGTTTCTGGCAGTCCAGGGAGGATTTCGAGGAACGGGTCATGGAAATGGTGGCCCATGTGGAGGCTGAAAAGGGCCGCAAATTCGGCGACCCGGCCAAAGCCCTTCTTTTCTCGGTGCGGAGCGGTTCGGCGGTTTCCATGCCCGGAATGATGAACACATTTTTAAACGTCGGGATCAACGAGCAGATAGCCGAAGGACTGATTGCGGAAACCGGTGAAGCCTGGTTTGCCTGGGACAACTACCGGCGTTTTATCCAGTCATGGGGAATGTCGTTCGGAATTCCTCGCGAGGAATTCAACGCCATGATGAACAGGTTCAAGAAACAATACGGCCGGTCCGTCAAACGGGAATTCTCTCCCTCTGAAATGAGGGATATAGCCCTGGCCTATCGGGAAGCCCTGAAGGATCACGATATTGAATTTGCCGAGTCTCCAAGGGAACAGCTCTTTACGGCCATCCAGCAGGTGGTGGCTTCATGGGAGTCACAGAAGGCCAAGACCTACCGTGATATCATGATGCTCTCCGACAATTGGGGCACGGCCGTCATAGTGCAGGCGATGGTTTTCGGAAACCTCGACACCAACTCGGGGGCCGGAGTTATGTTCAGCCATAATCCGAGGACCTCCGAGGACAAAGTTGACCCTGTAGGGGACTTCACTTGGGGAAACCAGGGAGAAGACGTAGTGGGCGGACTCGTAAAAACGCTGCCGCTCGCTGAAAAACAGAGGCTAAGAGAGGCCGAGCGCAAGGAGACTTCACTCGAGGTGCTCTTTCCGCTTGTGTACAAAGAGCTGTCGCAAATAGCGAAAAAACTGGTCTATGAAAATCACTGGGCCCCGCAGGAGATAGAGTTTACGTTCCAGGGCGCGGGAGAGCACGTGTATGTTCTCCAGGCCCGCAACATGACTCCGCGAATCAAAAGAAGCTATCCGGTTTTCAAGAAAACCGAGGACCTCCGCGAAAGGTACCTGGGCAGCGGCATCGGGGTGAGTGGAGGCGCAATCTCGGGTCTGGCCGCATTCGATCTTGAATCCATTAATCTCATCAAGCGAGACCATCCCGGCCAACCCGTCATTCTGATCCGTTCCGATACGGTCCCCGACGACATACACGAGATTTCGGTCGCTGACGGGGTCCTCACGGGAAAGGGCGGCGCAACCTCGCACGCCGCCATTGTCGCCCACAGGCTTGGAAAGATCTGTGTGGTCGGCGTGAGCCGTATGAAGGTCAGGGATTCGGAAAAAACGTGCGTAATCGACGGCCACCTGGTTCAAATAGGCGATTCGATAAGCATCGACGGCAGGAGCGGAGCTATTTACTCGGGCATTCTGGAAGTGGAACAGGTGGATTTTTCGGCCGCATCCGAGTACGAGTAGCGCCCGGCCGAGCGCCCGGACAGGTCTTCCTGCCGGGAATCACTGTACCGGTAAATGAGAGCCCGTTGCCACGTTTCCTACCTGTTGCATTCCGGTTTCTTGAGGGTCAATTGGAGCCATGCCTGCCAGAATGGCCGGAAGAATAAGGATAGCGCTCAACAGCACGCACAGGCTCCCGGCCCAGGACACGAAACCGAGGCTGAAGATCCCGTTGTGATGGGAGATCATCAGGGCGCCAAATCCAACCGTTGTCGTCAGGGCAGCCAGAATGACTCCTTTCCCGGTACTGAACGGAAGGTGCCCCGGGATCATCTTTCCTTCCCTCCACCGGCTGATTATAACCACCGCATATTCCACGCCGGCCCCGACGATAAGAGGCATAAAGATACTGTTTGCAAGATTGAACTGGAGGTCCGCCACGCCCATAATTCCTATTGTCCAAAGACTGCCCACCACGAGAGGCACCAATGCAAGCAGGACAAGACGCACGTCTCGAAAAGCGAGAGACAGCAGAATTGTAATCGCAAGCACGGCAAAGCCGGACGCTTTGTAGCATGCATCCTTGAACGCGGAGGCGAAGACGTGGAGCGATACCGGGTTTCCGACCACGTCGGGATCGACCGTTTCCAGTTCCTGAACGAACCTGCTGAGGGTATGCTCCTCCCAGACCGATTCTTTCGGAAAGATGCGCAGCAGGAACGTTCCATTTTGGTAAAACCAACCCTTTAGAGTGTCCGGTAAATTCTCGACAGTCATCGGCGGGGCGCTTGCCCCTTTTCTCAAAATATCCCATTTGACGCTCAAATCCTCAAGGAAGCGGTGCTGGTAACCGGATAGCTTCTCGACCTCATCGGGCGAGCTTCGAAGAGCGCCTGTAATCTCCCCGGCAAGAGTCCGAACGCGAACCATCTGGTCTATAACGGGTTTATCCGCTCCCCAGCGTGCCGCCTGGTCATCCTGCATCTTAAACCGAATTCGCTCGATGATATCGATGAGCTCCTTTGCGTCCGGGGTTTTGTTTTCAAGAGCCACCGGACGGAACTCGGGAATCTTGGTTTGGAGCGAGCGGAGCAGTGGAATCTTCTTGTCCTGGTCTTCAGGCAGCATCGAAAAGAGGCTCTCCACCTCCGATACCGATGGTAATGCTTCAAAGTCCCTTGTCTTTTTCTTCAACTCTTCGGGCGAATCGGCAAAAGAATTGGCAAAAATGGTTGAGCGCTGCGAGTATTTAATCAGGGTCTTCCCCCAGACAACCGATTCAGCGTTGGCTGTTTGAAGCCTGAGAGGGTTGAGGTCGAAATAGACCTGGCTGGCGGTTAGAATACAGAATACAGTAAATATTCCGACCCCGGACAGAACCATTCGGGCGGACACGGGATTGAGCCGAATCAGATCCCTTGTCTCTTGGTTGGCACCGGAGGATCCCTCACTCCTCGTCTTTCCTCCCAGGAGAACCGTCAATGCGGGCAAGACACTGAAATCGGCAAACAAGGTGAGCAAAATCCCCATTCCGGTGATGATCCCCAGTTCCATCAGACCCCTGAAACCTGTTAGAACAAACGGCAGAAAAGAGATGGTAGTTCCGAGTCCGGCAAGGATAATGCCCGGCCCCGAGCGCTCATTCACGATCCTTATGACCGAGGCCATGTCGCCGCAGCGACGCTCTTCCTCCTCAAGCCTGGAGAACCAATGAATGCCGGGATCCACACCGAGTCCGATCAGGAGCGGCGCAAAGACAATGGAAATAATATTGAGGTGACCCACTACGAGCGTCGCGCAACCAAATGACCAGGCCAGGCCCACCGCGATGGAAACCGTTTGAAGCACGGGCCGCCTGAGACTCCGCCTGAAAGCTACAAGGAGAATGAACACCCCGAGCATCGAGAGCCAGGTTGCGACGGACATGTCGTCAAGGACTGTGCTCATTTCGTCATTGTTCAGCGCTTCCTGGCCGGTTACTCCGGTTTTTACATCCGGGAAAGAGACCCGAAGTTCCTGCAGGTGTTTTCTCAACTGGACTAAGGAGTCCTGGGTCTGCACCATTCCATCCTGTTTCTTCGGTATGACGAACGCGATAAGGTATCGTTTATTGGCTTGCCAGAAGTAGCCTTCCAGGTCAGGGTCCCATGAGCTGCCCTTGAGCAGGGAAGTCATTGGAGATTTGAAAACCGTCTGCCCGTGCAGGGAGCTCGAAATGCCCTCCAGTGTTACGATCAGAAAACCGAGGTCGAATGGTTCGGCCTTGCCCCCTGCCGATCCTTCATCCAAAAACCCTGTAAAAAGCTCCCCAACCATTCGGGAGGCCATTTCCTGATTTACCAGCCTTAAAAAGTTCAGAAGCTCCGGCTTTTCGGCAAATCCCCGAATGAGGGCTGAATGCGCATCGATTTTTTCCTTGAGGTCAACGAGTTCTTTCTCATTCAGATACAGAAGCTGCCAGGTTTTGAATGGCTCGGGGTCCACCCTGTAGAACATATTCTGGAAGTTAGCAGTGTCATTTGCGATGAGGCCGGAGAGTCGATTTGCAAAAGATACGGCTCGAAAAGGAGTGGGGGCCTCGATTACAACATCGAACCTTCTCCTTGTATCGGTGTCGAACGGGTCGAGCCTGTCGGTCTGGGCGATCAGGGGATGATCTTTTCGAATAAGCTCAAGCTGGTCCGTGACCATTTCAAGCCTGGTTGCAGTCAACGCGATAGAGGCGATAGCCGCCAGAAAAGCGATTCCCAGTACAAGACTCGGCGAAGAAACGATCAGCTCGGTCCATACGTGCAACATCCGCGATAGTAATCTCATTAATCCGTATCCCTCGATTCAGATGGCAGCAGTGAAAGCCGGGAAACGATGTTACGGCTCATCTTTATCATTCGGGTCGCGGCTTCTTTTTCATTAATTCCGGAATTCCGGCAAAATCGGAGTTATGAACGGCAAAGCACCGGCAGCAACCCTGCAAGTTCTCCCCGGGTAACTTCAATTACATTCTCCTCCACATAATTCGTGAGACCGCAGCACATCGTTCATGCGAAAGCGTTTATGCCGCTCCGTTCCGTGCAATGCAGTCCGGAAACGAGACTGTGTCATATTTTAGAAATGCTTCGGAAAAGGCGATGGAACCAAGTTTTTCTTCCCCCTTTTATAAAGGGGATCGAGGGGGATTTCAAAGGCCTACAGAGGATAGGAGAACCAAAATCCCCCCTGTCCCCTCTTTAGCCCTACAACGACAGAAAGGCTTTTTGAGAGGATTAACAGGATTAACAGGATTATGAACTCTCCGCTTCTCGGGGTGTATAAAAGGAAGTGGAATGAACGAAGCATGAAGCACTAACTTCATTCCCGCCCCTTGCTTCTTAGGCTGGAGAATTCTCCTTTCGTTCCAAGGCAAAAGATTTCGGCGCTCTGCGCGGTCATTTCCTCAATCCTGTAAATCCTGTTAATCCTGTCTAAGGCACTAAAAATCGTTGTAGGGTTAGGAAAAGGGGGGAAATACAAAGCATATGGCCTTTGCGACACAGTCTCGAACGCGGGCGCGCCGGCGCCTGCCGAGCATGCCATGGGGGCAAAGTTATTCAGGATTAAAGGGTACTTACTGAAAGGTAGATGGGAGGAACACGCACTTTAATCGTTGAGTCCGCAATTTCCGAGATTGAGACTCCTGCCTCGTCCAACTCGATCATGCGTGGTGAAGCGAGAATTTCTGAAGCGCCGGACTGATCTTATCGGCTTCATGCCAATGGCTGGACCGCTACCCCTCCACAAGAACATCACCCGGGACAATGCCATCCAACTTTCTCGGTGGGAATACGGTACCCATCTCATAAACTCGCCCCTCCGGCCTCTGTCCGTCTTCCAAGGCCGTTTTATTGCGGGTCGCCTGCTCTTTGAAGTAATTTAGGGCCTCCCCTGGATTTTCGATCAGTTCTCTCACCTTGTCGATGGAGATCGTGTCCCCGAGGTGTTCCTTCCAAAGCTGTGCAACCCAATTCTTGATCCGGGTATTGTCAGTGAAGGCGATGTTCATTTCGGAGTGGAACCACATACTCGTGAACGCAATGTTTGCCGATCCGCCCGTCATTATTGCCCACTCGTTACCAATTACTGCCATATTTTTCGAGTGAACATACGTTTCGCTGTTGATGACTTTCCCCGCATCTCGAGGATCGGCCCTGCTGTTGCCCAAAGTGAGCAATGCCACATTCTCGTGACCTTTAACCAAAGGGAAGATATTTTCGTAGCATGAAATCTTTTCGAGTACTTTCTCCACAACTTGCTGAATAAGCGTCGAATCCTCGTCGGGCTGTGATGTCAGGATCACGATGATCTTGGCGCCTCGTTCAGCCGCCTCATGAATCTCAGAGACAATCCCATGATCAAAAAAGTATTGGTTTTCGATGTAAACCAGATTTCCATCTTCAGCGGATGCCAACATATTCAAATACAGTTCCCTGATACCTCGTTCTCCATCCTGTAGCATGGGATACGTCTTTGGGGCGATGGTCCTCACCACCTGAACTTCTATTCCGTCGGGTAACGGTGGAATGTGGTCTGCGCCTGCCGGAATTGCCGCATCGGATGTGATTTCTTTGTAGGGAATGCTTGCCCCGTTATACCGCTCGACAAAGTTAGCAATTACGTCCCGAACCACAGGCCCCTTGATCCTGTAAAAAATGTCGTGGAGCGGAGGCGTAGCTTCAAGCGTTTTGAGCATATCCTTCTCTTTCTTTTTCTCTACTCGACGAACATCCAGCACATTGTGCCCGGAAGTATCCCAGTAGGATTGAACAGGATTGATGCCGCCAACGAAAGCCACAACGCCACCATCGCCATCGTCCATCATGTATGTCTTTTGATGGTGGCATCCCAGTATCGCAGGAAAATCCACATAAAACGGTTCGAAAATGCCATGCGGCGACCGATACCAGCCGCTATAACCGTTCGCTTTATCCCAGCGGCCCTGAATGCATGCTTGTCCGTCATTGACCCCCGGAATCGGTGTTTTATCCGGAATTGTGTCCGAAGTGGTAAGAGCGGGTTCCCACACGACCATGCGTACATCAACCCCGCTGCTTCTGCGGGACCTCAAAATATCGAATATCGTTTCGCCGCTTTCAGGGACCAGCAGGAAATCATCGTCGCAGTAAGAAACGGTCAGAAAGATGAACTCCTTAGCGCTATGAAAGGCGTCGGAGATATCCTTGTAAGCCGCCTGTCCATCAATGAGAATATCGACCTCATTGCCCTGTCGAGGTGGATAGGTTCCGTCATGCGACCAGAGTGCGTGACCAGCCATCTTACCCTCCATTTGAAGCGATCGTTGAGGTTCTTTTTGGACCACGTGGGAGGGGGCAGACTGGATGCACTTCAGGAAGCACACCAATTTTGCCTGACCCCTCTTCTATGACTGAGACCATCTGGGACGCCTCGGATGGGGTGTGGATCGGGAAGCACACCAATTTAGCCGGAGGGATATTCTATGATTTCCGATCATGTGGGACGGGGCAGCAGGGTATGCCAAACCAGAAACTTGGAGTTCTTTTCCGGCCTGATCCTTCGCACACCTCAAGTGACGTTCAAATGCAGCGCTTCTTTCAGCAACCTGGACTGCGCTTAGAGTGACTATTTTGCTATGGGAAATGGGCGCCTAAGACTCAAAAAAAGCTTTTCTTTGCATGACGATCTTTGTCAGAAGCGGATTTAGCGCGCCCCGTCCCCGTTCGCTGGGTTTCCCGTCAGCCACAGCAAAGAAGCGCTCGTTGGGATCATCGCTCGATTCTGATTTCGGGCTGGTTTAGCCAATCTCGGAGGGCTTGTCCGTCGTGAGGCAAAACGTCCGATAAAGCAGGGTCGCATTCTTTCGAAAACGTCCCATTGCCTCGATTTTGGGCGTCGTTCACAGACACCCTCCGGGATTTTTCCTCTATCGAGATTCCCTGCCTCCTCAAAAGATCCTGCGCCTCTTTATCGCCTAACATTGCCGCTGATTTAAGGTCCTCGTACGCCTGTTGTTGGTTGCCAATACCGTTATACAACAGTGCTCGGTTTTTATAGGCGAGAGCATCTTCGGGACTGATTTCTATGGTTCTGTTATAGTCTGCAATAGCCTGTTCTCGATTGCCCAATACCGCGTAGGCCCTGCCGCGGCCGTAGTACGCCAATCCAAGTCTCGGATCGATCCGGATTGCCCGGTCATAATCCAAAATAGCCTGCCGTTGATCGCCCAGGGCTGCATAAGTACTCCCACGGTTACAGTAGGCGTTTGCAGATTTTGGATTGAGCTGGATCGCACTGTCGAAATCCGCGATGGCATCCTTTATGCGGCCCAGCGCTACATAGGCATTCCCGCGGTTGTAATAGGCGCTGGCAAGTTGTGGGTTGAGCTGGAGCGCTTTGTCGTAGTCCAAAATTGCCTTTTTTCGATTGCCAATGGACGTGTAGGCGCTTCCGCGGTTGCTATAGGCCATTGCGAATCTTGGGTTGATCCGGATTGACGAGTCATAGTCGTTAATAGCCTGCATATAATTGCCGAGCATGGCTTGGGCAAGGCCTCGTTCATAATAAATCCTCGCGGATACGGGGTCGATCTCGAGGACCTTGTCAAAATCTGCGATAGCCTGTTTATATTTGCCAAGTTTAGCATAGGCAACACCCCTGTTCGCGTAAAGAACACAATTGCCGGTTGTAGTCTCTAGGCTATGATTAAATAAATCCGAGTCACTTCGCCAGTAGCCGACTTGGACCCAGGTGGTGGCAGACAGGACGAGGAAGATAGATAGAGAAAGCCCGGCAAGCACCTGCCTGCTGTAGCGCCCTGTTTTTAACAGTTCAGGCACGCCCCATGCGACCATAATGAACAACCCAATAGTGGGTATATAGGTGAACCGATCTGCCCTGCCGAAATCACTGATTTGTACTATGCCAATCGCAGGTACCATGGTGCCTATAAACCAGAGCCATCCAACGAACAGGTATCGATATTTCCTCGCTGTCATGATGACAACCCCGGTTACAGAGGCAAGGAGCAGAGATGCTCCTGCGACCTGCCAGACCGGCCACAATCCACGGTGAGGATAAAAGACGCTGAGATTGGCCGGCCAGATCGCTTTTATGATGTAGATGGCATAGGAAACAAGCGCATTGGGGACCTTGACATTCCACGGCAGATTCTCAACTGCCTCCCCTTCTGCGATGTACGCTAAAATGCTGAAGACGGGGATGAGAATGAAGAGTGGAATTTTTTCAATGATCAAAGGCAGAGTTGTTGCCAATCTATAGCTATGATTGGGAGCAGCGGCGTCTCTCGTACATAGAGAGGATGACTTCACCTTCAGCCCGGTCATTTTCCCGTCCCGAGATCCGAGTCCATGCAGCTCATCTTTCATTTCCGGCCTCCCTTGCTCAAAGCGCCGCAGAGGCCAGTGGTCCAGCAAAAGCATAACAAAAGGCAGGGTCACAAGAGTAGGTTTTGCCATCAGACCTAGTACAAAGAGCAGAATAACCGTGAGATAATTCTTAAGCCGTGGACGCTCCACATAATGGACATACGCAACCATAGTCAGCATCCAGAAAAACGTTGAAAGGACATTCTTGCGCTCAGATACCCAAGCCACGGACTCAACATTCAGAGGGTGAACGGCGAACAGAGCCGCCACGAAAGCGCTCTTCCAAGGTGCTTTAGTCATATGGGACAAGACGGAAAATAGTAACAGCGTGTTTGTGAGATGAAACAGAAGGTTCGTGAGGTGATGTCCTTGCGGGTTTAGTCCGTAAATTTGCGCATCGAGCATGTGAGAAATCATTGTCAGAGGGTGATAGAAATTGACATGAATGCCGGTAAATGCCCATTGAACACCCTCAACGCTAATGCCGTGTTGAATATGAGGATTTTCGGTCACATACTCGGGGTCATCCAAGCCGATGAAATTGCACGAAGTGACCGGCCAGAATGCCACGAGAGTAGCTATTGCCAGGAAAATATGAATCAAAAAAACATCACGCTTCATTTTCGACTCAAAAAAGTGAGTAGAGAGGAAAAGAAATCCCATATCCCCTGGCAAGTGGCCTTTAACTTGGTTTTTTGCGGTGAGAGATCGGAGCAAGCAAGCTAAACGATGCAGTGCTATGCGCTGCATCGTTCTTATACTAAGTAGCGTTCAAGTTGATACTAGTAAGCCACGGGAAGCCGGTCAGGCCGATAACCTTCGCTGGATCTTTTTCGAGCTCCGCCAGGGACCGGGCCAGCTGGTCTTCCACTGCTTCAATGCTATTGAAAACCGTATTGCTGAAATCATTTTCCCGGATGCTATCCCAGATGTGCTCCACCGGATTGAGT